>BNJU01002535.1_pt1 | contig 66191 bp, 113 predicted proteins | sample 8539281 | NCBI WGS metagenome assembly BNJU01 (sample SAMD00202456, study PRJDB9452) | human saliva metagenome | isolation source: human saliva | place: Japan
TCTCATTTTTTTCTTTTTTTCTTCTCCTTTCAAAAAAATTTCTTGTATAAAAAAATATTTTATCAAACTTTTGTATATTTTTAAAGTATGAAATTTTTTTAATTTATGATAAAAATATGAAAAAGAGAAATTAAAAGAGGTAAAAAAATGTATAATGTGTTAATTGCAGATGACAACAGACAGATTGTTTCGATAATTTCACAGTATTGTAAAAAAAATGATTTTATTGTATCAACTGTCTTTGATGGAGAAAGTGCATTAAGTGAAGTTAGAAATAATAAATTTGACATAGTTTTGCTGGATGTTATGATGCTCAAAAAGATGGTTTTGAAGTTTGCCGTGAAATAAGAAGTTTTTTTCAAATGTGCCAATTATTATGATTACCGCTCGTGGGGAAGATTATGAAAAAATAATGGGACTGGAAATTGGAGCGGATGATTATATTGTAAAGCCATTTTCACCAGGAGAAATAATCGCTAGAATACATGCAATTTTAAGAAGATTGTCTCCAAAAGAAAATCAGGATAAAAAAATTATTCAAATATGACAATTTAGAAATTGACTTGGATAATTTTGCTGTAAAAATTGAAAATGAAAAAAATTTTACTTACAAAAAAAGAAATAGAAATCTTTTGGACACTTGCGACAAATCAAAATAAAGTTTTCACAAGAGAAAATTTGCTAGATTTACTGTGGGGATTTGATTATTTCGGTGATAGCAGAACAGTTGACACTCATATTAAAAAGACTTCGCTCCAAAAATAGATAACTACAATCATCCAAACTGGAATATTAAAACCATTTGGGGAGTTGGATATAAATTTGAAATTTTGGAGTAAGTAAAAAAAGTAAAATAAAAAAATAAAAAGTAAAGGAAGAAGTGAGAATTATGAAAAAAATAATTTTAGGATTATCTGTATTACTAAGTTTAGGAATTTTTGCAAAAGAAAAAAATATCAAGTGGAAGTAGAACCAGCAGTAAAAGCTCAATCAAAGTGTTCTTTCAGATTACAATTCTCAAATTGAAAAAGAAGTGAGTAGAATTTATTCAAAAGAGGAAATGTTTGGAATGATGAATAAAATGATGAATGGAGTTTTTGCTGGAAGTCAAAAAGATGGGTCAAATCAGATGAAAGAAATGATGGGTTCTTTTTTTGGAGAGGATTATTTTTTTCTAAAATGGTGGATACGATGTATAAATATTACAAGATTGATATAGAAAAAAATTGACTATATCAATGGAGAGAAAGCATATGTAAAAGTTAAATTGGGATTTCCTGTAAATACAGATGAAATGAGCATGGATAAGATGATTGAAAGATCTGGAGAAATAGCTGAAAAAAATGGACGAAGCCTTTTAAGAAAAAAACAGGGAAAAAAACAATGGAAGAATATCAAAAATCAATTTCACAAAATGATGAAAAAAAGCTATTAAAAAAATATTTTTAAAACAATAGGCGAAATTCAATTAGAAATGATGGATCAAGAATTAGAACGAATTACAAAAAAATGGAAAATATGTAGGAAGAAAAGAAATTTTTGGAAGCTAATAAAAAAAGAATGGGAAATGGGTTATTGAAAATCCAAGTTTTGGGTATTAGCAGATTGAAATAGATTACTTATTGAAAGGGAAATAGGGAATTATGCATAGGGAAATAGAAAAAAATGTACAAACAATTTAAAAAAATTTATGGAAGAACATTCTACTGAAGAAATGAGCGAAAGTGAAATTCGAAAAACTAATAGATGAATTTGAAAGACAATATAATGAAAGTACAATGAAAGGTGAAGAAGATAATTCTTTTGATGAAAGTGATTCTGAAAAGATTTATGACTATTTAGAAATGGCATTTGAAACAGAGGATGATAGTAAAAGGCTAAAATATGCAAAAGAAGTATTAAAAATGGATAAGGATAATTTGGATGCCGAATATTTGATAGCTAGTACAGATGCAAAAAGATTCAATTGATATGTTAAATAGATTGGAAAAAATATTGAAGCATGGAAATGAAATAGTGGAGCGGGAAGGTTTCATGAATGAAGAAAATATTGGGGAGTTCTGGGAAATAGTTGAAACTCGGCCATATATGAGGATAAAACAAAGCTATGCAGAAATTTTGGCAGAAAATGGAATGATGAAAAAAGCCGTTAAAGAATATGAAGAAATACTAAAATTAAATGAAAAATGACAATCTGGGAGTCCGATTTAGATTGATGTCACTTTATGCTTTTTGAAGATGAAGAAAATGCATTAAAACTTTACAAAAAAAATATAATGGACAAAAATTCAGTACAGATGTTGCTTCCAATTTCAGTTCTTTATTTTAAAAAGGGAGAATTTACCAAATCATTAAATTATTTGAAAAAAATTGAGAAAAATGTAAAAGGATTGAAAAAATTCTTTAAAGATATGATGAATGAAAGAGGAGAATTTTATCTTAATCAATTAAGCAGTATGGGATATAGACCATTTTCAACTGATGAACTTATATTATCAATGACAGAGAATGATTATTTATTTTTGACTGCAAGTTCGTTTGTTGAATGGGCTTATGAGAAATTAGGGAAGAAAACTGGAGGGAAATCGAAAAAGGTTGTGAAGTTGAAGAAGTAAATTAGTAGTAATGCGATAGTCTAAGGAAGGAGGAATCATGATAATAAAATTTAAAAATTTAGGTCCTATTGAAAGTGGAGAAATAGATTTTAATGATTTAAAAGGGATTAATTTGATAATTGGGAAAAATAATACTGGGAAGACTTATTTGAGTAATTTTATTTATACTGTGCTAAGAAATATTAGAATTGAGAGAATGTTAAAAATTGATGACTTAAGTAAAAAAATGAGAAGTATGGGTAAGAGAGAAGGAGATAATTTTTTTCAGATGAATTGTGTGAAACAGACTTACCTTTTGTTTTTTTCACACAAATAAAAAAATGTTTTGAAAAATACAGAAATAAATATAGAATTTGATGAGAAGGATAAATTTACTGAAAATGAAAAAAATATTTTTTTAGAAAAATATAGAAATAAATAATACATGTTTTTTTCCTGCTGAAAGAAGTGGTGCAATATTATTTTTATAATCAATTATTGGAAAATAGAAATAATATATTAAGACAGTTGGAATTATCACAAGATATAAATTTGTTAAAAGATATTTCAAGATATTCAGAACCTGTAAATGAATATATTATACGATTAAATAAATTAGAGGAATACGAAAACAAGGAAGAAACAGAAATTTATAAAAAAATCTTGTAAAAAAATATTAATATTCAAAAATATAATCGAGGGTGAAATAATCATAAAAATCTAACCAGATTATTTATAAGAATGAAAATAATGTGGAATTAAGTATGGGATTAGTTTCTTCAATAGTAAAAACTTTAGCAGGTTTCTTTTTATATTTAAAATATCAGTCTCAAAAAGGAGACATAGTTTTTTATTGATGAAATTGAATTAAATTTACATCCTGAAAAATCAAAGAAAAATAATGAAACTTATAAATTATTTGTCAAAAGCAAGGAATAAAAATTTATAATAAGCACTCACAGTCCAATTATAACTGAAGAAATTGATAATATGCTCTTGTTTGAAAAAAAGTTAAGGATAAAATTAATAGTGAAGAAATGAAAGAATATGGAATTAATAGCGAATACGGACTAAAAACTAGCGATATTAATGTATTTCATTTACACAACAAAAACTGTTGAAAAAAATTAAAGAAAAAAATGGAGAATTTGAAATAGAAACATTTAATACTGTGCTTGAAGAAACAGATAATCTTTATCAAACTTTATTGTTTTTATGCGGAGGAAAAAAATGATATTTGAGAATAATAATTTTTTTGATTATTGTAAAACTGCATTGCATAAAAAAATTTTTTTACTGTATCTGAAAATAATCATGTAAAAAAATAAAAAGAATCTAAAGATGATGCAAAAATTAAAAAGAAGTAAAAAGTATATTTTGATAAAGAATGTTATAGAGTGCTTCAAATAACTTTTTGATATTAATAATTTGGAAAAAAAGTAAAAATATAATTAATATTTTTTTCCCTACTTTAATGGTGAAATATGTAAATCCGTAGATTCAGTAATTTTAGTACAAGAAGTAAATGCTCAAAATTATTATCTTTTTCCACATCGAATTAAAATCGAAAAGACCTGATGGTACAGAAATATTTAAAAAAATATTTCTTCTATTAAAATGTTAAATTTTATTTTTGGATATATTATACTTGAAGTATAAAGAAAAAAAGTAGAAATTTTTAAATTTCCTGAAAACATAGTAAATATGCCAGTTCTATTTTTTTCAGAACATAATAAAAAAAATTAAAGAGCCAGAAAAAAATAAAGAAACGAAATTATTAGAAAAGGAATTTTCAAGTAATAAATACATTAACTTTGAGAATAAATACTGTTATTATTTTTTTATAATTTTATGGGAAATAGTAAAAGGGGTAATTCAACTTAGGGAAATGTAGTAAAGGGAAGAATATGGGGATGTCATTATCGGAGGTTGAATTTTTTTGAGAGATAGGGAAGGAGAGGAAATTATTTTGAATGAAAAAGAGTATGAAGAATATATGAAAAAAATGTTTGGAGAAAATTGGAAAGAGGAAATGAAATTAAGATCAAGAATATTGCAAATGATGCCACCTTATGTGATAGAAAATTTTTAAAAATCAAAAATATGTACAAAGAAAAAAAGTGAAACATGTAAAAGAAATATCAAATTTGATTCCGAAAAAATTTTTTTAGATATAATAAAAGATGTTGGTAAACTTTTGGAAAGAAAAATTATTGATACTAGATAATAAAATTCCGAATAATATAAAAAAAGAATCTTGAATACTGGGCAGAAAAAAATTGGATAATAGTTTTAAGTTTACATTATGTGGAAATACAAACTTTATTTTTTTCTCAAAAATCTAATGATACTAAAAAGGATAATCTTTTATTTGATGGAGGAAGTTAAGAAAAAAATTTAAAAAAATGAAGAAATAAATCAAAAAGTTTTTTTAAATCAAAAATTTTTTTAAAAATAATGCTTTTAAATCTGTATTAGAATGTTATAAAAGTAAAAAAATTATTATGCGGGTGTAATGGTATTGACAACTATGATTGATGGGGCTTTGATAAAAAAATTCAAGAGAAAAAAAGAAAATAGAAGAAAAAAATTGGAAACAATGTTTCAAAAAGAAATAAATATTAAAAAGTGATGAATCGTGGAGTTTAGAATATATCCTAGATTACAGTTTAATTATTTGGCTAGAAAGATTTTTTTGAAAATGCAAAATGATTTTAGTAATAAAAAAATTAAACAGAAATATGTTATTACATGGTATGTATGAAAAAGAGATAACAGAGTTAGAATTTTTTTCAATTATTAAATGTTGTATATGTTATGGCAGAAAGATTAGATGATTGGAGAAAAAAATAAATTAGAATAAGATAAAGTAAATTATATTTTTATGAAAGGAATAAATAAATGATAAAAAGAGAACTTGTTAAAAAAATGAAAAAAAGTGAAACCAAATTCAAGAGAAATAGAACTATTAAAACAAAAATTTTTCCACAATTTTTTTAGTAAAGAAGGAAAAATTTTTACTAGAAAAGTTTGAGGAAATGCTTAAAATGGATGATGTGAAAATAGATAAGGAAGGTTATGAATTAAAGTTTTTTTAGGGAAAAAAATTATGCAAGATTTTTTTAACTTCAACAGAAACAGAAACTGCTATTGTTCCCAATATTAAACATAATGAAGAAGAAATTAATAAAAATTCTGAAAAATTTATATATTATTGGAGATAATTTAGATGCTTTTAAAACATTTATTAAATTCATATAGTGGGAAAAATAAAATGTATTTACATTGATCCTCCATATAATACGGGTTCTGATGGTTTTGTATACAATGATAATTTTGAATATACAGCTGAAAATATTTCTGAAAAAATGGGAATAGAATTGGAAGAAGCTCAAAGAATAATTGAAATGCGAGGGAAAAGTACACATTCTGCATGGCTTACATTTATGTATTCGAGATTAGTTTTGGCTAGGGATTTGTTAAGAGAAGATGGGGCTATATTTATAAGTATTGATGATAATGAACAAGCTAATTTGAAGATGGTATGTGATGAGATTTTTGGAGAAAAAAATTTTGTAGGATTATTTGTTGTAAATACAACACCGAATGGAAGAGATTATGGCTGTATGGCAAAAACAACACGAATATATTCTATTTTATGGAAAAAAATAAAGAAAATATAGAAATAAAGTTATTACCTGAAATAAATAAAAAAAATTTTTCATATAAAGATAAAAATGGAGGATATAATATACATCCTTTGTATAATAGTAATGAAAAAAATTTACAAATAAAAAAATAGACCTAATTTATATTATCCTTTTTATTTATATTTAAATAAAAAAATTGAAGATAATTTTTTGAAATTGGATTAGAAAAAAATTAGATAACAGTATTGAAATTTTTTTCCACCAAAAATCAAATAAAAAAACAAAGTTCAATTTGTTTTGGAGATGGGGAAAAAGAAAAAGCTTTTAGAAAAATATGAATAAAGAAATTATAGGATATAGGAATGAAAATAATGAATATAGAATAGTACAAAAAAATGAGGCATTCTGAAAAAAATTAATCCGTTCAATTATAAGTGGTACACCTTATACTTCAAGAAAAGGAACAGATGAAACAGAAAAATTATTTAAAAAAATAAAAATTTTTGATTTTCCAAAACCTATAAAATTAATAGAAGATCTTTTTAAAAAAATATCCCTAAATCATAAAGACATTATTTTAGACTTCTTCTCAGGTTCAGCAACAACAGCTCATGCAGTAATGCAATTAAATGCTGAAGATGGTGGAAACAGAAAAATACATAATGGTTCAATTACCGGAAAAAAACTTATGAGGAAAAAAATAAATAAAGAAGGCAAAAAAATTTTTAAAAAGCTAAAAAAAGGATGCGAAGAAGCTTATAAAGCAGGATATAAAAACTATTGATGAAATTGGAATTGAAAGAATTAAAAGAGCTGCGAAAAAAAGATAAAGGAAGAAACACAGGCTGAAATTGATTATGGATTTAAGCTTGTAAATTAGAAACACCAAATTCAAATACACTGGATAAAAATAGTAGACTTTTAATCCTGATGACAATAAACTGATACTGGATAATTTTATTGATGAATTTAAATTTGGAGAAACAGAAGGATATGATACGATTTTTAACAACTTGGTTAAATCAAGATGGTTATGGAATGAATGTAAAATCCCAAAAAAAGTTCTATTGAAAAAAATTTTTGAAATTGATGTTTTTTGAGAATAGTGCTTATATTATAAAAAGAAGGGATAAGTTCTGAAGATGTTATGGAACTTATTACTAGAGTTGAAAAAAATGAAATTGAGATAACAAGATTAGTTGTTTATCCTTATTCTGTATCCTTTAATGTTTTTACATGAGATGAAAAAGAAATTTTTAAAAAAATTTACGAGGAATAAGGAATTAAAATTAATAGAAAGATATTAATATGAGAGGATTATTTAAATGAAAATAAAATTAAAAAAATATTACAACATCAAGTTGATTCTGTAAATGCAATAAAAAAATGTTTTTTTAAAAAAATATTTATTTTTCAAAGTGGAAAAAAATATTTATCAAAAATCCAGTATTTGATTCAAAGGATGATAAAATTATTAAGAATATTGAAGCAATTCAAAATGGACTTATTGAAGGACTAAAGAAAGTCGATATTTCTAAAAAGATTACTAATTCTTCAAAAGAAGGAACAGGAAGAAAAAAATTGAAATATGAACCACTTGTGATAGATGTAAAAATGGAAACAGGAACTGGAAAAAAACTTATTGTTATACACGAATGATGTATGAGTTACATAAAGACTACGGATTTAACAAATTCATTATTTTTAGTTCCGTCGACACCTATAAAAAGAAGGAACAAAAAAATTTTATATTATCAGATTATTCTAAAGAACATTTTTAATGATATTTATAAAGAAAGTTATTTAAAATTGGAAGTTTTGAATGCAATAAAAAAAATAATAAAAAAAGGTCGTAAAATGTTTCCGCAAAAGTATTTCAGATTTTGCTAGAGGAAGTAATCTTGAAAAAAATAGAATAAATTGTCTTTTGATGACAGATAAGATGTTACTATCAAAAAGCTACTATGGGAAATGAATATGATCAAGTCTTATTTGGAAATTATACAGTTCCTTATGATGTTTTTAAAAAAATGTAAAACCTATTGTTATTATTGATGAGCCACATAGATTCAAAGAAGAAAATAAAGCTTACAAACGACTTTTTGGAAAAAAATAGAACCATTGGCAATTGTGAGATTTGGAGCAACATTTCCTAAAAAAAGAGAAAAAGCACTGAAACAGATTATAAAAAAATTTAATATATAATTTAAATTCGGTTGAGGCTTTTTAATAATGGTTTAGTAAAAGGTGTGGCTGTACAGACTTTAGGGGAAGATGAAAAAAATAATGAAAAAAATAAAATTAATGTCTATGACAAAAAAACTAAAACCCAAAAAAAGGTAAAAATTTAAAAAAATGAAAAAAACGGAAAAGAAATAGAGCTTTCAATAGAGCAAAGTCTTTCAGAAATATCAGAAGAATTTCAAGGAATTAGTATTGAAGAAATAGGAAAAACAGAAGATAGTATAATAAAAAGTGGTGTAACATTATCAAATGGACAAGTATTAGGAACAGGGGATATTTTATATCCAACTATTTATGGAAATAATTATCAAGAATTAATGTTAAGTCAAGCATTAAATAATCATTTTAAGCAAGAAAAAGAAAATTTTTTTAGAGAGAAAAATAAAGACCTTGTCATTGTTTTTTTATAGATAGTGTGAATTCATATCGAGGTGAAAAATAATGATGGTTATTTACGGTTAAGATTTGAAAAACTTTTTAAAAAAATAAACTTGAGGAAGAAATAAAAGAGATTTCTGAAAATTTGAAAACAGATATTGAAAAAGAATATTTGGAATATTTAGAAGTTTCTTTTAAAAAAATATAAATGAAACAAATGGAGGATATTTTTTTCGATTGATAATTCTACAAAAGATGAAGATATTCAGAATGAGGTTGACCAAATTCTAAAAGATAAAGAGAAATTGTTGTCATTTAAAGATAAAAAAATAATAATTGGAATATTATGAGATTCATATTTTTCAAAATGGACTTTGAGAGAAGGATGGGATAATCCAAATGTATTCCAAATTGTAAAACTTCGTTCAAGCGGTAGTGAAATTAGCAAATTACAAGAAGTTGGAAGAGGTCTTAGACTTCCAGTAGACGAATATGGAAATAGAGTTGATAATGAAGAATTTTATTTAACATACTTGATTGATTTTACTGAAAAAAAGATTTTTGCTAATAAATTAATAGAAGAAATAAATTTTGATGGAAATAAAATTTTTAAAAAAATTAGTGATGAGTTATTATCAAAAAGTTGCTAAAAAAATGAATAAAGATGAAAATATACTTTTTGCTGAATTGTTAATGAGTAGATTTGTGGATAAAGATAGAAATGTTAATTTAGATAAAAAGAAGAATTTTTTTAACAAATATCCAGAATTTAATGAAGGATTATTGAAAAATGGAAAAAGTAATTGATGAGAGAACTAAATCAAGAGATGTAATAAAAATTAGAAAAGAAAGGTTTAATGAATTAAAGTTTCTTTGGGAGAAATTAACTCAAAAATATTATTTGCAGATAGAAAGTTTATCAGATGAGGAAATTTTTGGAAGCAATTAGAAAAAAATTTTTATCTAAAGATGTATATGACAAGGAAATTGTAAGAGCAACTGAAAGAAAAAAATTAGTAATGAAAAATTTTTGAAATAAAAAGAAGAAGTAGTTAATCATTTTGAAGTTAAAAAAATATTATTCCTTATAATGAATTTTTTAAAAAGATACATAGTGCAACAAATTTTCCGTTGACTTTGATACATAAAGGGATAATAGAATTTAATAAAAAAATAAAAAAATAGAAAAAGACTTTTTTTGATTTGAAGACTGTAGAGAAGTTTATAGTTGAATACCAAAATTGGCTTGAAGAAACATTCTTAAAAAGATTTACTTTATAAAAAAATAGAATTATTGTCAAAAGAAACAGCATTTACAGATATTTATGGAAATGTAAAAAGAAAGTATTTTTGCAAGGAAACATAGGTGTATATAAAGATGATGGACAAAAAGTTCCAGAAAAAATTTTTTTATTTGACTCATTTATATATGATTCAACAAAAGAGAAAGAAACAATAGAGTATAGTAACAGTATTAAAGAGATTGTTGTTTTTGGGAAAATTCCAAGAAGAAGTATTCAAATTCCACTTTATTTTTGGAGGAACAACAAGTCCTGATTTTATGTATGTTTTAAAGCGAAAAGATAATTCTTATGAAATAAATCTTATAGTCGAGACTAAGGGTGTAGAAAAAGAAAGTGGTTTAAGAAATGAAGAAAAATTAAAAAAATAAAGAATGCTGAAATATTTTTTTTAAAAATAATGTCTAATGAAGGGATAAATATCAAATTTAGAAAACAATTAAAAAGTAATGATATATCTAAGATTATAGAGGATATTACAAAAATAAAAAAATAATTGTCAAAAAAATTCCAAAAATATAGTACAATTATTAAGTAAAAAAATATAATGATTTAAATTTCAAACAATCGTTATATTGTTTAATAATCTAGAAGGAGAAATTATGAAATGGCTTGAGATTGCAGTAATTGTATTATGTACTGTTAAAACAATAGAATTTAGTTACAGATTTATAAAATGGATGAAAAAATAAAATTTATAAATACTAAAAAATGAAGGAGAAAAAACAATGATTAAGGAATATAATCCTAATGAAATTGAGAAAAAATGGCAAGACAAATGGGCTGAAAAAGATGTTTTTAAGTCTGAAAATAAAGCTGATGGGAAAGAGAATTATTATGTGCTTGAGATGTTTGCGTATCCGTCAGGGAAATTGCATGTTGGGCATTTGAGAAATTATGCGATTGGTGATGCGATTGCTAGATATAAGAAAATGAAAGGGTTTAATGTGTTGCATCCGTTTGGATGGGATAGTTTTGGGTTACCTGCGGAAAATGCGGCGATTGATCATGGAGCTCATCCTGGAAAATGGACTAAAGCGAACATTGACAACATGAGAAGACAGTTGAAACTTATGGGTCTTTCTTATGATTGGGATAGAGAACTTAGCACTTACACTCCAGAGTATTACAAATGGAATCAAAAATTCTTTATTGAAATGTATAAAAAAGGATTGGTTTATAAGAAAAAATCTTTTGTAAACTGGTGTCCTGATTGTAATACAGTTTTGGCGAATGAACAAGTTGAAGATGGGAAATGCTGGAGACATAGTAAAACTGATGTTATTCAAAAGGAATTGTCGCAATGGTATTTTAAAATAACTGATTATGCTGAAGAATTGCTGCAAGGGCATGAAGAACTTAGAGGACATTGGCCTGAACAAGTTTTAACTATGCAAAAAAATTGGATTGGAAAATCAACTGGATCTGAAGTTGACTTTATTTTAGATTACAAATTTGAAAATAATGGACATACGCATTTGAAATTGAATGACAAGGGAGAAGTTGTAATTTCTGTGTTTACGACAAGACCTGATACGCTTTATGGAGTTACTTATGCAACTGTTGCACCAGAACATCCGTTGGTTGAAGAAGTTATTTTAAAGGAAAATCCTAGTATTAGAGAAAAAGTTGAAGCGATGAGAAATGAGGATAAAATAGCTCGTACAGCAGAAGATAAGGAAAAAGAAGGAGTATTTTCTGGACTTTATGTGATTAATCCTGTAAATGGTGAAAAAGTGCAGTTGTGGGTTGCAAATTATGTGTTGATGGATTATGGGACAGGAGCTGTAATGGCAGTACCTGCACATGATGAAAGAGATTTTCAATTTGCTAAGAAATATAACTTGGATTTGAAAATTGTTGTAAATCCTGTTGACAAAAATGGAAATTTAGAAGAAGTTTCTGTTGAAAAATTGGAAAATGCTTTAACAGTTCCAGGAGTATTGGTAAATTCAGAAGAATTTAACGGATTAAATAGTAATGAAGCAAAAGAGAAAATTACTGAAAAATTGGAAAAAATTGGATTTGGTAAGAAAACTGTAAATTATAGACTTCATGACTGGTTGATTAGTAGACAAAGATATTGGGGAACTCCAATTCCTGTGATTTATGATGAAGATGGGAATATTTACTTGGAAGAAGAAGAAAACTTGCCTGTGAAACTTCCTACTGATATTGAATTTAATGGGAAAGGGAATCCGCTTGAAACTTCAGAAGAGTTTAAGGATGTGATTTTGCCGAATGGGAAAAAAGGTAGAAGAGAAACTGATACGATGGATACTTTCGTTGACTCGTCTTGGTACTATTTGAGATATTTGGATTCTCATAATGCGGATAAGCCATTTGAAAAAGCGGATGCAGATGCTTGGACACCTGTAAATCAATATATTGGTGGAATTGAACATGCGGTAATGCATTTGCTTTATGCGAGATTTTTCCATAAATCACTTAGAGATTTGGGATATGTTGACACAAATGAGCCGTTTAAAAAATTGTTGACGCAAGGAATGGTTTTAGGGCCTTCATTCTATTCGCAAAATGAGAGAAGATACTTATTCCCAAGAGAAGCTGAATTTAAAGATGGGAAAAGCGTTTTCAATTGAAACAGGGGAAGAATTAGTTACAAAAGTAGAAAAAATGAGTAAATCAAAAAATAATGGAGTTGATCCTGAAGAAATCGTGAAAGAATACGGAGCCGACTCTTCAAGAGTGTTTACATTATTTGCTGCACCGCCTGAAAAAGAATTGGAATGGAACATGAACGGACTTGCAGGGGCATATAGATTTATAAACAGATTGTATTTATTGGTTTCTGGAACTGCAGAATTTTCTAACCATAATGCGAAATCAGCAAATCACTATGGAGTTGAATTAAAAAATAGAAATCAAAAAGATGAAGAAATTCAAAAGAAATTGCATCAAACAGTTAAAAAAGTTACAGAAAGCATCGAAGATGATTTCCACTTCAATACCGCAATTGCAGCTGTTATGGAATTGTTAAACGACATGACAACTTACAAGCAAGAAGTAATTGATAGAGACAATATTTCTTCAGAAAGTAAAAAAATCTGGCGTGAAGTATTGGAAAAAACAATCTTGTTAATCGCACCATTTGCACCACATGTAGCTGATGAATTGTGGGCTTATTTAGGAAATAAAACATTTACTTTTTGAAGAAGAATGGCCAAAAATATGACGAAGAATTGACAAAAAGACCATACTTTCAATTTGGTAATCCAAGTAAACGGAAAAGTGAGAGACATGGTTTCAGCTCAAATTGGTATTTCAAAAGATGACGCTGAAAAACTTGCGTTGGAATCAGAAAAGGCTAAGAAATTTATTGATGGGAAAGAAGTTGTGAAAGTGATTGTTGTACCTAATAAATTGGTTAATGTTGTTGTGAAAGGGTAAATAATGGTTTTTTTATAAAAAGTGGGGGATTTTTTTGAAAAAAATTAAAAAAATCTCAATGGATATTTTTATTTGAAAAAAAATAGAAGAAAATAGAGATATATTTATTAGATTACGTGATAAAATGATAATAAGAGGCGATATTAAAATGGCTAAAATAGCAGTAACTGGAGTGACAGGACACTTAGGTGGAATTGTTTCAAAATTATGTAAGAAAAATGGAATAGAAGTTAGAAACTTGGCTAGAAATAAAGAAAAGGCTGAAAAAATGGGATTTTCTAATGTTTTTAAGTCAAGTTATGATAAATCTGAAGATACTGTGAAATCGTTAGAGGGAATTGATGTGCTTTTTATGGTGTCTGGTTCGGAAAATCCTAATCGAGTTCAGCAACATAAGGATTTTATTGATGCGGCTAAAATGGCAAAGGTTTCGCACATTGTGTATCTTTCGTTTTATAATGCTTCAAAAAATTCTGTGTTTACATTGGGAAGAGATCATTATGCGACTGAAGAGTATATTAAGGAAAATGGGTTTAAATATACATTCTTGAGAGATAATTTTTATGCAGATTTTTTTGTGAATTTGTGCAGAGAATACGGAGAAATAAAAGGACCTGCTGGGAATGGAAAGGTTTCTGTTGTGGTGCGTTCAGATGTTTCGGAAGTTGCTGCAAAAATTTTGGAAAATCCAACAAAATGGGAAAATCAGACTTTGAATATGACGGGGCCTGAGGAACTTACAATGAATGAAATTGTAAAAATTGTGAGCGAATATTTTGGAAAAGAAATTAAGTATATTGATGAAACTGTGGAAGAAGCTTACGAAAGTCGTAAAATTTGGAAGGCTGAGCAATGGGAATATGATTCTTGGGTTTCGACTTATACTGCAATTGCTCAAGGTGAACAATCGGGAATTTCTTGTGATATTGAAAAAGTATTGGGACGTAGAGCAACTTCGCTTTCTGAGTATTTGAAGAACTTGTAAAAAAATATTGAAAAATTCTAATAAAGTTAGTTTCATTAACTAAATTTGGAGAGAGTGTAAATTTTTTTGTATAAATAAAAATAAAAAAATCCTTATGTTACTGGATTTGTCTAGAGATTCATACAAAATTTTTGGACACTCTCTATTTTAAAACTTTTGAGGTGGTTTTACAATGATTGACAAACTAAAAGAATTAGAGAATCTTGAGAATAAGTATAAGGAAATTGGAAGAATAAATTCGGAGATAGAATCAATAATTGCAAATATAAAAAATGAGGCTGGAATAAGCAGGGAAAAGGAACTTTTGAAAGAGAATGAAAGGCTGGCGAAAGATTTAAAGGCATTTCATGAAAAGGTGAAAATTAGGGAAGAGGAAATTGGAAGGCTTAAAAATAGTAATGCAGTGCTGATTGAGGAATTGAAGGAAGCTAAAAAGGTTAGGAGAAATGGTGAGATTGATAAGTTTCAGAATATTTTGGCTGAGAAGATGAATGTGGAATTGGAAAGTGGAGTGACTAGAAAGCTTTCTAATTATGCAGAGGAAATGAAGAGAAAAGTCAAAATGCTGGAAAGAAATCTTTCTTGTGAATTTTCAGATGAAGCTGATTCATTAAGAGATGAATTAAAAAAAATTGATGGGAAAATTGGTGATTTTTTAGAGAAAAGTAATAGGAAAACTTTTGAAAATAAGATATTTCTTCAAGAGGAATCTTCGGTGTTTCATAATAAGATAAAAGAAGAAACGGCTTTAAAAGAAGGGGAATTTCTTTTTGAAAGAGAGAAAAAAAGATTTGTATTTGAAAAATTTATTGGACTTAAAGGATTTAACTTTTTAGGGATAATATCAATCTTTTTGGGAGTTTTTTTGGTATTTCGGACACAGTTTGCAAAAATTCTGGCAAATAATTATGTGAAAAGTTCGGCTTCGTATTTGCTTGGGATGTTTTTTCTTTTTGCTGGAGAAAAATTTTATCAGAAAAATAAAAAGCATTTTGCAGTTGGGCTGATTGGCGGCGGAATTGGGATTCTTTATTTGACTACGCTTCTTTCTACGCTTTATCTCAAACTTTATCCAATGACAGCGGGACTTTTTATATCAGTAATACTGACAGGGCTGGTTGTGATTCTTTCATTGCGATATGATAGCCAGATAATAGGAGTATTGTCGATGATTGGTGGATATTTGCCTTACGGAGCTTATATTTGGGTGAATAAGAGCAACGTCCAGATTTATTATGTTTTGGCATATTCTTTGATTTTGCAGGGAATTGTGCTTGGAGTTTCTTGGAAAAAGGACTGGATATACAGCAAGATTTTTGGATTTGTTACAGGTGTAGTAAATATGACGGGGCTAGTTTATTATTTAAATTACAGCATTCACGACAAGATTACGGCATTTTTCTACATCGTAATTTTTACAACGGCGTACAGTTTCATTTTCCTAAATTCGCACAAAAAAGAAAACCGTCAAAGCAACATAATCGACTATATATTTCTAAGTTTAAATTTAATTATAAAATTTTCATTGATTTACAGTCTGTTTGACAAGACAACGCCAAGCTGGCTAAAAGCGGTATTAGTCGGAACAGTCGGAATAATTTACGGATTTTTTGGCGACAGGCTCAAGGACAACAAAGTTGCAAAAATCTTTTATATCGTGGCATTAGGAAGTTTTATCCTAATTATTCCGTTAATTGTGCCAGAAGAATTTGTTGTGGTTGCCTGGGGTGCTGAAACTGCACTATTATATTTCTTTTATAGAAAATATAAAAATAGAGAAATGCGATATGGAATGATTGCGATTTATCTAGTTTCGCTGGTAAGTAATTTAATTGTGCGGGAAGAAACATATTTGCTTGTGTATATTCAGGATTTGATGATAATATCTTTTTCATTTATATTTTATTTTTTTAATAAAACAAAAAAACTACAAGATGGAAGTTAGGATTTTTAAATGGAGTATTTAAATATCTGATTTTTTTGCATATTCAATATTTTTTTATAAATAAAGTTGTTTATAATACTGCTGAAAAACTAGGATTTACAAATTATGGTAAAGAGATTTTTACTTTGTATGTTGGCGGTGATATTTATACTGAGAATGGTAACTTATAAAATAAAAAAATTACAGGACAGTTTTAGTCTGAAATTCTTGGTAATAATTGAAATAATTTATTTGTTATTTATAAATATGTTTAATTGTGTAAAATATATTCTTGGAAGCGGAGAATGGGTAGAAGAAAATTTGTATTCAAGATATCCGCCAATAAACTTTCAGATATATCTAATTTTGCTAGTTTTTTTGTAAATATATATTTATTTATGGTCGCTAAAAATGATATTCATTTATGCTTTTTCAGGGAAAAAGAGAAAAAGCCGTTGTGGATACTGGGAGAATCAATGTATTTTCTTTTTATAGCAAATATTATTTTACGAATATACGAACAGTCAAATATGCTTTTTTTAGGAGCTGGATTGGCTTTGGATATAGTTGGGCTGCTACTATGTGGATATTTAGTCTGGAAAGGATTTAGAGTGCCAAATAGAAATGTTAGAAGAATTGGGCTTGGAATAGGAATATTTTTTGTGGCAAAAAGTTTTTTATGGGATTTCTTACGATTTGATAATTCCTATAAGTTGATTGCTTACTTTAGTATGGGGGCTATTTTGATTGGAACTTCCTATATTTATCAGACGGCTTTGAAGAAGTTGGAGCGGGAAGTTAAAGAGAGTTTGAGGGATAAGGATTTTGGAAAAGGTGAGAAAAATGAAGAAAATAACTAAAATAATATTGTTTTTATTTTTATTGACAATTGTTCAACTTTTTTCCTATCAGTATTTTAAAACTATAAAAATAACAGGAAAGTCTGCATACAAGCAATTTTTTTTGACAGAGGATATTTATGAGAACAGTAAAAATAATCTTGGGGATATACGGATAATTGATAAGAATGGGAAAGAAGTTCCTTATGTTATCGAAACTGAAAAAGAGCAGGAAAAGCACAGCGAAAAAATTGTAGCAAGGGCAAAAATAGATGAAGTATTGACGAAAAAGGATAAGATGGAATTCATTGTAAAATTTAATTCTGACAGTTCGTTAAAGGATATAATTGGAAACAGGTTCGAGCTGATTCCTTCCAAAAATTTTTACACCGAATATACTTTGCTTGGAAGTAATAACGGTACAGATTGGGAACAGATAGCTTCGGGAGAAATTTATAAGACACCTGATAAGGCAAACTTGACAATAGAATTTTCGGAAAAAAGATATGAATTTTATAAAATTGTAACGCCGTTAGATAAAGGGAATATTTTTAATGAAGCAATTTTTGAAATTGTCAAATAATGAGGCTGGGAAATTTAAAACTATAAGGACAAAATTGGATTATAAAGTTGAGCAGGAAGGAAAAAATACAATTTTGAAAATCAAGAGCAAGTTTTTGCCGTTAAAAAATATTGTTCTGGATGCGGAAGATGAGTTTCAGAGAAATTATGTTGTGAGAAGCGGAGATGGTTTTTATGCGGAAGGGATAATTTCTAAAGTTGGAGAAAAGTCAAATTTGATGATTAATTTAGAAAATGTGCCAAAATTGTCTGAAATAATCGTTGAAATAAGGAATGGAGATAATTCACCGCTCAAAATAAAAGGGGTAACAGGAAATTATGTTCCAGACAGAATTGTGTTTAAGGCGACAGAAGGTGAAAATTACAAAATAACCTTTGGAGATGAAAGTTTAGATAAGCCTGAATACGATATTGCAGAATTTGTCGATTCAATAAAGGAACGGGATGAAGTTTTTGTAGGAAAATTGGAAAAAGCGAATGGAAAGAAAGTTTTAAAGCCAAGGGATTACACGGTTTATTATAATGTTTTTTTATAGGAGCTGTTGTGGTAATATTAATTGATTTATGTTAAATAAAATAAATAAAAAAATAAAAAAATAGAAGAGGAGAATGAATTATGAATATTGTATTTGTTTTGATAGGGATTTTTGGTAATTTTGGTTCTGATGGCAATGGGGATTTACAATAAATATATCAAATTGAAGAATTTGAATGAGGAAGGTTGGAGCGGAATAGGTGTTTATGGATATTGATAATATTGAAAAAAATTCAGAAACTTGAAAATGAAATGACAAAAAAACATTAAGATCAATAATGATGTTACAGGAAAATTATCCAGACTTGAAGGCAAATGAAAACTTTTTGAACTTGCAATCTCAATTGACTCAAATAGAAACAGAAATTCAAAGTTCAAGAAAATATTACAACGGAACAGCAAGAGATAGAAATACTTTTGTGGAAACTTTTCCAAATAATATTTTTTTGGTGGAATTTTTTTGGATTTAAAAAAAGCTGAGTTCTTTAATGCTGTGGAAGAGGCGGAAAAAAGTTCCAGAAGTTAAATTTTAATTTGTTTAAATGGATTTTTTTAGAAGGGGGATTGTTATGAAAAGTTTTAACAAACAAAAATTAAATAATATTTTTTTCAATAATTTTTTTGTATTTTTTTCACGTTATTTTTTTAAATACAAAATCATTAATTGCTGAAAAAAATAAAGAATTATGAAGTTACAGTTCAGATGAATAAAAATGGGACTTTGACAGTAAATGAAGTGATTGACTATGAATTTGACGGTGTGGCAAAGCACGGTATTTATAGGGATATTCCACTACGTTCAAAGAAAAAAATGGCGTGGATATTTACAAATCTTATATAAAAATGAATTCGGTAAAGAGAAATGGTATTTCTGAAGAATACTCTACAAAAACTTTTTGATGAAGGTATTAGATATAGAGTTGGTTCTGCAGATAGATTTGTGGAAAATGGCGTAAATAGATATGAATTTAACAATATTTAGCAAGAAGTCTCCTTCTTCTATAAGTGGGAGATGAATTGCAGAATATAGCTTGAAATAACAGATCTTATATGGTATACTATTCATAGTTAGGGCAGGAACTGTCCGAAGAGCTTGGTAAATATATTTGGCTAGCAAAAGCAGATAATTCCCAAGAAGCTCCCGCTTCTAAAAGCGGGAGTAGTTCACTTATGTGATTTATAATGCAGTATTTGAAAAAAATGGAATTTATCAGATATATTTTAATGCAATTGGGCAGTTTTGGAAAGTTCCTATTGAAAAAGCTGCGGTAAATATAAAATTTGGAAATGGAGAACCTGTTTTAAAAAAATGAAATTAAGCAATTAGATATTTTTTTACAGGTGAATATGGACAAAGCGGAAAAGATTATATTGAAAATTTAAATAATAGAACTATTGAAATTAAAACAAACAAGGTTTTAGAATCATATAACGGATTAAGTTTCCGCCTAAATTTAAAGACGGATAATATAAGCCCAACATTTTTAGATAAACTTCAGACACTTTATTATGCTCACCCTTTACTTGCCGCAGGGCCTGTTATAATAATATTTTTAGCAATTTATGGCTTTGTAACATGGTATATATTTGGAAGAGATGTGGGTAAAAAGGCAATTGTTCCTGAATTTAACATACCTAAGGATATTTCAGCCATGTATGCGGCGTACATCAATGGTGTAAGGGAACCTAAGGAAATATTGACAATTGGACTGCTCTCTTTACTTTCTAAAGGTTATGTTGAAGCTGATGACAAAAAAGGTGATGGGAAAAATGTAAAATATACATTGTCTGACAGTAAAAGAAGCAAGCCTGAATTAGCGGAGGAAGAAAAGATAGTCTTTAATGCGCTTTCTAATACAGGGAACATATTTAAAAATGAAAGAAGCCTTTATAATGCTTCAAATAAAATATTAAAATTGTTTGAAAACGAATATAAAAAGAAAGTTTACAGGGATAACAGTATTTTTTTAATGTTGCATTTATTATTGGCATAGTCATAGTTTTTTTATAATTTCGACAAATGCAAATAGTGGAACAGTAGGTATTTCTGATAGCATTTTTTTGGAGTAGTTTCTTTAGTTATGGTTGCTATTTTCTTTGGAATAGTTTTTAAATACGTTTTTTTCAATTATCAATAATATTTATGGAAATAATAGCACATTTTTTTAAAAAGTTGTTAAGTGGTTAGTAGTATTATTTATGTCAGCAATATATGGAGTTTTAAATTTCATTGTAATTGGTATAATTATGGCAATGTATACTGTTTATTCCAAAGTAATTGGAAGATATACGGCTGACGGGATGAGAAAAAAAGAATATCTGGATGGAATGAAAATGTACATAAAGACTGCCGAAGCTAATCAAATTATGAAATTTAATGATGTAGACGAACTAGTAGCCTATTTTTAAAGGGATACTACCGTATACAGTAGCTCTTGGAGTAAAAAATGAAGCGATAAAACTTATGAAGAATACAATAAAGCTCTATAATTTTGATGAAAGCACATATTCTTATATAAATAGGGAGTGCATTTCAATACATACGATAGTTTCATTTTTGGCAAATACGGTTTCAAGAGTATACAATAATGCGTACGATAAAAATAAGAGAAGAAAGATTTAGCACCTTGAGGAATGATTCTGGAAGTTCAAGTGGTTTTGGTGGCGGAGGCTTCTCAAGTGGAGGCGGTTTCTCTGGCGGAGGTTCCGGCGGGGAGGTGGAGGAAGCTGGTAGAAATACTGGCTTTTTTTATTATGTGGGCTAAAGCGATAGAACGGGGGTACAAAAAAATAAAAAAATAAAGTAATTATCAATTATTTTTAATAAAAAAAGAAAGGGTAAAATATTTACTGATATATTTGATAATTTTAAAGAGGTTGTCTCAAAAAGAAAAATTAGGAAAAGTCATCTGTTCAAGCCTTTTAGGCGAGTTTTTTTGACTTTTCCTTAATGAATAACTATTTTATATGAGTAAAACTTTAGTAAATGAATAAAATATAGTTTTTATCTAATATATCTATATTTTTAATATTTTGAGATAACTCCTTTCTTCTTCTTTTGTCAAATAAATATATAAATGTCTACGACAAAACATCCAACCTAGTTGGATTAATAAAATATTAATAGTATTTTTTTGAGAGGCGGATATCTGTAATGATAAAATTCCCATACAATCATTTTTAACCTTGCATGCCGGACAGTAAAAAGGATTCATCCCGAAAGTCTTGTACATCTGCCTTTGATAAAATGAATATCTTGACACGGCAATGTTTTTCCTGAAAGCATCAATTGCCTTTTTAAGCCTGTCAGAAATATGCCTTGAATAAAATCCATAAAGGAATGGTATTTCCATTGCCCGGCAATAGTGTCAACGTTGAAGTATCTCATTTTCTTGAACTCAAGATTTTTATTGAATCCTCCTAATGAAATAAATGAGGGTTCCATTTCAGGTATCTGCCAAAAGTATGAATGACAGAAATGAGACCGTAATGTACAATATCGGAATTAGTAAAGTAATATTTGGAATGTTCAGAAAATTTTTTTCCTGCTGATGTTGTGAACTTGAATATCTGATTAACAGCGGCAGAAAGTTTTGATAGAAGAGATCTATCATAAAAGGAGAACTCTCTCTACATTCTTTAGGGATAGTAAAAATGACATGGCGGTGTTCAATATTGAGAATATGTTTTTGAATATTTTCAGTCCATGTCATAGATACCTGTAACCGCAAGAAGGACAGAGCTTGGACTTGCAAGTAACAGGGAACAGGTGTATAACAACATTTGAACTTGACAAAACCTTTTGAAATATCCCTGCAGGCAAAAAATTTATCAACAGAAAGCTTAATATATTTAAGGTGACTGTTATGGATATTATTTTTTTCTTGCAAAATTTTAAGGAATTTAGTAAAATATTATTGTTACTGAAAATATATTTCAGTTTATCTTGTATAATAATTATATAAAAAAATTATCCGAATTTCTATTCGGCTTTTTTTATAAAAAAATAATTGACAAAAAAATAAAAATAGTATATAATTATTTTATAATAACAGTAAATAATAAAATGTTAAAAAAATATTTTTTTAAAACAAAATAAAAACAGTAAAATAAATTAAAAAAATTAGTTGACAATATTTTTAAAATATTGTATACTGTTTTTCATAAAAAAAGTAATGTATTTTTATATTAAAGAATTTTTAAAGAAAGGAGTTTGTGAGAGAAGTTGGATATATTTGGTGGTTTATTTGGAAAGCAAAAAAATAAAAAAAGAAAGAGAGAATGAGATAGTGAAAGAGAAAAAAACAAAAAAAACAAGAATACGATTACAGTGGTACAAAAAAATAGCAAATGGTTCTAAAATTGTTGAATATAAAAAAATTTGATAAAGCTTGTGAAAAAAATGAAAAATAATGAAAAAAAGGAGAAATTGAAACAGAAATAAAAGAAAGAGAAGTAATCGTTAAGGAAGAGAAATTCTGAAGAAAAAGAGAAGAAGAAGTTAATGAAACTTCAAAAAGAAAATGTAGAACAGATTGCAAAAAAACTGAGCAGAGAGAAACAGAGACAAAATCAGAAGCGAAAAATAATGAAAAATTCTGAAAAAAATGTTTGAAGAAATAAAAGCATTAAATGAAAAAAATAGCAAATTTGAATAATATGTTTTTTTGAAAAAAATTCAAAAGTATGGAGTTTGAAAAAGAATGTAGTAAATGATCTTCATAAAGAATTACAGGGATATAAAGACGATCTTTATTTCAAATTGATAAAACCTACTTTTAATGGATTTAATTGATATGAAAAAAATAGTTTTAAAAAGAGGAATTGAAAAACTTTTTCACAAAAAAACTGAAGCAGAAAAAAATTAATTTCTTAGAAACTTTTATCTTTGAAATTGATACGATTTTGGAAAAAAATGATATAGAGATTTATGAAACTGATATAACAAATGAACAAAATTTTTGATGTTAAAAAAACAAAAAAATAGTAGAAAAAAATAGAAACAGATAAGAAAGAAAATCATGGAAAAGTTTTTTTAAAGTAAAAAGTAATGGTTATATTTACAAAGGGAGAGTAATTTCACCTGAAAAAAAGTGGAAGTTTATGTTTATAATGAAAAAGCTAAAGAAGAATTGAAGGAGAATAATAAAAATGTCAAAATATGTATTTGGAATAGATTTGGGAACAACTTACTCTTGTATAGCTTATGTGGATGATAGAGGAATAGCACAAGTAATTAAAAAAAATAGTGATGGGAACACTACAACTCCATCAGTGGTAGCATTTGATGGAAAAAAACTATAACAGTAGGAGAGGCTGCAAAAAGAAGAAGCGGTATTGAAGCCTAATGAAACAGTGTCATTGGTAAAATCAAAGATGGGAAAAAAACAGATACTGTAATTAAATATAATGGAAAAAATATATCACCAGAAGAAGTTTCATCATATATTTTGAAAAAAATAGCTAATGATGCTTCAGAACAATTGTCAGAACCAGTTAAAGATGTTGTAATAACTTGTCCAGCATATTTTGGAACTGCAGAGAGAATGGCTACTAAAAAAAGCTGGAGAAATTGCCGGGTTAAAATGTATTAGAAATTATTAGTGAACCGACAGCTGCAGCTTTTAGATTATGGATGTGCAGAAACACATGATGATAAGACTATTTTAGTTTATGACCTTGGTGGTGGGACTTTTGATGTGACACTATGAGAATAACTTCGATAGAATAGAAGTTATCTGCTCTGACGGAGACTCATGATTTAGGTGGAAAAAAACTGGGATGCATTATTAATGAGATATATTTTAAAAGAATTTGAAGAAAAGAATGGATCTGTTGAACTTGATGCAAGTTCTCAGCAAGATTTAAGATTAAAAGTTGAGAAATTAAAAAGCAGTTAAGTTCGAAGCCACAGGCTAGCAGTATGATTGACATTAATGGTAAAAGGCAAGTCATGAAGTTAAACAGGGATGAATTTGACAGTATAACTAATACTTTATTGAGTCAAACTTTAAACAAGACAGAAGAAGCAATAAAAGTTGCAAGAAGTAAAGGATATGATCAAATTGACGAGATACTTTTAGTAGGTGGATCAACTAGAATGCCACAAGTTAAAAATGCATTATCTGAAAAATATGGAGAAGATAAAATTAAAGTATTTGATCCAGATGAAGCTGTAGCAAAAGGAGCAGCAATTCATGCAGTAAATGTTTATGTAAAAAAATCAAAAAGCTCTTGAAGATAAAACTTTTATTTCTTCAGAAAGAAAAAAATGATTTGAATCCTAATGATTATGAAGAAGACTTAAAAGTTGACGAGAGATCAATGAGTGTTGGTGGAGCTCAAAGAGAAATAATTATGGCGACAACAAAGAGTTTTGCTGTAAAAGTTACACATGAAGATAAAACTGAAGAATGTGTAAATATGATTATAAAAAAATGAGCCTATGAAAGAAGGATTTATAGAAGTTTCAGATGAGTTTTTATACTTTATTTAGAAATCAGGCAACTGTAAATATAGAAATATATGAAAATGATTATATGGATAAAAAAATTTGATGTAGATGAAGAATTTTTTTCTTGGAAATGCAATATTAGAATTACCTAAAAATCTTCCTGCTGGTTCACCAATTCAAATTACCATGAAATTAAGCGGAGAAGGAATTTTGGAAGTAACTGGTTTAGATAAAAGTTGAAAATAATAAAGTAAATGTAAAAATGGAAACAAAAAGGTGTAATGTCAGATGAAAAAAATTTGAAGAAGTAAAAGAAAAAGTAAAAGGAATGACAGTACTTTTAATATTTTTTTGAAAAAGATATTTTTTTCAGTAACTTAAAATATGTAGTTATTGAAAAATTTATAAATGAAGGAGAAATGCAATTATGTATGTAATAGAATTTTTTTAAAAGAATATTTAAAATGAAAAATTGGGGGATATTGTTGTATTTGGTTATAAATATAGTTGTAGTTGTAATTATATTTGCTAATTTTTTTGTTTTGCCTACTCAAATTAATGGGGAGAGATGACTCCTGTTACAGTAGTTATAGCATTTATATTTGGAATAATAATGTATATAATTTCAATTTCAATAGCATTATCTCCAATAGGGAGAATGGTTACTTAGAAAATTAAATAAATGTGAGAAAAATAACAAGAAAAGAAGATCTTGATAGATTAAAACCGTTATTTCATGAAGTTTATGAAAGAGCTCAAATACTTGATCCGTCAATATCACCTAATATACAATTATATATAAATGACGATAAAGAGCCCTAATGCTTTTTGCGACTGGTAGAAATACAATTTGCTTTGACTCGTGGATTATTAGAATACTCAGATGATGAGATAAAAAGCGATTTTTGCTCATGAATTTGGACATCTTCATCATAAAGATACAGATTTAATATTGCTTATAACTGTAGGGAAATTTTTATAATTAATATAATGTTTATCTTGATAAGAATATTAACTTTTTGTATTAGGATTCATACTTGCTATGTTTGCTGGAGGATCCCTGTAGAAGAAAAAAAGAAGATGGGATGGAAGTTATGAAGAAACTACAGATTATACATCATCAATTGCTATTGTAGTTATACTTGATGCTATTTTGGTAGGATTATTTAATATTTGGACTAAAATTGGAACTTTGCTTGTTTTACAAAGTAATAGATCACAAGAATTTGAGGCTGACAGCTTTGCTAATGATACTGGATATGGGTATGACTTGGCAGAAGCATTAGATCATTTAGATGGTTACTCTGGAGAAAAATCTAAAGGATTGTTTCTTACATTGATGTCAACGCATCCAAGTACAGATCAAAGAATAGCAAAACTTCAAGAATTGGGAGTTCCTTATGAAAGAATTAATTAAAAAAATAAATATAAAATTTAACAAAAGATAGCAAGAAGTCTCTGGCTTCTACAAGCGGAGATGAATTGCTTTTTGTAAAAAATTGAAAAAGGATATATTTATGATATAATTTATTCAGTGAAATAATATAAAAAGTAGGTAATAATAATGTCATATAATAGTAATTATAATTCAGTATTTGATATAAATTATCATATAATTTTTTTGTATAAAAGTATCGAAGAGAAGTCATTAATGATGAAATTTCTAATAGATTGAAAGAGATTTTTTTGAAAAAAATATGTCCGAAGTATAACATTGTTCTTAAAGAATGGGAACATGATGTTGATCATATTCATATGTTGATTAATGCTATGCCTAATACTGAACTTTCTAAGTTTGTAAATACTTACAAAAAGCTCCAGCAGGTTGATAAAAAAAGAATTTCCTGAAATAAGGGGAAAATTGTGGAAAGAATATTTTTGGAGTAGAAGTTACTTAGTTGTAAGTGTCGGAGGTGCACCGTTAGAGATAATTAAAAAAAATATTCAAAATCAAAAAGGAGGTGTAATTTTATGAAATATAATTTTAACATTCAAATACAGAATTTATCCAAATAAGGAGCAAGAATTATTGATAAATAAGACTTTTGGATGTGTTCGTTTTGTTTACAATACGATTTTTGTGTATCGCTAATAAAATTTATGAAGAAACTGGAAAAAAATAAAATAATTACACCTGCCAGTTTGAAAAGTGAAAACCAATTTTTGAAAGAAGTGGACAGTCTAGCACTTTCAAATGCTCAATTGAATGTGAGACGATCGTTTACGAATTTTTTTCAAAAGAGAGCGAACTTTCCAAAGTTCAAATCTAAAAAGAATAATGTTAAAAGTTACACGACAAATTGTGTGAACAATTCAATACGAATTGAGGAAAACAAATATTTGATTTTTGCCAAAATTAAAAAGTAAAATTAAAATATCATAGAGAAATACCGAAGGATTACAAGATAAAGTCAGTAACATTGACAAACAGTAATGGAAATTACTATGTTTCTGTTTTGACAGAATTTGAAAAAGAAATTCAAAAAAATCCAAGTAATGATAAGGTAATTGGACTTGATTTTTTTCAATGTCTGAATTATTTGTTAGCTCTGAAAACCAAAGGGCTGATTATCCAAGATACTTTTAGGATGTTGGAGAAAAAAATTGAAAGAATTACAAAAGTCATTGTCAAGAAAAGTGAAATTTTCTAAAAATTGGTATAAACAAAAAATGAAAATATCAAAATTGCATGAGTATATCAAAAATTGTCGAAGAGATTTTTTGCATAAATTATCGAAAAAATTGTCTGAAGATTATAATGCTGTGGTTGTTGAGGATTTGAATATGAATGGGATGAGCCAGGCATTAAATTTTGGGAAGAGTGTAGGAGATAATGGATGGGGAATGTTTTTGAGGATGCTTGAGTATAAACTGATGTTTTTAGGGAAACGATTTTTGAAGATAGATAAGTGGTTTCCATCGTCGAAAACTTGCAGTAAATGTGGAAATGTTAAAGAGAAACTGGAATTATCAGAAAGAAGTTATAAATGTGAGTGCTGTGGAATTGAGATTGATAGGGATTATAATGCGGCACTGAATATAAAAAACATTGGAAAATTGATGTTGGAATATTAGGAAAATAAAAAAAACAGGGTAGGAACTACCCGAAGAGCTTGGTAAATATATTTGGCTAGCAAAAAGCAGGTACTTCCTAAGAAGCTCCCGCTTCTAAAAGCGGGAGTAGTTCACCAAAAAAGTTCCTCAAAAATGTTTTTGGGGAATTTTTGTAAGTTAGAAAGGAAAAATGAAATGGCAATTGAAAATAAATCATACGATGAATTTTGTGAGATTTTAAATAAAAAAATTAATCTTGGGGAATTAATTACAATTGAAGAAAATTTAGAAAATTTAGGAATGAAAGATAAAACTTTAGAAGATTTTTTTGAGGAAGAAGGAATTTTTTTCAAAGAATGAGTAAAACTGAAAAAAATTGGAAAAAGTTGGAGAATTGAAAAAAACTTTTTATTCAAAAAAAGAAGAGGAAGTGGAGCTTTGAAAAAAAGTAAACTATTAGAATCATATAGAATAATTTTAAATGATATTAATAAAGAAAAAGAATATGATAATTATTTGAAAAAAAGCAAAGTATGCTGGAGTAAATCAAATACTTAAAAAAATTCAAAAGAAGTGTATAAAAAGGGATGGAATACTGAGACTAAATCAAATAGAAAATTATGTTTCACAAATTAATTTAAAAAAATAAAAAAATGAGTCAGATGCACGAAATATATTTTATGGATTCTGCAGAGAAGAAGGAATACCTTTTAATCCAGAAAGAAATTATCAAAATGAAAAAAATATGAAAAAAATAATTGGAAACCAAATAATTATTCAAATTCAGATTCAAAAATAATAATACTGAAGAAGATCACAAAAAAATACATGGAAAAAAATCGTGAAAACAATAATGAATGGAATCCAAATGAAAAACCAGAAAAGATCAGGTAATTCTGCAGCTTGGGTAATAGTAGGAATCTTGGCAATAGTGATTGCATTGTTAATATTTGTACCAAAGAATACATCTAAATCAACAAATATTTCAAAAATCTGATTCAACTCAAGTTAGTCAGCAATCGAAAGAGCCTGAAAAAAATCAGATGAAGGAAATTCAAATGAAAGTTACTGAAGGAGGAAATACGGAGCAATCCAATAATGATGTTGATAATCAAAATAATAATATTGACAATCAAAAATAACAATACTGGCAATCAAGATGAAAATACACAAGGTTCTGAAGATTTATCAGAAGATGCAGAATTTATAGCTAATGGGAGCGCACGACTTATTAGTGATAGAGGAGAAGAGGTTGATGTAGAGATAGACGGAGGAAATATCAATGGATATACCACTTTAGTTATAAAAAAATCTTAAGAAAAGTAGATATCAAAAGATGATGTCGCATACTGAATATGGAAATTTAATTCCATTAGAAGGTAGAATATTTAAATTTAGATGTGGAGAACGCGCGACAGTAGAAAATGGAAAGTTAGTTGTTGATGCTGAAGATGTTGCAAGTTATAGAAAGTCAAGATTTTTGTAAATAGTGATACAGATCTTAAAGATGGTAAGTGTATTACAGCACCTGGATCTGAAGTGAATAGTGATATAGATTAAAAATGAACTGTAAAATAAATATAAAGAAAGAAGGATCAAATATGTCAAAAAAATAAAATAATTGCAATTATTGCAATTTGCTTAATAGCAGGAGGGTCTATTATTTGGATTCTTGAAAAAAACAAAAAGAAAATAAAAAAATATTCAAAAAGAAAGTGCAAAAAGAATAGATAAAAAGTAAAATAGTAAGCGAAAAAGAAGTTCAAGAAAAAGAAAGTAATAAAAAAAGAAGAAAATAGAAATTATAAAATTTGTATTGATCCTGGACATCAGGAAAAAGGGAATTTTCAAAAGGAAGAATTGGCACCAGGATCTAAGACTATGAAATATAAAGTTGCAGGTGGAGCAACTGGAGGGACTACTAAAAAGCCTGAATATAAACTGACATTGGAAATTGGGCTAAAATTGAGAGATGTGTTAAAATCCAATGGATATGATGTATTTATGGTAAGAGAAAAAAATGATGTAAATATAAGTAACAAAGAAAGAGCTTTGATGACCAATAAAGCAGGATGTTCTGTATATTTGAGAATTCATGCGGATGATTCGGATGGAAAAAGTACCAGCGGGGTAAGTGTTCTTGCTTCATCGTCTAAAAATCCATATACGAAAAGTGTCCAAAAATCTAGCGAAGAATTTTCTAAAGCGATTTTGGAAGAATATGTAAAAGCGACAGGATTTAAAAATAATGGGATTTCATACAGAGATGACTTGACAGGGACAAACTGGTCAACAGTAACAAATACACTTCTTGAAATGGGATTTTTTGTCGAATCCTGATGAAGATGTAAAAAAATGTCTGATCCAAAATTTCAAGATAAAATGGTTGTAGGAATCGTAAATGGAATTGAAAAGTATTTGGGATTAAAAAAATAATATTTGTAATGGTAAGGAGTTTTTAAATTTTTTTGCCTAAGTTATTTTTCATATTATTTCTAGAGCAATAGATTTATTATGAAATTTATTTAACAGGGGTCTTGACCCCTCACAAAAAATAAATAAAAATATATTTTTCTGTTTTTAAAAAAATGGGATTTAGTATCGGATAGATAAAGATGAATAAGTAAAAAAATAGTAAAAAGAGAAAGGAAATATAATGGCAGAAAAATTTGTGGATGAAAGAGTTTACAATGAATTTTTGTGAGATTTTGAAATAAAAAAATTAATCTTGGGGAATTAATTACGATTGAAGAAAATTTAGAAAAATTTAGGAATGAAAGATAAAACTTTAGAAGATTTTTTTGAAGGAGAAGGAATTTTTCAAAGAATGAGTAAAACTGAAAAATTGGAAAAAAAGTTGGAGAATTGAAAAACTTTTTATTCAAAAAAAGAAGAGGAAGTGGAGTTCTGAAAAAAAGTAAACTATTAGAATCATATAGAATAATTTTAAATGATATTAATAAAGAAAAAGAATATGATAATTATTTGAAAAAAAGCAAAAGTATGCTGGAGTAAATCAAATACTTAAAAATTCAAAAAGAAGTGTATAAAAAGGGATGGAATACTGAGACTAAATCAAATAGAAAATTATGTTTCACAAATTAATTTAAAAAAATAAAAAAATGAATCAGATGCACGAAATATATTTTTATGGATTCTGCAGACAAGAAGGAATACCTTTATACTGTTGAAAGAGATTATAAAAGATACTGAAAATGAAAAATAAAGAGTCACAGGAAGATAGGAAAGAAAGATATAGAAGAAATTATAATTCAAAATTCAAAATGAAATAAAAGTTGCAATGGTAATTGCTGTATTAGCAGTATCAGGATTTTTCATATATAATTATATATATAATTATATAAATACAAGAGATGAGAGATACATTGATAAAGGATCAAAAATATCTTGATTTAGGGAAAAAGAAGAAGCAGAAAAATGGTTTAAGAAGGCGGCAAATGAAAATGAGTATATGTCTGGTCTTATTGCAAGTATTTATGAAGTAAGAGGAGATGATAAAAGCAGCTGAAGAATGGTATCTAAAATTGGCGGAAGACGGAAATTCAGAAGCGATGTATGATTTAGGAGAGTTTTTATAATAGAAAAAGGAGATAAGGAAAAGTCTAAGATTTGGTATATGAAAGCAATAGAAGAACAAAAATCAGAAGGAATTGAATATTTGGACGCAATGGCTAAATTAGGATCAATTTATTATGAAGAAGGAGATAAAGAAAGAGGAAAAGAATTACTTCAAAAAAATCAGCTGAAAAAGGAAATTTAGATGCAAAAAAATATTAGAAAAAAAGTAGAGTAAAAAAATTCATCATAATGAAAATAAAAAAATTAAATATATTTGGCTAGTCATGTGCAGATACTTCTCAAGAAGTTTTTCGCTTCTAAAAGCGGGAGTAGTTCATAATATACAGTAAACTTAAATTATTTATGGTTTTTAAGTTTACTTTTTTTATATTTTTTTAAAATAAAATATAATGAAAATGTATTAACTTTTTATATTTTAAATAATGTAAAATAAAAGTAAATAAAAATATAAAAAAATTACAAAAATTATAAAAAAAGTCCTTGACTTTTGAAAAATAAATATAGTATACTATTTTTGTAAGTAAAAAAAACAGTAAATAAAAAAATATGAATAAATAAATATAAAAAAAGGTGGTTAAAAATTATGACAGAATTTAACAAATATTTTGAAGAAACTTTTTTTAATTGAAGGTGGATATGACGGTAAAGAAATTGATAAATCTTTTCGTTTTGACCAAAATAATAAACATGCGACCCAAAAAGATGTTTTTTTGATGTTATAAAACAAGCATTTGAAGATGGACAGGATATGGATAAAGTGGAAGCATTTATGAGAAAGCTGGATATAATTGGAAAAGATATGGTTGACAATACATTTAATTATCCAGACAGTAACTTTTTACGAAAGTTTGCAATCTTCGTCTTTTTGAAGTAAGTGGACAAGTTATAGAAATTCCGCATTATTTGACTGATACGGGGAAATTGAGAACGGATAGTTTACAAGAATTATGCGACCAAAGTAATGTTCCATCAAAAATTAATTTTAGAAATGTTGTATTTGTGATAAATAATAAAAACATTTGAAGAATTATATGAAATAATGAATGCGACTGCAATTAATTTTTGATAAAGGAATAAGATTTCGAAACTTTTTTAGAGAATCTGGAATGGAACAAGAGTGTAAGGAAAGTGAAATAAGAAGAAAAAAACGAAGCATTGGACATAATAGCGCCGATAAAACATGATATGGGTAATGGCAGATATTACATAAATACACGATTAAGAGATGAAATGGCTGAAAAGATGATAGTTCACGGACCTGGAAAAAGTGATTGGAGCTGGAGCTACAGTTGCTGGAGAAATGGCTAAAAGTATTGTAAAAGGGAATCTTATAGTTGGTGTGGTAAAGTTGGCATTAAAAGTTGGGAAAAAGATTCTAAAAATTAGAAAAATGACGGGTGGAAGAAATCATTTTGATTATGAAACTTTTTCAAAGAATGAGAAAAAAAGATTATTATAATACGAGTTTAGATGAAATAAAAAGAAGTAGATATAAACAGAAAAAAAGAAAATCATCGCAAATATGTCAAATTATAAAGAAAAATGTATGGATAAAATAAAAGTGAAAATAAAAATAAATAAATAAAAATAAAATAAATAAAAAAAGTAAAAGAATCAAAGGAGAGGATCGAAAAATGAGAGAAGAAGAAATAAATGAAAGAATTAGAAAGATGAATGAAAGAGCTGACAAAAATGGAGCTGAAAGATTGGGAATATGGAAAACACTTGTAATATTTGCTGTATGTATAGCACTACTTACAGTTGGAAAAAAATCTTTAATAAATTTTTGGAATAACTTTTAATGAAAAGTTTGATGCGAGACTTATTTGGGTATTTATTATAATTAGTATAATATTTTTCAGGATTTGAATTTATGAGAACAACTTGGAGAGTTATTGGAGAAGTTTTTTTAATATGGGTATAAGATTGGGATTAACTTGGATTATACTTCAATTGAAAGATACATTTTTTTCAAATATGATTTTATAGATATAAAAAAATATGTTCAGCAATTCTAATTATTGTATTATTTGTAGCAATATCACAAGTTAGATATGACTTAAAATTGTTTTTTCCAGTATTGGCAGCATATGCGTATCCTTGGTTTATTGGATTTAGTCGTGAAATTGAAGGAAATCCAGTGCATACAAGAGTAATGTTTCTGATCATTGTTGCAGTACAAATTCCTAGTATGATTAAAAACTATTTCGAATGGTTAAAAAATTTATCACCTGAGGAACATGCTAGACTTGCAAGAGCAGGAAGAATGAGAGAAGAAGCAAATCAAAGAGAACGAGATCGTGTGATTGAACGCCAACAAGAAAGATGGCACAATGAACAAAAGTGGCATTAAATTAATAAAAATATTTCAAGAGACGAAAGTCTCTTGTTTTTAATTTAATTAATATAAAAACAAAAATAATAAAAATATTTTTATTATAATCTAAAAATAAAGTAAATAAAAAAATATAATTTTTTTGAAAAAAATTTATTGACTTTTTTTAAACAGAAATATAGTATACTATTTTTTTGTAATTATAAAAAGCAGTAAATAAAAAAATATGTTTAAAAATTTAAAACATAAAAAAATATAAAATAATAAAAATAAAAATTTTTTTATAAACTGTTTATAATTCAATAAAAAAATTTTATGAACTTAAAAAAACATATTAGTCTACAAAATTTAAAAAAATATGTTAAAATATAAATGTTCAATAAAAATTAAATAAAGATAATCAAAAAAATAAGAAAAAAATATTATGTAAAAAGTGAAGGGAGACAAAAAAATGTCAAAATATGTATTTGGAATAGATTTAGGAACAACATATTCTTGTATTGCGTATGTTAATGAAAAAAAGGAGATCCACAAGTTATAAAAAAATAGTGAAGGGGATAATTTAACACCGTCAGTTGTGGAATTTGAAGAAGACAATAAAATAATAGTTGGAGAAGATGCAAAAAGAAGATACCGTTTTTAAATGAAGATAATACAGTACAATTTGTTAAATCATTAATGGGGAAAAACAGATTTTGCAGTTGAATATAATAATGAAGCAAAAACTCCAGAAGAAAGTTTCTTCATATATTTCTAAAAAAAATTGGCTCAAGATGCTTCAGAAGCTTTAGATACAGAGGTTAAAGATGTTGTAATAACTTGTCCTGCGTATTTTGGGACTGCACAGAGAACTGCTACTAAAAATGCTGGAAAAATCGCTGGATTGAATGTGCTTGAAGTAATTAATGAGCCGACAGCAGCAGCACTATTTTATGGATGTACAAGAGATTCTGAAAATAAAACAATTATGGTTTATGATCTTGGTGGAGGAACTTTTGATGTTACTGTTATGAGAGTAAATGCTGATAAAATAGAAGTTATTTGTTCTGACGGAGATCACGATCTAGGTGGAAAAAGATGGGATGATGCGTTAATGGATTATCTTTTTGATAAAATTCGTGAACAAGAAGGCTACGATGGCGAATTTGATGAATATATGCAGCAAAATTTTAGATTGAAAGTAGAAGAAGTTAAGAAAAAATTGAGTTTTAGGGAAAAAGTTAATGGTACATTTGAAATTGATGGAAAGAGAATAAAATTAGAAGTAACTAGAAAAGAATTTGATGAAATAACAAAAGTATTGCTTAACGAAACTTTAAATAAAACAAATGAAGTTGTTAGAATTGCTAAAAGTAAAGGATATGATCGAAATTGATGAAGTGCTTTTAGTAGGTGGTTCGACAAGAATGCCACAAGTAAGAGAAGCAATATGTGAAAAAAATTTGGAAAAGAAAAAGTAAAAATTTTTTTTGAACCAGATGAAGCGGTGGCAAAAAGGAGCGGCAATTTATGCGGTAGATGTTTATTTAAATAACAAAAAAATTGTTGAAACTGAAGCAAGTGATATAATTAAAGAAAATAAATTGAATCCAGATGACTACAAAGAAAAATTTGAGTGTTGAAACTGAAATGATAGGTGTTGGCGGAGTATTTAGAGAAATAGTGACTGCTACTACAAAAAAAGTTTTTGGTGTGAAAGCGGTTAAAGATGGAGAGCCTATTTGCTTGAACATGATTAAGAAAAAAATGAGTTGATGGAAAAAGGATTTATCGAAGAAAAAAAGAATATTTAAGACAATGAGTGATAATCAAGAAATAGTAAATATAGAAATATATGAAAGTGATTATATGGATGATGTAATTGATGTAGATGATGATTTTTTTATATTGGAAACGCAATATTAGAATTGCTTAGAAATCTTTCAAAAGATTCTTCAATTGAAGTTATTTTGAAACTTAACAAAGAGGAATTTTGGAAGTGACAGGAATAGATAAGACAAGCGGGAAAAAAAGTAAATGTAAAACTTAAAACAAAAGATGCTATGACTGAGAAAAAAATTGAAGAAATAAAAGAAAAAAATTTCAAGGAATGTTAGTAGTGTGAACTACTCCCGCTTTTTAGAAGCGGGAGCTTCTGGAAGTATCTGCTTTTGCTAGCCAAATATATTTACTAAGCTCTTCAGGGTAGTTCCTACCCTGTCTTCTTTTATTTTTTAATATTTCAACATCAATTTTCCAATGTTTTTTATATTCAATGCTGCATTGTAATCTCTATCAATTTCAATCCCACAGCATTCACATTTATAACTTCTTTCTGATAATTTCAGTTCCTCTTTAACGTTTCCACATTTACTGCAAGTTTTCGACGATGGAAACCATTTATCTATCTTCAAAAAAATTGTTTCCCTAAAAACATCAGTTTATACTCAAGCATTCTCAAAAACATTCCCCATCCATTATCTCCTACACTTTTACAAAAATTTAATGCCTGGCTCATCCCTTTCATATTTAAATCCTCAACAACCACAGCATCATATTCTTCAGACAATTTTTTTCAATAATTTATGCAAAAATCTCTTCGACAATTTCTTGATATACTCATGCAATCTTGATATTTTTTTCTTTTTTTGCTTTATACCAATTTTTTTAGAAAATTTCACTTTTTCTCGATAATGATTTCTGCAATTTTTTTCAATTCTTCTTCCAACATCCTAAAATATCTTGGATAATCAGCTCTTTGGTTTTCAGAACTGACAAATAATCCAGACATTGAAAAATCAAGTCCAATTACTTTATCATTACTAGCTACTTTTTGAATTTCTTTTTCAAGTTCTGTCAAAATAGAAACATAGTAATTTCCATTACTGTTTGTCAATGTTACTGACTTTATCTTGTAATCCTTCGGTATTTTCTATGATATTTTTAATTTTAACTTTTTTTCAATTTTGGTAAAAACCAAATATTTTGTTTCCTCAATTCGTATCGAATTGTTCACACAATTTGTCGTGTAACTTTTAACATTATTCTTTTTAGATTTGAATCTTGGAAACTTTGATCTCTTTTTGAAAAAAAAATTCGTAAACGATCGTCTCACATTCAATTGAGCATTTGAAAGTGCTAGACTGTCCACTTCTTTTTAAAAAAATTGGTTTTCACTTTTCAAACTGGCAGGTGTAATTATTTTATTTTTTTCCAGTTTCTTCATAAATTTTATTCGCAGTATACAAAAATTTTGTTGTAAACAAAACGAACACATCCAAAAGTCTTATTTATCAATAATTCTTGTTCCTTATTTGGATAAATTCTGTATTTGAATGCTAAATTATATTTCATGAAATTACACCTCCTTTTGATTTCGAATACTATTTTTTAATTATTTCTCTTCGATATTTTATACAAAAATTGTATCATAAGAGTATCCTTTTTCAATTTTTTACAAAAAAACACGACAAACGCATGAATATTTTAAACTATTTCTTTGTATTTAACCAATCTTTTTACATTAACATTTCTATATATCAAAAAAATAATTTTAAATATCTCCTTACATCTAGCGATATAATATATCTTTTTATCCTTCTACTAAATTTCTTTCTGAACGGCAGTTCTTCCAGTATTGATATCGCTAATTTTCTTAGAATATTTAAATTTCTAGCCGCATTTTTGTTTAATGTCTTATTTGCATCTTCTCTAAATGTTACATCCAATATCCAATGATAACTTTCTATTGCCCAATGTCCTCTTACCGCTCTTACAAATTCTTCCACTCCCCCTGTTATATTCGTTATGTAATACCTTTTCTGTTCTTGCTTTTTTCCATTTTCTTCTGTTGTTAAAATTGATGCACCTATCCCCTTTACTTCTTTCCATTCCTTGTTTCTTTTGATAAACCATTCTATTTCTTCAGTATAGTAATATTCTCTCGTTTCCAGCCGTCCTCTTTGCTTTTCTGTTTTCCTACTGTACATCCCTTCGCCCTTTAATTTTTTCCTGAATCCCTTGTCAGCAAAGTAATCTTCTATATCTTCCTTTAAAGCCCTCTGGTTCCCTTTTACCTGAAGACAGAAATATCCCTTCTTCTTTCTTATCTTTTTTATGATTTCTTTCTGGGTTCCTATCGCATCTATTGTAACTATACATTCCTTTACTGAAATTTTATCAAGCAGCCTTAATATTGCTTCTACTTCATTCCCTTTTCCTTCAGCCGCCACTTGTGAATAGCAGATCCCATCTTCTTTGGAATATGCGGATACTATGTCTAATGGCCTATTATTTTTATTCTTCATCCCATTTAAAAATTTCCCATCAATATTTAATATTTTTCTTATTTTTTTATCTTCTCCGGAAATTTTTAGATCCATCCATTTTCTCAAGAGAACTTCTGTCACTTCAGGCTCTATTGTAGCCATAACTCTTTGAATCGTATCATGCGAAGGTATGCCGTTCGGTAGTTCCAGATATCTTTTTAATGCCTTGAAATACATCTTTCCAAATTCTTCAATCTCTTCCCAGTATTCAATATTTGCAAGCATGGCAAAAAGAGTAATCACAACAATATCATTCAATTTATGCTTTATTTTAGAAATTTGTCGCTTATCCTCTATTTGGGTAATGTATATTAACAATTCTTTTTAGATTTGGTTTATCTTCTGACATTTTTTACCAGCTTCTTTCCTACGATATGTCAATAATATTATACCTCTTTTAAATCTTTTTCATGCGTTTGTCGTGACAAAAAAAGCAATTCATCTCCCACTTGTAGAAAGCCTACGACTTCTTGCTATCTTTTTGTTAAAAAAAGTTGATTTATATTTAGAAAGTTTTGAAAATTGGACTTGCGTTTTTTTGGTAAAGAAATTGAGGCAGAGGAATAATATTAAAATAAAAAAACTAAAAAAATAATTAAAAAAAACTAAAATATGGATCGATAATAATTGTAAACTTAAAAATTAATAATATTTTTTTAAGTTTATTTTTTTGATTTTTTTCTTAAGAAGTAAAGATTAGTAAAATGTATTAGAAATATTGATTTATAGCAACATAAAAAAAAGTAAATAAAAAAATATTATTTTTTTCAAAAAAACATTGACTATTTTTTTAAAATTTATAGTATAATACAAACATAAAAATTACAGAAAATAAGTTAATGTTAAAAAAATATCAAATTTAAAAAAAATATAATATAAAGAAATAAAAAAACAATAATTAATAATTGAAAAATATCAGTTTTTTTACAGATAATTATATAAATTTAAAAGAGATATTTAAATAAAAAAACAAAATATTTTGATTTTTTTGAAAAAAAGAGGGAAAAATAGTATTTAACAGTTAATAGAACACAAAAAAATTAGGGTTAATATGTAGATTGAATTTTTCATAATGAAAAAAAGAGATGAGAGAAAAGATATTATTCGAAAAAAATAGTTAAAAAGGTAGTTTAGATGTAAAATAGAATATTAGAAAAAAATTAAAGTGAATTAAATTTTATTATATATTAGTTTTATAAATATAAAATGATAAAAAAATAATCATATTAATATAAGGAGATAGAAATGTCAAAATATGTATTTGGAATAGATTTAGGAATGGAATATTCTCGTATAGCTTATGTGGATGATAAAGGAGTTCCAAGAATAATTAGAAATTTAGAGGGAGAAAGTGTAACACCATCGGTAGTAGCATTTGAAGATAATGTTGTAATAGTGGGAGAAACTGCGAAAGAAGAGGCAATATTAAGACCTGGCGAAACAATATCATCGGTAAGAGAATTGATGGGGAAGACAGATGTTGCAATTAACTATAGAGGAAGAAATATAAGCCCAGAAGAAATTTCATCTTATATTTTGAAGAAATTGGCGGATGATGCTTCAGAACAAATGGGTGAAAGGGTTAAAGATATTGTAGTAACTTGTCCGATAAATTTTGGAGAAACAGAAAAAATAGCTACGAAGAGGGCTTGTGAACTTGCTGGATTAAATGTGTTAGAAATTATTGGTGATTCAGTTGCTGCAGTTTTGTATTATGGATGTACAAGAGATAATAATGAAAAAACTGTCCTAATATATAATCTTGGTGGAGGAACTTTTGATGTAACAATTGTAAAAATAAGTTATGATAAGATAAAACTTGTTTATTCTGATGAAGATCGAGACTTAGGCGGAAGAAATTGGGATGAAAAAGTTAATGTCTTATATAGCTAATGAAATTATTGAAAAAAATTGGAAATACTGAATTTGATGAATATATTCTTCAAGACTTAAAATATAAGGTTGAATATATGAAAAAAATTAAGCGTAAAAAGTACAGGCTAGTGCAGTATTTAACATTTTAGGAGAAAAAAATAGTTGTAAAAGTAATTAGAGAGGAATTTGAGAATATAACTAGTGATTTATTACATAAAACTTTAAATAAAACAGATAAGGCAATAGAAATTGCAAAAAGTAAGGGATATAATCAAATTGATGAAATACTTCTAATAGGAGGATCAACAAGGATGCCACAAGTGAAAAAAAAGCATTATCTGAAAAAAATATGGAGAAAGTAAAATTAAAAATGTTTGAACCAGATGAAGCCGTAGTAAAAGGAGCTGCAATTCATGCAGTAAATGTTTACTTAAATAATCAAAAAAACTGTTAAAGATGGAATTTTTGATGAAATGGGGTTAAATCCTGAGAATTATAAAGAAGATTTGAAAGTTGATAAAAAGTGTAATGGATATTGATGATGGGGTTCAAAAAAATAATTGCAGATACACAAGAAAATTTTGATGTAAAAGTTATAAATGAAGATAAGGAGAAAGAAGTTGCAGATATGCCTACAGAAAAAAAGTAAAATATACAGAAGATTTTTTTGAATAAAAAAAGAAAATAGAGTTACAGCGAGAAAAAGAAAGATTTATCAAAAAAACAAAAAGGAATTAAAGAAATTGAAGGATGAAATAAAAAAAGATTTAAAGAGGAATTACTTGAAGATATTAATAGTTATTTAGATTAAAAAGTAAAATAAATTTACTAGAAAGGAAAGTGAACAAATGAAAGAATTGGAAGAATTAAAAAGATATTCATGGTGAGGAAAAGATGGAATTAACGCAAGAAGAAAAAAATTAAAAAGAGAAGTGCAAAAAAATAGATAAAGAAATTAAAAAAATTAGGGAAGAAATTGAAAGTCTTGAAGAAGATCTGGATATAGAAAATTTTATAGAACTTAAAAAAATATGACAAGAAAAATAGTATTCAATGAAAAATAATGATGAAAAAGAAGAAGAATTTAAATTTATTTTTTTAAAGGAGATAAAAATGTTTAATTTTTTTAAAAAAATAGAATGTCAGAAGATGAAATGTATGAATTGGATAGATTAGGAAATTTATATAAAGAACAAGGAAATTATGAAGAGGCTGAACGTTATTTTTTTAAGAGCATCAGAATTAGGATATTTTGCTTCGATATGCAATTTAGTAATTTTATATAAAGAACAAGGAAATTATGAAGAGGCTGAGAAATGGGCATTGAAGACAGATAGTCCAGAAGTAATAGGTTATATAGGAGGAATGTATTATAAAAATTAATGATTATGAGAAGGCGGAAAAATATCTTCTTAAATCTATTAATTCGAGAAATAGTAATAGTGATGTTTTAATGATTTTAGCACAAACATATCAAGCTCAGAATAGATATGAAGAAGCGGAAAAGTATTATCTCAAGGTGCTTGCTTTTAAATAGAAATAATGCAATGGCTTTGAATAATTTAGGTTTAGTATATAGATTTCAAAAAATATGAAAAAGCAAAAAAATATCTTTTTGAAGCATTTACTTTGAATAGTAATTCAATAATTTTGTATAATTTAGAGATGTGTATTTTGATCAAAAAGAATACGAAGAAGCAGAAAAGTATTATCTTAAAGTACTGGACTTAGATAGTAATAATTTAGTAACTTTGAATAGTTTAGGAAATGCTTGTCTTAATCAAAAGAAGTATGAAGAAGCAGAAAAAGTATTATTTTAAGGCATTAGAGTTAGATAGTAAAAATTCAGTAGTTTTTGAATAATTTAGGGAATACATACTATAATCAAAAAAAGATATGAGGAGGCAGAAAAGTATTATCTTAAAAACACTGGACTTAGATAGTAAAAATTCAGAAAGTTTTTGAATAATTTAGGGATATATACTATAATCAAAAAAAGATATGAGGAAGCAGAAAAGTATTATCTTAAAGTACTGGACTTAGATAGTAAAAATTCAGAAACTTTGAATAGTTTAGGGAATTTGTATAAAAATCAGGGAAGATATGAAGAAGCGGAAATGGAATACAAAAAAATCAGAGTTGGAAGGCAGTGCAGCTGCGACAAACTATTTAGGAGTTTTTGTATGAAAATATGGGAAGAAAGAAAGAAGCAGAAGAAAAAAATATAAGGAAGCAGCTTCAAAAGGAAATAAATATGCTTTTAGAGAATTTAGGAAGTTTATATAGAATTGAAAAAAAGATATGAAGAATCAGAACAGGTATTGAAAGAAGCAATAAGAAAAGGTGACACATCAGCATTAAATACACTAGGACATTTATATAAAGACCAGGGAAGATATGAAGAAGCGGAAAGTGGAATACAAAAAAATCAGAGTTGGAAGGCAGTCAGCTGCGACAAACTATTTAGGAATTTTTGTATGAAAATATGGGAAGAAAGAAAGAAGCAGAAGAAAAATATAAGGAAGCAGCTTCAAAAAGGAAATAAATATGCTTTTAGAGAATTTAGGAAGTTTATATAGAATTGAAAAAGATATGAAGAATCAGAACAGATATTGAAAGAGGCAATAAAAAGGAACATATACCTGCAATCAATATTTTAGGAATTTTTATATGAAGATATGGGAAGAGAGAAAGAAGCAGAAGAAAAATATAAGGAAGCAGCTTAAAAAGGAAATAAATATGCTTTTAGAGAATTTAGGAAATTTGTATAGACTTGAAAAAAAGATATGAAGAATCAGAACAGGCATTGAAAGAAGCAATAAGAAAAGGTGAAACATCAGCATTAAAATGTACTAGGACGTTTATATAAAGACCAGGGAAGATATGAAGAAGCGGAAGCTGAATACAAAAAAATCAGAGTTGGAAGGCAGTCAGATGCGACAAATTATTTAGGAATTTTGTATGAAGATATGGGAAGAGAAAGAAGCAGAAGAAAAAAATATAAGGAAGCAGCTTCAAAAAGGAGATAAATATGCTTTTAGAGAATTTAGGAAGTTTATATAGAATTGAAAAAGATATGAAGAATCAGAACAGATATTGAAAGAGGCAATAAAAAAAGGAACATATACCTGCAATCAATATTTTAGGAATTTTATATGAAGATATGGGAAGAGAGAAAGAAGGGAAGAAAAAAATATAAGGAAGCAGCTTTTAAAAGGCAATAAATATGCCCTGAGGAATTTAGGAAATTTGTATAGACTTGAAAAAAAGATATGAAGAATCAGAACAGGCATTGAAAGAAGCAATAAGAAAAGGTGACACATCAGCATTAAATACACTAGGACATTTATATAAAGACCAGGGAAGATATGAAGAAGGGAAATGGAATACAAAAAAATCAGAGTTGGAAGGCAGCAGCTGCGACAAACTATTTAGAATTTTTGTATGAAAAATATGGGAAGAAAAGAAGCAGAAGAAAAATATAGGAAGCAGCTCAAAAAGGAAATAAATATGCTTTTAGAGAATTTAGGAAGTTTATATAGAATTGAAAAAGATATGAAGAATCAGAACAGATATTGAAAGAGGCAATAAAAAGGAACATATACCTGCAATCAATATTTTAGGAATTTTATATGAAGATATGGGAAGAGAAAGAAGGAAGAAAAATATAAGGAAGCAGCTTTAAAAAGGAAATAAATATGCTTTTAGAGAATTTAGGAAATTTATATAGAATTGAAAAAGATATGAAGAATCAGAACAGGCATTGAAAGAAGCAATAAGAAAAGGTGAAACATCAGCATTAAATGCACTAGGACATTTATATAAAGACCAGGGAAGATATGAAGAAGCGGAAGCTGAATACAAAAAAATCAGAGTTGGAAGGCAGTGCAGATGCGACAAATTATTTAGGAATTTTTATATGAAGATATGGGAAGAGAGAAAGAAGGGAAGAAAAAAATATAAGGAAGCAGCTTTTAAAAGGCAATAAATATGCCCTGAGGAATTTAGGAAATTTGTATAGACTTGAAAAAAAGATATGAAGAATCAGAACAGGCATTGAAAGAAGCAATAAGAAAAGGTGACACATCAGCATTAAAATACACTAGGACATTTATATAAAGACCAGGGAAGATATGAAGAAGCGGAAGCTGAATACAAAAAAATCAGAGTTGGAAGGTAGTGCAGATGCGACAAATTATTTAGGAATTTTGTATGAAGATATGGGAAGAGAAAAAGAAGCGGAAGAAAAAAATATAAGGAAGCAGATTTAAAAGGCAATAAATATGCATCAGGAATTTGGGTAATTTACATTTTTAGAAAAAGGAGATTATGACAATTCTGAAAAAAAGTTATATGGATGCTTTTACTTAAAGGAAATAAAAAAATTTTTTTAAATAGTTTAGAAGAGATGTATTATAAACAGGGAAGATATAAAGATCTTGAAAAGTTGTATAAAGAATTATTTGAAAAAAAGAATGATTATAGTGTTATTGATAAATTAGGGATTTATATTTTAATCAAAAATAAAGTGGAAGAAGCAGAAAAAAATATTTTTTTCAGGATTGATTGAAAAAGGAAATATGAAAGCGATGGTTAAAATGGGTGAATTATATGAAAAATTAAATATTAAGAAATCTGAAAAAAATATTATGAGATTGCTCTGGAAAAATGGAGAAAAAAAGTTTTGAATAAACTTGGAATACTGTCTACAAAACAGGGAAATTACAAAAAAAGCTGAAGAGTATCTTTTAGAAGCAGTAAAAGAAGGGGAAATAAAGGCATTAAACAGTTTAGAATCTTGTATTATCAACAAAAAAAGATATGAGGAATCTGAGAGAAAATATAAGGAAGCTATTGAAAAAGGTGTTGAAGGTGCAAAAGATAATTTAGAAAAATTACATAAAATTTTAAAAAAATAAAAATTTTATAAGGAGAGTTAAAAATGAGAAATCAGAGATTAGTAAATCCACTTAGAAGAGTACTTAAGCAAGGAAAAAAATTTGGTCTTTTTACATGGGATGAGTAAATCAGAAGTATATTATTATGATTATGTAAAAGGGGTTTTAGATGAAAAGGAAACATTTAAACAGGCAACTTTATTTTCTGATCGGGATGATATTTTATTTTCAGATTATTATATTGAAATAGATGATAAAGAAATCAGAATTTTTTTAAAACGAGAAGAGAGTTTTATTAAAGAAATAACTGAAAATATTATAACTGGGAAAAGTTTAGATGCGAAACTTAATAGTTTAGATATAAAAATTGAAGGACTAGATGGAAAGTGTTTTATTTATATTCATAGATTTGATTTATTGGCAGAATTCTATCCTGGTGGTAAATTGGAAAGAAGTACAAGAATGTTAGAAAATATTAAAAACATGGTCTGAAATAAAAAAAATACACAAGTGGTAGCAAATATAGTAAATTTAGAAAAAAACTTAAGAATTATGATCTTGATTTGGAAAGTGCTGTGTATATAGGAAAACCATCGGGAAAAAGAAATACAAAGAATGTATTTAAGAGATTTTTTTGTCAAATACTGCAAGAAATGATTTGAAGATGACAGATTTGTTTAGAGAATTATCAGAAATATCATATTTAATTTCTTCAAGTAATAAAACTTTAAAAGAAGCTAGAAAAAAATTTATAATAGTATAGTAAAAGATAATGTTAATTATATTTTTAATAAAAGAGATTTTTTTAGATGTGACTGAAAAAAATATTAGGTGAAAAAAATTACACTAGATGATGTGATTTTTGAAAAAAAGATACAAAAAGATAAAATACTGGCTGCCGTAGATAGTTTTTTTAAGTTTTAGAGAAGAAAATGGTAAAAATTCTAGAAAAGGAATTATTCTTACAGGACCTTCAGGGACAGGGAAAACATTTATTGCTAAAGCAATAGCGAGTGAAAGGGATTGTTTTTTTCCTTGCACCAACTTTGGCTGACCTTAAAGGAGAGTATATTGGACATACTAGTGCAAAGGTAAAAAAAGAATTTTTGAAAAAGGCAAGAGCGAACCAGCCTGCAATCCTATTTATAGATGAGGCTGATACTGTATTTAAAGATAGAAATTCTACAACAGATAATGATAATTTTGTTTTGGATATGGTTAATCAATTTTTAGTGGAAACAGATGGGATGATGACTGGAACACAAAAAGTCTTTATTATTGCTGCTACAAATAGAATAGAAAGTATTGATTCTGCTATAAAAAGTAGATTGTCAGAAAGTATAACAGTTGAGTTACCAGGATTTGAGGAAAGGAAGGAATTGTTTCATCAAAAATTGTTGAAGTATAATTTTTTTGTTTAAAGAAATGACTTTTCAAGATGAAATTTGTAAAAAGACAGAAAATATGTCTGGGAGAGATATAGATAATTTTGTGAAAAAGTTATATGAAAGAGTAGTAGTTAAAGGGAAATATGATGAACTTAGCCAATTGAAGGATGATGAAGAGACAAAAGAAGTATTTTTTTAGAAATTTTGAAAGAATTGGAAAAAGAATTAATAAATAATTTAAGTAAAAAAAGATGAATATTGAAATAAAAACACCTGAAGAAATTAAAGTCAAAATGGATGACATTATAGGTTACGAAAATGTGAAGACTAAAGTAACAGATTCTATAAAATTTTTTTAAAAAGAAGATAAAGAGATTAAGGAATTAAGAAAAAAATTTGAAATAGAAAATCAATATGGCGTTTTTACTCATGGCTCTCGAGGGAATGGAAAGACACAGTTGGTTGAAGCTATTGCTAAAAAGGAAAATTTATATTATATAAGAGTGTTAGGTAAAGATCTCGCAGGGGATTATAGAAACAGTGTATCAGATAAGATCTGATTAATTTTTGACGAATGTGAAAAAAATTATCTAAAATGTCATCGCTAAGAGATGGAATATTGTTATTTTTTTGATGAATTTGAGTTCTTAGTCTCAGAAGATAATTTATCTAGAGAAGTAAAAGGAACATTGTTGAATTATTTAAGAAATAGTGATTCAAATGGATTGAGAAATGAAGATTCTAAAGTAGCATTTTTTTGCTGCAACCAATTATTATAATGTGATAGATAGTGATATAAAAAGATGAAATTGACACTCATGTAGAAATATTGAATCCAGATGAAGAAGAAGGGATTAAAATATTAAAAAGGTAAAATTATTAATGATGAACATATACAAAATTTAGAAGATAGCTTAATTAATGATATTTATTCAAAAAAATAAAAAAAATAATAAAAAAAATAAGAATGAAAAATGCCTATGATAATTTAACTTTAAAATGAAATATTACCATCTGCCTCAGAAATAGTAAGCACTTTTAAAGAAATAAAAAGGGAAGCATTTAATATGAATAAGATTTCAGATGATAAGTTTGTTATTGATAATGTCATTGTTGAGAATATATTTGGATAAAAAAAGGAAGTTGATTTTATAATTTTGTGTAAACTGATATAGGGAGATAAAATGGAAGTTTTGTTTGTGATTTTAATTATAATTTTATTTTTTTAATTCGTTCGTTTGTTCGTGGATTAAATAGATTTATTTTTAAGAAGAAATAAGAAAAAGTATATTTTAAGTTGTATAATAATATGGGGGTAAATCTTGTGCTAATAATTATCTTGGATCGTTTAAATTATAGTTTTAATGATACAATATGGTTTTTTGGTTCTTGCTATTATTTCTCATATATATTTAGAAAGTATAGATTAATTATTTTTTTGAGAAATTTTTTTATTAAAATGGATTAATTCTTGTATAAGCAGGAGTTAATTCTTTTTTTATTATTTTTATACTAAACCCCATTTGAATAACGAATACATTATAAATCTTTTTAAACAAAGAATAGTATAAGTAAAAGTTTTTTTGAAAAGTGTAGAAAATAAGGGATAAATAGAACAAAAATATTGCCGAAAAAGTTCAAATTTTTTTAAATTTTTTTGGTATAATAAAACTAAAAAGAAATTAAAAAAATAATATTTAGTTAAGAGGTATTATATATGTCAGAAAAAGTGGAAAAATAACTGGTATGAGATATTAGAACTTGATTTTTTTATCTTGATCCAAAAGAAGATGAAACAAAAGATTAAAAAAATAATTGAAGAGAAAAAAATAAATATTGGGTGCGAATCAAAGGGATAGAAAAAAATTGGGATGTTATGTACAAAGTATATTGAATATAATAAAAAAAGGGGAAAAATATTGAAAGATATACTTGATGATGAAAAAAAGAAGTCAGATGATAAAAGATGTTCAAAGAAGGTTATTTGAAGGAATTGACAGATATTTGATTAAAAATGCGGTCGCACACTCGTGACGCAAGGAATGAGTTAGACCGAGAAGTATAGTCAGCATATATAGAAATATGTATGTGGAGATAGCAACTTAAAAAAAGCTATCCAATACTACTCGAATTGCTGGGAAACCCCTAAAGCTGGTATAACTACAACATAATACCCTAAATAAATACAGTACAGATGTGAAAGTGGCGAAAGCAGAAAAAAATATACTAGATGACATAAGGTTAAATCCCTAAGTGTTAAGATAATGGGCAATCAGCAGCCAAGACCGAAAGGTAAGGTTCAACGACTATTCCTCCTGAGGGAAGTACACCAAAGCTGGTGGAAGTGGGTAGACCCAAACAGGTAAAGCTGTGGGATAAGATATAGTCTGTGCTTAATAGAAATATTAAGAAGTTCATAAGAGAACTGCATAGGTGGTAGCGTACTTATGTGAACGACAACCCCTAAAACGACTAAGTCAGTTTTTAGGTTCATATATTTAGAAAAAAATTTTACTTTTTTCATTTACTTACAGTATAAAAAAATAGTATACTTATGTATAAGTAAATGGAGGTGAAATCAAATGGAAAAAGCATACAAGTTCAGATTTTATCCAACTAAAAACTCAAATAGAAAAAGTTAAATTGTACTTTTGGTTGTGTTAGATATGTCTATAATCATTTTTTTAGGTTTAAAAGCAAAAAGCTGTATAATACAGAGAAAAAGTCTATGTCATATAGTGAGTGTAGTAAAGAATTAACAGTTTTAAAGAAAGATAGAGAATGGTTAAAAGCTGTAGATAAATTTTTCTTTACAAAAATTCTTTTAAAAGATTTAGATAAAGCCTATAAGAACTTTTTTTAGTGGAAAGGGTTATCCAAAGTTTAAATCTAAGAAAGATAATAGAAAATCATACAGAACTAGTTATACTAATAATAATATAGAGTTTTTTTAGATAAATGGATAAAAGTACCTAAGTTAGGAAAACTAAAAATAAGAGATAAGATGAAGCCGCAAGGAAGAATAATAAATGCAACAATAACACAAGTACCTAGTGGAAAATATTATATATCTTTATGTTGTACAGATGTAGAAGTAAAAACTAGAGAGCACAAATAAAAATGTTGGAATAGATTTAGGTATAAAGAACTTTGCGATTACCAGTGATGAAACCTTAATAGAGAATCCAAAATATTTACAGAAGTCTTTGAAAAAAACTAGCTTTTATGCCAAAGAAAAACTGTCACGAAAAACAAAGGGCAGTTCAAATAGAAATAAGGCTAGAATAAAAAGTAGCGAAATGTTATGAAAAAGTAACAAATCAAAGAAAAGATTTTTTGCAGAAATTATCGACAGAACTGATAAGAAAATATGACATTATCTGTATGGAAGACTTGCAAGTAAAAAATATGGTGAGAAATCATAAATTAGCAAGAAATATTGTAGACGTATCATGGAGTGAATTTAGTAGAATACTGGAATATAAAGCGAAGTGGTATGGAAGAACGATAGTAAAAGTAGATAAGTTTTTGCAAGTAGTCAAATATGTAACTGTTGCGGATATAAGAATGAAGAAGTAAAAGACTTAAGCATAAGAGAATGGACTTGTTTGGTATGTGGAATTGTGCATAATAGAGATGTAAATGCAGCAAAAAAACATACTAAAAAGAAGGACTAAGAATATTGGAAAAAAAGTGCTTAAATATATAAATATATGAACCGTAGGAACTATGGGGATAGCTTTGGTAAATTTAGTTGGCTAAAAAGCAACTACTACCCTAAGAACCTCGCGACTTCAGTCGTGAGAGGTTCAGAACTTTTGAGAATGAAGTGATGACGGAAGAAAAAAATACGATATATTTTGAATAAAAATAAAAAGAAGAACATAAAATAATAAATGAAAAAAATTATAAAAAGAGAGAATTTGGTCAAGGGGTAAGAAAGTAGGAATTGGGAGTTATGAAAAGTTTGAGGAAAATTTGAAGAGAGCATTTGATTTGAAATTAAGTTCTAAATTTGAGAATATAGAAAAAAATTTGAAGGCATTTGGGAAAGCGAATATTTATGATTTTTTTAAATTCACAAGAATTGACATTAAATTTTTTTAAATAAAAAGGGAGATTGAAGAAAAAAATAAAGTTTTTTTGAGAAGAATGATTCTGAAAGTGATTTGAAGAAGAAATTGTGTCTTTTTTGTAAAGATTTGGTAGAAAAAGATGAGATTGAGAAATATAATGAATATTTGGAAAAAAATGGAATGCTTGAAGATTGAGAAAGAACTGGAAGTTATAAAAAAATGAGAAAAAGATTGAGAAGGAAGAAAATTGAGAGCGAAATCGAGAATTTTGAAAGTAAATTTAAAGATACAATTGAAGATAAAATTGCAAGAGAATTTTTTTCAAAATATTTTGGGTATAAGTTTGTGAATGATAAAAAAATAAGGGAAATTGGGACAAATCGACATTTCTAAAAATAAAAAGAGTGGATGAAATTACGAAAAAAACTTTGGTTAAGATAGCTGTAGGATTGGTATTTATTTTTGTGGTAATTTTTTTCTTGAATTTATATAATAAGAAGGAAGCAAAAAAATATTTGTTCAGGCAGGAAAAATATGAAAGAAGGAAATAAAAGCAAAAAGCGAAAGAATGGTATGAAAAATCAGCATTGAAAGGTGATACAGATGCGATGTATAATTTAGGAGTACTTTATGAAAAAGAAGGAGATAAAGCAAAAAGCGAAAGAATGGTATGAAAAATCAGCATCGAAAAGGTAATGCAAAAGCGATGACTAATTTAGGAGTACTTTTATGAAAAAGAAGGAGATAAAGAAAAAGCGAAAGAATGATATGAAAAAAATCAGCAGCAAAAAGGAATTAAAGAAGCATTAGAAAAAAATGAAAAAGGATTAATTTTATATATCTTATTAGAAAAAAATTAAAGAAGGGAAATAAATATGTCAGAAAAAGTAGAAAATAGTAAAGATATGATGTGTGAAATGGGGTATTATGAAGAAAAAAATAAAGGAACATCTAATAAAAAAATTTTAAAAAAAGAAAGTAATTCAAAAAAAGTATTTAAAAAAATTGATTTGTATTTGGAAGATTTTGAGAATGAGTTAATAACAGAGAAAAAAATACAAGGTATTTTAGATAAAGAAAATAAATCTAAAAATGATAGATGGAAAAACTTTTTAAAAAGAGCAAATTTGGGGTGAAGGTAAAAAAATAGCAATTTCTAGTTATGAAGATTTTTGAAAAGAAAATTAATAAAAACATTTATTCCCATATTGCAATCGAAATTTAATGCGATAGATCAAAATTTGAAAGTATTAAACAAAGCAAAATATATGATTTTTTTATATTCTGAAGGACTATCATTGAATTTTTGGAATGAAGAAGAAATTGAAAGTAAAAGAGAATTATTGAAAAAGAATAATGTTGAAAATGATGAAGAGAAAATTATATTCTTCTTGTGGGGAATTGGTAAAACAAAATAAAATAGAAGAATATAATGAGTATTTGGAAAAATGGAATGTGTAAAAAAATAAAAAAAGAATTGGAAAATATAAGAGATGCGAATCGAGAGTTTGGAAAAGAAATTGCAGAAATTGAAATTAAAAAATTTTGTGGATAAATTTAAAGATGTAGTTGAAGAAAAATTGCAAGAGAAATTTTTTTGAAATTTTTGAAAAATAATTTTGAAGATGATAGAAAATCAAAAGAAATAAATTCTATGAAACGAATAAAGTTATCTAAAAAAATCTATTTTTAGTTTAGCAGCAATAGTAATAATATGCATTTTAACAGTAACTTTTTTTCTTGGAATCAGTTTAATAAAGAGAAAGAGAAAAAGTTGTTGAATAGAGCGGAAAAAGTATGAAAAAGAAGGAAAAAAATAATTGAGCGAAAGAATGGTATGAAAAAAATCAGCGGCGAAAGGTGATGCAGAAGCGATGAATAATTTAGAGTATTTTATGAAAAAGAAGGAGAAAAGCAAAAGCGAAAGAGTGGTATGAAAAATCAGCGGCGAGAGGTGTTGCAGAAGCGATGACTAATTTAGGAGTACTTTTATGAAAAAGAAGGAGATAAAGCAAAAAGCGAAAGAATGGTATGAAAAATCAGCGGCGAAAGGTGATGCAAAAAGCGATGTATAATTTAGGAATACTTTATTCCAAAGAAGGAGAAAAAGCAAAAGCGAAAGAATGGTTTGAAAAAGCAGCATCGAAAGGTGATGCAGAAGCGATGACTAATTTAGAGTACTTTTATGAAAAAGAAGGAGAAAAAGCAAAAGCGAAAGAATGGATTGAAAAATCAGCGGCGAGAGGTGTTGCAGAAGCGATACATAATTTAGGAGTACTTTTATGAAAAAGAAGGAGAAAAAGCAAAAGCGAAAAGAATGGTATGAAAAATCAGCGGCGAAAGGTGATGCAGAAGCGATGACTAATTTAGGAGTACTTTATGAAAATGAAGGAGAAAAAGCAAAAGCGAAAGAATGGATTGAAAAATCAGCGGCGAAAGGTGATGCAGAAGCGATGAATAATTTAGGAGTACTTTATGAAAATGAAGGAGAAAAAGCAAAAGCGAAAGAGTGGTATGAAAAATCAGCGGCGAAAGGTGATGCAGAAGCGATGAATAATTTAGGAATACTTTTATTACAAAGAAGGAGAAAAAAAGCAAAAGCGAAAGAATGGCTTGAAAAATCAGCATCGAAAGGTGATGCAGAAGCGATGACTAATTTAGGAGTACTTTATTACAAAGAAGGAGAAAAAGCAAAAGCGAAAGAATGGTATGAAAAAGCAGCAGAAAAAAAGGGAGTAAAAAGCAAAAGAAGCATTGGAAGAAATGAAAAATTCAAAGTAATATTTAGTTAAAAGAGGTATTGCAAATGTCAGAAAAAGTGGAAAATAATTGGTATGAGATATTAGAACTTGATTTTTATCTTGATTCAAAAGAAGATGAATAAAAGATTTAAAAAAATAATTGAAGAGAAGAATAAATGTTGAGTGAAAAATCAGAAAGATAGGAAATTTAGCAAGACTAAAATGAATTGACTTTGTAAAAAAAGTTTAAAATTTTAACGAAAAAAATAAAAAAAGGGGATTTATTATGAAAAACTAAAAAAAGAAAAAGATTACCAATTGGAATATCTAATTTTAAAGAAATAATAGAGTATGATTATTACTATTTTGATAAAAACTAAATTTATTGAAAAATTTTAGAAGAGCGTTCAAAAGTAAAATTATTCACTCGACCAAGAAGATTTGGGAAAAACATTGAATATGTCGATGTTAAAATATTTTTGATGTTAAGAATAAAGAAGAAAACAGAAAGTTATTTGAGAATTTGGAAATTTCTAAAAGTGAGTATTTTTGAAGAACAGGGAATTATCCAGTGATTTTCGATTTCGTTTAGGAGTTATGATAAAGAAAAATTGGGAAACAGGTTTTAGAACTATAAAAACAACAATTGCTAATGTGTATGCAGAGAATAAATTTTTAATGGATAGTTTAGATAAAAGAGAACTACAGAAATTTGAGGATATTTGGTTAGAAAAAGACGAGGGAGATTGGGAAGGTTCATTGAGGAATTTGGTGCAATATTTGTATGAATATTATGGGTAAAAAGTAGTGGTGTTAATAGATGAGTATGATCAGCCGATAATAGATTCATATATTAAGGGATATTATGATAAGGCGATAAGTTTTTTTAAAAAGTTTTTATGGATTGGTTTTGAAGGATAATGAATATCTTGAAATGGGGGTTATGACTGGTATTTTTGAGAGTTGCTAAAGAGAATATTTTTCGGGGTTGAATAATTTGGAAGTTCATACGATTTTGGATAGTGAATTTACGGAATATTTTGGAATTATGGAAGATGAAGTTGAAAATGCTTTGAAAGATTTTAATTTGGAATATGATTTAGAAGATGTTCAAAAATGGTACAATGGATATTTGTTTGGAGATACGAAAGTTTATAATCCTTGGTCGATTATTAATTTTTTTAAAGCGAAGGAAATTAAAGTCTTATTGGGTAAATACGAGCGGGAATGGGTTAATCAAATTGTATTTACAGAAATTGAAAGACAAAATATTTGATGATTTTTTTCAAAAATTGTTGAATAAAAGAGAGCGTTATAAAGAGAATAAATGACAACATGACTTTTGGGAATTTGGAGGCTAATTTTTGAGAAAAATGTATGGAACTTGTTTTTTTCATAGTGGATATTTGACTTTGACAGAAGAATATGATGAAGAAGAAGAAGAAGTTTATTTGAAAAATACTGAATGAAGAAATTCTGAAAAATGTTTTCTGAAATGTTTATTGAAATATATTTTGAGAATTACGAAACTTTTTGGATATGACAATTGCATTGAAAAATGGAGATGTTGAAAAATTTAAATTTGAATTGAGAAAAATTTTGTTGGAAAATACAGGGATTTTTTTGATGTAAGCGGAAATTATAAAGAGCAGTTTTATCATGGACTGTTATTAGGATTAATTTTGATGTTAAAAAAATGAGTATGAAATTACATCGAATGGATTTGCTGGGAAAGGTCGATATGATCTGCTTTTTGAAAACCTAAGAATGTTTTAAATAAATTAACTGAAAGAGAAGGGATTATTTTTTGAGTTAAAAATTGTAAATTTAGTTGAAAAATTAGAAAAATAATTTAAAAAAAGAAACTTGAGAAAAGAGTGTGAAATTGCATTAAAGCAAATTGATGAGAAAGAATATGTTTCAGTTTTGAGAAATGCTGGAGTTGAGAGAGTTTTGAAAGTTGGGGTTGTTTTTTGGGAAAAGAGTTTGAAGTGAAGTTTGAGAGAGAAATAAAAATGAACTAAATTATAATGAGAATGAAAATAAGTTTGATAAAAACAAAAAAAGTAAAAGGGAGGATTATTATGAAAACTAAAAAGAAAAAAATTACCGATTGAATATCTAATTTTAAAGAAATAATAGAGTATGATTATTATTATTTTGATAAAACTAGATTTATTGAAAAAAATTTTAGAAGAGCGTTCAAAAGTAAAATTATTCACTCGTCCAAGACGATTTGGGAAAAACATTGAATATGTCGATGTTGAGGTATTTTTTGATGTTAAGAATAAAGAAGAAAATAGAAAGTTGTTTGAGAATTTGGAAATTTCTAAAAGTGAGTATTTTTGAAGAACAGGGAATTATCCAGTGATTTCGATTTCATTTAGGAATTATGATAAAGAAAATTGGGAAACAGGTTTTAGAATTATAAAAACAACAATTGCTAATGTGTATGCAGAGAATAAATTTTTTTAATGGATAGTTTAGATAAAAAGAGAACTACAGAAATTTGAGGATATTTGGTTAGAAAAAAAGATAAGGGAGATTGGGAAGGTTCATTGAGGAATTTAGTGCAATATTTGTATGAATATTATGGGAAAAAGTAGTGGTGTTAATAGATGAGTATGATCAGCCGATAATAGACTCATATATTAAGGGTTATTATAATAAGACGATAAGTTTTTTTAAAAGTTTTTATGGGTTAGTTTTGAAGGATAATGAATATCTTGAAATGGGAGTTATGACTGGTATTTTGAGGGTTGCGAAGGAAAATATTTTTTTCAGGGGTTGAATAATATAAAAAGTTCATAGCGTTTTGAATAAAAAGATTTACAGAATATTTTGGAGTTTTGAGAGTGAAGTTGAGAAGGCTTTTGAAGGATTTTTGGATTGGAATATGATTTGGAAGAAGTTCAGAAATGGTATAATGGTTATTTATTTGGGGAGACTAAAAGTGTATAATCCTTGGTCGATTATTAATTTTTGGATGAAAGAAGGCTTGGAGCATATTGGGTGAATACGAGTGAAATGGATTGATTCAGTTGTATTTACAAAAAAATTGAGAAAAAAATATTTGAAGATTTTTTTCGAAACTTTTGAATGAAGAAAAATATTTATAAGCGAATAAATGACAGCATGACTTTTGAAAATTTGGAAGATAATTTTGAAAAAAATATTTGGAATTTATTTTTTTCATAGCGGATATTTGACTTTGGCTGAAAAATATGATGTAATGAAAAAAAGTGTTAGCATAAAAAAATTCCGAATAAAGAAATTTTAGAGATGTTTTCTGAAATGTTTATTGAAGTGTATTTTGGAGATACTGATAACTTTTTTAGATATGACAGATGCATTAAGAAATGGGGATATTGAAAAATTTAAATTGGAATTGAATAAGATTTTACTGGAAAATACAGGGATTTTTGATGTAAGTGGAAATTATAAAGAGCAGTTTTATCATGGACTGCTGTTAGGGATTAATTTTGATGTTAAAAAAATGAGTATGAAATTACATCGAATGGATTTGCTGGGAAAGGTCGATATGACCTGCTTTTTGAAACCTAAGAATACTTTTAAATAAATTAACTGGAAGAGAAGGGATTATTTTTGAGTTAAAAATTTTAAATATAAAAAAAGTGAATTTAGTTTTGAAGCAGTTCATGAAAAACTTGAGAAAGAGTGTGAAATTGCATTAAATCAAATTGATGAGAAAGAATATGTTTCAGTTTTGAGAAATGCTGGAGTTGAGAGAGTTTTTGAAAGTTGAGGGTTGCGTTTTTTTGGGAAAAGAATTTGAAGTGAAATTTGAGAGAAGATAAAAGAGGTAATTTAGATGTCGAAAAAGAGAAAAATGATTTGAATGGAACTTTGAGAATGGGTTCGGATTCTAAAAAAAGTGGAGTTGAAGTGGAAAAATAAGGTAGGGGAAAAGAGAAAAAAATTATTTTGTGATTGTAGATAATCCTGAAGATAATAAAAGTAATGGAACGAAAAAGGACAATAAGAAAGAAGAAAGAATAGAAATTCAAAAAAATAGATGGAAGTTTGAATGGAATTAAAACCAATTTTGTAACGGAAGATAGAGTAAAAAAATTAGTGATGAATTGAGCAGAGAATATAAAAAAATAAATAAAGAAGTGGTGAAAGAGCGAGTTTGGGAAAATGGGAAGAAAATAACGGTTAGTAGTTATAGAGAATTTGAGGAAAAAGTTAATAGAAAAATTTGAGCCAACATTGTATTTGAATTTTAATAGAATTAGTGAAAATTTGAAAAAGTTAAAGAAAAATAATTTATATGATTTTTTTAAATTCTGAAAAATTGACATTGAATTTTTTTGGGATAACCAAAAGGTTCAAGAAAAAAATAGAAGATTTAAAAACAAATGATGTTGATTCAAGTTTAAAGAAAACATTGTATTCTTTTTGCCAAATATTGGTTGAACGGGATCAAATAGAGAAATATAATGAATATTTGGAGCAAATAGAATGTTTAAAAAAATAAAAGATGGACTTGATGAAGCAAAAAAATAGAGTTGAGAGATTTAAGGAAGAAAAATTTTTGAAAGCCAAACTGAAATTTTTTTGTGAATAAATTTAGAGATGTGTTAGAAGAAGAGGTTGCAAAAAAATATTTTTTGAAGAATATTTTAAAGATGAACTGGATAAAGAGAAAGAGTTGAAGGAAAAACAAAGTTCGCATAAAAAGTAGTCCGAGAAGTAAAAAGAAGAGTGTTTTATTGACTGCAATGGGAATCGTATGTTTGGTGGCAATATTTTTATTGAGAGGTGAAATTAATAAGTATCAAGCAGAGAAACTGTTTTATCAAGCATCAAAATTTGAAGCAAAAGGAGATACAGAAAAATCAAAAAAATTATATAAAAAGGCAGCAATCAAAGGTAATAAACCTGCAATGTATCATTTGGGATCACTTTACATAGCAGAAGATAATAGGGAAAAAAAGCAAAATATTGGTATGAAAAATTGGCAAAGAAAGGGGATGTGGCTACAATGATGGATTTAGGATCAATTTATGAAGAAGAAGGAAATAGTACAAGAGCAAAGTATTGGTATAAAAAGAGCAGCAGATAATGGTAACAAACCTGCAATGTATCATTTAGGATCAATTTATGAATTTACAGAAAAAAATATAAAGGAAGCAAAATATTGGTATAAAAAAAGCAGATGCTGCAGGAAGTGGAGATACTAAGAAAAAAATTAGTTCTTTAAAAGAGTTTAAATTTGCTGTGACTTTTAACAAAAAGATAGCAAGAAGTCTCCGGCTTCTACAAGCGGGAGATGAATTGCTTTTTGTAAAAAAATTGAAAAAAGGATATATTTATGATATAATTTATTCAGTGAAATAATATGAAAGTAGGTAATAATAATGTAATATAATAGAAATTATTATTCAGTATTTGATATAAATTATCATATGATTTTTTTGTATAAAAGTATCGAAGAGAAGTCATCAATGATGAAATTTCTAATAGATTGAAAGAGATTTTTGAAAAAAATATGTCCGAAGTATAACATTGTTCTTAAAGAATGGGAACATGATGTTGATCACATTCATATGTTGATTAATGCTATGCCTAATACTGAACTTTCTAAGTTTGTAAATACTTTACAAAAAGTGCTTCCAGCAGGTTGATAAAAAGAATTTCCTGAAATAAGGGGAAGATTGTGGAAAGAATATTTTTGGAGTAGAAGTTACTTAGTTGTAAGTATTGAGGTGCACCGTTAGAGATAATTAAAAAAATATTCAAAATCAAAAAGGAGGTGTAATTTATGAAATATAATTTAGCATTCAAATACAGAATTTATCCAAATAAAGATCAAGAATTATTGATAAATAAGACTTTTGGATGTGTTCGTTTTGTTTACAATACAATTTTTGTATATAGCAAATAAAATTTATGAAGAAACTGGGAAAAAAATAAAATAATTACACCTGCTAGTTTGAAAAGTGAAAATCAATTTTTTTAAAAGAAGTAGATAGTTTGGCACTTTCAAATGCTCAATTGAATGTAAAACGATCGTTTACGAATTTCTTTTCAAAAGAGGGCAAAATTTCCAAGGTTCAAATCTAAAAAGAATAGTGTCAAAAGTTACACGACAAATTGTGTGAATAATTCAATACGAATAGAGGAAAACAAATATTTGATTTTGCCAAAATTGAAAAAGTGAAATTGAAATATCATAGAGAAATACCAAAGAATTATAGAATAAAGTCAGTAACATTGACAAACAGTAATGGAAATTACTATGTTTCTATTTTGACAGAATTTGAAAAAGAAATTCAAAAAGCTAAGTAATGATAAAGTGATTGGACTTGATTTTTTTCAATGTCTGAATTATTTGTCAGTTCTGAAAACCAAAGGGCTGATTATCCAAGATATTTTAGGATGTTGGAGAAAAATTAAAAAAATTACAAAAATCATTATCAAGAAAAGTGAGGTTTTCTAAAAATTGGTATAAGCAAAAAAATGAAAATATCAAAATTGCATGAGTATATCAAGAATTGTCGAAGGGATTTTTGCATAAATTATCGAAAAATTATCTGAAGATTATAATGCTGTGGTTGTTGAAAAATTTGAATATGAAAGGGATGAGTCAGGCATTAAATTTTTGGGAAAAAGTGTAGGAGATAATGGATGGGGAATGTTTTTGAGGATACTTGAATATAAACTGATGTTTTTAGGGAAACAATTTTTGAAGATAGATAAATGGTTTCCGTCATCGAAAAACTTGCAGTAAATGTGGAAATGTTAAAGAGAAATTGAAATTATCAGAAAGAAGTTATAAATGTGAGTGCTGTGGGATTGAAATTGATAGGGATTACAATGCGGCATTGAATATAAAAAGACATTGGAAAAATTGATGTTGAAATATTAGGAAAAATAAAAGAAGACAGGGAGGAACTACCTGAAGAGCTTGGTAAATATATTTGGCTAACAAAAGCAGATACTTCCCTAGAAGCTCCCGCTTCTAAAAGCGGGAGTAGTTCACTATAGTAAAATAAAAAAATAAAAAAATAAATAGAAAAGAAAAAGAATTCATTAATGTTGAAATTGAAGGAAGGAATTATTAATGACTAAAAATAAAAATAACTGGTATGAAATTTTTGGAAATTGATTATTATTATAATCCAGAAGAAAAAGCAAATAATTGAAAAATATTATAGATGAAAAAAATAAATATTGGGTAAAGAATAAAGAAGATAGAAGATTTGGAACGGACTATAAAAGGTACATTAGAGAAAAAAAGAAAAATATTAAATGACATATTGGATTATAAAAAAAGATTAGAAATGCTAAAAGAAATTAGAGAAAAGGCTTTTTCGTATAATAAAAGAGAATTTGGAAAGTTTTTAGTACTAATTTGGTATTAGAGAAATTTTTGAAAGAGATCACTGTTGAATTGGCGGAAGATTATGAGCCGATAAATGAGAATATTGTTAAAGAATGGATTTGGAATAGCGAAAAAGAAAATAACAGTTAGCAGTTATGATGAATTTAAGGAAAAAAATTGGTAAAAAAAGTTTCTTTTTGATTTTGATGATATAGATAAAGACTTGAAAAATATTGGGTAAAAAAATAATATCTATAAATTTTTGAATTCTAAAAGTTTAGCACTTAATTTTTGAATAAGCAGGAAGTTGAAGAGAAAATAAAAAAATTTAAATAAAAATAATTTTTCAAGAAAAATGCTGAAATAAATTTGTATCTTTTTGTCAAAATTTAATAGAAAAAAATTTGATTGAAGAATATAATGATTATTTGAAAAAAATAGAATTTTTTGAAAATTAAAGAAGAATTGGAAAAATTTAAAAAAAGAATTTGAGAGTGAAGTTGAAAAATGTAGAAAGTCAAATTAAAAAAATTTACAAGTAACTTTAAGGATATGATAAAAGAGGAAACTGCAAGAGAGATTTTTAAAATATTTTTGGTATTGAAAATAAAGATGATAAGAAAGAAATAGAACAGCATCCAAATAAATTAAAGAAAAAAATCAAAAAAGAATAATTTTATTAGTTTTTTTATAGGAATAGTATTTTTACAGTAGCATTTTTTTAGGGAAGAATATGGATACATTGAAAAAAATATCGTTACAAAAAAATGGCAAATAAAGGGAATATAGAAGCAATGAACAAATTAGTAGAAATCTATTCTAAGGAAGGAAATTCACATCAGTTAAAAATATTGGTATGAAAAAGATGGCAAAATAAAGGAGATTCAGGAGCAATAGACAAATTGGCAGAAATTTATTATCAAGAAGGAAATGTAGAACGATTGAAATATTGGGCAAATAAAGGGAATATGAAAGCAATGGATAAATTGACATTTGTATATTCTCAAGAAGATGATTTGGAGCAAGTTGAATATTGGTACGAGAAGATGGCAAATAAAGGAAATATAGAAGCGATGGGTAATTTGGGGAAATTGTTTTTTTATGAATATGGAGACAAGGAAAAAGCAAAAATACTGGTATGAAAAAGCATCAAACAATGGAAATATTGACTCAATGAAAGCTTTTAGGAGAAATATATCAAAAAAAGAAAAATAATGAGAAAGCAAAATACTGGTATGAAAAAGCTGCAATTAAGGGAGATAAAGATGCAATGTATTCTTTGAAAGAAATTTATAAAGGAGAAGGAGATATGGAAAAAGCAAAAATACTGGTATGAAAAATCTGGACAAATATAACGGGTAAATATATATTAGTAAATTTAGAAAAGAAAAAGTATAAAATATAAAGGGGAATTATTATGAAAAAGGAAAAGAAATTACCAGTTGGAATATCTAATTTTAAAGAAATAATTGAGTATGATTATTATTATTTTGACAAAACTAAATTTATCGAAAATATTTTGGAAGAGCGTTCAAAAGTAAAATTATTCACTCGTCCAAGACGATTTGGGAAAACACTGAATATGTCGATGTTAAAATATTTTTTTGATGTTGAGAATAAAGAAGGAAATAAAAACTATTTGAAGGACTTAATATTTCCAAAAGTGAGTATTTTGAAAAGCAAGGAGAATTTCCTGTAATTTCAATTTCGTTTAAAAATTACAATAAAAAAATGACTGGGAAAGTGGTTTTAAATCAATAAAGTCAACGATATCAGATATTTATGCAAAATTTGAAGATTTAATGGAACATTTGAATAAGAGAGACTTGAAAAAAATTTGAAGATATTTGGCTAGAGAAAGATGAAGGTGACTGGGAAAGATCATTATTGAATTTGACAAAATATGTGTATGAATATTATGGAAAAAAAGTGATTGTATTAATTGATGAATATGATCAGCCGATAATAAATTCCTATATAAAAAGAATATTATAGTGAAACCATTGATTTTTTCAAGAGTTTTTACGGATCTGTTTTGAAAGATAATGAATATCTTGAAATGAGTGTTATAACTGGAATTTTAAGAGTTGCGAAGGAAAATATTTTTTCGGGGTTGAATAATTTGGAAGTTCATACGATTTTGGATAGTGAATTTACAGAATATTTTGGGATTGTGGAAAATGAAGTTGAAGAGGCTTTTGAAAGATTTTTGATTTGGAATATGAGTTGAAAGATGTTCAAAAATGGTACAATGGGTATTTGTTTGGAGATACAAAAGTGTATAATCCTTGGTCTATTATTAATTTTTTGAAAAAGGGAAGATTGCGACCTTATTGGGTAAATACTAGTGGGAATGGATTGATTCAGCTATATTTGGAAAAATTAAAGAATAAGATTTTTGATGAATTTTTCAAAATTGTTAAATAAAGAAAGTGTTTTAAAAAGAGTTAATGACAGTATGACTTTTTGAAAATTTAGAAGCTAATTTTGAGAAAAATATTTGGAATCTATTTTTTTCATAGCGGGTATTTGACTTTGGCTGAGGAATATGATGTTATGAAAAATACTCGTATAAAAATTCCAAATAAAGAAATTTTTAGAAATGTTTTCTGAAATGTTTATTGAAGTATATTTCAAGGATACTGATAATTTTTAGATATGACAGAAGCGTTAAAAAAATGGAGATGTTAAAAATTTAAGTTGGAATTAAATAAAGTTTTATTAGAAAATACAGGAATTTTTTGATGTGAATGGAATTTATAAAGAACAGTTTTATCACGGACTTATGCTTGGAATAATTTTGATTTTAAAAAAATGAGTATGAAATTACATCAAATGGCTTTTGCTGGGAAAAGGTCGGTATGACCTGCTTTTGAAACCTAAAAATATTTTTAAATAAATTAACTGGAAGAGAAGGAATTATTTTTGAATTGAAAATTGTGAATACAAAAAGTGAATTAAGTTTTGAAGAAATTCATAAAAACTTGAAAAAAGAATGCGAAATTGCGTTAAAAACAGATTGATGAAAAAGAATATAGTTCGGTTTTGAGAAATGCTGGGGTAAAACAATAGTTTTTTTAAAAGTTATCTAAAGTTTATAAAAAAAATAACTTTTAGATAACCTTTTTACTTAACTTTTTTTGAAAAAAATGATGTATAATTTATTGAGAAAAGTAAAAAAAGGAGCAAAAAAATGTACTCTAGCAAAGATTTGAAAAAAAGAAGTTTACAAATTGGGTGAAGTGGCAAAGTTTGTAGGTGTTACCAATGGAACATTAAGGCGTTGGGAAAAATTTAGGAAAAGTAAAATTTTCTAAAACTGATTATGGTACAAGAAGTTTAACAAAAGATAAATTAATTGAACTCCTTAAAGCAAATAATTTATGGAGTGATGAAATAGAGTGCCTGCAAAAAAAGATGTAATATATTGTCGAGTTTCAAGTCACGACCAAAAAAACATGGAGATTTAGATAGACAGATACAGTTTCTTATTAAAAACTAATAATGATTTGATAAATCCTGTAATTTTTATCTGAAGTAGGAAGTGGATTAAATGATAAAAAGAAAACAGCTCCAAAAAGCTATTAAGAATGGTTTTAAATAATGAAGTTTCAAGAATATTTATTACTTATGAGGACAGGTTGACAAGATTTGGATTTGAATATTTGAGAACAATGTGTGAAATGCACGAAACCCAAAATAATAGTTGTTAAGGATGTTGATGTTAAAAAAAGTCTATAGAGCAGGAACTTATGGAAGATATAATGTCACTTATGGCTTCTTTTTTTCAGGAAAAATTATATGGAATGAGAAGTAAAAAAATAAAATTACAGAAAAGAAAGGGAAAAATAGATGGAAACAAAGGAAATAAAAAAAATAGTGACTGAACATCTGAAAGAATTAAGAACAGTTGATGAACTTGAAGATTTAATTGGGAAAGAAAAAAACTAGCACAATTTTTTTGTAGAACATTATTTAGAAAAAGGTAAAAGAGGATTTACCAGAACCTGATTTTTGACATTGAAGATATAATGAAGTAAAAGGAGGAGGAAATGCTAAAGCAGAAATATACAACTGTTACTCAACTACATAAAACTAATAATAAAGAAATAATTGAATATTTTGAAAATGCTTGTGTATATTTCTGCAAGTTACAGAGGAAAGCATTTCATATATTCAAGAATGAAAATATAAAAAGGAGTTAAAACTGAATATAAAAAAATTTAGACAAGATTTTTATGAAAGAGCATAATATTAGTAGAAGAACAGCTGATTCTATACTTAGAGATGTTCAAGGACGCATTAATGCACTTATTGAATTAAAAAAATATGAAGTTTCTCAAAAAGAATATAAAATTAAAACTTTAAAAAGAAAAGTATTGAAAAACTTGATGATAAAAATTTTAAAATTGCAAGAAAAACTAAATAATAAAATAACAATCAATCATCTTACATATCGAAATTTAAAAAAATCAAGAGCATTTAAAAAAATGAGATTAAATAAATTTAAAATGAGACTTGAACAGCTTAAATGGGAAATAAAAACAGGAAATTATAAATTATGTTTTGGAACTAAAAAAATTATTAAAAAAAGTAAAAAGCAAAAATTTTTTTGTTACAGCGTGATAGTCAAACAACATATATTGGAAGTCAAGATGAAACTGTAGAAATCAAATGTTACAATTGAGTTATAATAATAAAAATAATCAATTTAACATAAAAAAATAAGAAAAGATTTTTGGATTTGATACAGAAACAAAATATGTGTTTGGAAAAATGTTATTTTAATAATTATAAGAATGAATTGATAAAAAGCATTGCAAAAACAAAAATTCAACACCATTAACTTATTCTATAATTCGTAAAAAAATAGCAGATATTACTTGCATTGCACTTTTGAATATAGAATTGAAAATAAAAGTAGCTTTTTAACAAGAAAAAAACTTATGGAACAATTGGACTTGATTTTAATAAAGGCTTTATTGCTTTGAGTGAAATAGATAGAAATTCAAATTTGATAGGAACTGATATTCTAAAAATATCGTTTTGGAAAAAGGAAGCAAGACACAATCTGACTTAGAAAAATGTATTTCTAAAATATTGAAAAGAGCTTTTAGAAACAGGAAAAGATATTTAGATTGAAAATTTGAATTTTAAAGCTAAAAAAATTCAAAAACAGAAAAAGCTAAAACTAAAAAAAGGTAAGCAATATAATAATATGTTGCATAGTTTATCATATACTCTATACGATAAACTAATAACAAATATAGCTTTCAGAAATAAAGTAAATGTTATAAAAAAATAAATCCAGCTTGGACTAGCTGGATTGCTAAGAATAAATTCTGCAACAGGATGAAATTAAATATCCATATAGGTGCTTCTTTTGTTATTGCAAGAAAAGGAATTGGAATAAAAGACGAAGTAAAAATAAAAAAACTAATTTTCTGCATAAATTTGTATCTAACCAAGAGATCTCGAGCAAATCACTTTGTGGAAGTTTAAATTAGTAACAATAATTTGAAATTGCTAAAGATTTACATATAAATGAAATTTCAAATTATTTGGATAACCGTGTGTCCTTTAGTTTTTTTATACTATAAAAATAACTTTGTATAACTTTTGCAAAATTACGGTTAAAAAGATTTTGAAGATTGGGATTTCATTTTTAG
>BNJU01004893.1_pt1 | contig 66189 bp, 86 predicted proteins | sample 8539281 | NCBI WGS metagenome assembly BNJU01 (sample SAMD00202456, study PRJDB9452) | human saliva metagenome | isolation source: human saliva | place: Japan
GTACGCGTAAAAGGTTTAGCTGAGTAGATAGCTAGACTAATAGTGAAAGAGGGCATTCCCGAAATGGGGAATGCCCTCTTTAGTATGTTAGGATATGTTAAAATGTAACATCAATGCCATATGCTTCTTTCACTAAACGAGCCATAGCCTCAGGTGTTTGTAGACCTGGGTTAAGTAGGAATAGTTTAGATGGTAAGTAGATGACACGGTTGTTTTGTACAGCCTTAAGATTAGCCCATGCAGGATTATCTGTCATAGCTTTCTTCATGGCCTTTGTAATTTCTTCTTCTTTACCCATGGTAACGACGAAGATAATATCAGGGTTATCAGCAGTTAATGTTTCAAGAGAATACGGTACCGTTTTATCTTTGGTTGTACCATCTAGGTGAGATGTTACAACATTTGTCATACCTAATTCTTTGACCATAGATGCAGTTACCGCTTCGTCGGTTTCAGCTGTCACACCTTTACCGGTAGCACGCAATACGGCAACACGTGCAGGTTGTTGATTTTTAATGGCATCCTTTACCTTTTGAATGTTGCTTTCATAGGTGGCAATAACGGATTTAGCCTTATCTTGATGGTTTGTTAACTCTCCAAGGAATGTTAGCATTGGCACATTATCCTTGATACCATCGTAATTGAAAAGTACGGCTGGAATATTGTTAGATTGTAATTGGGATTCATATTTTTTATGTTGGTTTTCCAAACCCAATACCACATCTGGTTTTAAACCTAACAATTGTTCCATATTGATGTTAGCCGTTTGACCTAATGCAGGTAATGCTTCTAATTCTGGCGCTAGTTTATCTGTTGTGCTAGCTCGGGAGATTGCCTTGCCATCTACTGCGTATAGCATGGACAATACAGAATTTGAAAGAACGGCGATGCGTTGTGGATCCTTTGGTACAGTGTAGGTTTCACCATTAAAGGTAAGTTCCTTCGTAGTAGCAGAAGAGCTGGATGTGGATTTACCACACCCAGCTATTGCTAGTACAACCATGACCAAAGCAAGACTACAGAGTAGTAGTTTTTTCATGATGTACTCCTATGTATGTTATATAACGATACTAGTTAAATTGTAGATTGATTATTTATGTAATGCGTCCCAAGATTCGTTAGCACGTTCAACGAATAATTTACGGATGTTAGGATTTTCACCTAAGCCATGGATGTAAGTGTCAACTTTGAAGCCTTCTTTTTCAAGGATGGATTTATGGGACTCTGGTTCGTCACCAGCCATGTCGTTGTTTGCATGGTCGCCGGCAACCATCATGAATGGCATCAATGTAACATGTTTAATACCATGTAATTTCAATTGAGGGATAACTTGTTCAAGATTTGGAGTACCTTCTACTGTGTAGATAAATACATTTTTCATACCAAGAGTATGGATACGGTCTTGAATTACAGAATAGTAAGCATTGGAAGGATCTGGAGTACCATGAGCCATGATAAGAAGACCGTCTTCTTTGCCTAATTTAGGGAATTGAGATTGAACAGCTTTTAATGTTTCAATAACTTGGTCAGTTTGGTTTTCTTGACCCATCCAGTACATAAGAGATGTACCAAGTGTCATTTTTTTGAAATTATCTTTGTACAAATTATATACTGCTGCATCGTAGTTGTATTCCATACCAGGAATTACATCAAGGGATGCTAATGCAACGCGAGTGTAACCGTCTTTTTTTAAGTTCAGCCAATGCTTCTTCAGGAGTTGGGTAAGTAATACCTTCTTTTTGTTGGATACGATCACGAATAATATGGCTTGTGAAAGCTGTAATTACTTTTGTGTTTGGATGAGCTGCTTTAATAGCATCTACAGTTGCATCGATTGTTTTCGCACGAGTATCTTTATAAGTTGTACCAAAGCTCATAACAACCATAGCATCTTTGTTTGGCAAGTTTTGTAAAGCTTCAGTATTGTGTGTACGAACACCAATTGCAGCAGCTTCTTTTAATGCTGGAGTAGGATCTTTTACTTCATCATTCAATTGGTATGCAGCGTGGCCGAGCACAGGAGCACCAAAGGTCAATGCGAAAGCCGCTAATGCAGCAGAAACTGTTAATGCTTGTTTTTTTACACTAATCATAAGTGAATCACCTCATTAAACAACATCATCTGACTATGCAGACATAACTATATTATCTATAATCAATCGTAGCAACCTAGGGTATGTATGTCAATAAACCCCATACCTGTACACGTATAAATAATACGACTGTTTTTTATAAAAAATCATAATAAATGAGGAATAATCTTATGTTTTATAAAAATATTCTTATTGGTTATGACGGTATAATTATAAGTAATTCAATATTTATGATAGGATTTATCATTCTGTTTTGTTAAAATGATTAATTGTATAAGATGTTTAAATTAATAGAGAGGATTTTATTTTTCTGTGGAGAGACAATTATTAAGATTTTTTTAAATGACCAACGTTTTTCGATGGGTTTCATCGTTAATTTTACTGCTCGGATTCTTTATAGGTAGTTTGCAAGATGTTAATTATGAGTTCTCTATAGAGGTTTTAGAAGGTATGTTTCCTGCATTTTTATATGCTTGTATTTTCTTAATACCTGTATATAGAAGAAGAAAACTGTATAAGCTTATATATAATCGAGCATTAAGAATATGTGGATCAAAAAGAAAAGTATTTTTCTATATTCTATTAGGACTGCATGGTAAGTTACTGGGAATCAATATAGCCCATAAAAAAAATAAGTTCAAATGGGCAGTCATCATACTTGCTTATATTATTTTTTTGTGGGGTGGTCGATACAAAGTGAGATGCCATTTGTTTTAAAATTACTAGTTATACTTATAGCGACATATAGATTTGTAGTTGCTATAAACTCGTAAAGAGAGAGAAGTCTGTTGGAGAATAGTGAGATATTTGCATCTTTCTGACCATAAGGAGTCGTAAATAATGATAAAGAGTAATTTTACTAATGAGGCTATTTACTCTAAATACTTTCAATCCTAAGATTATTAAAGTTACTATTGATTAAGGCTGGAAGGATATTACAAAAATATGATCTTGAAAGATATTATAAACAGAAAGACAATAAATGATGAGTTATTTTTTTGTTAAAAACTAACGTTAAATCTTTTAATTTTATCATGGCGAATTACTCGTACTCCTTATTTTCTATCTATACTATTAGTATATTTATCATATATTTCTATGCCCGCAAAAATTATTGGAGCCTGTAATACTATTGAATCTGTCAACAGAATATGAAGAAGGTATAATATCTTTTATTGGATATACTAATTTAATAGTATCATTATTAATTTTTTTCTGTACTAGCAATTAGACGAATTCTAGACGTCGAGCAAAAATGGATTTCAGGTTTTGTTATAGTAGCCGGTATATATACGTTGTATACTAATTATTTAAATTATTCACCACCCTATATTAGCGGTATCATATACAGAGGATTCATTGATTACAAGTATGTCAGTTAATTTAAACATATGGGTAGTAGGGTTATTAATATTATCTTTGTTTCCTAGTAATGAATGCGATAATGACTATGGCTTATCAAATTGTATTGAAAAAGGTTAGCTCTAATTTTATAAGAATTGAGTTTGTGGATTTGAACAATTTTTTAGATGAGTTTTTCCTTATATAAAATCGTACCGATTTTTTTAAAAAGATTTTGTCATCGGAGTTATTTAACTGGCGGGGACGTATATCAAGAGGTGAATTGATATATTATTATATGGTATATCAAATTATGGTTCTGTTACTTGTAATATTAATTTATTCAATAGGGACTATTTTATCTAAAATATCATTAGAACATATATTTTTGATTTTTTTATTGTGTCTATTTTTTTGATTTGGTGCTTTATATACGTATTAAGAGTATTAATTCAGCGATTACATGATTCTTATAGTAGTGCATTTTTGGGTTATTTGGGTTTATTCATACCTTATGTAAATGTTTATGTAATATATTTATTACTAGTAAAAGGATCATGGCAATATATAGAATCTTCAAAAATAATTATATGATAATATTTCTCATTGACTTTCATACATCAATCTTGTATGATTAGTACATAGTAGTTGATAATAATTTTCATTTATGAAAATTATTTCATATATATGGGTATATGGAGGTCACATATGAAAGGTATAATCATTGCATCCTTTGGATCAATTTATAAAGAAGCAGTGGAATCATCCATTGGCACTATAGAGTCTAAAGTTCGTTCCTTATACAGAGATGTAGAGGTACGACGTGTATTTTTGTCTGATGCATTAGTGGAAAAGTGGAATGAAAAATATGATGATACGATTGCTTCTTTCACCGACGTCATGCAAGAATTTAGCCGCAAGGGAATTGATGAGGTATATATTCAGCCGATTACTCTCGTAGCGGATCAATGCTATCAACAAATGCGTAAGCAAGCACTTAAGTTCTTACATAGCAGTGAATATAATTTCTCTCAAGTTAATATCGGTAAACCCTTATTAACATCGTTAGGTGTTAAAAATTACGCTGATGATTATGAAGCTACATTAGATGGCATCATGCGTCATATTAACACTAAATCTCTTAATAAATCCGTTTTATTGATGGCAAATGGTCAAAATCAATTGGAATTCTCCACATTACAATTGAAAGCTATGTATGGTTCTGCTCCTAATGTAGCTGTATTTACCACAAATGGTTTCCCTACATTTAAGCAGGCCTTAACATTGGTAGATAGAATGGGTCATAAAGATGTACTCGTTGTACCATTGGCTTTGATTGGTTCCACTCATTTAATGGATTACCTTGGCGGTGATCGTTCCGATTCTATTTATGCACTTTTGACAGAACAAGGGTACAACGTAGATATTTGGAATGAAGGCCTAGGTGAAAATCCATATGTACAAGATTTATTCTTGAAACATTTAGGTCAAGCGATTCGTATGTCTGACAGAAAACGTAGCTCTCAACGCGAATCATATCAAACTGTTATTCGACCTTCCCGTATAGAAGCACAAGGAATGATTTCCTAATTACTTCTGGTAAGGTTGTATATAAACTCTCTCATAAATACACACTATCTTCAAAAAGCATCCACCTTTAGGGGCGGATGCTTTTTGTTATCCATCTATATGGGTATGAAAGTTAATTATAATATTACCTTTATACGGGGTATGGTATCCAACTATAGTAATGCGTGTGGTATGATGAATAGTGAATTATATTTGATAAGGAGACCGTTATGAAACAAGCTATATTAGTAGTGGCCTTTGGCTCAACAGTTGATTCCGCTCGTGAACATCAAATTGATGCTGTTGTAAACCGTATTAAAGAGAAATATACAGATTATGAAGTGCGTTTAGCCTTTTTCATCGCGTATCATTGTAAAGCGTTTACGAGACCGTGGTATTGAAATTCCTACAGAGCAAGGCGCATTAGATGCTCTCATTGGTGAAGGATATACAGATATTTATGTACAACCATTGCACTTCACTGGTGGTGAAGAATTTGATAAGTTGAAACATAATATTTTTAAATCACGAACAGGGCACAAGAACTTAATACATTGCGAGTAGGCAGACCATTGGTATACTATATGGGCCAAGAAGAACACCCGAATGATTATCAAATTTTTAATCGACACATTTGTTACATCCTTATCCGTCAGCAATGAAGATGGTTTATTATTAGTTGGTCATGGTGGTTTAGGCTCTGGTAATTCTGCATATGGTTATTTGCAATATCAATTGATTCGCAGTGGCCTTAATCATGTTCGTGTAGCCACTTTGGAAAATGCTCCTTATGTAGAGGATGTGGCCGTACCTTGGGAATGGCTTGATGGTAAGAAACCTAATAAGATTTATGTGCACCCATTGCTCCTTGTACTTGGCGATCATGCGCTTAATGATTTATTTGGCGATGAAGAGGATAGTGTAGTCAATGTATTGAAAGAGGCTGGTTATGAAGTAGAAGAAATGCATCATGCCCTCGGTGAATATACAGAAATTCAAGATATCTATTGCCAACATATTCAAGATTGTATCGATGATATATACGGTAAGCGCAGCAGTCATAGACCGGCGATTCCGAATGTGAAATAAGAGTAGACTTTCACAAACATTTTGAATATATTTAATAAATTAGGTATAATAGTAATGTTAATCATATTGAAATATAGAATAGGAGAATCATCATGAAAGGTAAATTATATGGCATAGGTGTTGGTCCTGGGGACTCTGAATTAATGACTGTGAAAGCTGCGCGTATTGTAGGCGAAGCAGACGTTATCATTACACCTAAAACAGAAAAGAAAGATGGTTCTGTAGCCCTTAATATTGCGAAACCATACATTCAAGAACATACTGAAATCGTTCCAGTTGTATTCCCAATGGTGCTCGATGATGCAACACAACAAGAAGGTTGGGAAGAGGCTAAGCGAGTTATCGTATCTTATTTAGAGCAAGGTAAAAATGTTGTTTTCTTAACACTTGGCGATCCAATGTTCTATAGTACATATATGTACGTATATCGTTTGATTGAAAATACAGGCTTTGAAATTGAAACAATTCCTGGTATCACTGCATTCTGTGCCATTGGTTCCCATCTTGGCTATCCAATCGTAGAAAAAGAAGAGGTTTTGGCTATCGTTCCAGCCACTGCACCTAAGGAAAAAATTGATGCTGTTATGGCTGTTGCCGATGATGCAGTTATCATGAAGGTGTATAAAAACTTTGACGAAGTGCAAGAAGTATTGTTGAAACACAATATGGCTGACGACGCGGTTATGATTTCTCGCGTTGGCTTGCCTGATGAACAAGTTTTCGTAGGTCTTGATAATATGCCTAAGGACAAGAAATTAAACTATTTGTCCACAATTTTGGCAAAACGTAAAGATCGTTAATTGACTATACTCTGATGTCTGAATGCTTTTAGTGAAAGCCGTATAGATAGTATTAATAAGAGGTAATACATATGAATACTGTACCCATTCCACGTGTTGTTATAGCTGGTACCAATTCCGGTGTCGGTAAAACGACTATTGTTGCGGGCCTTCTCGCAGCGTATCGAGCAAGTGGCCATGGGGTGCAATCCTTTAAAGTAGGCCCGGATTATATTGATCCGGGCTTTCATAAAATTGCATCGGGCCGTGAAAGTTACAATTTAGATTCTTGGTTAGTTCCACCGGATACATTGCCATCATTTTTTGCATCCATGGCGGGTGATGCAGACCTAGCCATTATTGAAGGCGTTATGGGGCCTCTATGATGGTGGCCGTGAGGGCGTGAGCAGTACGGCTCAAATCGCTAAGCAATTAGGTGCTCCTGTTGTGCTTGTTATCGATTGTAAGGCCATGGGTGAAAGCGCAGCAGCCATTGCCATGGGCTTTAGAGATTATGATAAGGATGTGGACTTTTAAAGGCGTCATTTTAAATCGTTTAGGTTCCGATAATCATGAACGTATGGTTCGTGAAGGTATGGAAAAAATTGGCGTTCCTGTTATTGGTGCTATACGCCGTGATGATCGTATGCATTCTCCTGAACGTCATCTTGGTTTGACGCCGGTTACAGAAGTTGACCCTACAGAGGCTATTGCTACGATTCAGCATGCCGTGGAATCTATGGTGGATTTAGAGGCACTCTATAAGGTGGCAGCCAGTGCAGCACCTATGCCGGCACCGATTGATGCAACCAAGGGTGTTACAAAACGAACAAAAATTGGCGTTGCTTATGATGAAGCCTTTTCGTTCTACTATCCAGCCAGCTTATCTGCCCTTGAAGCTCAAGGCGCTGAGCTAGTTTACTTTAGCCCTTTAAAAGATAGTGCTATTCCCTGATGTAGATGGTCTCGTATTTGGCGGTGGTTTCCCTGAAATGTTCTTGCAGGCTTTATCCGAAAATACGGCCATGAAGGAATCAATCCGTAAAGCTAATCAATGTAGTATGCCTATCTATGCTGAATGTGGTGGGCCTTTATGTACCTTTGTGAACATATTCACGATTTTGATGGTAATGTGTTTGATACAGTTGGTGTTGTGCCTGCCAATTGCGTAATGCAACAAAAACTGCAAAAGGTAGGCTATGTAACAGCAACAGCTAAACGCAACACATTACTTGGCAATACAGGAACAGCTTTGCATGGTCATGAATTCCATTTCTCCACCATGGAACCAACCATTGAAGACTTTCCATGGGCCTTTCACTTAGAAGGGGGCCGCAAACCTCAGTCCTATGATGGAGGATATGCTACCGATAATGTGTTGGCATCCTATCTACATCTTAACTTTGCTGGTTCTCTTGAAGGGGCCAAGCATTTTGTAGACATGTGTGAAGCCTTTGGTCATACTAAATAAATCTATTATATTAGTATTAAATCTTCATATTAACAATAGATGCAGCCCTACATAGTGTGACATAAATAATAGGAGTATAGAAATGAGCGAACGTGGTTTAATTCTCGTCAATACAGGCAATGGTAAAAGGAAAAGACAACAGCCGCTTTAGGTGTTGTTTTACGCGCTGTAGGACAAGGCTTGAAAAGTTTTGATTCTACAATTCATCTAAAAGCGGTCATGGCTACGGTGAACTAGAAGGCCTGAAAAAAACTGGGGTGATGCGGTTACCATTAAATCTATGGGCAAAGGATTTATCTACTACAATCGAGATAAAGTTACTGTAGAAGAACTAGAAAAACACAAAGCAGCAGCTCAAGAAGCGTGGAAAACACTAGTAGAAGAAGTCAACTCCGACAAATGGGATCTCATCGTTATGGACGAAATCAACAATGCCATTAACTATGAACTCATCGATGTTAACTCCGTTGTAGACATGCTTAAACAAAAACCAGAGCGACTACATGTTATCCTAACAGGCCGCTATGCAAAACCTGAAATCATCGACATCGCTGATACAGTGACCGAAATGAACGTAGTAAAACACGCTTACGAAAAAGGTATAAAAGCAGCAAAAAGGAATCGAGTTTTAAGATAGAGTCGAGGCTGCGACGCACACTCTTTTTTTGATACTTGAAAGTTTTATATGATGTAGCAATAGTAGGCCTCCGGAGGCGACTTTGGCCCTGTCCCTACGGGACAGACCCGGCCGGTGTTTCCCTCTCACCATGGAGTTTTCCGAAAATTTCCTAGAGTGCTGTGAAGTGATGTGGGCGGTGGCGACTTTTGGCCCTTCCGATAGGAAGACCCGGCCGATGGAGCCACAGCAGCCATCCCTTTACAAATAAATAGAAAATTTTCGAAAAAGTCCTTGATTAAACTATATCGAAAATGTATAATATAGTCATAAGCACAAGGTGCTAATATTCTTAGACATTAAGTATGTATATAACTATAACCAGGAGGTTAACTATGGCTGTACATGATTACATTAAATCTGGCGATTTCGCTACTGAAAAACACGTTCCTGTTATCGAAGCTGCTGATAAAGTAAAAGCAGGTGAAGCATTCGACGTAAAATTATCTGTTGGTAAAGACATTGCTCATCCAAACACTGTAGAACATCACATTGAATGGATTAAATTGTACTTCGTAGCTGAAGGTACTCAATTGCCTTACGAAGTTGGTGAATTATCCTTCAACGTACATGGTGACGGTGCAACAGCAAACGAAGGTCCTGTACATGCAGTTTCCGCAGGTACATTGGCAGTATCCTTGAAAAAATCTGGTAAATTGATTGCTGTATCTTACTGCAACATCCATGGTTTATGGGAATCTGAAAAAGCTATCGTAGTTGAATAATAGATTGTATTTGACTGTAAAAGGCCAGCCTTAGGGCTGGTCTTTTTTGTATGGAGCATATGACAAGTTACGAACATTAACGATTGATTATAAATACAATGCATGTCCGCTATAAAAAGAATTTTGTTCTTTTATAGTGGAAAAATACCTGTATATCCCTTTACAGTGCGGTTTGTTTTGTGGTAAAGTATATGCATGTTATTTTTTAGTACAATGATAAATGAGGGATAATAGTGGCATTAATCGTCAAAAAGTTTGGTGGCAGTTCTGTTGCAACACCTGAAAAAATATTTAATATCGTTGATCGTGTCCTTCATGAAAAGAAAGAGGACGATCGCATTGTAATAGTTGTATCCGCAATGGGCGATACAACAGATGACTTGGTAGCTTTGGCAAAACAAGTAACATCTAAACCATATGGTCGTGAAATGGACCGCTTGTTGTCTACTGGCGAACAAGTAACGATTGCATTGATGGCTATGGCGTTTAATGAACGCGGTCAAAAGGCTGTTTCTTTAACTGGTGATCAAGCAGGTATTACAAGTAGTGATAACTTTAATAAGGGTCGTATTTTAGGTGTAGATCCTAATCGTGTATTCGAAGCATTGGATGCAGGCAATATCGTTGTTGTTGCTGGTTTCCAAGGTATTACCGAATACGGTGACATGGTAACATTAGGCCGTGGTGGTTCTGATACAACAGCGGTTGCCTTAGCAGGCGCTATGAAAGCCGATGTATGTGAAATCTTTACAGATGTAGAAGGTGTATACTCTACTGACCCTCGCGTAGCAAAGGAAGCTTTTCAAACTAGAAGAAGTTACGTATGGCGAAATGCTTGAAATGGCACGTTTAGGTGCAGGCGTAATGCAACCGCGTGCTGTTGAAATGGGGTTTCCGTTATGGTGTACCAATTCATGTTCGTTCTACATTTAGTAATAATACAGGCACAATTATTCGGGAGGATTATACCGTGGAATCTAATAAACACGTAATTACAGGCGTAGCCGATGATACAAATACAGCAAAAGTAGCTCTTGTGGGCGTTGAAAATAAACCAGGCGTTGCGGCAAAGGTATTTAAAGCTTTAGCAGCAAAAAACGTAGATGTGGATATGATTGTTCAATCTATTCGCTCTGTAGGTGAACCTAAGACAGACCTTATCTTCACAATTGCTCTTGATGATGTGGTATTGGCACGTGAAGTGTTAAGCGAATTGCAACAAACTGTTGATATTGAAGCTGTAAACATTGATGAAAATATGGCAAAAGTATCTATCATTGGTGCTGGCATGTTGGGTCAACCAGGTGTAGCAGCTCAAATGTTTGACATCCTTAGCCAAGAAGGCATCAATATTGAAATCATCAGTACTTCTGAAATCAGTATTTCTTGCTTGGTTGCACAAAACCGCGTAAAAGATGCAGTTCGTGTTATTCATAATGGTCTTTTGTTAAACGAACGAGGCTAATATACATGATGGATAGTCTACGTACATTTATGGACGAAATGCTCGATGATCAAGGGCGTAAGGAAGGTTTTATTAGCGATTTATTAGCGAATTTAAAAACGCAACCTATCCCTACATTAGAGCAAGCACAGACAGGCTATACAACAGTGAGCAATTTACATGGTATATTTTATAATTATGATGCGTCAGAGGTGACCATATCTTATAAGGTTGTACCAGATATGTATGCTCCTTTATACATTGAGTTTTCGTCAATTTGAGGTTGTTCTCGAAGGTCTTTTGACAAGTCGACGCAACCAAAAATGGCAAATCAAACAAGATAAATAATAAAACAGGACACTCCTATAAGGGTGTCCTGATTTATTTTGTCTTTATATGAGTCATTTATATCTCATGAATAAGAATAAGTTATAGATAATCTTTGTAATTTGATAATAATTCTTGAAAATTCGTGTAAATCTTCGTAATGTGGTATAATAGATAGTCAATAATAGATTAAGATTTTACATATATATATACATTATAAACAAATTAGAAAGAAGGGTATCTATGGAACTGAATAAAATATATTCTGGTTTTCGCCTTGATCGCATAGAACGTATTGATGAAATCAATGGCACAGCCTATGAAATGAAACATGAAAAATCTGGTGCTCGTCTTATTTATATTGACTCACCAGACACTAATAAAGTATTTAATATTGCCTTTAGAACAACACCTCAAGATAGCACAGGTGTCGCTCATATCATGGAGCACTCCGTGCTCTGCGGTTCCCGTAAATTTCCATTAAAAGAGCCATTTGTGGAACTTGTAAAAGGTTCCTTGAATACATTTTTAAATGCCATGACCTATCCTGATAAAACGATGTATCCTGTGGCAAGTAAGAATGACAAGGATTTCCATAATTTGATGGATGTATACCTCGATGCTGTTTTCTATCCACGTGCCGCAAAGGATCCAGAAATCATGATGCAAGAAGGTTGGCATTATGAGCTTGACTCTGTTGATGATGAATTGACGTATAAGGGCGTTGTATTTAACGAGATGAAAGGGGTTTACTCCTCTCCAGATTCCGTACTAGAACGCGAATTGATGCATTCCTTGTTCCCTGATACAACATATGGCGTTGACTCCGGTGGTAATCCAGATAATATTACGGATTTGACCTACGAAAAATTCAAGAAATTCTACGATGTGTACTATCACCCATCCAACAGCTATATTTTCCTATATGGCACAATGGATATCGAAGAACAATTGCGCTTTATCAACGATGAATATTTGAGCCATTTCGATGCTATTGAAATCGATACTGAGGTGACTGAGCAGGCTCCGTTTAAGGAAGGTAAAGTGATTACATATCCTTATAGTGTAGGCTCTGATGAAAGCACGGATAATCGCACGTTACATGCTTTCTCCTATGTATTGCCAGACGTAACACCAGAACAAAGCCTTGCTTTTGAGGTGTTAACACATGCTTTATTAACATCTCCTGCAGCACCTTTAAAACAAGCATTGGTGAAAAGCTGGCATTGGTTCTGATGTATCTGGTTACTACCTAGATAGCATCCGTCAACCAATTTGGGTTGTTCAAGCTAGCGGCTCTAACATGGATAAACAAGGTCAATTACAAGAAATTGTTGAATCTACATTACAACAATTTGTGTAAGGATGGCATCGACAAGGAATTGTTAGAGGCTTCTCTTAATAGCATTGAGTTTACCCTTCGTGAAAGTGACTTTGGTGGTCGTCCAATCGGTTTAGCTTATGTCATCCGCATGATGGACAATTGGTTATACGGTAAGGATCCAATTGAGTTGTTACATTATGAAGAAGCATTAGTTAATATTCGCTAAAGGCCTTCAAGGTTCTTACTTTTGAGGATTTGATTCGTCATTCTATATTGGATAATCATCATAAGTCTCTCGTATCCTTGTATCCTGAACAAGGCTTGCAAGATAAAAAAAGGATGCAGAGGTTAAAGGAACAGTTAGCAGCTATCAAAGCTTCTATGTCACAAGATGAGCTAGAAGGTATCGTTGAACAAACAAAACGCCTTAAACTTCGTCAAGAGACACCAGATAGTGAAGAAGCGCTAGCTACTATTCCACTTTTAGAATTATCTGATTTGAGTCCAGAAGTGGAAGATGTGGAACGTCGTGAAAGTACGATTGGTCATACAAAAACTTCATTTTGTTCCTACTTTCACAAAAGGGCATCAACTATGTGGCTTACTATTTTTAAAGCTAGATTGCCTCACTGAGGACGAATTATTCTATGCAGATATCTTTAAGTGATATCATCGGCCGCGTAGATACATCCAAACGTTCTTATGAAGATTTGGCAAAATTAATCAATCTAAATCTTGGTGGTTTGAGTGCTGATATTACAGGTATTAGCAAAGCAGGCAAACGGGATGAATTCGTACCTCTCATGATTGTGCGTAGTAAAGCATTACATGCTAAATTACCTGAGTTGTGCAATATCATTAATGAAGTTATTCACGATGCACAATACACAGATGTTACACGTTTAACAGAACTTGTACAAGAAGGCAAAGCTATTTGGGATAATGAGGCGTTCCGTAGAGGGAATACTATCGTTAGTCAACGTGTAATGGCTAAGGTATCAAAGGTTGGTAAATTCCGCGATGATGGTAATTTAGGCTATTATCAAAAAATTAGTGAGTTAGCAACTAATCCTGCGGCATTACCATTATTGCCAGAAAAATTGGCCGATGTAGCTCGCAAGATTTTCCGTTCTAATAATGTAGAAATTTTATTCGTAGGTGAAGAACAAGAATTAGCACCATTTACAGAGTTAATGAAACCATTGCTCAGTACTTGGAATGCAGAGGCGTTGCCAAATAATGTGTTATCCATAGAACATACAACGAGCAATGAAGGTATTGTCACAGCTGGTAAGGTTCAATATGTGGCACAAGGTGGTAATTTCATCGATCATGGATTTACTCATGTTGGTGCTATGAGCGTATTAGAAACGATCTTGCGTTATGAATACTTATGGATTCGCATTCGCGTACAAGGTGGGGCCTATGGCGCATTTGCTAATTTCTACGACGATGGCAATATGATTTTCTGTAGTTATCGAGATCCAAATCTTGTGGAAACACTTAATGTGTATAAAGAATTGCCTGAATATCTACGTCAATTTACATTAACAGACCGAGAAATGCGTAAATATATTATCGGTACTATGAGTGGACTTGATTTACCGATGACACCTGCATTGCGTGGACCTCGTGCTATGGGGTTATACTTCAGCGGTGCCAATATTGAAGATAAGGTAGCATTTAGAAAACAAGTCATTGCCTGTAAGCCAGAAGATATCGTAGCTCTTGCAGATGTGGTAGAACCTGTGTTAAAGGATAATCATATTTGCTCTATGGGTAACGAACAAAAAATCAAAGATGCTGGTGTCTTTGATAGCATTGTATCCCTTGGCTAATGTATAGTTTGTAAACTGAGGCTATCCTCACCATGTGTTAATATAATAATGTATTAATATATAGTATATTATTAGAGTGCATATAAGGAGATACTATTTATGAAAGGACGATTCGCACCTAGCCCAACGGGGGATATCCACCTAGGGAATGTGTGGATCGCCCTTTTGTCGTATATATCGACCCGTAACCAATATGGTACCTATGTGGTACGCATGGAAGATATCGATTTGCAGCGCTCTAAGCGCTCTTTTGGCGAAGCCTTGCTAGATGATTTAGAATGGCTTGGCTTTGAATGGGATGAGGGCCCTCGTGTGGGTGGACCGGAACTATCGTATTGGCAAAGTGAACGGTTGCCAATGTATGATGAGGTCTTACAACAATTAGAGAATACAGGTCTAATCTATCCATGTTTTTGTAATCGTACTCGCTTGCAATCCATTGCTTCTGCACCTCATCGAGGTGAAGTCGTTCATCATTATGATGGACATTGTCGTAGTTTAAATAGTGCCACAGTGAAATTGAAAAGATTAGAAAAAAATCCGTCAATGCGTATTAAGGTGACTGATTCTACTATGGATTTCAACGATATATACCAAGGTCTACAGCATTTTGTACTGCGTCAAGGTGTTGATGATTTTGTGTTGCGCCGTGGAGATGGGATGTATGCCTATAATTTAGCGGTCGTTCTAGATGATATAGCAATGGGGATTACTGAAATCATTCGGGGGCACGATTTACTGGAAACTACGGCTCAACAAATGTATTTATATAGCACATTGAATGCTGAGCCTCCTTGCTATGGCCATGCACCGCTGCTCATAGATAACGATGGACATAGGCTTTCAAAAACGGCAGAAAAAGTATAACTGTAAAAAGAATTGAGAGATATGGGGATGGTCAGCAGAACGTATTTTTGGGAGAATTAGCTGTATTGGCAGGGATTGATACCTAAATGTGATGCACCAAGTATCTCATTAGAATCATTACTAGAACATACAGCGCGAACCGAAGAGTTAGGCTGTGAACATATTGTTTTAAAAAAATCGATATAATATATTGACAGTTTTCGATATTGATATATAATAGTATATAAGAGGTGGTAAGAATGACTATTAAAGATGCGTTAGCTGAAAAAGTTTGGGCTGTAATAGGTGCCACTCATAAAACCGATAAGTTTGGGTATAAGATTTATAAGTGCTTAAAAGAGCATGGATATGAAGTCTATCCGGTTAATCCAAATGTAACGAGTATCGATGGCGATACTTGTTATCCAAGTCTATCTTCGTTGCCAGTTGTTCCTAGCGTTGTTGATTTTGTAGTACCAGAAGCAGCAGGGCTTGCAGCAATTGATGAATGTAAACAATTGGGCATTAAGATGATTTGGTTACAACCAGGTGCGGATAAACCCGCAGTCTTGGCTAAGGCTAAAGAGGTAGGTTTGGATTACATTCAAGATTGTGTATTAGTTCAATTGCCTTAGGAGGAAATAATGAGCGAATTAAAAGAGTTAAAAACAGCAGAATATCAAGATCTTCTTAATCAAGGTGGCGTAACAGTTATTGATTTCTGGGCACCATGGTGCGGTTACTGTGTACGTATGATGCCAGTTATCGAAGAAATCGCTGGTGAATTAGAAGGCAAAGCAAACTTTGTAAAAGTTAATGCTGATGAAGAACCAAGCTTGGCACGTGATTTACAAGTAGAAGTATTACCTACATTTGTAATTTTTGAAAGATGGCGAAGTAGTAGATCGTAAAATTGGTTTCTTACCAAAAGGTGATTTGCAAGGTGCTATCGAATCTAAATTCTAATTAGATTAATAAATACTGAAAATATATAAGGCCTATTAATGTATACATATACATTGATAGGCCTTTTTTATCTGTGTAAATAAAAAAATACAAGTAAAAACTATTAAATTAAATATAAAATGAAGAGGAAAATTTCTATATCGGAAAAAAATTTGATAAACAAGGCGTTTTTTCAAGATTTGTTGCTATATAAAAACGATGAGTAAAATATGAAGCATAAGTTTAACTTATTAAAAAAACGCTTTAATTTTAAAATATCTTGTGCTAGTATTTAATTAGATATTGTGAATATTTAGTGAAGTATATTCCAGTATTTTTCATTTATTTCATCTGTGCGGGGTGAGAGCCGCATAAGTTGGGAGGGAACTTAATATGAATAAGGTATTCAAAGTAGTATGGAGTGCGACTAAGAATGCATATGTAGTAACATCTGAGTTAGCTAAGTCGCATCAAAAAACAGCAACTACAATTGTAGCAGCCATTTTGTTAAGTGCCAGTTTGGGTGGAGGCATTGCTTCTGCATCCACACCTGCAGATTGGTATAGAACTGATCTTATTGGTAGTCAAAAATGGTTAACACCTGGCCAAGGTAGTCAAGCAGTTGAACAACAACCAATTGATTTACATCAACAAGATCAACAAGATCAACAACAATGGCAACAAAGCCAACAAACTCAACAACAAAATCAACAATGGCAACAACAAGACCAACAACAATGGGGCCAACAATCTCAAAAACAAGGCTCTGGTAAGGTTATTGTTGATTTAACTAATATTAAAAATCAAGTTAACCAAAATACTTACAATATTAGCGTATTGAAAGGTAATGTTAACTGCCTTAATAGTAAATTCTATTGTTTAGCTGATAAAGTATCCAAAAATTCATTAGCTATTAATAATCTTAATATAAAAGTTGATACACTTAATAACAGTGTGAAAAAAACATTGAAAAACAAAGTTACAAATAATGTAACTAAAAAAATGTTATCAACAAGGTTACTAACAATGTTATTAATCAAGTAAACAATACTGTAAACGCAAAAAGATTGATGTTAAAATTGAAGAAAATAATAAGAATATTATTAATCAAGTAAATAACAACATCAAAAAAAGAAATTCAAAATAATAACACTACTATCATCAATCAAGTAAATCAAAAATATTGATCAAACGATTAATAATAAGATTGAAAATAACAATACAACGATTATTAATCAAGTAAATCAAAATATTGATGCTAAGATTGAAAATAACAATACAACAATCATTAATAAAGTAGATCAAAAATATTGATGCTAAGATTGAAAAGAATAATACGTCTATCATCAATACAGTAAACAAAACTATTAATGAAAGTATTCAAAACAACAATACTGTTATTAATAACAACATTAAAAAAACGAAATCAATGCTAACAATGTAGAAATCAACAAGACTATTAAGAATGAAATTAATGCTAATAACACTGTTATTAACAATAATATCAAAAATAGCATTGAAGCGAATAATGTTGAAATTAACAAAACAATTGTTAATAAGATTGACGAAAATAATGTAAAAATCAATCAAAATATTGCTAATGTTAAAAACGAATTACAAGCGAATATTAACAAGGTAGATGTTAAGGTAGATGCTAATAGTAAAGCTATCAATAACTTGACTGTTAACGTTAACAATAACAGCAAGTCTATTGCTGACTTGTCTAAACAAGTTAACGAAAACACTAAAAATATCACTTTCAACAATACTATTGCGATAGAAAACCGTAAACTTATCGGCGATAACAAAAAAGACATCAATGATAATAAAAAAGCTATCGAAGAGTTGAAAGGTAAAGTTGGTACTACTATCAACAACATCAACACAACAATTGATAATAAGATTAATGAAAACAACACTAAGATTATTAATCAAATCAATAAAGATGTAGACATTAAAATTGATAATAGTAAAACAAATATTATCAATACAGTAAACACTAATATTGATAATAAAATCAACGCTAATAACACAGTTATTAACGCTAACATTGATAATAGCATTAAACAAAATAATGTCGAAATCAATAAGACAATCAAAAATGAAATTAATACTAACAACACAACTATTATCAATAAAGTGAATGCTGATGTTGATGCTAAGATTAATAATGTCAACACTACAATTAACAATGTGAACACTAAGGTTGATGGCAATACAACTAAAATTGTAGATAATAGCAAACGCATTGCTGCTAATGAAGTAAATATTGCGAATAATACTACAAACATTAATAAAAATGCGACAGCTATTACAAACTTAACTAATACAGTTAATAGTAATAACAACCGTATTAACAACGTACTTGAAGCTATGAGCACCCATGAAGGTCGTTTACAAGCTGTAGAAAATGATGTTAAGAATATCAAGACTGATTTGAGCAATACTACAAATCAAGTCAATATCAATACAAAGGATATTGCTGATTTGAAGGGTAAAGTTGGTCAAAATATTGGCAACGTTCAAGTAGATATTAACAATATTAAAAAAATGATATTACAAACATCAATAAAGAAAGATTGATCAAAACGACATTGCTATCAATACAAAAAGTAGATAATAAAGTTAATGAAATCAATACTAAGATTGATAATAAGTTACAGAAATCAATACTAAGATTGACAATAAAGTAATTGCTATTGATCAAAAAAATTGATAACAAAGTAACTGAAATCAATGCGAATATTGATAATAATGTAAATATTATTAACAAGAAAATCGATAACAATGTAAATGTTATCAATACAAAAATTGATAATAATAATATTACTATCAACAAAAAAGTTGATAATAAAGTAAACGAAATCAATACTAAGATTGATAACAAGGTTAACGAAATTAATGCTAAGATTGATAAGAACGATGTAACTATCAATACAAAGGTAGATAATAAAGTTAATGAAATCAATACTAAGATTGATAACAAAGTAACTGAAATCAACACAAAGATTGATAATAATGTTATCGACTTGAGTAAGAAAATCGATGCTAATATCGTTGATGTTAACAAGAAAATTGATGCTAATACAACAGCAATCAATAATGTTAATGTCCGTGTAGATGGTGTTAAAGGTGATGTAGCTGGTCTTACTAAACGCGTAGATCGTCATGACGAACGTTTAGACTACTTGCAAGGCAATATTGTAGATAACTCCACACGTATTAGTGCTAATGAAGATGATATCAAGAAATTGAAAGGCCAAATTGGCACTACAATCACTAATGTAGAAAACACAATCAATGCTAAGATTGAAGCTAACAATACAGTGATTAGAAATGATATCAATACTGCAATCACTAACAACAATACTACAATTCTTAATAAAGTTGATAAAAATATCGATGTTAAAATCAATGAAAATAACACAACAATCCTTAATAAGGTTGACAAAAAAACATCGATGTAAAAATCAACGAAAATAACAAACAAATCAACAATACAATCAATACTAAGATTGGTGAAGTGAACGTTAAGATTGATGGCGTTAAAGGTGATTTAAATGGTCTTAAAGGCGACTTGGATGGTCTCAAAGGTCGCGTAGATCGTCATGATCAACGTTTAGATTACTTAGAAGGCAATATTGTAGATAACTCTACACGCATTAGTGCTGTTGAAGATAATGTAAAGGTTAATACTACTAACATTGCAAACAATACTAAGAATATCAATATCAATGCTAAAGCTATCGATGAATTGAAAGGTCAAGTAGGTCAATCCTCTACTGTTATCAACGATATTAAAAACCAAATCACTAATATCAATGGTAAGGTAGAAAATAACACTACTAACATCACAAACAATACTAAGAACATCGCTGTTAATGCACAAGCTATCGTGGATAATAGCAAACGCATCAACGAAACAAATGTTAAGGTAGAAAATAACACTACTAACATTGCGAACAATACTAAGAACATCGCTGTTAATGCACAAGCTATCGTAGATAATAGTAAACGCATCAATGAAACAAATGTTAAGGTAGAAAATAACACTACTAACATTGCGAACAATACTAAGAACATCGCTGTTAATGCACAAGCTATCGTAGATAATAGTAAACGTATCAACGAAACAAACGTTAAAGTAGATGCTAATGCAGCGGCTATCGTAGATAATAGTAAACGTATCAATGAAACAAATGTTAAAGTAGATGCTAATACAACAGCTATTAATAATGTGAATGTAAAAGTTGATGGTATTAAAGGCGATTTAGATGGCTTAACTAAACGGGTAGATCAAAATACAAAAGATATTAATGTAGCTGGTACAATTGCTCTTGAAAACCGTAAGTTTATCGGCGACAACAAGGTTGCTATTGAAAACAATACTAAGAATATCAATATCAACGCTAAAGCTATTGATGAATTGAAAGGCAAAGTAGGTCAATCCTCTACAGTTATCAACGATATTAAAACTCAAATCACTAATATCAATGGTAAGGTAGAAAATAATACTACTAACATTGCAAACAATACTAAGAACATCGCTGTAAACGCACAAGCTATTGTAGATAATAGCAAACGCATCAACGAAACGAATGTTAAGGTAGAAAACAATACTACTAACATTGCAAACAATACTAAGAATATCGCTGTTAATGCACAAGCTATCGTAGATAATAGCAAACGTATTGATGCAACAAATGTAAAAGTTGATGCTAATGCAACTAATATTGCAAAGAATACAACAGCTATTAACAATGTAAATGTAAAAGTTGATGGTGTTAAAGGTGATGTAGCAGGTCTTACTAAACGTGTAGACCGTCATGATCAACGTTTGGATTACTTACAAGATAACATCGCAGATCATTCTACACGTATCAGTGTTGTAGAAGATGGTGTGAAATCCAATACTAAAGCTATTGATGAATTAAAAGGCCATATTGGTACTCAAATCACAAATATCGAAAACACTATTACTAACAAAATTAATGAAAATAATGTAGTTATTAATAAGTCTATCGATAACAAGATTACTGAAAATAACACTACAATTCTTAACAAGGTTGATAAAAATATTGATGTAAAAATCAATGAAAACAACAAACAAATTAACAACACAATTAATACGAAGATTGGTGATGTAAATGTTAAGATTGATGGCGTTAAAGGTGATGTAGCAGGTCTTAAAGCTCGCGTAGATCGTCATGATCAACGTCTTGATTACATTGATGGCAACATTATTCATCATTCTGAACGTATCTCTGCTAATGAAGATGCTATCAAGAAATTGAATGGTAAAATTGGTACAACAATCACAAATGTAGAAAATACAATCAATACTAAGATTGAAGCCAATAATACAGTGATTAGAAACGATATCAAGACCGCAATTTCTAATAACAACACAACTATTATTAACAAAGTTGATAAAAATATCGATGCGAAGATTGTTGAAAACAATACGAAGATTGATAGTAAGATCAATAATGTAAATGTAAAAAGTTGATGCGAATGCAAAAAGCTATTGAAAACAATAGTAAATCTATTACAGCTATTCAAAATAATGTAGCTAATATTAATAGTAAAGTTGATGTGAATACAGCAGATATTAAAGCAATTCGCACTGATGTAACTAATAATACAACAGCTATTGCTAGTGTAACTAAACAAGTAGCAGGTAACACAGCAAACATCGCAGATGTTTCTGCTAAGGTAAATGCTAACTCCACTCGTATCGATGCAAATGCAGCAGCTATTGGTAACTTGAATGGTAAAGTTGATTCTAATGCGAAAGCTATTGAATCCTTGAAAGGTCAAGTAGGTAAAGGCAACACTACAATCGTTAATGTTGAAAAGAAAGTTGAAAATATTACAAACAACATTAAAGCTCAAAATAGTGTAATCAATGCTAATACTGTAAATATTCAAAACAACACTTCTAACATTAACAATATTAAAGCTAATGTAGTAAACGTTGAAAAGAATGTTAACAATATCAAAGCTGATGTAACTATCGTGAAGAATGATATTACTAACATCAATGCGAAGGTTGATGCGAAGATTAATATTGTGAACAACAATGTTGAAAACATCAAGAATGATGTGAAGACTATCAATAATCAAGTTACAAATATTAAGAATGATGTGACTAGCATCAAATCTGATGTAACTAGCATTAAATCTGATGTAACAACTGTGAATGCTAAGGTTGAAAACAATATTAAGATTATCAACGGCATTCAAACAGATGTATCTGGCTTGAAAGATCAAGTTGGCAAAAATACACAAGCAATTAAAGACTTGCAAAATGTAAGTGCTGATGTATCTAAGGTGAAAGAACAAGTTAATGCGAATACAATCAAAGCTAACGCTAACGAAGAACGCATTAAAAATGTTCAAAGCCAAGTAGAAGTTAATACTGATAGAATTAAACACAATACTGAAAATATCAATATTAACAAAGCTGCTATCAAACAAAATGCAGAAGCAATTCAAAATACTAATGTAACAGTTCAAAAAGTAATCAACAAGGTTGATGAACATACTACAGCAATTAATAGTGTATCTGCTCAAGTTAACAAAAATACTAACAATATTGCCTCTATCAATGCATCCGTTATTGAAAATACAAACAATATTACAAAAGTAAATAATCAAGTAACAGCAAATACTACTAACATTGCTAAAGTATCTAATCAAGTTACTACGAATATCAATAATATCAATGTAAATGCTAAGAATATTAGTGTGAATACAGAAAATATTAAAAACATTGATAGCCGTGTAACAACTAATGCAAATGCTATTGTTGGTATTACTGAATCTGTGAAAGCAAATGCTACTAATATTAACACTGTTAATAACCGTGTAACAGAAGTATCTAACCAAGTTAATACAAATACACAAAGCATTGCTACTGTAACAAATCAAGTTAATGACAATACTAAATTAACTAAGGCAGTAGGTGCGATTGCATTGGAAAACAATGAACGTATCAATGTAATGGGCTTACAAGTTAACAAGAATACTGCAGATATTAGTACATTAGCTGAAGCTGCAAATTACAGTTTGCGTGCAAGTGCATTAACAATGCAAGATCATGAAACTATTGAACAACATACAGCACAAATTCAAGATAACTCTCGTCGCATTAGCAGTGTAGAACGTGAAGTTAAAACAGTAGGTGCATCTGCAGCCGCATTGGCAGCATTGAAACCTATTGAATACCATGAAGGCCAAAAAGCTCAAATCATGGCAGCTGTTGGTACATACAAAGGTAAAACAGCAACTGCATTAGGTGTTGCTCATTATGCAAATCCTGATTTGTTATTCCACGCTGGTGCTGCTTATGATGGTGATAATGGTGTAATGGCAAATGCTGGTGTAACTATCGGTATTGGCTCCGCTCCTACAGCACCTTCCAAACCAGCATCTCCTGCAACTGTAAAAGTTCTAGAAGATAAGGTTGCTAGCTTAGAAGCACAAAATAAAGAAATTAAAGAAGTGCTTGAAAAAGTATTAGCTGCTAATCCTCAAGTAGCTAAAGACAACTAAATAAGATACCTCCCAAAAGGTAGGCACTGAATACCTGTCTATCTAAGGTATGTATAACCGCGTAGTACACTCGTGCTACGCGGTTTTCTTTTGATTTGAAGATGAAGGAAAATTCATAATTTCACCAATTTTTATGTTTTATTTATTGTAACGAGTGGGGGATTGTGGTAAAATTTACCATATAGTGGTGAATGAGGATTGTAAGGCGGTGATGTTAGATGTTCATGGGTGAATATAATCACACTATAGATGCAAAAGGACGGTTGATTATACCTGCCAAAATACGTGAACAACTAGGTGATCACTGTGTACTTTCAAAAGGCCTCGATAACTGCATCGCTATATATACTGCCGAAAGTTGGGAGCAACTTTCCAAAACATTACAATCATTACCATCTAATAAAGCAAATGCGCGTGCTATCAAACGGTTTTACTTTGGTAGTGCCGCAGAACTTGAATTTGATAAACAAGGCCGAATCTTAGTGCCAAGCGCCCTTCGTGAGCATGCTGAGCTACAAAAGGATGCGGTTATTATTGGTACTGGTGATAAGGTTGAAATTTGGAGCCGCGAACGCTTTGATGCATATGATGCGGAAGTGGCTGACAGCGTAGAGTCCTTGGCTGAAGGATTAGAAGGCATTGTGTTGTAGGAGGCTATCGTGGAATTTAATCATGTCAGTGTGCTGTTGAATGAAACGGTGGATTCTGTTGTTACCAATCCTGATGGTATCTATGTTGACTGTACCTTAGGTGGCGCTGGTCACGCTCATGCCGTAGGTGAACGATTGAGTTCACAAGGCATGATTATCGGTTTAGATCAAGATGAAGATGCCTTAGCGGTAGCGAGACAACGCTTGTCTGATTTAACTTGTCAGGTTATGACGATACCTACAAATTTTTCAGATTTAAAACATGCTTTAGAAGAGCAAGGTATTTATGAAGTTGATGGATTTATATTCGATTTAGGAGTTTCTAGTTATCAGCTGGATACACCGGAACGCGGTTTTTCGTATATGAATGATGGACCTCTTGATATGCGTATGGATAAAGAGGCACCTATTACTGCGGAAATCGTCGTGAATGAATATGAATCTGATAAATTATTACAGATTATCCGTGATTACGGTGAAGAACGCTGGGCTAAACGTATTGTTGAATTTATCGTGGCAGCCCGTAATGAAAAGAGAATTACCACTACTGGCGAACTGGTGTCAATTATAAAAAAAGCTATACCAGCAAAAGCAAGACAGGATGGTCCACATCCTGCAAAACGTACATTTCAAGCGATACGCATTGAAGTGAATCGAGAACTTGCTATTTTGCATGATAGTTTTGTAGATGCTGTGAGTATGTTGAAGCCAAAGGGGAGAATTGGTGTTATTACATTCCATTCCTTAGAGGATCGCATCACAAAACAAACATTTAAAGAGCTAAGTACAGCTTGTATTTGTCCACCAGAATTACCAGTATGTGTATGTCATCATAAGGCTGTTCTTAAGGCTAAAAATAAGGCCATTGAGCCTAGTGCAGGGGAAGTAGAAATGAATCCTCGTTCTAGAAGTGCAAAACTTAGAGTAGGGATTAAATTGTAGTATTGGAAGGGGTTATTTTAATGTTAGCGAGAAAGGCTGTTGTGGGCCACGTTAAACGTGATGTGTTGCTAGGTGTACAAGCGAGAAAAGCGAGAGCTAGTGTTGTTTTTGATATTAGTCCATTGATGAGACAAATCATTCAAGGTATAGCAATCCTTGTTGGTTTTTTGATGATCATGATGGCTATGAACGCATATACTACAAAATTAGGTTATGAAGTAGTTAAAACACAACAAACTGTAGTACAATTAGCAAAGGATAATGATACCCTTGATGTAGAGGTGGCATCTTTAAAATCTCCAGTACGCATTCAAAAAATTGCGGAAGAACAATTGGGGATGGTTTTGCCTGATTCCTTTGTGTATAGCACTAAAAGTACGACTTCAGAACGCAATGTACAAACGAAACAGCAAATTATAGATTAGCAGGCAAAAGCAGCTCTTATGGGCTGCTTTAATTTGCGTATATAGAGGAGAATGTAGTATGAAAACCTTAAAAGATATTATAAGTACGTTAGATGTACAACAAGTACAAGGTAATCAAAATGTATCTATTCAAGATATAACAGCTGATTCCAGAGCAGTAAAACCAAATAGCTTGTTCATCGCTCTTGATGGGGCTACAGTTGATGGTCACAATTACATCGATAAAGCGGTTGCTGCTGGTGCTGTTGCCGTTATCGTATCAAAACCGGTTACTGTACCTGATGATGTGTGTGTTATCACCGTTTCTGATACACGTCAAGCTATGATGGCGTGTGTTCCATACTTCTTTGATTACCCAGCTAATCGCATGCGTATGGTCGGTGTTACAGGCACAAATGGTAAGACGACTACGACCCATATGATTCGTCATATCCTTAAGGCTCAAGGTCACAAGGTGGGGGTCATTGGTACTGTCCATATTATGATTGGTGATACGAGTTATCCAATTCATAATACGACACCAGATGTTGTTGATTTACAGCATATTTTGCATCAAATGGTTCAAGAAAATGTGGAATACTGTGTAATGGAAGTATCTTCTCATGCATTGGCACTCGGCCGTGTTAGCGGTGTTGAATTTGATACGGCCGTATTTACGAATTTGACGCAAGATCATTTGGATTTCCACAAAACATTTGAAAATTACTTGGCTGCTAAATGTAAATTGTTTGAACAAGTTAGTGCAGCTAATCAAGAAAAAGATAATAAAGGTGCTGTTATTAATATCGATGATTCCTATGGTCATCGCGTTATGGAAAAAACTACGGCCCCAACGATTACGTATAGTACATTAGGCAAGGGCACATTGAATGCATCAGATGTTCATATGTCTACTAAGAATAGCCAGTATACTGTGAATTATAAGGGTGAAAGCTACCCTGTATCGATGAATACAACAGGACTATTTAATGTGTATAATACATTGGCTGCTATTGGAGCTTGTTTACAAGAAGGCATCTCCATGGAAGCGATTGATACGGCGTTAAAAACCTTTAGCTCCGTTCCTGGACGTTTTGAATTAATCGAAGAAGGGCAAGATTTTGCCGTTGTTGTCGATTATGCTCATACACCGGATGGGTTGCAAAATATCTTTAGAAACTGCAAAGGCAATTAAAGAAAATCGTATCATCATCGTATTTGGCTGCGGTGGCGACCGCGATGCTACAAAACGTCCAATTATGGGCCGTATTGCAGCAGAGTACGGTGATAAGATTTATGTAACATCCGATAATCCGCGTACCGAAGATCCTGTACAAATTGTTAAGGATGTTGAAGTGGGTGTAAAAGAAGCACTTCGCGATGGTACTTCTTATGAGGTAATTGTCGATCGTAGAGAAGCAATTAATCATGCAATTCATGATGCAAAAGCAGGTGATATCGTTATTATCGCTGGTAAGGGTCATGAAAATTATCAAATATTAAAAAATGAAACAATTCATTTTGATGACCGAGAAGAGGCTCGAAAAGCTCTTAAGGAGATCTAATATGGCAGAATTTACATTACAAGAAATAATTGATGCTACTAGTGGCACATGTAAGGGCGATGTAAGTTTACAATTTAAAGATATATCTACAGATACGCGTACGATTGAGGCGGGATATGTATTTGTAGCCTTGCGAGGCGATACATTTGATGGTCATGATTTATTAATACGGCCATTGAAAAAGGGGCAACAGCAGCAATCGTTGAAAAGGGACGCAGTGTAGACGGTATTATTTGTGTTGAAGTGGAAAATACGCTAAAGGCATACCAAGACTTGGCGAACTTTCACAGACGACGTTTTCAAATTCCTGTAGTAGCCATTACTGGCTCATCAGGTAAGACGACGACAAAAGAAATGGTAGCTGCTGTTCTTAGTACTGAGTTTAATGTATTAAAAACAGAAAAGAATTTTAATAATGAAATTGGTTTACCAAAAACATTGTTGCAACTTTCACCAGAACACGAAGCCTGTGTTGTAGAAATGGGGATGCGTGGATTAGGTCAAATTGAAGAATTAGCCCTTATTGCAGAACCGACAATTGGCATCATTACAAATGTAGGAACTAGTCATATTGAATTGTTGGGCTCTCAAGAAGCCATTGCTGAGGCAAAGGGTGAATTGATTAGATGTTTAGGCCCCGATAGTGTGGCCATTCTAAATGAAGATGATTATTTCGTAAAGGCCATGAGTTCCATTGCAAAAGGAAAAACTGTTACTTACGGTATTCATAGCAATGCTACGGTAATTGGCAGTCATTTACGCTATAAAAAGGATGGCATTAAGTTTACCTGCAAATGTTATGACGAAGTATTTGACGTATTTTTGCCTATGATTGGTGAGCATAATGTGTATGATGCGTTAGCTGCTATTGCTGCAGGTCGTGTGTTAGGCGTTAAATCTAGTAAGATTAAAAAAGGTCTTAGTGATTTTACAGGCACACCTATGCGTCAAGAAATTGTAGCATTCGAAGACATTGTTATTCTCAATGATGCGTATAATGCCAATCCTTCTTCTATGAGTGAGTCCATCAAAGCATTGGGTCAATTAGAAGGTAAACGTAAAATTGCTATGCTCGGCGATATGCTTGAACTAGGTGATTTTACGGAGGAAGGCCATCGACAAGTTGGCAGATTATTGGCCGAAGAAGGATATAGCGTTGTATTTACCTTTGGTGAGGCGGCAAATTTCATTGCTAAAGAAGCGAAATTAGCAGGTTTAGAGGTACATCGTTGTAATAGTCATCTCGAAATGGCAAATGCCTACAATGATATTCGTGAAAAAGGCGATGTTATTTTGGTAAAAGGTTCCAGAGGTCTTCGAATGGAACGTGTTGTAGAGGAATTAAAAGAACGTGAATAGAGGTTATAACGGCTAGATTCTTCTAGCCGTATTGGCCGTTATTAGAGAATAGGGGAGTAATATGATTTACCACATTCTATTAGCATTTGTAGTGACATTTATAATTACATTAGTATTGGGCAAAATTGGTATTCCTATGCTTAAATCATTGCATGCTCAACAAAGTATACGTGAGGAAGGTCCTGAAAGCCATCAAGCTAAGGCTGGCACACCGACTATGGGTGGTGCATTTATGATGGTAGCTCTTACAATCGGTGTGGCTATTTTTGCACCATGGAATGTGGCTACAGGTATGTTGTTATTCCTTACACTTGGTCATTGTTTACTCGGATTCTTTGATGACTTTGTAAAAGCTGTTAAAAAACGTAATCTTGGCTTTAACTGCAAAACAAAAATTATTAGGTCAATTTATTTTAGCGGCTATATTCTGTTACTTTATTACTGAAATTATGGTCATTCCTACAACATTATGGATTCCTGTTGTAGATGCACATATCCAATTAGGCTTTGCCTATTATATGTAGCTTTCTTGATCATTGTAGGCGCTACTAATGCGGTTAATCTTACAGATGGTCTCGATGGTTTAGCATCCGGTACATCCGCTGTAGCAGCGATTGCGTTTTCTGTAATCGGTTTGATGATATACTCCACTGAAAGTTCTGTGGCTGCTGAAAGTGTAGCTTTCTTTGGCGCCATTGTAACCGCCGTATGTCTAGGCTTTTTGGTATTTAATATTAATCCAGCTAAGGTATTTATGGGCGATACAGGCTCCTTGGCTCTTGGCGGCGCCTTTGCAGGCATGGCTATTTTAACTAAAACAGAATTATTACTCGTAGTGATTGGCGGTATTTTCGTAATGGAAGCCTTGTCTGTTATCATTCAAGTCATTTCCTTTAAAACACGAGGCGTGCGCGTATTTAAGATGAGTCCAATTCATCATCATTTTGAGTTATCCGGTTGGTCTGAACAAACTGTAGTTAATCGCTTCTGGTTCGGTGGTGCTGTTCTAGCCATTTTAGGGGTTATACTTGCAACTGTAACAATTTGATATCAGAAACGTATCTTTGCAAATTGATAGTTAAGTACGTGAAAATACTTAACTTGAACGGCGTTTAATGGTATTCTTATAAGATGAGATAAAAATTTTTCGTGCTTAGTGATTTAGGTGATATAAATGGATTATGGAGAGAAAAATATTCTTGTTCTTGGTGCTGGTTCCAGTGGAATTGGTGCCGCATGGGTATTGGCACAGTTACATGCAAATGTAGTTTTAAATGATTATAAACCAGTAGAGTTTGAACCATCTACGCGTAAACGACTGGAAGACGCTGGTGTAACTATCATTACGGGGCGACAAGATAATAACTTACTTGATGGTGTAGATCGTATCATCATTTCTCCGGGCATTGCCTTATCCATTCCAATAGTACAAGAGGCTTTGCATCGTAAGATTGATGTAGTAAGCGAAGTAGAGCTTGCTTATGATGTTTGCAAATCTCCTATTTAGGTGTTACTGGCACAAATGGTAAAACCACTACAACAACTCTGTTAACGCAAGTTATGGAATCTACTGGCCTTCCTGTTAAAGTGGGCGGAAATATTGGTGACTCCCTAAGTGAAGCCGCGTATCATATGCCAGAAGGTGGCTATCTAGTAGCTGAACTCTCTAGTTATCAATTAGAAACGATTAAATCTTTTTGCCCATTAGGCGCTATTGTATTAAATGTAACGCCTGATCATTTAGCACGTCATAAGACGATGGAAAACTATGCAGCTGCGAAGGCTCGTATTTTTATGAATCAAAATCCTGAGAATTTTGTTGTCCTCAATGATGATGATCCTATTGTTCGGGCTATGAAAAAAGATGCACATAGTAAGGTTCTCAGCATTAGCCAACATCATAAGGTTGATAGCGGTGCGTATTTTGAAGGGAATACATGCTATGCCGTATTAGATGGTAAAGCTACTCCGGTTATTGATACAGAACATATCCACATTAAGGGCTCTCACAATATTGAAAATATATTGGCTGTAATTGCCTTAACATATGCTTTAGGTGTAAAGGTAGAGCATATTAAACATACCATTGAACAGTTTCATGGTGTAGAACACAGATTGGAACGGGTTACAACATTCCATGATGTTACATTTTATAATGATTCTAAGGCTACTAATACAGACTCTGTAGTAAAAGCTTTAGATGCCTTTGATAAACCAGTCATTTTATTGGCTGGTGGTCATGATAAGATGACGCCTTTAGAAGACTTTATGAATATTGTGAAAGCACATACTAAAGAGGTCATTTTTATGGGGGAAGCAGCAGATCGATTTGAATCCGTTGCTGTAAAAATGGGTGTTCAACATATTCATCGTGCACAGTCTATGAAAGAGGCTGTTGCATTGGGGTATCAATTAGCAAAAGCTGGAGATATTGTATTGCTTTCACCAGCATGTTCTAGCTTTGATTGGTATAGTTGCTTTGAAGAGCGGGGCGAAGATTTAAAAACTGTGTTAGAGAATTAGAGGAAAGGGGCTAAGGGCGTGAAACGAATCATCATTTCTGGCGGTGGTACGGGTGGTCATATTTACCCGGCTATTACGATATATAAGGAAATCATGAAACAGCAACCTGATGCTAAGGTCCTCTATGTGGGAACAGAACATGGTTTAGAAGCTGATTTGGTACCGAAGGAGAACATTGATTTTGTTACATTACCTGTACAAGGTCTGCAACGAAAACTTTCATTAGGTACATTGGTAACAATGGGGAAAACGGCATTTTCTCTTATAAAGGCCAATTTAATTATTTCAGAATTTAAACCAGATGTTGTTATTGGCACAGGTGGTTATGTATGTGGTCCTATTTTAATGGCTGCAGCATTACGCAATATTCCTACATTAATTCAAGAGCAAAATGTTATTGCTGGTATTACGAATAAAATCTTGAGCCGTTTTGTTGATATAGTCGCAGTTGGTTATAATGAAGCAGCCAAATCGTTTGGTAAGGCGAAACGTGTCGTATATACGGGTAATCCAGTACGCCCTGATGTACTTGTAGATTCTCGTGCAGAAGGCCGCCAATTTTTTGGACTGTCTGATGATATTTTTACAGTCCTCATCGCTGGTGGTTCTCGTGGGGCACGTACGATTAATACGGCTATGATAGATGTACATAAACATTTTCAAGGTAAACCGGGCATTAAGTTGGTACACATTACAGGGAATGGGGAATATAACACTGTATTAGAGCAACTAGGTATTGACGATGGTACTGGTTTGGGAGAATCATCGTTGATTTTGCCATATTTACATGATATGCCAAAGGCGCTAGCCGCTACGGACTTGGCTGTATTTAGATCTGGTGCTATCGGACTGGCTGAATTGGCAGTACGTGGTATTCCATCTATATTGGTGCCATATCCTTATGCTGCAGAAGATCATCAAACGTATAATGCGCGCATTTTCGTACAAGAAGGGGCTGCGCATATGATTGTAGATAAGGTTTGACGAGCCATGATTTAATTGGTGAAATCGAAATGTTTATGGCAAATCGTGAATTATTGGCTCAAATGGGGGCCAGTGCGTTGCGTTTAGGAAAACCGAATGCAGCTCATGATATTGCTGAATTAGCGTTATCTATTGCGAAATAGTTAAGGAGAGTAATTATGTTAGAAGGTATCCATAAGATTCATCTCATCGGTATAGGTGGATCTGGTATGCGCGCTATTGCGAATATTTTAATTCAAAAAGGATATGAAGTATCTGGTTCTGATGTTAAAGAATCTGATGTAATTGAACGTTTTAGAAAAATGGGGGCTACCGTTCATATCGGTCATAATGCTGATTATGTACAAGGTGTAGATGCTGTAGTTCGTTCCACAGCTATTCGTGAAGATAATCCGGAAATCGTAGCAGCAAAGGAACAAGGTATCACTATTTTACATCGCTCTGACATTGTAAAAGCCGTATTGGATGTTACGAATGGTATTGCCGTAGCCGGTGCGCATGGTAAAACATCTACTACATCAATGATTGGTCAAATTCTCGTAGAAGGACAAATGGAACCAACTGTTATTATCGGTGGCGAAGTTGATTACCTCAAGGGGAGTAGTTGTTTAGGTAAGGGTGAATACTCTGTTGTTGAAGCCGATGAAAGTGATGGTTCATTCTTAAAATTAAGACCTAAGACGATTGTTATTACGAATATCGAAGATGATCATATGGATCATTATAAGACGATGGAAAATCTATTGAATGCATTCTGTCAATTCGTTGAAACATTACCTGTTGATGGTAAAGCAGTTGTTTGCGGCGACAATGATAACATTCGTTATGTTATGAGTAAAGTGGAACGTCAATTTATCACATATGGTTTAGAAGAGTCTAATGATTATGTAGCAAAAAATATCCACTATGAAGATAGTTCTTTAGTTTACGATGTAGTTCGTAAAGGTGAAACATTGAGCAGAGTGTCCTTACGTGTGCCAGGTAATCATAATGTGCTAAATTCTTTAGCATCTTTTATTGTGGCCCACGAATGTTGTCACGTTCCGGTTCCATCCATTGTGAAAGCATTAGGTAAATTTATCGGCGCTAAACGTCGTTTTGAAACAAAGGGCCACGTAGCTGGTGTATGGGTAGTCGATGATTATGCTCATCATCCAACAGAAATCAAAGCAACTTTAAAAGCCGCTAAGGAATTAGAAAAACACCGTGTTATCTGTGTGTTCCAACCTCATCGCTATTCTCGTACATCCTTATTGAAAGACGAGTTTGCTACGGCTTTCACCAGTGCAGACGAAATTTATATGACAGATATATACAGCTCTGGAGAAGATCCAATTAGCGGCATTGATGGTCATACAATTCCGAATATTATTAGTGAAGTAACGCATCAACATGTAAATTATGTGGAAGATGTAAATGATTTGCCAGCAGTCCTTGCGAAGGTGGTACGACCAAATGATTTGGTTATTACTATGGGGGCAGGTTCGATTAATCAATATGGTCCAAAGTTATTAGCGTTATTGGAAGAAGGTTTACAATGAAAGATAAACATATCATCGTATTAATGGGTGGTCCATCTGCTGAGGCTGAAGTATCTCGTAGAACTGGCGCAGCCATCGCAGAGGCTTTGATTAGCAAGGGGTATCACGTTTCCACATTAGAACTAAATCCTCGTACTGTATTACAAGACATTGAAAACCTTAAGGGCGATGTTGTATTTAATGCGATTCACGGACGTTATGGTGAAGATGGTGCCTTGCAAGGTGCATTAGAGATGGCTGAAATTCCATATACTGGATCCGGTATCATGGCTCATTCTGTAGGAATGAATAAAAAAGTAAGTAAAGATGTGTTCAAAGGCGCTCACATTCCTACGGCGGAATCTATTTCCTACAATGGCAATCTACAGTCGAAAGAAGATATCATTAAAGATATTGAATCTAAATTCTCCTTGCCGGTTGTATTGAAACCAGCAACACAAGGTTCAAGTATTGGCGTTACCATTGTAAAAGAAGAAGATCAATTGACTAAAGCTGTTACAGAGGCGCTTACATATGACCCAATTCTTGTGGTGGAACAATATTTAAATGGTCGTGAATTTACCGTTTCTGTATTGGATGGTAAGGCATTGGCTATCATTGAAATTAGACCACATTCTGGTGAATATGATTACGCTAGTAAATATACAGCAGGTGCTACTGATTATTTAGTACCGGCTCCAATCAGTGCAGATATGACAAAGAAATGCAAGCTATTGGTGAGCTTGTGTATCGTGAAGTACAAGCGAGTGGGGCTATTCGCGTTGATGTCATGACTGATGATAAAGATAATATGTATGTATTGGAATACAATACTATTCCAGGTATGACGGCTACTTCTTTGGTGCCAAAGGCTGCTAAAGAGGTGGGCATAGATTTTCCTGAATTATGTGAAAAAATCTTATTAACAGCAGGTTATGGGAAGTTTTAAATGCTGTAGTATGTAAGGAGAGTAGTTATGGATGATTTTAAGCAACATCCACCCAACTCAAATCAGATAGATACGGAGCATCATAGACCCGACTTTCTTCATCCTGAGACTGAGCCAATCCACAAGGATGATGGAGATTCAATACATAACAGTGAGCGTGAATTAGCTCGTAAACGTAAACAAGAGAAAGCGGAGGTTAGAAAGAAATTTCTAAAAATAGGTGGTGTTGTAGCCATAGTGTTGTTAGGCTTATTTAATCTACCTATTCCGCTTGGTTCTATTAAAGTTATTGGATCTGATAAGGTTACTGTACAGGATGTAGAGGTTGCTGGTGATATTGGGGAACCAGTCAATGTACTTCGTATCAATAGAGAAAACTTGCGACACCGATTATCAAAGGATCTTCGTATTGAAGACGCTCAAATTGGTTACGAATTGCCGTTAACAATGGTGGTCCGTGTAGTCGAGCGTAAGGCTATTGCTGTGATACCAGCTCAATTTGGGTATTTAACCTTGGATAAGAATGGGCAAGTGATTGCATCTGATAGTGTCATTGAAGACACGACGGTGCCTATGATTTCTGGTGTTAAGGGTGGTAATATACTGCTAGGTGATATGGTTACCGATAAGCCGATTGTACAGGCTCTTGATTATCTGCGTGCCTTAGATGATGATACATTTAAGCAAATTGCAGAAATTAATATTGGTGATCCTAATAATATGATGGCGTATACCGTATCAGGTATACAGATTCGACTAGGCGATGGCGAAGATTTGAAAAGCAAAGCCGATTTAACAGCGTCTATGCTAAAAGATTTACCTAAGAGTCAAGGTAATGTTCAATATATAGATGTTAATCCGTCATCTCCTTTCATTAAAACCGATAAGGTAACGGTGCAACCAAAATCTAATAAATCTAAGTCAGACACTAGCCAATCTGAGAAAAAAGATACATCAAAACAAAGTGCTAATGTATCAAAATCAAAACAAGATTAGTTATAAGCACAAAAAGGGTGGATGATGTTGTGAAACACGAACGATGGGCTATTGGTCTTGTCAGCTTTGTATTGGGATTCATGGTGATTACTCAGTACAAGATGACACAAGATAATATTCAAGAGAATATACGGCTACAACGAACTGGTGATTTGGTGGCTCAGTTAAAAGATGCAGAACATGAAAAGGATGCTTTACTAAGCAAATTGAGCAATTAAAAGCCAGTGGTTCTGGTTCCAGTGCAGATGAAACATTACTTCGCAAAGCCGCATTGACTAATGTCAAAGGACCTGGTGTAACCGTTCTGATAGAAGATAGTACTAAACCAATTCAAGGGGGCGAAAATCCTAACCTATATGTAATTCATGATGAAGATATTTTACGTATCGTCAATGAATTACGAGCTGGTGGTGCTGAAGCATTGGCAATCAATGATCAACGTTTGATTGGTACATCTGAAATCCGTTGTTCAGGTCCTACGATTACCGTGAATGGTAAGGTGTATGGCGCTCCATTTACAGTTAAGGCCATAGGGGATCCTAAAACATTGAATTCAGCCCTCACTATGCGTGGAGGTATTGTAGACTCTTTAAAACATTGGGGCATTAAGGTGACCATAAAAGAGGAGCCATCCATTGCCATTCCGGCATTTACCGGTTCTTATAGAGAAGAGCATTTACAATCAAATGAGTTAGGAGGTAAAGAATGAATATTTATATCTTTGCTATCATTGGACTCATAGTAGGTGTTGTGGTAGGATGGTTTACACCATTACATATTCCAGCAAGCTATGCTAATTATACTTCTGTAGCTGTGCTAGCTGCATTAGATGCGGTATTTGGTGGCAGTCGTGCCGCATTAGAGAGACTATTTGATTTAAGTAATTTTATCAGTGGATTCTTCTCAAATGTAATACTTGCTGTTGTATTAGTATATATTGGCGATTTAATTGGGATTAATTTATACTACGTTGCCTTGATTGGTTTTTGGGTTACGAGGTTTTTATTAATTTAGCTGCTATTCGAAAGAACATTATGACTAAACGTTTCTAATTATCAAGATTCGATTATAGTTGTAGTGGAAAGTTTTTAAATTTTAGTGTAAAATAAATGTAATTGTTATAATTAACTCAGTATATAAATAGATGTATTCGTATTTATATTGACAGAAATAGATAACGATAAGAGGAGGAAGTTCGATGTCTGATTTTGCAAATATTAAAGTTATCGGTGTCGGTGGTGGCGGTAATAACGCTGTTAACCGCATGGTTGAAAGTGAACTAAATGGGGTTCAATTCTTATCCGTTAACACTGAAAGCCAAGTACTTGAATTGTCCAAGGCTGATGTAACTATTCAAATCGGTGAAAAAGTTACTAAAGGTCTTGGTGCTGGTGCTAACCCACAAATCGGTGAAGCAGCTGCTCAAGAAAGTCGCGAAGATATCATCAAGCTCTTGAAGGTGCTGATATGGTATTCGTAACTGCTGGTATGGGTGGTGGTACAGGTACTGGTGCTGCTCCTGTAGTTGCTGAATGCGCTAAAGAAGTAGGCGCATTGACTGTAGGCGTTGTAACAAAACCTTTTGCATTTGAAGGTAAACGTCGTCGTGCTGCAGCAGAAAAAGGCATTGAATTCTTGACTCAAAAAGTTGATACAATTATCGTTATTCCTAATGACAAATTGTTACAAGTTGTAGATAAAAAATGCTCCTTGTCTGATGCATTTGGTAAAGCTGATGATGTTCTTCGCCAAGGTATCAAAGGCATTTCCGATTTGATCCAAATTCCTGGTTTAATCAACCTTGACTTTGCAGACGTTAAGACTATCATGACTGAACAAGGCGAAGCTTTGATGGGTATTGGTTTAGCTACTGGTGAAAACCGCGCTGCAGACGCTGCTAAGATGGCTATCAACAGCCCATTGTTGGAAACTTCCATCGATGGTGCTAAAGGCATCTTGCTTAATATTTCCGGTAGTGCAAACTTGAGCTTGTTCGAAATTAACGAAGCAGCTGAAATTATTTCTGATGCAGCAGATCCTGATGCAAATATCATCTTCGGTTCTGTTATTGATGAAAGCTTGGGCGATAGCGTTCAAGTTACAGTTGTTGCAACTGGTTTTAACTCCAGTACTAAGAATGTTCCAGAATTCGGTAAAACAACAACTGCTGCACGTCCAGCAACAAACACATCTGCTCCTACAAGCAGCATCCCTGATATCCCTGTATTCATGAAACGCTAATATTTAATATATATACTTATACAATATTAGAATAAAAGTAACTTATTAAGACACATATCTATGTGTGTATAGGAGGTACAAATGAAAAAATTAGTATTATTATCTTTAGCTGCAACAGTGATTACTGGCAGTGCATTCGCTGCATCCGTGCCTGTAACTAAAATCAGTGATAATTCCACAAAAATTCAAGCTGATTATGCGTTCAATCAACGCGTATCTAATAGCGGTGGCACTAACAATGATGGCTTGGTGTATCTTTAGAACATGATTTAAGCAATAAATCTGCTCTTCAATACTCTTATAACAAAGTAAATGCTAAAAATGGCGATATTAAAGATCACCAATTGGCTTATGTTTACAAAGTACATCCAAATGTAAATATTTACGGTGCTGGTACAGCTATCCGTACACATGACACTGAGTTAGGTGTTCAAGCTGGTGTAATTGGTCACGTGCCTTTGACTGACAAAGTTAACGGCTTTGCTAAAGCTGGTTGGGGCAACGATATTAAACAATCCTATCAAGTAGGTGCTCAATATGAAGTTAAACCTAACATTGATTTGAATGTTTATTATGGTTATGACAAATATAGCGTAAACGATAATGACAAGACTTCCAAAGGCTTACATGCTGGTGTAGGTTATACATTCTAATCGTCATATATGCAATTGAAACCACTCATCTTTGATGGGTGGTTTTTTGTATTCACTCATGTATACAATATTTTTCATGAATACTCATTGTATAAATGCTTAACTTTAGGTATGATATTGATGTAATAGTTCTTTTTAGTTAGGATGGTGTATGCGATGACAAGTGTAGCAGCGAAACACGCAAGAGGAAAAAAATTAAAAGATGTAATCTTTGTAACTGCAGGACAGGCGGCGGAAGATACAAAATTAAATGGTCGTGAAAATGTAGTAAATGGTACTTTGGGTGCTATTTATGATGAAGAAGGTAATTTAGTATTCTTAAAAACTGTAAAAGAAGAATATTTAAATTTATCTGACACCGAACATATTGGATATGCCCCTATTGCAGGGATTCCACAATATTTGGAATGTGCTGAAAAAGAATGCTTTGGTGATTCTCGTCCTGACGGCTTTATTCGTAGCATCGCAACCACTGGTGGTACAGGCGGTATTCATCATTTGGTACATAACTATACTGAACCTGGTGATGAAGTATTAACTGCAGATTGGTACTGGGGTGCATATCGTATTATTTGTAGTGATAATGGACGTACACTTGTTACATACTCTTTATTTGATGAACATAATAACTTTAATCATGATGCATTCCAACATCGTGTTAAGGAATTAGCTGCTAAACAAACAAATGTTGTTATCTTATTTAATACACCAGGTAATAATCCTACAGGATATTCTGTAGAGGATAAGGACTGGGATTCTATTCTTAGTTTCTTGAAAGAATTAGTTGCTATTGGTCGCAATAACGTCATCATTGGTATCGATGTGGCTTATTTGGATTATTCTGGTGAAAAAGAAGAAGTCCGCGCATTCTTTAAAAAGATGGGGCACTTACCAAAGGAAATCCTAGTTTGTGTATGTTATAGCTTATCTAAGGGCTTTACAATGTATGGTCAACGTGTTGGCGCTATGATTGGTATTTCTTCTGATGAAGAAATCGCCGATGAATTCTTAGAAGTGAATAAATCGACTAGTCGTGCAACCTGGTCTAATATTTGTCGTCCAGCAATGCGCGCTATGGCGAATATCGTTTCTGACCCTGATAAATTTAAGGCTTATGAGGACGAACGTAATTGTTATTATCAATTGATTCGCGATCGTGCAGATATCTTTAAACAAGAGGCAGCACAAGTGGGCTTACCTATGTTGCCATATCGAGGTGGTTTCTTTATTACTATACCAACTGATTCTGGTACCGCTATTTGTGAAGAACTTAAAAAAGAACATATTTATTGCATTGCCTTAGGCAATGGTATTCGTATCGCTGCATGTGGTATTCCTAAATTCCAAATGAAGGGATTAGCTGGAAAAATCTATGATGCAATGAAACGATTAGGCAAATTATAAAGAAATGAATTTAAAAAGGCACTTCAAATTTGAAGTGCCTTTTAGTGTTAGTGAATGTCCTTACGTTCTTTAATTTCTTTATCTGCCTCTAACGCTAAGTTTTCAAGCGCTTTTTTAGGTGCTGTTCGTTCACCTGTTTTAGGATCAACAAATTCAACGCGATCTAAGGTATCTGTGATTTGTCCTTTAATAAAGCCTAAATAGATGTTATATAGCTCTTTCTTTTCGGCTAATTCTTCAGGTGTTAGTTCTTGACCTGATTTTTTCTTAGCTGCTAGTTCATTTATACGTTTTAATGTATCGTTAATATTGGTCATAATTGCCTCCTGTATTCTATATTAGAATAACATAATTTATTATAACATAGAACTTAATGAATACGTATGGTAAGATATAAATTGTACGAGTTCGTACTTTCACAGGTGAGAAAGGAGTTTATCGTGCGTGTTACGAAAGCAATTAAGGCAGAACAATTAGCATTATTAGAAGAGCATTATTTTGATGCTAAACCTGCTCTTAAATACACAAATGAATTTGAATTATTAGTCGCTGTTGTGTTATCTGCACAGTGCACAGATGAGAGGGTTAACATTGTTACAAACGATTGTTCCCTGCATTAAATCATCCGGCTAAGATGCTAGAGGTTGGTGTTACAAAACTAGAAGCTCTTATCAAGGATTGTGGTTTGTATAAATCAAAGGCGAAGAATTTGATTGCCACTTGTCATATATTGGTAGAACAATATCATGGAGAAGTGCCACGTGAATTTGATCAGCTCGTTGAATTACCCGGTGTAGGTCGAAAAACGGCAAACGTTGTGGTATCCGTATTATTCGGAACACCAGCTATTGCGGTGGATACACATGTATTCCGCGTAGCAAACCGATTGAAATTAGGTATTGCAAAGACGCCAGAAGAAATGGAACAAAAATTGCAAAAGGCTATACCAAAAGAGAAGTGGTCTGCAGCTCATCATTGGCTGATTTATCATGGACGACGTGTTTGTAAAGCTCGTAAGCCTCTATGTGAAACTTGTTTTTTACATCATCTTTGCCCGTCAGCAGGAAAGGTTTAATATGAAAAAGAATAATGAAGAACTAATTGCCCTTTGTGCTCAATATGGCATAGAAGGTATTGATATCGTCAACGAATTAATGCGTTTTAAAGTATTAGATCAATTGCTTTCTAGCAATGCGAATTCTCGTGAATGGGGTGTTACACCAGAGGACTTATATGGATTAGCTGAGAAATCTACGGTGGAATCCTTTGGACCTATTCCATATGATGTAAATACATTTCGTGCATTGTACGGCCCTTCATTTACGGTAGAACTCTTTGATTTTATTAGTGATACTGGAATTCTAGATGGTCTTGACGTAGGAACTATATGGGAAACGCCTGTTCGTGAAAGTATAGAAAGTCATAGTAAAACAGGAGAGCTCGTCTTATATGCGTATGTAGAAGAATACGCTGGCATGATAGATGAAATTTTACAATCTTATGAGGATAAAAAGGTTGTCCTCTATACAGCATCTCCTGTATGCTATAGCATTATCTCTCGATTGTATCCAATGGCTCAAATTATTAATCACTGGCCACATCGTAGCTATTTCGACCATATCTTTACAGGTACGGTTGGCATGTTCCAATCCTCTGAAGATATTGTAGAAGAGGTTGCTAATGGTTTGCATAATTTGGTTCCAGAAGGGACTGCTCAATTGTTCTTACCAGCAACGATGGCACAAAATCAATTGGGATTGAATAATATGGCATTACAATTCTTTTTGAACCAAAAACGTGTAGAATCTATTCGTGAATGGACTCCACTTGGGGCTTATGAAATCATTTATGGTAAATATGATGTTAAAAAGATGCGTGTAGGCCTTCGTGAACGAGTTGGTGATGACTGGAAAGCTATTAATTATATTCCATTGCCTCATGGCGTCTTTGCTCAATTACCGGTATTTACTGTATTAAACTACGGTTTGTCTTTACGTTCTATTTTATTGCCTGGCGGTCAAACTGATGTAGCTTTAGGTCAGGATGGCATTTATTGTATAGATAGTCGTGTTTCAGAACTAGGACGTGCGGCACTTCGTGAAAATGGAGCGTATTACTTAGCTTTTACCCGCTATAGTGACCATGTAGAGGTGTCTATGGGTACAGAAGCACCTAGTACGGGTGTATATTGGATGTTCCCTGATGTAGAATTGGCATATATGTGGTATACATATTTCTCTAGCACAATTGGGCAAACCTTAATGCAAGAGATTTCTATGCTCGTTCAAACAGAAGAATCCTTCGGCTATATGCTTAGCAGCGTACGTCGCCGTGTACTCGATGTAAATGATGAATCGCTACTAGTTAATGCGGCCAAAAATATTGATGAAGCGTATAAAGAGACTATCAAATCTGCACGAGCATCATGGCAAGAAAATATGAATTCTTTGGGTGCTGACGTAATGCCTCCGACGACATCCATCGATATTGAAGACTACAGTGACTATAAAAAATAATTGTCAATATAGGTAATTTGGTTTACAATATATCGTATCGATTTAGAACTACATAATTTGACACATAGTGTACACTGTAATTAGGTGAGGAGGGAGGTAACAATGGCTGTTATTAATTTCGAAATTTTCAAAGTTATCGGCACATTATCAGAAGATAAAGATGGCTGGAAAAAACAACTTACATGCACAAGCTGGGGGAAATATAATCCTAAATTTGATCTTCGTGCTTGGGATAGCGAATATACAAGTATGAAAAAAGGGATTACTCTTTCCTTGGAAGAATTGATTGCATTACGCGATCTTTTGAATGAAAGTGATTTAGAAACTATCTTAGCGGAAGCAATTGAAGAAAAACAGGCTTCTAAAGAGTAGTTTCTTGATTTGTACGCATTATCGTGCTATAATCTATAAGAATAATATTGATTGCTGGAAAGAGGTGTATAGAATGAAACAAGGTATTCATCCAGACTATAAAGAAGCTACAGTTACTTGCGGTTGTGGTAACACATTCAAAACTGGCTCTGTAAAAGAAGACCTTCGTGTAGACGTTTGCTCCAAATGCCATCCGTTCTTCACTGGTCAACAACGTGCGGCTCAAGCTCGTGGTCGTATCGAACAATTTAACAAACGTTACGGTAAATAATAGTTTATGTAGCGAAACAACTATTGGCAGGGCTTTGGGCTCTGCCTCTATTTGTTTATGAAAGGAAATCCTTTGGCAAAAGAACGTATTAAGAAGTTCGTTGGTGGACAAGCTGTCATTGAAGGCGTCATGATGCGTGGCCCAGGATATACGGCGACAGCTGTACGTGAGCCTTCCGGTTCTATCGTGGTGCAAAAGGAAGCTACCACGTCCATTCAAGAGCGATATCCTATATTAAAGAAACCTTTTTTACGAGGCTGTATAGCCTTATATGAATCTCTTGTTATCGGTATGAAGGCCTTGTCCTTCTCTGCGAAAGCGGCTGGTGATGAAGAGGAAGAAATGTCGAATAGTGAAATTGCCATTACCATGGTATTTTCCACACTATTTGCAATCGCTTTATTTGTAGCCCTTCCTACATTTGTAGTTAAATTTATTCCTGGTATTCAAGATAATCACTTTATTTTTGAACCTGGTTGAAGGTGCTATTCGATTGGCTTTGTTTTTGCTCTATATATGGGGTATTGGTCAAACTAAGGATATACAACGTGTATTCCAATACCATGGAGCAGAGCATAAAACCATTCATGCTTATGAAAATGATTCACCTTTTGACCGTAGAAAATGTGCGTGCTCAATCTCGTTTACATCCGAGATGCGGGACTAATTTTCTACTCATTGTAATGGTAGTTAGTATATTTGTATTTGCCTTTTTAGGTTGGCCTAACTTGCTAGAGCGCATTGTGTCACGTGTTTTACTGATGCCCGTCGTAGCAGGTATTGCTTATGAATTTATTCGTTTTGCAGGACGTAGTGAAAGCTCCTTTGTAAAATCTCTCGTTAAACCGGGCTTGGCGTTGCAATATATGACGACCCGTGAACCAGAAGCAGATCAAATCGAAGTGGCTATTCGTGCTCTAGAAGAGGTACGTCCTCCAGAAGAAGATGCTTATGAAGATGAAACATATTAAGATTGAGGTTATATATGTTAGTAGATAAATTACAAGTTATTGAAGATAAATTTATGGATCTAGAGCAACGCATCAGTGACCCTGAAGTCATTGCGCGTCAAGATGAATGGCGTAAACTAACACGTCAACATGCCCAATTATCTGAAACTGTAGAAGCTTTTAGAGAATATAAAAAGGTGTTAGCTGGTATTGATGAAGCCATGGAAGTCATTGAAGACAAAACGATGGATGAAGAATTCCGTGAAATGGCTCAAGAAGAATTGAAAGAATTAAAACCTCAAAAAGAGGAATTAGAAGAAAAATTACAAATTCTTTTATTACCAAAAGACCCTAACGATGATAAAAAAATATTATCATCGAAATTCGCGGTGGCGCTGGTGGCGATGAAGCGGCATTGTTTGCAGGCGACTTATTCCGCATGTATACAAAATATGCTGAAAGCCAAGGGTGGCGTTGTGAAATTATCGATGCTAATGAACCTGAACTAGGCGGTTTTAAAGAGGTTGTATTCTCTGTAGATGGTGAGAATGTATATTCCAAGATGAAATTTGAATCTGGTGTACATCGTGTACAACGGGTTCCAGCTACAGAAACACAAGGCCGTGTACATACATCTACGGTTACTGTGGCAGTACTTCCTGAAATGGAAGATGTTGATATTGAAATCAATGATAAGGATTTGAAAATCGATACATATCGCGCCAGTGGTGCCGGTGGTCAGCATATTAATAAAACAGAATCTGCTGTCCGTATTACCCACTTACCAACAGGTATTGTCGTAGCTTGTCAGGATCAACGTTCTCAGCTACAAAACAGAGAAAAAGCGATGCGCGTATTGCGTGCAAAATTGCAAGATAAAGCAGAACAAGAGGCTACAGCTAGCATGGCCGCAGACCGCAAGAGCCAAGTTGGTACAGGTGATCGTAGTGAACGTATTCGTACCTATAACTATCCCACAAGGTCGCGTAACAGATCATCGTATCAATTTAACATTGTATAAATTGGATGCCATTTTAAATGGTGATCTCGATGAAATTATTCAAGCCTTAAATGCCGCTGATCAAGCAGCTAAAATGCAGGAGGCTAATACAAATGTATAAGGAGATTTGGACGATTGGTCGTATTCTCCAGTGGACAGAGCAGTACTTTCAAAAGCAAGGGGATGGATACACCTCGTCTTGATGGGGAAGTACTGCTTTCTCACGTTTTAGGGAAGAATCGTATATATCTATATACGAATTATGATCAACCATTAGAGCAAGAAGAACTGGATAGATTTAGGCCGCTTGTCATTGAACGGGCTAAAGGACATTCTGTAGCATCTTTAACGGGAACAAAAAGACTTTATGGGATTGACATTTGCTGTAAATGATAAGGTCCTCATTCCTCGTCCCGATACAGAAACATTAGTAGAATATGTATTAAGTTCCTATCATCAACAAGACTCTATTCGAATCCTTGATATGTGTGCGGGCCCTGGTACTATTTTACTAAGCCTCTTGCATTATCTGCCTACAGCAACGGGGATGGGCATTGATATTTCTCGTGATGCACTTGTTGTAGCTGAGCAAAATCAGGAAGCCTTTAATCTAGAAAATCGTAGCGAATTTCACGAATCGGATATGTTTTCTTATTTAGAACATCATAATGAGTTGTTTGATGTGATTGTATCTAATCCGCCGTATATTCGATTAGAGGATAAGAAAATCCTGTCTCCTGATGTACTTAATGAGCCTCATATTGCATTATTTGGTGGTGAAGATGGCCTTGATTTCTATCGTCAGTTAGCTATGGAGTGCGTAAAATATCTTAAACCGTATGGACTTGTGGCCTTTGAGGTAGGATATGATCAGGCTGAAGATGTAAAATCTTTACTGGAGTCTGTTGGCTCCTATGTAGATATATCTTTTGCAGCAGATTTAGCGGGCATTAATCGAGTTGTGACGGCTCGCGTGAAGGGGTGAGAATGTGGAGACTAAAATCATTACCGAACTTACAAGAGATAATCTTCAATTAGTTGCACATGCGTTGCGTCATGGTGATGTTGTAGCAATTCCTACGGAAACCGTATATGGCCTTGGTGCTAATGGCCTCGATGCAGATGCAATGGATAAAATTTATGCTGCTAAAGGTCGTCCTTCAGATAATCCATTAATATTACATGTACCCAATGCGGAAAGCATTAAACCGCTTGTGAAAGAAATACCTGAAACAGCAAGGGCCTTGATTGAGGCTTTTTGGCCGGGTCCTTTAACAATTACATTGCCTAAATCCGATCTCGTGCCTGACCGTGCAACTGGTGGGTTAGCTCGCGTGGCATTACGATGTCCAGATCATGCTGTATGCCGTAACATATTAGAATTGGCCGGTGTGCCAATCGCAGCGCCTAGTGCTAATATTTCAGGCCGTCCAAGCCCGACTACGGCACAATCCGTTTATGATGATATGAATGGACGTATTCTGTATATTGTGGATGCTGGAATCTGTACGATTGGTGTGGAATCAACGGTTGTAGAGGTGAGAGATGATGGAGTGACCATCTTACGGCCCGGTGGAATTACAAAAGAAATGTTAGAACAAGTTGTAGATAATGTGTCCTATGATCCGTTTATCGTCTCAAAATGAAGCGCCAAAGGCTCCTGGTATGAAGTATAAGCATTATGCTCCCGATGCACCTATGCGTGCATTTATAGGTAATCCCAAGGATGTGGCGGAAGCTTTCAGTAATGTGATTCGTGAACAGGACACTAAACGTGGTGCATTCTTGGTTAGTCAAGAAACATATGATTTGTTAAAAGATAGTGTACACGGTAAATTTCATGTATATGGACATAGTGGTGATGCGGTTGCATTAGCTCACGATTTTTATAAGACATTACATCATTTTAATGAATGTGATGTAGACTATATTTTAGCAGAAGGTGTTGTGAATACAGGCCTCGGCGTAGCGGTCATGAATCGCATGGAAAAGGCGTGTGCCGGTCATATTATCTATTTATAAGCAGTTAGGTAATATTTATTATGTCCATTCATAATAGAAAAATGTCTTTACATATTGGATGTATTTGCTATAATGTATAAATAGCCACAGAAATTGTGGCGGTAAGGATGTCATTATGAATATTTTGTATGTATGTACTGGTAATACCTGTCGTAGCCCAATGGCAGAAGGTATTACGCGAACCTTGGCAACAGAGCTTGGTCTAGATGTGAATGTAGTTTCTGCTGGATTATTTGCTGCTTATGGTGCCAAGCCTACAGAAGAAGCTGTGATTGCGATTCAATCTATTGCCGATATTTCTGGCCATGAATCAAGACCTCTTACAATGGAGCTTGTCAATTCAGCGGATTTGATTATTGGTATGACACAAGATCATAAATCTGTGTTACTTCGTCAATTTCCTTTTGAAGTAGCTAAAATTCAAACCCTTGCTGAATGGGGGCATGGTGCAGGAGATGTGGTAGATCCTTTCGGTTCAAATCAAGACGTGTATAATCAATGTGCTGAGCAAATTTATAATTTGGTGAAAGCTGGATTAGTAGCATCAAAAGAATAGGAGATAGAGCTATGAAAATTGCTATTGGTTGTGATCATGGTGGATTACATTTAAAACAAGAAATTAAGGAATTATTGTCTACATTAGGCCATGAAGTGGAAGATTTTGGTACACATAGTACAGAATCTTGTGATTATCCGGATATTGCTGAACCAGTGGCACATGCCGTTGTAGATGGTGCAGCAGATCGAGGCATCTTAATCTGTGGTACAGGCATTGGGATTGGTATTGCAGCCAACAAAATTGCAGGTGTACGTGCAGCGCTTTGTCACGATACATTTTCCGCACATGCAAGTCGCGAACATAATAATGCCAATATTCTTACGATGGGGGAACGCGTTATTGGACCGGGCCTTGCAAAGGATATTGTTACGATTTGGCTTAATACAGAATTTGAAGGCGGGCGTCACGCGCGTCGCGTAGAAAAAATTTCTGCTCTTGAAAAATAATACATCTTTACTCAATTAGTTATCACATTATATTTACATATGTTTCAAGGAGGATTCCCATGAGTTTCTTAGCAAAACAAGACCCTAATGTTAAAGCAGTTATCGATCAAGAATTAATGCGTCAACGCGATAAATTAGAAATGATCGCTTCTGAAAATATCGTATCCCAAGCCGTTATGGAAGCTCAAGGTAGTGTATTGACTAACAAATACGCTGAAGGCTACCCTGGCAAACGTTATTATGGTGGTTGCGAACATGTGGACGTAGTAGAAACATTGGCTATTGAACGCGCTAAACGTTTATTTGGTGCAGAACATGCAAATGTACAACCACATTCTGGGTCTCAAGCTAACTTTGCTGTATATTTTGCTATGTTAAAACCTGGTGACACTATTGTTGGTATGAACTTGTCCCATGGTGGTCACTTAACACATGGTTCTCCTGTAAACGTATCTGGCACATATTTCAATGTTGTTCCTTACGGTGTTAATGCAGAAACGCAACAAATCGACTATGATGAATTCCGCAAAATCGTATTAGAAGCAAAACCTAAATTGATCATTGCTGGTGGTAGTGCTTACAGCCGTCAAATCGACTTCAAGAAAATGGCTGATGTAGCTCATGAAGTAGGCGCGATTTTTCATGGTAGATATGGCTCACTTTGCTGGGCCTTGTAGCTGCTGGTTTACATCCAAATCCAGTAGAATATGCAGATATCGTTACAACTACAACACATAAAACATTGCGTGGCCCTCGTGGCGGTATGATTTTGTGCAAAGAAGAATATGCAAAAGCTATTGATAAAGCTGTATTCCCTGGTATCCAAGGTGGTCCTTTGATGCATGTTATCGCTGCAAAAGCTGTTGCATTAGGTGAAGCATTACAACCAGAATTTAAAGTATACGCTGAACAAGTTATTAAAAATGCAAAAGTATTGGCTGCTGAATTGATAGCTAAAGGTTTGACTATCGTTTCTGGTGGTACAGATACACATGTTATGCTTGTCGATGTGCGCAATACAGGTTTGACTGGTAAAGAAGCAGAACATCTTCTTGATGAAATCGGTATCACAGCTAATAAAAATACAATTCCATTCGATCCAGCTAGTCCATTTGTAACTAGTGGTGTTCGTTTAGGTACACCTGCATTGACTACACGTGGTCTTAAAGAAGACGATATGAAAGAAATTGCAGATATTATTGCTACAGTACTTCAAAACCCAGAAGATACAGCAAAACATCAAGATGCTGCAAAACGCGTAGCTGCATTATGTGAAAAATATCCTTTATATCCTAACTTATAATTTATAGGTATTGGTATAGTAAGAACCCAAAAGGGTGAGTAAGAGTTTTTCTTGCTCACCCTTTTTATGTTGTAGTGGTCATATTTATATGGCAGGATTTGTAAATATGTGATAGAGTATGTATGAATAGTAAAAGGCCGAAATAATGATTTCGGATTCGGATTGTTTTTATAGGGGGCATAATCATGAACGTTAATGTTATGACACATCCATTGATTCATCATAAGGTTACATTGATGCGTGATGTACAAACAGGTTCAAAAGATTTCCGCGAATTATTAGATGAAATTACATTGTTGATGGGCTATGAAATTACACGTAATTTGCCATTAGAAGATGTAGAAGTGCAAACACCATTGACTAAGATGACAGGTAAACGCATTGCGGGCAAAAAATTAGGCATTATTCCGATTCTTCGTGCTGGTCTTGGCATGGTAAATGGCATGCTTAGCTTGATTCCAACAGCTAAAGTTGGTCATGTCGGTTTATATCGTGATCCAGAAACATTAAAACCAGTAGAATATTATTGCAAATTACCTAGTGACGTAGGCGAACGCGATTTCATCGTTACAGATCCAATGTTAGCTACTGGTGGTAGTGCATCTGCAGCGATTACGTTATTGAAAGAGAAAGGTGCAAAGAGTATTAAATTGATGTGCCTTGTAGCAGCTCCTGAAGGTGTAGAAGTTGTTAATAAGGAACATCCTGATGTACCTATTTATGTAGCCGCTCTTGATGAAACATTGAATGAACATGGCTATATCTTACCTGGTTTAGGTGATGCAGGGGACCGTATTTTCGGTACAAAATAATCACGACATATATTTATAAATACGATGTAAAAGACGCCCGAAAGGGCGTTTTTTACTTGAATAAAGTTGTAATAAGGTATAAAATAATCATGTAGAAGTATTTTTTTATTCTAGGTGGGACTAATTTTGTTTGTCTGGGACGAATATCGTTATCCTTATCAAAGGGTAAAGGAGGAACCCTATGAATGAGTTGTTAATGGTATGCGAGCGTATAGCACCGGAATTAATGACCGTCTTAAAGGATCGCTACAAATTATTGAGTCATCTAGCCTATGAAGAACCTCTCGGCCGTAGGAGTTTAGCACTAGCTACGGATATATCAGAACGTGCAGTACGATCTCATGTTGATGCATTACGTGGTAACGGATTAGTTGAAATCTCTAAACCTGGTATCTATCTAAGTGCTGAAGGACGAGAACTAGTTCCCAAATTAAGGAGTATTCTTTATGAATATGAGCGTGTTGGCGAATTAGAGCAACGGTTGAAAGCGGCATTACATATTGATGATGTTATTATCACACCAAGTGAAGGATCATTAATGTTAAAACGCTTAGGTTTTACTGCTGCGAAAGTGGTTCAACGTATGGTAACCGATGAGTCTGTTATAGCCGTTAGTGGCGGTAGTACCATGGCGGCAATGGCTGATGAAATGCCTAGTAGTGTGTTGCATCCCGTGGTTGTACCAGCCCGTGGTGGTGTTGGTGAAGTCGTCGAATATCAAGCGAATGTAATCGCCTCTGTATTAGCAGAACGTTGGCATGGCTCATATAAGATGCTTCATTTACCAGATGGGCTATCTAAAGATTCCCTAGATATGCTTGTAACATTAGAACCACAAATCAAGGAGATTAGCGAATTAATCCATAGAACTGATATATTGGTTTGGTATTGGTCAAGCACTCCATATGGCCGATGTACGACATATACCGGAGGATGTACGCCGTCAACTCGTTGATGGCGATGCCGTAGGTGAAGCATTAGGTCAGTATTGCTCTATGGATGGTTCTATCGTCTATGCGACGAACAACATAGGGCTTTCATTAAGGGATATAGTAAATATACCGCATGTCGTAGCTGTAGCAGGTGGCTTTGATAAAGCTGGTGCTATTATCAGCGTTATGAGGTCTTGTAAAAAGGGAATCCTCATAATAGATGACCAAGCAGCAGAAGGTATGCGCCAATTACTAAATATTCCTGCGTTATAATTTAGTTTATTATTTTTAGTATTATATAGTTCTTTTGAGGAGGACAAAACAATGGCAGTTAAAGTTGGTATTAATGGTTTCGGTCGTATTGGTAAATGTGTAGTACGTGCGGCAATTAATAATCCAGATGTTGAAGTAGTAGCTATTAATGCGACTGGTGATAATGAGGGTACTGCATTATTGTTAAAATACGATTCCGTACATGGCACAATCCCTAATGAAGTAACATTTGACGATGAAAATATTTATGTAGATGGCAAAAAAATCCGCGTATTCCATGACCGTGATGCTTCTAAATTGCCTTGGTCTGAAGAAGGCGTAGAAATCGTTATGGAATGTACTGGTAAATACCGCGATGCAGAAGAAGCAAAGGTTCATTTGAATCAACCTACTGTTAAGAAAGTATTGATTTCTGCACCTGGTAAAAATGAAGACTTAACAATGGTTATGGGCGTTAACCAAGATATGTACGATCCTGCAAAACATCACATTATCTCTAATGCATCTTGTACAACTAACTGCTTGGCTCCATTTGCTAAAGTATTATGCGATGAATTTGGTATCAAACGTGGTATGATGACTACAATTCATTCTTATACAAATGACCAAAAAATTCTTGATGCACGTCATAAAGACCCACGCCGTGCTCGTGCAGCAGCTATGTCTATCATTCCTACAACAACTGGTGCAGCAAAGGCTGTTGCTAAAGTATTGCCTCAATTAAAAGGTAAATTAGATGGTTTTGCATTGCGCGTTCCTACACCAGATGTATCCGCTACAGATCTTGTTTGCGAACTTGAAAAACCTGCTACAAAAGAAGAAATCAATGAAGCATTCCGCAAAGCAGCATCTGGTGAATTAAAAGGTATTCTTGGTGTATCCGATGTGCCATTGGTATCCTGTGATTTTAGTTCTGATCCTCGTAGTTCCATTGTTGATGCTGATTTGACAATGGTTATGGATGGTAACATGGTGAAAGTTGTTTCTTGGTACGATAATGAATGGGGCTATTCTGAACGCCTTATCGATATGGCAGCTTTCGTAGCTAGTAAAGGTCTATAATGGGAGGAAATTCTAGGATGAAATTAACCATTTTAGATATGAATGTAGATAATAAACGCGTTTTTGTACGCGTAGATTTCAATGTGCCTATGAAGGATGGTGTCATCACTGATGACACTCGCATTCGTGGTGCACTAGATACAATCAAATATTTAATCGACCACAATGCTAAGGTAATTCTTGCATCTCACTTTGGTCGTCCAAAGGGTGAACGTAAACCGGATATGACATTGGCTCCTTGTGCTAAACGTTTATCTGAGCTTATCAATAAACCAGTTGCATTTGTCGATGATTGCGTTGGTCCTAAGGTTGAGGCAGCTGTTGAAGCATTACAACCTGGCGATGTATTGATGCTTGAAAACTTGCGTTACCACAATGAAGAAACTAAAAACGATCCTGAGTTTGCTAAACAATTAGCCTCTCTTGCTGATGTAGCTATCAATGATGCATTTGGTGTATCTCATCGTAATGCAGCATCTGTAGTTGGCATTGCTGATTACATCCCTATGGGTGCAGGTTTCTTACTTAAAAAGAAATTGATGCACTAAGTGCAGCTGTAGTACATCCAAAAACACCTATGGCTGCCATTATCGGTGGTGCTAAGGTAACAGATAAGATTTCTGTTATTTCCAATCTATTACCTAAGGTAGATGTTATGATTATCGGCGGCGGTATGGCGAATGCTTTCATTAAGGCTCAAGGCTGTAACATCGGTAGTTCCTTATATGAAGATGGTCAAGATGCTATCGCTACAGATTTAGTTATGGAGGCACGCGTTGCAGGTGCTAGATTATTGACACCTATCGATGCTGTAGTAGCAGATGCTTTCAGCAATGATGCAAACACAAAAATCGTGGATGTCGATAACATCGAAGATGGCTGGATGATTTTGGATATCGGTCCTAAAACACGTGACTTATATACAGAAGCTTTGGCTAATATGAAAACTATCATTTGGAATGGCCCAATGGGCGTATTTGAAATGGATAAATTTGCAGCTGGTACGAATGCAGTAGCTAAAGCCGTTGCAGAATCTGATGCTATGACTATCGTTGGTGGTGGTGATTCTGTAGCTGCTATTGAAAAAAGCGGCTTAGCAGATAAAATTAGCCATATTTCGACTGGTGGCGGTGCATCCCTTGAATTATTGGAAGGTAAGGTTTTGCCAGGTATTGCTGCTTTAACAGAGGCCTAATATGAGAAAACAAATTATTGCAGGAAACTGGAAGATGAACGGAACCATTGCATCTGGTTCTATCTTGATTGAAGCATTTACTAGTTTTCTAGGTGATAAAAACTTGGATTGTGAAGTAGTAGTTTGTCCACCCTTTACTGCGCTTGAGAGAGCTGTGTCCTTAACACGAGATACACAGGTTGGCGTAGGGGCTCAAAATATGGATTATCATGATGCCGGTGCATTTACTGGCGAAGTTTCTCCGTTGATGTTAACGGAACTCGGTGTGTCCTATGTCATTATTGGCCATTCCGAACGCCGTGAGTACTATGGTGAAACAGATGCTATGGTTAATGAAAGATTAAGAGTGCATTTCATCATAATTTGCAACCTATTGTCTGTGTTGGTGAAAGCCTTGCTCAGAGAGAGGCAAATGAAACGATTTCTTTCATTCACGGACAATTACAATGTGCATTACAAGATATTCCAGCGGATCAAGTGGAACAATTGATTATCGCTTATGAACCGATTTGGGCTATTGGTACGGGCAAGACTGCGACTGCTGATCAAGCAGAGGAAGTATGTAAATCCATACGTGATTATATAGCGGAACTATATACCTCTGCTGTAGCTGAATCAGTTCGAATTCAATATGGTGGTAGTGTAAAGGCTAATAATGCGCGTGAAATTTTAAGTGAGCCTAATATTGATGGAGCCCTCGTTGGAGGCGCTTCGTTAATCGTGGATGAATTTAATGAAATCATCATGGCGGCTCAAGATGTAAGTAAATAACATACTAGAGGTATAAATATGGCAAAATTACAGGCACCCGTAATGCTAGTCATCTTAGATGGCTTTGGTATGGGGGACCAAACAGATACGACGAATGCCGTAGTACAAGCAAAACCAAGTTATTTTAATTATTTGTGGGATACGTATCCTCATACAACATTACAAGCTTCAGGTCTTGCAGTCGGTTTGCCAGAAGGGCAAATGGGTAATTCAGAAGTTGGACATCTCAACCTTGGTTCCGGCCGTATTGTATATCAAGACTTAACGCGTATTACGAAGGATGTAGAGAGTGGCGAGTTTTTTCAAAAGCCTGTAATACAAGAGTTATACAAGCATGCTAAGCATGGTAAATTACAAATTATTGGCCTTGTATCTGATGGCAATGTACATTGTTCTTTAGAGCATATTAAGGCCGTAATTGCTGGTGCTAAACATGAAGGCATTAAAGAGGTATATGTGCATGCGCTTCTCGATGGACGCGATGTGCCACCACAATCAGCATTAACCTATCTTAAGGACTTAGAATCCTTTATGTCCGATATAAACTGTGGGAAAATTGCTACTGTAAGTGGCCGTTACTATGGGATGGATCGCGATAACCGGTGGGACCGTGAGGAATTAGCCTATAATGCTATTGTCAATGGTGTTGGTAATAAGGCTAATTCTGCGTGTGACGCAGTTACACAATCCTATAATGATGGTGTTAATGATGAATTTGTAGTGCCTACAGTTATCGAGCCAGAAGGTATGATTTCTGATGGAGATGCCGTAATCTTCTGTAACTTTAGACCTGATAGAGCTCGTGAATTGACGAAGGCTTTAACTTTACCTGATTTGAAGGTTTTAAACGAGAACCTATATCTATCTTTATGGCGACAATGACTAAGTATGAGGATGGATTGCCTGTTCATATTGTCTATGAAAAGGATACGTTGCATCATACATTAGGTGAAGTCCTTGCTAAGGGTGGCTATCGTCAATTACGTATTGCTGAAACAGAGAAGTACGCACATGTAACATATTTCTTTAATGGCGGTAATGAGGTTCCCTTTGAAGGTGAAGACCGTATTCTTGTGCCTTCTCCAGCAGTGGCAACCTACGATTTACAACCTGAAATGAGTGCTCCTGAGGTGACAGCTAAGGTAGTTGATGCCATTCATAGTGGTCAATACGATATGATTATCCTAAATTACGCAAATCCAGATATGGTAGGGCATACAGGAGATTTTAAAGCTGCAGTGAAAGCAATTCAAACTGTGGATGCAGGATTAGAACGTATTGCAAAGGCTATATTAGAGGTTGGAGGACAGCTTTTAGTTACCGCCGATCATGGTAATGCAGAGCAAATGGTCAATCATGAGACTGGAAAACCTCATACAGCCCATACAACGAATGTTGTGCCATTGATTTTAGTGGGAGCTCAGGATATACATAAACAACTTAAATCAGGTAAATTATGTGATATTGCACCGACAATGTTAGCGTTGGCTCATATTGATAAGCCAAGTAATATGACCGGTGAAAGTTTGTTATTAGATTAATTTAGTATATAAATAAGAGGTAGTATTATGGCAGTAATTGAACAAGTCGTAGCTCGTGAAATTTTGGATTCTCGTGGTAATCCTACAGTAGAAGTAGAAGTATGTTTGGAAGATGGTACAATTGCAACAGCTGCAGTTCCTTCTGGTGCATCTACGGGGATGTTTGAAGCAGTAGAACTTCGCGATGGCGATAAAAAACGCTATGGTGGCAAAGGTGTTTTACAAGCTGTAGACAATGTAAATGCTAAAATTGGCCCAGCTATTATCGGCTATGATGCGACTGAACAAGTGGCGATTGATAATTTAATGCTTAAACTTGATGGCACAGATAACAAAGCTAACTTGGGTGCCAATGCAATTTTAGGTGTATCTATGGCTGTAGCACGTGCTGCTGCTGAATCTTTAGATTTGCCTTTGTTCTTATATCTAGGTGGTTTTAATGCTAAAGAACTTCCTGTTCCTATGATGAACATTCTAAATGGTGGTGCTCATGCTGATAATAATGTAGACCTCCAAGAGTTTATGATTATGCCAGTAGGGGCTAAAACATTTAGCGATGCATTGCGTAGCTGTGCAGAAGTATATCACACATTGAAATCCGTACTTCACGATAAAGGTCTTAGCACTGCTGTAGGTGATGAAGGTGGTTTGCGCCAAACTTAGCTTCCAATGAAGAAGCTTTGGAAGTAATCTGCGAAGCTATTCAACGTGCCGGTTATGAACTTGGTACAGATTTTAAATTAGCTCTCGATGTGGCTTCCAGTGAAATCTATAAAGATGGTAAATATCATCTTGAAGGCGAAGGCAAAGTATTGAGCGCTAGCGAAATGGTTGACTTCTATGAATACTTAGTCGATAAATATCCTATCGTATCTATCGAAGATGGCCTTGCAGAAGAAGATTGGGATGGATGGAAAGTATTAACCGAACGCCTTGGTAAGCGCGTTCAACTCGTAGGTGATGATTTATTCGTTACTAATACAAAACGCCTTGAAAAGGGTATCGACCTTGGCGTAGCTAATTCCATTCTTGTAAAAGTAAATCAAATTGGCACATTAACAGAAGCCTTTGATGCTATGGAAACTGCAAAACGCGCTGGTTACACATGCGTAGTATCTCACCGTTCCGGTGAAACAGAAGATACATTTATTGCAGATATTGCAGTAGCTGTTAATGCGGGTCAAATTAAAACAGGTGCTCCTGCTCGTTCTGAACGTGTTGCTAAATATAATCAATTGCTTCGCATTGAAGAAATGTTATATGAAACAGCACAATATAAAGGTGATGCAGTATTCTATAATTTGAAAAAATAGAATAATACATTTTATTTTAGAATCACATACTAGATAAGAGACTCTTTTGAGTAGTGAAAACTCAAGAGAGTCTCTTTTTTTGTTGTTTTTTTGCGTACCTGTACACGCATTGTGGATTATTTAGAAATAAAGAGGAGTTTTTCTTGTTATACAGAATTACATAGTGCAATGAGCAGAGGTGATGTATAAACACACCGCAAGGTATGAAGGAGGGGGTGACATTGTATGTAGATGTTGCATTGGATTCAATCATTACGTATGCCATTACGATTAGTGCTAGTGATATACATTTTGATCCTATTCCGGATGGTGTACAAGTGCGATTGAGAATTGATGGATTATTAACGGATTATATGTTTATCGATGCTACTGATGCGGAAATGATTGTGAACCGCATCAAGGTATTCAGTGGCATGGATATTAGCGAAAAGAGATTGCCTCAAGATGGGCGATGGGAATGGACAGCTAAATCGTATGCTGTCACCATGCGTGTATCTAGTTTGCCTAGTCTATATGGTGAGGCCATTGTGTGTCGTCTAATGGGAAATGAAGGAGTGCATAAAAATTTATTAGAACTTGGTATGTCAGTCGATTTACAGGAGAAGATTACCGCATTACTAAAACGTCCTTATGGGCTCATTACCATTTGTGGACCTACGGGAAGTGGTAAAACGGCTACCTTATATGCCATGTTACGCATGTTGAATTTAAAAGAAACAAAACTTATATGTTTAGAGGATCCTGTAGAAGCGGCCATTGATGGAGCTATTCAAATAGGGATTAATGAAAAGATTGGATTTACCTTTTCGAAAGGGTTACGCACTGTATTACGGCAAGATCCTGACTCTATTATGATTGGTGAAATACGAGACCATGAGACGGCACAGCTAGCTGTAAAAGCCGCTTTAACCGGACATCGTGTAATTACCACGGTTCATACGAATACCGCACTAGGTGTTATTGGACGCCTTATTGATATGGGGAGTCGAACCGTATTTACTGCATGCTACGTTAATTGGTTCACTATCGCAGCGTCTTGTAAGACGTATTAATAGCACTACAAATTCTTATCAAGGACGATTAGGTTTGTTTGAATATGTAGAGATACCATCTAGTGATATTGATTGGAATCATGTTGATACATATCTATATGTTTCATTGCAAGATTCGGCGCAGACTGCTATTAATTCGGGCATTACAACAGTAGAGGAGGTACATCGTGCAGGCATCTTATTGTGATTGTGTAGTGACAACCGACTCGATGATAACAATAGAAGATGTAATTTCCCTATCGTTAGAGCATAGTGCTACTGATATACATTTAGAGGTGGGAACACCGATTTATATTCGAGCTGCTAATGGGTTGGAATCTATTTCAAGCATTTGCAGTGTGGATATGATTAAAGATGTATTACAACGATGTGGCGTCACACATGATGAATGGCACTCTGTAGATAATGCTTTCACCAGCAATGGCATTCGAATTCGGGCTCATATTTATAGGGCTAATCATAGAATATGTGGAACATTGAGACTACTCTGTCATGCTAATTTATCGCTTGATACATCTAAAGATAGTGATGTATTAAAACAAATTTGTGAATATCATGATGGGTTAGTCCTTGTTACAGGCCCTACAGGTAGTGGCAAATCATATACCTTAGCTTGTTGCATAGAATATATAAATAAAACTATGAATAAACACATAATAACGCTAGAAGATCCTGTGGAATATGAGTTCATACCATTGCAGTCAATTATTCATCAGCGCCAACTCGGAATTGATGTGGATTCGATGGCGCATGGGATACGTGATGCCTTACGAGAGGATCCAGATGTCATTATGGTAGGAGAGTTGAGAGACCGAGATACGTTAGAGGCCGCATTACATGCTGCGGAAACAGGTCATCTTGTACTTGCAACCATGCATACACAACGAGCAGTTATGGCTGTGCAACGCATGATATCTCTATTTCCTGGGGAACAACAAGATGAAGTGCGCAGTCAAGTATCACAAGTATTGCGTGCGGTCATATGTCAACGTTTGTTACGATGGGAAGCCTCATTTATAACAATACGGGATATTCTGTTAAATACGAATGCAGTGGCAAATCTAATTAGAAATCGAAAGGAACCTCAAATTGTTTCAATCCAAGAAACGCAGGCCCCCATGAAGACATTAGAAATGGCAGTGCGTGATGTAAAAACGCAATATGGATCAGTTCACCAATTACATGCTTTATTGGAACAACAATTATCATAGAGGAATTACATGAATGCTTATGAATATACAGTGATAACAACAGATAAGAAAAGAATACAAGGCTTATTATGGGCTGATTCGGAGGATGAAGTTAGCACTAAACTCAAGTTAGAAGGATATGTCATTTGTGGTATAGCTAGATCCTATAGCAAATCGGTACGTTGGAATCATAAACAAGTGAGTACCACAGCATATCAACTGGGATTACTGCTACAATCAGGTATTTCCCTTAGGCGTTCGCTAGAACTTTTAATGGATGGCTCGAAAACGATGTTATATCGCTCTTTATACGAGGGTATACAACGAGGCCAACCTTTATCAGAGGCTCTTCGAGAAAAGGGATTTCCTCCTATAGCATTGGCATTACTTGAAAGTGGTGAAATGTCAGGGAATGTTGGAGAAGCTTTGCAGTATATAGCTTCTTATTATGAACGAGAACGAAAATACCAACAAAAGATAGTAAGTGCTATTTCATATCCTCTATTCTTACTGGTGCTTATGAATGTATTTTTCTTGGTTACTATATTATTTATTATTCCATCGTTCACCCGCGTATTTGCTACTATGCATATAGAATTACCATGGATGACAAAAGGTTTATTTGTATTAGGAACTTCCCTTCGAGAACATCCATTACTGTATGTTAGTGGGCATGTGGTTTTTATTGGAATACTCATATATGCTTTTAAACAATCTGCAATTAGAAATAGATTTGATAGATGGTTATGGCAGTTGGCTCAACATAATACATTTTTAACATCTCTATATTACACGAATATTTTACATATTTGGTCATTATTGCTAGATTCGGGAATTTCAATTATCAATACTATAGATATTACAAAGCATATATGGCGAAATTCGTATGGTGAATCCTGTAGTAATCAAGTTTATGACATGCTTTGTAAAGGACATTCTTTTTGTGAAAGTTTAAAATCATCGTCTGTAGGGAACCCATTTATATGGCAAATGGTCGCTGTTGGAGAAGAAAGTGGTGAATTGGTAGCCATGTTGAATCATTGTAGTCACTATTATGAATCGTTGTTAACACAATATATAGCAAGAATGGAGCGCCTTATGGAACCTATACTCCTCACCATTATGGGCGTTGGCATTGCAATCCTCGTTATATCCGTCATGTATCCATTATTTACATCAATATCATCTCTAGGTGGTCAATGAAAGGAGACTTTTTAAAATGCTTATGTATTGTAGAGAACTATTAATCCGATTAGAACGATCGTTTCTTAGATATATTAGTTTGCGTCGTATGCAACGAACTAAACAAGGTGGATTTACACTGGTAGAACTTATGGTGGTAGTAGCTGTTATTGCTATTTTGGCAGCTATTGCAATGCCTCAATTTATGTCCGCTGCCGATAAGGCAAAGAATGCTAAACAAGTGGCAGATATGCAAATCATACGTAATGCGACACAACTCTACATGATTGATAAAAGTTTAGATACGCCACCAACAGTAGAAAAATTATATCAAGAAGGCTACTTAACGGAGCATGTTAAAACTACAAAAGGTAAGGAATATGTTATTACCTATGAACAAGTTGCTGGTAATGCCGGTAAGTCCGTAGTCGTTACGGCTCCTGAAACATAAAGGATTTTGCAATGAAAGGGAGAAAGGAATATATCTGTTTAGTTATATGGATATTGTCCATTGTAATTCCATTAATGTATAGGCATTACACACTATTTGAAATTATATGTTATAGCTTCTTTCACTATTTCTCGTAATAGGTGCTACCATTGATAAGCTATATTTCATATTACCCGATGAGGGTGCTATCGCTCTTACGATTATAGGTATCCTTTATAGCATCGTTGAACAGCATGCAGTTTTCGACACCTGTGTACATGTTTTGATCGTTGCTAGTATCAGTATTGCATTACGCATATTGAGTCGAGGTGGTCTTGGTTGGGGCGATATTAAATGGATGAGTGCTATATCCATATGGCTAACAAACATACAAATTATTGTTATGATTTATGTTTCTTGTTTTGCTAGTACCCTCTATCTCGCCAGCTTATATAGTATTCGTAATACAGGTAGACGGTATATTCCTTTTGGCCCTTTCTTGTGCATTGGTGCATGGAGTGCTTTGCATTTTGCTAATGTATGGGAGGCGATATATTGGTCGGTGATAAAACACATTATTGTAATGGCTCTATATTAGTAGAGTGGCTTGTGGCGATTACCATTCTACTATCCTTGATTGGTATAGGCCTAAGTAGTATCGTTACCATACCATCACGTCATGAGTTGAATAGAAGTACTGAAGAAGTCGTATTAGCTATTAAGAAGGTTCAACTATGGGCTATGCTAGGACACCGGGATGATCGGATGGCACAGGGTGAGTTTATTTTAAAGAAACATTCTTATTCAATTCAAGAAGGTCTTATGCAGCATCATGTAGAGATAGAATTACCAGAACATATAGAAAGTGCTCATACTATGAAGCGCGTTTATTTTTCTGCTTATGGATTGCCTTATGATGGGACAGAATTTATTTTACAAGACTTACAAACTGGTGCGACAAATCGCATATGGATCTCTGTACAAACAGGGCGTATTCGGTGGGAATCATTGTGATTATGACATGTGTACAAATAAGAACGTATTCAAACTACAAACATAGATTACGAACAGAACAATCTGGATTTTTATATGGTGATGCACTTATGGCAGTAACCTTAGTATTACTCATATTGCCGATTATACTTTATGTTTTGAGTAGTACCTTATCGATAGTAAAGACTACGTATACTCATGACTATATATTGCAGGATTCATTATCCTATATAGAAGCAGGGAAAGCGCTATATGATTCTGGTGGTATACCAACAACAGGAACTATCTCATCATCAAATGGACATAATTTATCTAATATAACATTTACACAAAGTGTTACAGAAGAAGTGGTAAATGGTGTATCTATATTACGATTTATCGTACAAGCTGTTGATAATGGAGTTACTGTTTATGAGATATCTACGTTTCTTGGATCGAGTCATCATTGAAAATCATAGGATAAAATCATTCAATGGATTTATATTACCATCTCTACTTATTAGCGTTTTGATTAGTTCTTTCGTGATTCTCGTAATCATGACAATATGTATGACGTGTTATATATGGACCGAGCGAATTGATGATAGCCTGGCCATGTTAGAGGATGGCCGTTATACAAGACGGGCTATCGTATCTCATATTATTTGGAATCATTCTATGGTATCCATCAATGATCAGGGAGACCTGTTATCTATCAATGATACAAGCCGTACCGCGTTTACCGTTACCAGAAGGGCCTTATATAGAAAAATTAAGTGATGGTAGCTTACAACCCTTGAGTGGAAGCCGCATCATAGGTACTGATGATAAGCGTAAACTGGATGCTACCAAACCAGTTTTCTATGAATCCTAATAGACTAGTTACTTTTAAGTGGTCTATAATAACCGGTTTAATAGTCAAACAGAATATGCAAAAGGGTATGGAGGCATAGCACAGTATGAGGTGGCAACGGCGGTATCAACACATTCAGATTGGTTTAAAAAAACGAAGCATCTCTGACTATTCTTCTGGCATGGTTAGCTATGTAGCCATATATATTATGCTCATTTTATTAGTACTTATTTTTAGGAATGAATAGGCTTGCGACCCTGTCACTAAGTAATACAACGGATGAAATGAGACTTATTGCATCTCATTATGCAGCAGAGCGTGGTGCACGATGGTTCGTTACGTATTGCAATAACGGTGGCCGATGGGATTATAGCGAGGCTATTGATGTGGAAAAAAGCGATACTATCCATATATATATTAAGGCGGATCCAAAGGTTACTAATCCTAAACATGTGATGAGCTGTGCTGTATTAGATGGTGTATCAAGTCGTGTTCATATATATGTAAAAGAAAAAGAAAATCATACATTAGAGGTTATTAGTGTAAAACCATATTGAGGAGGACATCACTATGAAAGAGAAAAAACAGATACATACAGGGCTTTGTATTACGGATGATAGAATTGTTGCCACTACAGCACATATTGAAAATAAAACAATGATTATTACTGATGCAATGGAGATGAAACGATCTAGCACAATTGATGAAGATATAGCTGAATTTATTAATACATATGATCTAGAAGAGGGTGAATATAGTATTGTTGCTTGTATACCTACGGAAATGACGATGGCTAGTTTTGATCCTCATGATTTTGATGTAAAGGAATTTATAAAGTGGAATATAGAAGATACATTTAATTTTGGTGAACATGAATTTGAACTTGATGCTTGTCGTAGAGAGTATCCACGACATAATTATTATTTGTTTTTAGCCGCCGTAGACCGGCATGAACTTGAATTACTACGCCAAGGTATACGCGATACATGTGCACCTGTCGATACTATTGATTGTTGGCCATTACCAGTTACGTATGGATTGATGCATAGAACAGGAACGGTTACAGGTATCGTAGAACCAGCCGGTATGCATTTATGGGCTTGGTGGAAGGATACTTGTGTGAAGGAATGTATTGTAAAGGTAAATGGTGCAGATATTAGTTCCGCATTGATTGAAATGGAAGAAATGTTGCAGCGATTTGGCGTAGAAGAAATTCAAGGTATACATTTTTATAATACTGATGATTTAAATGAAGAGCAGCGTATCGATATAAGCGCATTACAAGAGGTATACGGAAATACCGAATATATACCTATGATGTTTCTTGGACGAGGTCGCACGCGTTGCACATTAGGTGAATTAGATTGGGATATGGCGATTGGAATGGCTACGCGGGGGTTACGGTGGATTGGACAAGGATGGTAATGAAAGATTAATAAATTTTATGCCCCGTTCATTACGATGGTATATTTGGCTATGTAAATATAAGTTGTATATATACGCTACTGCAGGAGTGATTATATTACTCAGTGCTTTTTGTCTTGGTATGGGGGTCTATTCTTATAAAACTTATACTGAACAGGTAGCGAAGTACGAACAAATACAGATGGATGAACAATCCAAGCATATACGAGATCAATATCATGCTATGGAAGATACCATATCGCGGTTATTACAACATGGCGCACAATTAGACAATCAATATTGTCTTGTTACATTATTGGATGGAGCTATGTCAACAAGAGGAACCATTATGTTACGACATATAGAATTTTCTGATGGAGGATTTACTGTTGATGGTGATGCAACAAATGATGAAGCTTATCATTCGTATGTTCAATATATTCAAGCTCATATGAAACAGGTGATTTGTGATGGAAAACAACAAGTGGAAAAAAAGCAGATGGACCTTGTTCATTCCATTTGGATGGACATACAAAACAGCATGACACCAAACCTAAGGAGGATATTCTAGCGTGTAGTATAAGCATTATGATTGCTTTTTTTCTTCATTATGGATATATAGATACTATACAGAGCAATAGCAAAAGCGGTGGTAGAGAACATTGAATATTACCAATTGGAAACAACAGTAAAAGAACAATTTTTTATCTTCTCATACATATGAGTTGATTTCATCCTTATTGCTGCATGAATATTGGGTAGATGATATATATCAAAGTATAAATAGAGAACCTTTAATTATAACGAGTAGTTCTCATCATGATGATGCATTAGATCTGACTCTGGTTGGAACCAGTCAGTCCTTTTTTTATCTTGGTATAATATGGTGCAACAGAAGATAAAAAGTATTGTCATATACAGATTATGTCTATTGATGCAAAAAGGAAATAGTATATTTTTTTACATGCAAGGTTACACCATTAGTGATGTAAAGAAAATGAACATACAATAATGAGTAATAATTCTCATTATTGTATGTTCATTTTTTTGTTTTATGCCAATTTTATAGTAAAATAAATTTTTAACGTAAGAATAAGGGGCAATAGTAACATGATAGTAAAACGAAATATTATTCTCATTGGGTCCATGGGAAGTGGAAAAAGCCATTTTTGGACGTAATCTAGCAGATTTAAAAAGGATGGCAATTCGTGGATACCGATCGAGTATTGGAAGGTCGTTTTGGGTTGCCCATTGCAGAAATTTATAAAAAGATTGGCGAAAAAAGCATTTCGTCGTGCTGAATTAGAGGTTCTAAAAAGTTTCCCTATATCACGAGGCGGTTATTAGTGTAGGTGGAAATTTTTCCTATAGAGCATAGAACGCTTAGATCGCTTAAGAAATTTTTCTTTTATTATAGGTATACGAGCGGCACAATACCGAATTGTAAGCCGCGTCAATCGTCGTGTGGGCAAACGACCAACGATGGATTATACCAATGTTTCTGCCTTTGTTCATAATATGATTCAGGCATGGAAGCCAGAGCAGCAAACAGTG
>BNJU01000607.1_pt1 | contig 66187 bp, 87 predicted proteins | sample 8539281 | NCBI WGS metagenome assembly BNJU01 (sample SAMD00202456, study PRJDB9452) | human saliva metagenome | isolation source: human saliva | place: Japan
CTCTACACCGGTGGCCTTGAAATTGATTAATACAAAAAAAGTCTGAGCGTTGTCTCAGGCTTTTTGCTTATGGATAATCTTTTCTTTGAAACTTTCCTTAGGTGAGATCGGACGTCAGCGAACTTCGAAGAAGTTCCATGCCTAAATCAAGATACAAAGGGCGTCTGCGGATAAAGTAAAAATAGGGAGCAGGACAGAAGCACTGTTGTATGGGATTGCTTCGTTGTCCTGCGCCCACAAGGCTGATTAGGATTTTTCCGAGCTAAAAGGCGAGAGAAGAATTCAATCAGCTACTGTGTCTTGGATATAGTACTAATGTATTTTGCGCTTTTGACACAATCCGCAGCCCGTGTTCAATTCGTTTTGAGCCCCTTCGCTCTTTATTTTCTAATCTCAGGCTAGAACAGTTAAAAGCCTCCCTTTGATAAATAAAGCAGAGAGAAAAACGGGCCGAATAGGTCCGCTTTTTTTATGACTTAACTCATTTCCATGGTATAATGGGAGGACTATTGATAGAGAAGATCAAAAGGAGACACGAGTGGATCAAAAACATCACTGCCAAGTCCTATGGGCGAAAAATAAATACCTGGTGCTGAGTTGTTCCAGCAACATTTACAAGGAGATCCGGGAATACCTCAAGCAAGACCAGGTTGAGGTCAGTCACGTCGAGAACCTGATCCAGCAAGCGCTGGCCTTGCCGGAAAATCGTGGCCAGGTCTCCAATGCCTTCCAGCATATCTGGGGCTATTTCAAAAAGCAGGCGACTCCTGAGGAAAAGGCAGATTTCATGCTGCTACTTGAGAAATACCAGCATGGCCAAGCTAGCCAAGAGGATCTCATCAAGGGGATTCAAGTACTCCTAGAGCGCTACCCCAATCACTACTTGCAAGACTCGACGCTATTAGGAGGTCAATAGATGAGACTGTGGCACCAAGATTTAATTAGCAAACTCCCCCGTCCCCAACTCCTTGGCCAACATCGGGAATGCTGCGCCCTTCGAGGCAATGGCTGGGGCAAGAAGCACGCGACGGTCAACTATGTCTTTGACTACTCGCCCTATCGCCTCTATGCCTATCACCGCCTGATAATGAAGGAGATGACCGCTCGTGGCTATAAGGTCAGCCCAGAGTGGTGGGAGCCGACATACCGAGGAAAGACCTGCCCAGCCTACCCAGAGCTGGAAGAAGAAGGCTTGAGCAGCCCTATCTATCCCGAGCATCAGGACACTTACCTCCAAGAATGCCTAGACAATCTAGCAGAAAAAGGGATTCAACTAGACTAAGAAAAAAACGGACCAGACTAGGTTCGTTTTTTTGCGCGAAAAACCAACAAAATGCTTTGAAAGCGTTAATTTCTTTCCCAAACATGCTATAATAATAGGAGATTATGTACAGGAAAAGGATAGACGCATGAAAGAATTAATCGATTTAATTAATCAATTTAGAGATGAACGCGACTGGAGAAAGTTTCATAATGAAAAAGATCTGGCCATTTCGATTTCATTAGAAGCAAGCGAATTATTAGAACTTTTTCAATGGAAACAATCAGAGGAAGTAGTTGAAAAAGTCGTTACAAGAAATTAAAGAAGAACTTGCGGATGTTTTTATGTATGCCTTAATGCTTGCCGATAATTTGAATCTGGATGTAGAAGAAATTATAAAAAGAGAAAAATTGATATAAATTCAAAAAAAATACCCTGTAGAATTAAGCAAAGGAAATAATAAAAAAATATACTGAATTGGAGGAATAATGATTAAAGTAAAAAGTCCAATTGTAAGAGAGATTGAGTATACAAAGCGACTCTCTCGTAAATCTTAAAAATCAGCTTAAACTTAGTGAACGGAAAAAAATGATATAAAAATTTTTATTTGATTATCCGGTAGTTTATATAATTAATGATGAGAATAATAATCAATTTAGTGTATATGTTGGAGAAACAACTGACATAATTCGGAGAACTAACCAACACTTAATTGATGATATTAAAAAAAGAGAATAGAGATGATTGAGAGATTTTGCAAAAATCTTCGACAACGAAGATGTTTGTAATTGGTCACGATCATTTTAATAAGTCGTTAACACTAGATATAGAAAATCGTTTAATGCTTTATCTATCAAGTGTTGAAAATGTCATAAGAGTACATAATAGAAAAGAAAATCCTCAAAATGAATATTATACATCTAACGAGTTAGATAAAAATTTTTTCAAAAATTTGGCATTCGTTAAGAAAGAGAAACAAGCAATTATTTCCTGTTGAGAGTATTGTTCGAAATTCAGCAATTTTCAAAGCATCTCCGTTTCATAAATTGACAGAGGAACAAATTGAAGCTAAAAATATTATTATTAATAAAATAAGTGCCTCGATTAGTAAAAAAATCAAGAAGGAACACTCATTTTAGTTAAAGGAGAAGCAGGTGCTGGTAAAAACAGTGTTAATGAGTTCTTTAGTGGATGATTTATTAAACTCTGATGATATTTCATTTATAAAAGATAATAATTACATAAATCTTATTGTAAACCATAATAACCAATTAAGTGTGTACAAAGAAATTGAAAGAAAATTAAATTGGAATAGTGGTTCAAGTCTAGAAGTAGCCAATAAGCCTACTCAATTTTTAAACGCTTTGAGGAAAGAGAAGATTAAAGCAGGTGTAGTTATAGTTGATGAAGGACATCTGCTTCTTACTGCGAAAAACCAAGCATATCTCGGAGGAAATCATTTAAAAGATTTATTAGCACAGTCAAAAGTAGTTGTCTTGGTTTATGATGATAAACAGATTATGAGTAAATCTCAAATATGGACTGATAATACTTTTTTAGAGTTAGAGCATGAGGCCAATCTTAAAGGAAATTTAATTGAATTACGTAATCAAATGAGAATTAAGGCTAATTCTGAAACTGTAAATTGGATTCGCAGTATTATTGATGATGGTGAAATTAAGGATTTAAAAAAAGATAACCAATATGATATTAAGTGTTTTAATTCTCCGTTGGAATTGCAAAATGCTATTAATTTAAAAGACAGCGATCAAAAATTAGGTATTTCTAGATTAGTTGCGACATATGATTGGCCATTTGTTGAAGAAAAGAAGAAACTAGCAACTCCGAAATGGTTTGTAGAGATTGATGATTGGAAGGCACCTTGGAATCAACAATTACAGCCAGAGAAGAAATATTCAAAAATGTCATGGATAGAACAGCCTCAAACAATTCATGAAGTTGGATCAACGTTCACTGTTCAGGGGTTTGATCTAAATTATGTGGGAGTCATCATTGGTCCATCTGTTAAATATAGAAATGGCAAAATCATTTTTGATATTTCAAAGAGTAAAAAAATAAAAAAATGCTGTTCAAAACAGGAAACTGGAATCTGGTGAAATGATGAACTATGGAGAAATATTATTACGAAATGAGTTAAATGTTTTGCTGACCCGTGGAGTTAATGGTCTATACGTCTATGCGGTTGATGAAGAACTCCAAAAATGCTCTTAAGAAAGCAATTGGTAATAAAAAGTGAAATTTTTAAATAAAAAGTTTCCTGAATTTTTAAAAAGGATAGCGGAAATGTTTTAAAGTAAGCTAATTTCCTCACCCAACTGTTAAACTAAATTCCCTCCTTAGTTTTCTAAGGAGGGATTTTCTGTCGAGTTATTTTTCTTGCTTCTTTTATAAAAGAGTGTATAATGATGTAATGCAAAAAGTTACAACAAAAAAACCGAAAAGGAGACACCTATGACCTACGCCTACAATAGCAAGATTTATTTGGCAGAAGCAGTGCTCAATGTGAAGGATCTGGCGCGCCAAACAGCTTTTTACACCCAGATTCTGGGTTTGGAGATTTTGTCTCAGACTGAGGAGGAAGTTCTTCTTGGGGCTGGAGGCAAGCCCTTGGTGCATCTCATCCAAACGGATCGGACTGAGGCTGTTAAGTCTAGCTATGGTCTCTATCACATGGCCATTCTCCTACCTAGTCGGGAGGACTTGGCGGATGTCTTCAAGCATATGGCTGAGCTGAATGTTCCCTTTGTCGGAGCTGCCGACCACGGCTACAGTGAGGCTCTCTATCTTGAAGATCCAGAGGGCAACGGTATTGAGCTCTACCGGGATAAGCCAGTGGCGGAGTGGGATATCCGTGAGGATGGTCGTATCATCGGTGTGACGGAGGAGCTCTCTGCCCAAGAGATCTATGAGATGGGCCGCAAGGTGGAGCCCTTCCAGATAGCGTTCGCTACCCGCATGGGGCATATCCACCTCTCTGTGAGAGATAGCCAGGGAGTGTCAGCCTTTTACCAAGCTGTGCTGGACCTGTCAGATAAGTTTACCATTCCATCAGCCAGCTGGATTGCCTCTGGAGACTACCATCATCACCTGGCAGTCAATGAGTGGGGGGTCAAGCACTTAGCCAAACGTGAAGCTCAGCTTCCTGGCCTAGCCTATTTCGTCGTCATCGTAGAAAAGAAAGAAGACTTGGTTGCCATCGCAGAGCGAGCAAAAGAAGAGGGGGCACCTGTCACCTGGTTAACCTCAAGCGAGCTCGAGTTTACAGATCCGGATGGGATTGTAACCCACATCAGAAAGGGTTAGAAACCTTGATGAATTAGGCTTTTTAAGGAAAAAACAAAAATAGTAAAAATTAGTGATAATTCAAGATGTAATTCTTGACATTACATCTAGGCCGTGTATAATAGTTTTTGTAATAAATAATCTTACAACAGAAAGAGGAAACAACTATGAAAAATATTTTATTTATCGTCGGATCTCTACGTCAAGGATCTTTTAACCACCAAATGGCTATGAAAGCAGAAAGCCTTCTTGAAGGAAAAGCAACAGTGACTTACTTGGACTACAAGGACATCCCGATGATGAACCAAGATTTGGAAACGCCAACCTTGCCAGCAGTGCAAGCGGCGCGTGATGCAGTCCTTGCGGCGGATGCCATCTGGATCTTCTCACCAGTCTATAACTTTGCCATTCCAGGTGTGGTGAAAAACTTGATCGACTGGCTCAGCCGTGCCCTTGACCTATCAGAAACTCGTGGTCCATCTGCCCTCCAAGACAAGATCGTAACAGTTTCTTCAGTCGCTAATGCAGGACACGAGCCAATGTTTGCGGCATACCAAGCGCTCTTGCCATTCGTTCGAACTCAAGTAGTGGGAGACTTCACTGGAACAACCGTTAACCCAGAAGCCTGGGCAACAGGTGAATTGGTCTTGACAGACGAAGCAATTGCAGGATTGGAAAAACAAGCCCAAGCCTTGTTGGAAGCATAATAAAAGCTGAAACTGAGGTTCCAGCTTAGATTTCAGAATAAAAAATTTCTAGATGATTCTTCCACATAATGACTTCTGTTTTTGTCATTTAGGAAGATCTAAAAACTTTCCGCTGTGAGAAAGTGCCTGAAACGCATTTGTTTCAGGCACTCGGGAGTTTTGTAAGTAAAACAGTTTGGGGAACTGTTTTAGCCTGAGCTTAAAAATTTAAAAAGCGAAGGGGTCCAAAACTAAGTCATGGAACTTCTTCGAAGTTCGCTGACGTCCGTACTCACCTAAGGAAAGTTTTTTAGAGGATTAAATCTTCAAATTTAGCTGAGACAGAAGTCTCAGCTTTTTTTAAATACTAAACAATTGTCCGAAGAGATAGGTAACACCCATAGTCAGTAATCCGATGACCAAGTTACGGATCATGGCTTGCTTGGTAGGGGCTTTTCCTAGCTTGGCACTGGTGTAGCCGGTAAAGAGAAGGGAAAGGGCCACAATGATCACCGTTGCTGGGATCCGGATTTCTTTTGGCAAGAGGATGATGGACAGCATAGGAGGAAGAGATCCAAGGACAAAGGCAACAAAGCTCGAGATGGCCGCATGCCATGGATTGGTAAACTCTTCAAACTCCAGCCCATACTTTTCTTCCACTAGGGCCTTGAGAGGGTGTTTGAGAAAGGCCCGCTCGGTCATGATTTGAGCGGCCGTTTCGCATTCCCCATTTTGGAGATAGGCTGCATAGAGGGAGTCGCGGGCGGCTTTTGGATCGCGGTCCAGAAGGGCTTGCTCCCGACTTACAGCGGCTTCTTCTGTATCCTTTTGGGTGGATACAGACACGTATTCACCACCCGCCATAGAGAAGGCACCGGCCAGAATGGCAGAGAGGCCAGATAGGAAGATAATCCAAAGATTGCTGGTCGCGCTGGCAACCCCGATAACGACTCCAGCGATTGAGATAATGCCATCATTGGCACCGAGCACTCCAGCTCGTAAGATATTTAAGCGGTCGTTAAATGAGGCATCAACGCCATGTTTAGTTTCAGTCATACTTGTCTCCTGATTTCTTATTTAGAATGATTATAATTAAAGTTAAGTAATATTGCAAGTCCTTTGTCCTAAATGATAAAAGTCCGACAATTTAAGAAAGGACTATAGAGGGTAGAAGGCCTATCTCATCTTGAAAATATAGCGTCAGCAGAAGGAGCTAAGATATTATAATGCTTTGACATTCGAAATAATTTTAGATATAATTCTATAAATGAATTATGAATAGGAGTCAACCATGAAAAAAATTAGTCGCAAGCGGCATTACCCTTCTCTCGGTTTTGACCTTGGTCGCATGTTCGGGAAATCAAACTGCAAAAACCAAAGGCTTCTTCAGAGAAGTCTTCAGCAAGGTGGAAAAGAAATCTTCTTCCTCTAAGAAAACATCCTCATCTAAGAAGAAATCATTTTCTTCAAAGAAATTTGAATTGACAGATGATACAAGTAGCTCTTCTAGTCAGTCTACTTCAGGCTCTGGCGCTCAAGCAACTACTCCAGAAGTTGTTTTTGGTAACAGATCAGGAAATTGAAAATGCGAAAACAATCGGGGATATCAAGGGACTTTATGCAAAACTAGCTGAAAATTATAAGAAGCATGCCAATGAATTGGGTGAAAAGTTGCCAAAATCTGAACAAGAACCTTACTTCAAGACTTTGGAACCTGGTATCAAGAAGATGGATGAAGAGTTGGCTTCTGTGAATGAAACTCTTACTCAATTTGGAGATGATACAACGCTTTTCCCAGAAGAGCACCGTGCAGCCTTTATCGAGGCCTTCAAAGCAACCCGTGATACCATGACAAAAGCTTTGGTAACTGCTTATAAGTTTGTTGGAGGTTTGAGTAGCTAAGGTCTCTGTCTTCTCTGTGGGGACTCAGTTTCTACAGCTACAGATTGGATCTGAAAAGAAATAAAGAAAGAGAGATTGGAACAGAAATCGGTAATTCGTTAGAATTCGATTTCGTCGTCCCACCTCCACACAGTTGAGTAGGGGTGTAAAAGCTGATGAAATCAGCGTAGTAGAGCAACTCAACCACTGCGTCTTGCTCGATAATCCAAAGACAATTGAGAGGCTAGGACTTTTGTCCCAGCCTCTTTTTGCTTTCTATCGGAGCTAGTCTTTTAGGGGCAGTCGTGCTATAATCGTACTAGCAGATTATTGAAGGAGAAATTCATGAATCAAACAGTCGAATATCTAAAAGAACTCACAGGCATCGCATCACCGACAGGCTTTACAGAAGAAGTGGCCAACTATCTGGTCAAGACCTTGACAGACCTAGGCTACAGCCCTGTTCGGACAGCTAAGGGAGGCGTAACCGTCATCCTCAAGGGTGAGAATGACGAGCAACACCGCTACATCACGGCCCATGTGGATACTTTGGGAGCAATTGTCCGTGCTGTGAAACCAGATGGCCGTCTCAAGCTAGATCGCATCGGTGGTTTCCCTTGGAACATGATCGAAGGGGAAAACTGTACCGTTCATGTGGCCAATACTGGTAAGACCCACTCGGGTACTATCCTTGTCCACCAAACCTCTTGCCACGTCTACAAGGATGCAGGAACAGTGGAGCGGACCCAGGACAACATGGAAGTGCGCTTGGATGAAAAAGTGACCTCTGAAAAAGAAACCCGTGACTTGGGAATTGAGGTGGGAGACTTTATCAGCTTTGATGCTCGGACCATCGTCACAGATACTGGCTTTATCAAGTCTCGCCACTTGGATGACAAGGTCAGCGCTGCCATCTTGCTTAACCTCCTTCGCGTCTACAAGGAAGAAGGCGTGACCCTTCCAGTGACGACTCACTTTGCCTTTTCTGTCTTTGAAGAAGTGGGACATGGGGCTAACTCTAGCATCCCAGCTCAAGCGGTTGAATATTTGGCAGTAGACATGGGGGCTATGGGAGATGACCAGCAGACAGACGAGTACACGGTTTCTATCTGTGTCAAAGATGCTTCTGGACCTTATCACTATGGTTTCCGCCAGCACTTGGTGGCCTTGGCCAAGGAGCAAAACATCCCTTACAAACTGGACATCTATCCTTTCTATGGCTCGGATGCCTCTGCAGCCATGAGCGCAGGTGCAGAAGTCAAGCATGGTCTTCTCGGAGCAGGGATCGAGTCTAGCCACTCCTATGAGCGGACGCATGTGGATTCTGTGGTGGCGACAGAGCGCATGGTCGATGCCTACCTCAAGAGCGACTTGGTCAAATAAGCTTCGTTTTCAAGATTAAAACATAGGATTGAATCTGCCTGGTCGAGTTGACTAGGCAGATTTTTTAGGATAAATTGTCAAAAAATTCTTGACATCCCCAAAAAATGTAGTAGAATATGTAGTAAATCAGAAAGTAGCTAGTCTAAGATTTTCAGGGAGCCTGCGGGTATTGTGAGCAGGTAGTCGGGATTAGTGAACATTGGGCTGATTGTTTAGAGTAGGAGAGGATAACACATATTCTTCTCGGTAGGCACCCCTTATCGTGCAACTCCTTGTTAGAGGAGATAGAGATAATGGTCGCTTTCTACCCTTTTGACCATTAACTGAGGTGGTACCGTGTTAAACCTGATTTAATGCCCTCACAGAGTGTTACTCTGTGAGGTTTTTTTGTATTCTGTTGAAGTTGGTCAGCTTGCTAACTTCGAAGAGTATTGGATGTGCTTGGATCAGGACTTGCATCGCTTCGTCCCTAGGAAAAGAAAGGAATTCCTATGAAAAAAATTTTACCAGCTGATACCTTAACCCCCATTCTAGCTTACATGCGTGTCCAAGGTGACCATAAGGTCATCCTTGAGTCGATCCCGCGTGAGAAGGAGAATTCCCGTTTTTCTATCGTGGCCTACAATCCAGTATTTGAGGTGACCTATCAGGATGGCGTCCTGTATGAGAATGGCAAGGTGCTGGAGCAAGATCCTTTTGACTACCTCCACCAGGTAACGGTAAAGGGGCTGACGTCTGATCTTCCTTTCGCCGGTGGGGCCATCGGTTTTGCAGGCTACGATATGATCGGAGTCTATGAAGAGATTGGATCCATTCCTCAGGATACGATCGGGACGCCAGATATGCATTTCTTCATCTACGAGTCCTATTTGATTTTTGACCACAAGAAGGAAAAAGTCTATGTGGTGGAAGACAATATCTACTCTGGTCGGAGCAATGACACGGTCCGCCAATCACTGGGGCAAGTGGTGACTGATCTGCAAACCCAAGCGCCCAACGAGTTCACCCCTCAGGCCTTGCAGGCCCTCCACTTCACCAATCATATCGAGAAAGAAGTCTTTATGGAAATGGTGGAGAAGGCCAAGAAACTGATCCGTGAAGGCGATATGTTCCAATGTGTCCTCAGTCAACGCTTCTCAGCAGACTTTGAGGGTGATCCTTTGGATTATTACCGGAATTTGCGCGTGACCAATCCATCTAACTATCTCTATTTCTATGACTTTGGCGACTACCAGATCATCGGAGCCAGTCCTGAAAGTCTGGTATCGGTGAAAAAGGGAGAGGTGACGACTAATCCGATCGCCGGAACCCGACCTCGTGGGGCAACGGAAGAAGAGGACCAAGCCCTGGCACATGAACTCCTTCACGATATCAAGGAAACAGCCGAGCACCGCATGCTGGTGGATCTGGGTCGCAATGATATCGGGAAAATCGCTCAAAACGGGACGGTCGAAGTGACCAAGTATATGGAGGTCGAGTATTTCCGCTATGTCATGCACCTGACCAGTGTGGTCAAGGGGCAACTCCTGCCTCATTTAACAGCTCTTGATGCCTTGAAAGCGACACTACCAGCGGGAACAGTCTCTGGGGCTCCTAAGATTCGGGCCATGCGTCGGATCTATGAATTGGAAGAGGAAAAACGTGGCGTCTATGCGGGAGCTATTGGTTACCTCTCTGCGACAGGGGATATGGACTTCGCCATTGCCATCCGGACCATGATCCTCAAGAATCAAAAGGCCTACGTCCAAGCAGGAGCAGGGATTGTCTACGACAGTGTTCCGGAGAATGAATTTTACGAAACGATTAACAAGGCAAAATCGATGACAAGAATAGGAGATGTTCAATGATTTTATTAGTGGATAATTACGATTCCTTCACCTATAATTTGGCCCAATACTTGGGAACTTTTACAGAGGTCGAAGTCTTGCGAAATGATGATGAGCGCTTGTATGAGCAGGCGGAAGAGGCAGATGCCCTCGTCTTCTCCCCAGGTCCAGGCTGGCCAGCAGATGCTGGGAAAATGGAAGCCATGATCAAGGACTTTGCAGGGAAAAAACCTATGTTGGGGATTTGCTTAGGACATCAGGCCCTGGCGGAGACCTTTGGCGGCAAGTTGCGCTTGGCTAAGAATGTCATGCATGGCAAACAAAGCCAGATTACCTTTGAAACGCCATCTCCCATTTTCAAGGACATCGAGAATGATGTGCCCATCATGCGTTACCATTCTATCGTCGTTGACCAAATGCCAGAAGAATTTGAGGTCACGGCCATCACCACGGACGACCAAGAAATCATGGCCATCCAACACAAGAGCCTGCCTATCTACGGACTTCAGTATCATCCTGAGAGTATCGGCAGTCCAGATGGTCTAAAAATGATCGAAAATTTTGTGAAGCTGGTCCTAGACTAGACCAGCAGTTCTAAGCAGATTAAAATTTCTATTGAAACGTGTAGAAAAGACAAGAGGAAACCCTTATGAAAGAATTATTCTTACAAATCTCTAATCGCCAAGACTTGACGCAAGAGCAGGTCCAAGAAGTCTTTGATCAAATCTTGCAAAACCAACTATCAGAAAGTCAAATCGCTGCCTTTTTGATGGGACTCAAAAACCAAGGGAGAAACAGCAGACGAAATTACTGGGAATTGTACGCGCCTTAAAGGCCCATGCGACGGTATTGCCAGAGACCTTCTCAGATGCCATGTGTAACTGTGGGACTGGCGGTGACCAATCCTATAGCTTTAACATTTCGACGACCGTTTGCTTCGTTTTGGCTGCTGGTGGGATCCGCATGGCCAAGGCCGGCAATCGCTCTGTTTCTTCTAAGTCAGGCTCTGCAGATGTCTTAGAAGCGCTAGGTATCAACGTGGCAGCCTCGCCAGAGACTCTCTCTAAAGCCTTGGACGAGGTTGGCTTGGCCTTTATCTTTGCGCAGACCATGCATCCAGCTATGCGTTTTATTGGTCCTGCTCGTCAAGCTATGGGGATTCCAACCATTATGAACCTGGTTGGTCCGCTGGCCAATCCACTGGATCTTGAAACCCAACTCATGGGGCTCTACCGTGTCGAATTGCAAGAGATTGTCGCGCGTGCCATCCAGCAGTTGGGACGCAAACGTGCCGTCGTCATCACTGGTCCTGACAATATGGACGAAGCAGCTCTATATGGAACCAATATCTATACCCTCCTAGAAGACGGAAAGATCAGCCAGCATACCTTTACCTATGAAGATCTGGGGATGGACAAGGTAGAGCTGTCTGAAATAACTGGTGGCGATGCCAAGGAAAATGCAGAAATTCTTCTCAGTGTCTTGAAGAATGAAGCCAGCCCTTATCTGGAAACGACAGTTCTCAATGCTGGTCTTGGCTTTTATGCCAATGGAAAAGTTGCAAGCATCAAAGAAGGTGTGGAGCTTGCGCGTCACTTGATTGCGGATGGTTCTGCCCTTGCTAAATTGCAACACTTACAAGAGGTTCAAGTATGAGTAAAGGCTTTCTACCAACGATCCTAGAACAAAAAGAAAAAGAAGTGGCGCAAATGGTCATGGAAGACCTCCAGCCTCTTCGTCAGACCTACCGTCTCTATGATTTTCTCAAGAGCCATCAAGAGCACTTACAGATCATCGCCGAGGTGAAGAAAGCCAGCCCTAGTATGGGGGATATTAATTTGGATGTGGATATTGTCGTCCAAGCCAAGAGCTATGAAGAAACGGGGCAGCCATGATCTCGGTCCTGACAGACCAAGTCTTCTTCAAGGGAGATCTCGACTACCTTCGTGAGATTTCTTCCCAGGTGACGATTCCAACCTTGGCCAAGGATTTTATCATTGATGAGAAGCAAATTGTCCGCTCTCGTAATGCCGGAGCGACGGTCATTCTCTTGATTGTCGCAGCCCTGCCCGAAGCCCGGCTCAAAGAACTCTACGACTTTGCGACAGGGCTTAGTTTGGAAGTGCTTGTAGAGACCCATAACTTAGCTGAGCTCGAAATCGCCCATCGAATCGGGGCGAACATCATTGGGGTCAACAACCGGAACCTGGTCACTTTTGAAACGGATCTGAATACCAGTCTTGAATTGTCCACGCATTTCAAAGACCAGCTGGTTTATATATCGGAGTCCGCTATTTTTAATGGGGCAGATGCGGCTTTAGTCGCTCCCTACTTTAATGGGATCTTGGTAGGGACTGCTCTCATGACAGCAGGTGATGTAGCAGAAAAGGTCAAGGAGTTACAAATTGACAAAGGTTAAAATATGCGGCCTGTCTACAGCGGAAGCCGTGGAGACGGCTGTCCTAGCAGGAGCAGACTATATCGGCTTTGTATTCGCTAAGAGCAAGCGGCAAGTCAGTCTGGAGCAAGCCCACGAATTGGCGAGACTGGTGACTGGTCCGACCAAAATTGTCGGAGTCTTTGTCTCACCCAGTCTAGAGGAGTTGGAGCAAGCCATTGCTCAGGTTCCCTTAGACATTGTTCAGATTCATGGAACGTTTGATGAAGCTCTGATCCCAAAGATTTCAGTTCCCGTCATTCGCGCGATCCAGCTCAGTGCTGGGGAAGCCCAAGTGTCAAGCCAGGCCGATTATCTGCTCTTTGATGCTCCAGTAGCTGGGAGGGCAAACCTTTGATTGGGACTTGCTGAAAGATCAGAAGATCCGGCAGGACTTTCTTTATTGCAGGGGCTTGACAGTGGACAATGTCCGCAAAGCTCGAGAGACCTTTTCAGCCCTTATGCACTGGATGTCTCTTCAGGGGTCGAAACAGACGGACACAAAGATATAGAAAAGATAAAAAGCATTTATAGAAGGAGCGAAAGCATGAACTATCAACTACCGGATGAAAAAAAGGGTTTTATGGAAAAATTTGGGGGCCAGTTTGTCCCAGAAACCCTGATGACAGCCGTGATCGAACTGGATAAGGCGTACCGAGAAGCCAAAGCAGATCCAAGCTTTCAAGCGGAATTGAATGACTTGCTCAAGAATTATGTAGGACGGGAAACTCCTCTCTACCACGCCAAAAGCCTCTCCAAGCACATCGGAGGAGCACAAATCTACCTGAAACGAGAAGACCTCAACCATACAGGGGCCCACAAGATTAACAATGCTCTTGGTCAGGTCTTGCTGGCTAAACGGATGGGCAAGAAGAAGATCATCGCGGAGACAGGGAGCTGGTCAACACGGAGTTGCAACAGCGACGGCAGCAGCACTCTTTGAGATGGAGTGTACCATCTACATGGGAGAAGAAGATGTCAAACGCCAGGCCCTCAATGTCTTTCGGATGGAACTCTTGGGAGCAAAAGTCCATAGTGTGACAGATGGATCGCGCGTGCTGAAAGATGCGGTCAATGCGGCCCTTCGTGCATGGGTAGCTGGGATTGATGATACCCACTACATCATGGGATCTGCCCTTGGACCAGCTCCCTTCCCAGAGATTGTCCGAGATTTTCAATCCGTGATTGGTAAGGAAGCCAAACGTCAGTTTGCTGAAGTCTCAGGTGGAAAACTTCCTGACGCGGTCCTAGCTTGTATCGGTGGGGGCTCCAATGCTATTGGCATGTTCTACCCCTTCGTAGAAGACGAATCTGTAGCCATGTACGGAGCAGAAGCCTCTGGTCTTGGTTTGGATACGGACAAACACGCAGCGACCTTTGCCAAGGTCGTCCAGGAATCCTTCACGGAGCCTTGATGGAAGTGCTTCAAGATGCCCATGGACAGATCATGGAGGCTTTCTCTATCTCTGCTGGATTGGATTATCCTGGTGTGGGGCCAGAGCATTGCTATTTCAATGAAATTGGCCGGGCTACCTATGATTCCATCACAGATGAAGAAGCCCTCGAAGGATTTAAGTTGCTCTCTCGTTTGGAGGGAATCATTCCAGCATTGGAGTCCAGTCATGCTATCGCTCTAGCGCAAAAAGTCGCAGCAAAAATGACTCCGGACCAAACTCTCATCATCTGTCTATCTGGTCGTGGAGACAAGGATGTCATGCAGGTGAAAGAACGGTTTGAAGCAGAAGGGAAGTAGAGATGACCAAAACACTAACACAGCATTTACAAGCCATTAAAGACAGCAAGCGTGGGATCTTCGTCCCTTACATCATGGCGGGGGATCATGAGAAGGGACTCGATGGCCTCTTTGATACTATTCAGCTCTTGGAAGAAAGTGGAGCATCGGCTATTGAAGTGGGGATTCCCTGGTCGGACCCTGTAGCGGATGGGCCAGTCATCGAGATGGCTGGGCAACGCAGTTTGGCCAAGGGAGTGACCTTAACCGTTATTGTAAAAAAACTCCAAGAACAAGCGACCAAGATTCCCCTGGTCATTATGACCTATATCAATCCAGTCTTCCAATATGGGATAGAAGCTTTTATAAAAGAATTGGCTTCTACCTCCGTCAAAGGCTTGATCATTCCAGATCTGCCAAATGAGCATGCGGATATGATAGCACCTTACTTGGAAGGGAGTGATATTGCCCTTGTACCCCTGGTCAGCTTGACCACAGGCATCGAACGCCAAAAGGCCTTGATCCAAGAAGCAGAAGGCTTTATCTATGCGGTAGCCATCAATGGAGTTACTGGGAAGATGGGCAACTACCGGGACGACTTGGATCAGCACTTGGCCGCCTTGAGAGACTTGGCCACTATTCCAGTTCTGACAGGATTTGGGGTCTCCACCCAAGAAGACATCCAACGCTTTAATCAGGTATCAGATGGTGTCATCGTGGGGTCAAAAATTGTTCGGGACCTTCATGAGGGCAAAACCAGCGATGTTAAGGACTTTTGTAGACTATGGTTCACATTTTAATAAATGCTAAGGATAAGAAAAATTACAAAATTTAATAAATTTTCAGAAAATTACTTCTCTTCTGAAAATCTTTGTGGTATAATCTTAAGACAACCTTAAAAATTTATTAGGAGTAAACAATGAAAAAAAGAAATGTCATTGCTCTTTGCAGGAGTAGCTCTTCTTTCAGCAGGTATTCTTGCAGCATGTTCTGGTGGTTCTAAATCATCAAGCTCAAGCTCAAAATCAAGTGAGTCAGGTCAAAAATTCTCTTACGTCTATGAGACAGAACCTGAAAACTTGAACTACATCACATCTGGTAAAGCTGCAACCCACGAAATCACAGGAAACTTGATCGATGGTTTGTTTGAAAACGACAAGTATGGAAATTTGATTCCTTCACTTGCTAAAGATTGGACAGTTTCAGAAGATGGCTTGACTTATACTTACAAACTTCGTGATGATGCCAAATGGTATGATTCAGAAGGGGAAGAGTATGCGGATGTGACAGCAGATGACTTCGTTGCAGGGATCAAGTATGCCGCTGACCACAAGTCTGAAATGCTCTACATCATTCAAAACTCTATCAAGGGCTTGAATGATTATGTTGAAGGTAAGACTTCAGACTTCAAAAATGTAGGCATTAAAGCAGTTGATGATCATACTCTTCAAATCACTTTGAACCAGGCAGAGCCTTTCTGGAATTCTAAGTTGACTCTTGGGATCACTTTCCCAATCAACGAGAAATTCGTAGAATCAAAAGGGGATAAATTTGCCCAAGCAAGTGACACTAGCTCACTTCTTTACAATGGTCCATACATCTTGAAGAGCTTCACTTCTAAATCATCTATCGAGATGAGCAAGAATGAAAACTACTGGGATAAGGATAATGTTCACATCACAGACGTTAAGCTCGAATACTATGATGGACAAGACCAAAGTAAATTAGCGAACTCATTTGAGGACAACGCTCTTAGCCTTGCTAAATTGTTCCCAACTGGACCTGGATTTACAGACCAAGCTAAGAAGTTTAAAGATGAAATCATCTACACTCCTCAAGATGCCAGCACCTTCGTTATCGGTGTGAATATCGACCGTCAGTCTTACAAGTACACTGCAAAAACAACAGATGAAGAAAAATCATCTACTAAGAAAGCTCTTTTGAACAAAGACTTCCGTCAATCAATCAGCTTTGCCTTTGACCGTGAAGCCTATGCTGCCCAAGCAAATGGTAAAGATGGAGCAAGCAAACTGATCCGTAACTTGTACATCCCACCTACATTTGTTCAAGCAGATGGCAAGACCTTCGGTGAGATGGTTAAATCTGAGTTGGTGACTTATGGAGACGAGTGGAAAGATGCAAATCTTGACGATGGTCAAAATGGTCTTTACAACGCAAAACAAGCCAAAGAAGAGTTTGCCAAAGCGAAATCTGCACTTGAAGCAGATGGTGTGAAATTCCCCAATCCACTTGGATATGCCAGTAGACCAAACGACTCAATCTAAGGTTCAACGTGCTCAATCCTTCAAACAATCGGTTGAAAGTACGCTTGGAAAAGAAAATGTCGTTGTCGATATCCATATGGTATCAAAAGAAGATCTCTTGAACGTGACCCTCTTTGCTGCTAAAGCAGAAGACGAAGATTGGGATATCTCAGATAACGTTGGATGGAGCCCTGACTATCAAGACCCATCAACTTACCTTGATATCTTGAAAGCTTCTTCTGGTGAAAACACTCGTACCTTCCTTGGATTTGACCCAAGCGAAAACAATGAGGCAGCTAAGAAAGTTGGCTTGTACGACTTTGAGAAGATGGTAACAGAAGCAGGAGCTGAAACACAAGACCTTAACAAACGTTATGAGAAATATGCTGCAGCTCAAGCTTGGTTGACGGATAGTGCTTTGGTCATCCCAACTACTTCTAAGACTGGTCGTCCATTCTTGACTCGTGTCGTACCATTCTCAGCACCATTTGGCTGGACCGGTGGTAAAGGGAAAGACAACGTTGTCTACAAAGGTATGGAACTTCAAGACAAGGCTGTAACAACCGAAGACTACAACAAAGCTCTTGAAAAATGGAAGAAAGAGCAAGCAGAGTCTAACCAAAAAGCTCAAGAAGAATTAAAAGATCATGTGAAATAAACATCTTTTGATCGAGGCAAATTTGCCTCGATTTTTTTCTTGTTCAGAATTTGATATAAAAGCGCTTACATAGTATAATAGCTGTATTGATTATAAAATAGTGAGGTCTCTTTTATGAAAAAGAAACAGTGGTGTCCATGGTGGCTTCAAGCCTGCTACTAGCTCCCTTTGTCTTAAATCAAGTGGTAGCAGCAGATGAGAACCTAGCAGAGCTTGCTCCAACGAAAGAAGTGGTGACTCAGGTGGCTCCGGAGCCTGTAGCTTCTGAAGGAGCAGCTTCCCAATCTCAAACAGACCAGTCTGCATCCGGCCCAAGTGTGGATCCTAAGAAGGAAGTAGAGACTTCTGAACCTGCAGGACCGAGTCCAATTGCTCCGGCAGAGACGGAGGAGACTGGCCAGACAGTTGGACAAGAAAAGACCGTGACGGTAACTGAAAAAACAAACCTCCCACAGGCACCCCAGGGGGCAGGTGTCCCAGCTAGTCCAGCGGCTTCGACGGGAACATCAACTCCAGCGACAGGACAAGCCTTAACCTCTTACACAGGAAGCTTGGCAAATAGTGAGCTCAAGGATAAGGAATTAACGGTTCAAAATGCTGTTGATGAATTGCTTCAGTGGGCGGCGAAGGATCCTAAGCAGGCTGGTCAATCGGCTGCTGATCGGGAACGCTTTGCTAAGAGTCTAGGGATGATTAGCACTCAAGAGGACTTGAACCGCAAGGTCAGTCAAGAAGAGCTGACCAATATGTATAGCATTGCTAAGAAACTCTATGATGCCTATCGCTCTGAAAAGAAAGCTCCTCTCTTTTTAAATGGGCGGGCTCAACCCATCTTTCCCTTATACAAGTGGGGAAAAATCAGATGAAGACTACCACTATGAGGATAGCGAAATCGTCCGCTTCCCAGTCTATGTAGAGACCGATTACGATACAGATGCGGATGGCAAGCGGGACTTAGTCAAGGCCATTGTCCAGTTGCCTAAGGCAGTTGCCAGGGGAGACTTTAAGGCGGCGACCATTCTGGAAGCGCGTCCTTATGTAGCAGGAACCTTGGATGAGAACTATGTGACTCTTGAAAGCTTGGGCTTGCCGACAGATGGCTCCTATGATATGAAGAAGTTGCGGAATCAACCAGCTAAACGACAGGCTGTTGGAAACTCATCAACTGTAGATGCGGCTAAGAAGGCCAAGGCTTCGGATTGGTATTACTACAGTCCCTACGAGTACATCTATGACTACGAAATCTCAACTGGTACGACTATTTCTTGGTCAGAGGCTATGCCTTTATCTCTAGTGCTGGGCTTGGTACCAAGGGATCAGAAGGATTTAACACCACAGGCTCTGATCTCGAAATCAATGCCTTTAAGAATATTATCGAGTGGGTCAATGGCAAGCGCAAGGCCTACACCGATAAGACTAGCAATGTTGAAATCAAGGCAGACTGGGCCACAGGAAATGTTGCCATGACAGGTCTATCCTGGGCTGGAACCACGACCTTTGGTGTGGCAAGTACAGGAGTCGAAGGCTTGAAGACCATCGTTCCAGCTGCTGGGATCGCTTCTTGGTATGACTATTTCAATAGTCAAGGAACAGCTTATGGGAACCCACCATATAGTGATTTATCTTGGTTGTCCCTCTATGTCGGTACTCGGATCCTAGATGAAAAAGACTGGGCAGGCATTTGGCAAAATTATGCCAACTATATCAACCAGCTCAACAAGGACCAAAATGCGCACGAACGCAATTACAGCGATGTCTGGAAGGAGCGGGATTATACCCTTCATCCTGAAAAATTCAAGACCAGTGCCCTCTTGGTTCATGGCTTGAATGATGACAACGTTAAAACCAAGCATTTTGAACTCATGTACGATGCCCTCAAGAAGGCAGGCCAAAATGTCAAGCTCTATCTCCACCAGGGAGACCACGTCTATCCAGCAGCCATGTCTCGTGGTTATGGTATTCAGGCCAATGGCCAAGATTTCTATGATCTTTTGAATACCTGGCTTAGTCATTACTTGTACGGGGTAGAGAATCAAGTTGACAAATTACCAGCTGTCTTGGCTCAAAACAACTATGACCCAAGCAAGTGGACCACTTATGATAACTGGAAGACTTCACAACGCCTCTTCCTCAATGCCCAGTCGAAACGCTTGGAAGAGACGATTTCAAGTGATTACGCAGGAGCTGGCATAGAGATTGCTAAACGCAACGAAACTGTGAGTCAAGGTTCTTCAAAAGCCAACATGACCTTTGTGTCAGAGGTGACAGAAGATACTACCATCAAAGGGCATATCCCTGTGCACTTCAAGGCAGCCCTGGCTAAGGGGAAAGGCAAAAACTTCCAGATCAATGCCCTCTTAGTCGACGTCTCTGATGAGGAATTTGATGTGGTCGGCAACGGTGGCGTCAAAGCAGATAAAAAAGCAGACGGCTTCTGGATGGGAAGTAACCTTTCTAATCTCTCTGTAGCAGAGTTTGAGACCATTAAGACCAAATACAAGGTCATTGCTAAAGGATGGATCAACCTGGCCAACCCTGAGTCTGGCTATGATTCAGCCAGCTCAAGAAATAGTATCGAGCCAAAAGTTGGAGAATTCCACGACTATACGGTCCATCTCCAACCAAACCTCTATACGGTTAAAAAGGGCCACAAATTAGCCCTAGTCTTCAATACCTATGATCCATCTGACTTAACCGTTGAAAATCCTTACGAAGTCACCTTCAAGACAGATTCTATCCGTGCGACCATTCCGATTGTAGAAGGGACGCGTTCGCAAGTAGCTACTTATCTTCCTAACGCAGCTGATACAGCTTATGCTGCCCTTCCTGAGATTCAAGGAGCCAAATTGGTAGAACCAGCAGTTCATTACATTGAAGAATACCATCTGCCAGTCCTTCCAGAGCCTGAAAGATATGGTAGATCAGAGATTCCTGCTAGTACAAATCTTCGTCCACTCGTCAAAACGGCTGAGAAAGAAACTGCAAAACCAGAATCTCTATCTGTTGCTTATGGACAAACATTTGTCTATGAGACGGGTAAATCAGTAGTTCCAGCGCAAGAAAAAGCAGGTCAACTTCCTCAAACAGGCACTGAAGAGGAATGGATAGGATTCTATGGGTTAGGTACCCTCCTCTTGTCTAGCCTTCTTTTCTGGAAGAAAAAGAAAGAAGATGTCCAAGGCTGAGAACGTAGCAAATATTTCTAAAAACTTGAATTTTGGTGTAGAATAGAACTATCAATGAGAGATTAGTGGAAAGCACTGATCAAAGGAGGAACTATGGTACACGTACTAACAGATGCAACATTTGAACAAGAAACTAGCCAAGGCTTGGTCTTGGTGGACTTTTGGGCAACTTGGTGTGGTCCTTGTCGGATGCAGGCCCCAATCTTGGAACAGTTAGCAGAAGAGATTCATGAAGATGACTTGAAAATCTTTAAGATGGATGTGGATGAAATCCAAACACTGCTCGTAATTTTGGCATCATGTCTATCCCAACACTCTTGTTCAAGAAAGATGGCCAAGTGGTGAAACAAGTCGCTGGTGTTCACACCAAAGAACAACTCAAAGCGATTGTTGCGGAATTAAGCTAAGATAAAAGGAGCCCTTGGCTTCTTAGCGTATCAAACTCGTTCATTTCCGATGATGGAAGTGGGCGAGTTTTTTCTTTTTATGAATTTGTTAACAGAATAAGATAAGGAATTGACAGCGCTTTCCTAAGGTGTTAGAATGAACCTGTGGTTTGCCATAAAATATAAGAAAGAGAGTAGGACAGAAATCGGTAATTCGTTAGAATTCGATTTCGTCGTCCCACCTCCGCACAGTTGAGTAGGGCTGTAAAAGCTGATGAAATCAGCGTAGTAGAGCCCACTCAACCACTGCGTCTTGCTCGACAATCCAAAGACAATTGAAAGGCTAGAACTTTTGTCCTAGCCTCTTCAGTCAATTAAATTTTCTAGTTAGTCTGCTAAAATCCATACGCTGACGGAGCGTTCTGAGACTGGGAAATCAGCCCAGCCGTCTTCTTGGATTTGAACGGGTTCCTGGTAATTTCCTAGGGCATCGTAGTAGGTCTGTCCTGCATATGCTTGGCCGATTTCCATGCGTTTGGCAGATGCAGCCGCATTTGAAATGACGCAGGCGATAGGAGCAGACTCTTCCGTTCCAGAGCGAGTCCAACCAATGCAGTTAGGATCGTCAAAGTAGTCCCTTTGTTCACCGTAGGATAAGTCTTTGCGGATACGAAGGAGTTGATCAAGCTCGGCTTGGAAATCCTGCTGAGCAAAGTCCCCTGAAATGCCGTAATAGTCTCCATAAAAGACACATGGAAGTCCGGCCTCGCGGAGGAGAATGAGGGCGTAAGCAGCAGGCTTGAACCATTCACCAACAGTGGACTCTAAGGCTTGTCCTCTCTGGGTATCGTGATTATCGACAAAGGTTACAGCACTTTCTGGATGATTGCTTGCGAGCGTACCATTGAAAATAGTGGTTAAATCAAAGTTTTCCCCTTCTTGGCTAGCTCTAAAGAGATTTTGGTGGAGGGCAACGTCGACTAAGTCGAACTGATAGTCAATGCTAGCTAGGTAGTCATTGTTGCTTTGTTCATCCCCGTTCCAAAACTCACCAAATACGTAGAAATCGTCTCCATATTTGTCCGTGATTTGCTGGATGAAGTTCTTCATAAAGAAGGAGTCGATGTGTTTAACCGCATCGAGACGGAAGCCTTCTACCCCAGTTGTTTCAATAAACCATTCAGCCCATTGGTTGAGGTTTTCGACCACTTCTGGGTGTTTGAAGTCGATATCAGCGTACATGAGGTAATCATAGTTGCCGTTTTCGCTGTCGACCAGATCATCCTGTGCCCAACCTTTGTTTTCCCCTTGGATTTGGTAGATGCCACTCTTATTGCGGGAAGCATCGTAGTCGGTACCGGTGAAGTGGTACCAGTGCCAGTGGAAGTCATTGTAGGCTCCATTTCGGCCATCAAAGGTAAATTTGGTCCAGCCCTTGATAGTAAAGGGCTCTGTCAAGACAATGGTCCGATCGTTAGGGTCCACTTCGACCACTTCAAATTTTTCTAAACCATCGGCTGCTGCCTTATGGTTGAGGACCACATCAGCCATAGGCTGGATTCCAGCTTCTTTTAAGGCTTGGATGGCTTGCAAGTAGTCGTCTTTGAATCCATACTTGGTGCGGACAGTCCCTTTTTGGTCAAACTCTCCAAGGTCAAAGAGGTCATAGACGCCATAGCCGACATCATTGGCAGATGTCGCTTTAAAAGCAGGTGGCATCCAGATTTTACGAATGCCCAAATCTGCCAGGTGAGGAGCATCTGCAGCTAAGCGGGACCAGTGTTGGCCATCTGAGGGTAGGTACCATTCAAAATATTGCATTAAGGTTTGATTTTCCATTTTGTTCTCATCTTTCGTGAATAATGCCTTATTTTACCAAAAATGACAGGATAGGGCAAAGGTTTGCACTCTCGAAAACGCTGTCTTTATTGGATTAAGGATAAATGGGCTGGGAAACGAGCTCTCGCATGAGAAAAATGGGGAATTTGCCCTCATGAATAGGAACTATTTTTTCGTTTTTGTTCAAGTTGGCTCAATCTGTCTAAAAAGAGACTATATGTCGAAGAAGTGTCTCCATCATTTGATTGACAGGAAGGAATGTCTGTAGGATTTTCCCTGCTGTCAGTTAAGTTGTTATCCTGTTTGAAAGCTAGCTGTATACCAAATGAGAGGAATTCTAGCTTGCGGACAGGAGGAGATGCCGTTGTTGAAAGGAGGGTTCGTTTTTACTGCATCTATTGAAAAATGATCTTGTCTACTTATTGTCGTTTCGGATAAACCGTTAAAACGACACCTTTCAAAGGAGTTTGTATATGAAAAAATCTAGCCTTGTTTCGATTGTTTTTGCAAGTTTGTTACTGAGTCCAGTTGTTTTGGCGCGCCATGTCCAGGCGGAGGAAGTAGCTACGAATGGTGTAGAACCAGCCTTGACTACCCAGGTGGGACAGCCAAGTACAGCTGAAGCCACTCCTATTTCAGATGCAGTTCCAGCAAGTGGGGAGCTGTCTCCTAAGAAGGAGCTTACGAATCAACCTAACTTGGACCAAGCGACTGCTGAAACAGGTCCTACAACGATTCAGCCGACAACGGGAAATGAATCCTCTCCGACCAAGGAGACTGCTGTAGCAGAAAAAGCTCCAGTCCAGCCTACTAGTGATGCTCCTCAATCAGCAGAAGTGTCTGTTGCAGAGAAGAATCCTTCTCCAGTTTCTAGCGCTCCTAAAGTGACTCTAGGAGAACTTTCAGAAGTGACTGGTCAACCAGTAGCAGAGTCAGATGTGAAGAAGGAAGCTACAGTGATAGACGCTGTCAACCAGCTCTTGAACTGGGCCTCGACCAAGGAGAATCAAGTCGGGTCTACCGATAAAGATCGATTGGCATTTGCTAAGAGCTTAGGAATGGTCAAGGAGGGAGTAGAGGGTTCTGCACCGGTCACGGATCTCTCCAGCATGGTAGAAGTGGCTAAAAAGCTCCATACTGCATACCGAGCAGAGCGGAAGAAACCTCTCTCTTTTTGAATGGACGAGCCCAGCCCATCTTCCCATTTTCACCTGGGGATGATATTGAGCATTATTCCTATGATAAGAGTGACATCGTCCGCTATATTGTCTATGTTGAAACTGACTATGATACGGATGGAGATGGCAAACCGGATTTAGTCAAGACCTTTGTACAGGTGCCAAAAGCTGCTGTCAATGGGGACTATAAGGCTGCCAGTATCTTTGAAGCTAGCCCTTATGTAACAGGGACGACCGAAGAGCGTACCTTAGAGGGAATTGGTCTCAAAGAAGGTGGAAACTTCGAGATGGCCAAGCTCTATGAAAAACCTGCCAAACGCCAAGCCAGCAAAACTGTAACGACAGAAGAAGTAGCCAAAGCGACCGATCCAAAAGAATGGTACTATGTCAATCCTCGTGAAAGCTCGAATGACTATACACACTATGACTATGAAAATCTCAACTGGTACAATTACTACTTGGTTCGTGGCTATGCAGTGGTGACCAGCAGTGGCTTGGGCTCAAAAGGATCCGATGGGATCAATACGACCGGCTCAGACCTTGAAGTGGCAGCTTTACAAGAATATCGTGGAGTGGCTTAACGGCAAACGTAAAGCCTACTCAGATAAGACTAGCAACCATGAAGTCAAGGCAGACTGGTCCAATGGAAATGTAGCCATGACAGGCTTGTCTTGGGCAGGTACGACAACTTTTGGAGTGGCGTCTACTGGAGTGGAAGGTCTCAAGACCATTGTGCCAGCAGCAGGGATTGCCAGTTGGTATGACCATTTCAACAGCCAAGGATCTCCCCCTTGATACAGGTGCTTCCAATGACCTTTCCTGGTTATCTGTCTATACCTCTGGTCGTATCCTTGACAAGGAAGATTGGGACAAGGTCAAGGATTACTATGCAGCCTACATCACCAAGCTCAATGAACTCCAACACAAGGATGGTCATAATTATAACGAAGAATATGCGAAACGCGACTACACGCTCAACGCAGCCAACTTAAAGGCAGCTCCTCTCATTATCCAAGGGCTCAATGATGACAACGTCAAGCCTAAACATTTCGAACTTATGCTGGAAGCCTATAAGAAGGCAGGAATCGATCCCAAGGTCTTGCTCCACCAGGGCAATCACATCTATCCATCCACGCGTTGGTCAGGGACAGAAGTGGCAGGACAAGCTTTTAATGACCTGATGAATCTCTGGTATAGCCATTACCTCTACGGTATCGAAAATGGCATTGAAAATCTCCCACAAGTAACGGCTCAGGACAATTTGGATCCTAGCAAGTGGCACCGTTTTGACAAATGGGATACGGATCAAGCTATCTCAGGTCGGATCTACTCCAAGCGTGAAGAGGTAACGGTAACGGGGGATTATTATGGCACGGGAAACAACTGGACAACACGCAACCAGGATGCAGCCTTCCATTCTTCCGAAGTGGCAGCTTCCTATGCAGCCACCGTCGACCAAGATACGACCATTAAAGGTCATATTCCGGTGCATTTTAGCGCAGCTTTTGTCAAGGGAGACAAGAACCATGCCCATGTCAGTGCGACCCTGATGGATGTTTCCGATGAGGAATTTGATGTCGTTAAGGAAGAAATCACCTATGATAAAGATGGCTACAGCACGCGCACACTGGAAAAAGAAACCATCGATGAGACAGGTTACTGGGAACGGTAGCAACCTAGAGACTCTGCCTCTCAAACGTTATAAGACCCACAAGGTTAAGAGTGTGGTGATTGCGCGTGGTTGGATGAATTTGTCTAATCCAGCATCTCGCTATGACTCAGCAAGTTCTAGTCATTCTATTGATGTCAAAGAAAATGAATTCCATGATTACACCATGTACTTGCAACCAAACTTGTACACAGTGAAGAAAGGTCATCGTCTGGTCTTGAGCCTACACACCTATGATCCGGATTATATCTATTTTGCGGATCCATATGAAGTGACCTTCAAGACAGACTCTATTTCAACAACCATCCCAACTGTCGAAGCTAGTCGGTCGCTCTTATTCCGCTACCAGCCAAGTGAAAGGATACTGAATATGCAAGCTTGGCAGATCGTATTCTCCCAATTGCTAAGAAGAAGCCTACTGTAGTGGAAGAAGCCGGTAAGGTCTCTGTTGCTGATCAAGCTAGTCATCTGGAACAACAACCACCAGTCGGACGAGACCAAATGGACTTCCGTAAAGAACAGAAAGAAGAATTGGCTCAATTAGCACACGTCAGCGAAAGCAAAAGCCAAGGAGAGGAAAGTGTCGCTCGCTTGCCTGAAAAGGAGGAAGCTCACTTGCCTGAAACTGGAGAAACAGTAAATATCTGGACAGTTTATGGCTTGCTAACCGTCCTTGCGACTAGCTTGTGGAAAGTTGTCTACCGTCGCAAAGAAGATCAATAATACCAGACTGATCGCCCAAGGGTGATAGCATATCAAAGGATCCAGTCCATCAGAAGGAGGCTTCCATTGAGATCCATAGAACATTTCCAAGAACAAATTGCCACCATTTTTCAAGAGGCAATGTCCATACCGAGCTTTACTAATACCGAGACAGAAAGAGAGATAGAAGACTATCTAGACCAACGAATTGGGTCTATTCCATATTTCAAGAGTCACCCCCAGCACTTTGGTCGCTACCCTCTTCCCAATGACCATCTTCATCGCAGTGTCAATTGGGCCTTGGTCGATAAGGGCAAGAAAAAGACAGTGATCCTTTTTCACCACCACGATACGGTAGATCTAGAAGATTACGGTCCCCTAGCCCCTATAGCTTTGGATTCCGAGGCACTGGTTCAAGCCTTGAAGGGCATTGATTTTCGATTAGAAATGCAGGAGGACCTAGATTCTGGCCAATGGCAATTCGGACGAGGTTCTTGTGACATGAAGGCGGCCTTAGCGCTCCAACTGGGTGTCTTAGAAGCCTACGCCTCCGATCCAGAAGGGGGTCAGGTCAACCTCCTCTACCTTTCTGTGGGAGATGAGGAGTCCTATTCACGTGGGATGAGAGGAGCCTTGGCTTTGCTCTGTCAGTTAAAAGATGAGTTTGACTTGGATTATGTCTTAGCGGTCGATTCAGAACCCTTTGAAGCCACTAGTGACAAGGAGAAGGTCCTGCACATCGGAACGGTCGGCAAGCTCATGCCAGTCGTCGTGGCCCAAGGGGTCTTATCCCATATGAAGGAGCCACTTAAAGGAATCAACGCCCTCTCTCTTCTGATAGCAGTCGCATCGAAATTGGACCTCCATCCAGACCTATCCGACCAAGCTTCTGGGAGAGCAGTCTCCTCTCCCTTCTTGGTCTTATCTGCGAGATTTGAAGGACCAGTATGATGTATCGACTGTCCTCTACGCTGCTGGCTATTTCAGTGTGCTGCATCTGAAAAAGACCCCTCAGGAATTGCTACAACGCATCAAGGAGTTGAGCCAGGAAGCGGTTGATGAGTTTTACGTCAAATACCTGTCCCTCCAGGACCAAGCAGGGACAAGAACATGTGATAGCTCAGCCATGAGTGATCAGCTATCAAGAATTGCTGGATCGTTGCCAAAAGAAGGAAGGCTTTTCAAGCTTCCAAGAGCAATGTGAGCAAAGGGCCTACCAAGCTTTCTTAGCTGGAGTCAGCTATCAGGCCATTGCCATCCAGCAGATCCAAGCTTACTTAGACTTCCTAGCGGAGAAGACTCCATTGGTCGTTATTGGCTTTGCACCACCCTATTACCCATCCATGAACTGTCGCTCTTTACCAAACACCAGTCTCAAAATTGGCACCCTGGTGGATGATTACCGCCACTATTTAGGAAGACGCGGCCTGAGCCCTGAAGGTCGAGGAATACTTCATGGGCATTTGTGACACCAGTTATTGCGCCTTGGAGAGAGACCTAGCAAGCTATCAGGTTGTCTTGGATAGTTTGGCGACCCCTTCTCAAGTCTACGAGTTGATCTGGAAAAAAATTGCCCAGATCCAAGTGCTGCAGTCAATTTAGGGGACCTTAGGGGCAAGGAACTCCATCAAAGAGGGGAACGGGTCTATAGGGAGGATCTCCTAGATACCATTCCTAGTTATCTGTTTGGCCTTCTCTACCGCTTTGATGAATTGCTTTAATACTTAAGTTTTCCATTGACAAATGAGGAAAAGAGGGCTAAAATATAGGCAAAATAAGTAACCACTTTCTTTCATTAGGGAAGTGGAATAGGAGAAGGAGAATCTATGATTGAATTTCAAGGAGTCACCAAGGATTACGATGGTCAACTGGCATTGAACCATTTGAACTTAACCATTGAAGATGGGCAAATTGTCGGCTTGATCGGCCATAATGGAGCCGGGAAATCAACGACCATTAAGAGTCTGGTCAGTGTCATCACCCCAACGACTGGTAGAATCCTAGTAGATGGGAAGGACCTCTATAGTAATCGCTTGGAAATAAAGAAGAAAATTGGCTACGTAGCCGATTCGCCAGATCTCTTCCTTCGTTTGACGGCCAATGAATTTTGGGAATTGGTCGCTACTTCTTATGATATGAGCCAGCAGGAATGTGATGACCGCTTGGAGCAGTTGCTGCATCTGTTTGACTTTGCTAGTCATCGCTATGAGGTCATCGAGTCTTTCTCTCATGGGATGCGCCAGAAGGTCTTTGTCATCGGGGCTCTTCTATCTGATCCAGACATTTGGGTTCTAGATGAGCCCATGACTGGTTTGGATCCCCAAGCCTCTTACGATCTGAAGCAGATGATGCGGGAGCATGCAGACAAGGGCAACACCGTCATCTTCTCTACCCATGTCCTCGAAGTGGCAGAGCAACTCTGTGATAAGATTGCCATTCTGAAGAAGGGGAACCTCATCTTTTATGGAACCATCGAGGAATTAAAGGGGCAACACCCAGAACAAAGTCTAGAGTCCATCTATCTTGGACTGGCTGGTCGAAGAGAAGAGGTGAGTCCAGATGCGTCTTAAAATGGTTCGTCGCCTAGTCGATGTCAACATCATCTATGCGACTCAGCCTGCCCAATTAGCGAAATTTAGAAAGAAGCAGGAAAAGGATCCGACTAGGAAGGTCAATGTTTCCGCCCAGTCCATTCGGACCTATATATTTATCGGTCTCCTTTATCTCTTCCTTTTTGGGATACTTTCTAGTGCCAATGATTTTGTCTCTAGCCCTGGTCCCTTTGTCAATATGATTACGCTCTTTGCGCTCTTGGCCATATCCCAAGGCTTGATGAGTTTTTTTACAATGTCTTTTACGAAAGCAAGGATTTACAATTTTACTGTCCCTATGCCTTTTTCGGATGCAGAAGTGATTGCAGGAAAGAGTATTTTCGGTCATCTTAGTGCTCCTGATGGCCCTGCTTCCAATGATGAGTTATTTCATCATTCTTCCTATTCAAGCAGGGGGAAATATTCTGGTAGGGGCTCCTTCTGGCCTTCTTTGTGCCCTGATCCTCCTCTCCATCCTCTTCTTTAGGCACCTTGTTCTTATCCCATCTGATTACCAAATCAGCTGTCTTTAAGAAGCACACCAGTTTGGTGTCTAACCTCATCATTGGATTGAGTAGTCTCATTTCCATTGGAGCCTATCTCTATATCAATATGCTCCAGTCAGAGCACTCGGTAGCTGGTGATCTGGTCACTCAACCCAGCATTTCCTCCGATAGAGGTCTTTCATACCTTTATCTTGAATCCTTTGGATTCAGGAGCTCTAGTGGGGATGTTGGCTTGGGTATTGGTTCTAGCAGTCCTCCTTTGGCTGGTAAAAAGTCAGGTCTTGCCTCATTTCTATGATGCTGCCCTTGAGGTTTCTTCTAGCCATGCGGTCAAGGAGCGGGTCAGTCAGATGAAGCTAGGAGATCAGAAGGCCTTTCATCGCTTTACCGTTTCCTATCATAAACGGCTTCTGAGTGATGGTACCTTGCTGACCCAGGTCATCTTCATGATGGCGATTTTCCCTTATCTGTTCACATTTGGCTTGTTTTTAGGGGCATCGCGAGCTTCCCTCCAAATTGAAAACTACCTCACGCCCCAATACCTGCTTCCTTTATCGTTGATTGCTTTTATGATTGGAGTTTTCAACTCTGTGGAAAGCTTGACCAGTATTGGGATCTCCTTGGAACGGGAAAATTTCGCTTATCTTCGTGCCCTTCCGATTGACTTTAAACGCTATTGTTTGAAGAAATTTTGGATCCTCTTTTCAGTTCAGTCTGCTTTACCGATTGTGCTCTTAGTAGGGGTATCTTGCTACTTTGGGGTCCATCCTCTCTCCTTCTAGCTATGCTGTTTGATTTGGTTTTTTGACCAGTTTGAGTTTGAGTGTGATCGCTTTTTAGACGAGACTACAGCTTTTTAACGACCAATTGGTCGACTGTAACGGATCTGATGAACCGTAATAGAGGAAATGCTGCCCTGAGAGGCTTATTAATCTTCGTCTTTATTATCGTCATGCTGATTTTGATAGGATTTGCTTTCTATCTATCCGCTGTGGCCTTCACCACCTTGATTGCTAGTGTGATTTATCTTCTCATTGCAGGGTATAGGAGCTTTTGCAACTGTTTCTATCTATAAACGTACTTTTTATAAATTTAACCAAGAGATTGGTGAATAAAAAAATTCCCTCTGGTCTTACCGGAGGGAATCTGTATTTTTAAAATACTGGAATGAGTTCTAGCCTTTCAGATTGAAGACAAAGTCATATTAAAAAAACTTTCCTTAGGTGAGTACGGACGTCAGCGAACTTCTTCGAAGTTCCAAGACTAATTATTGAGCCTAAGGTCTCAATATTCCGAGTGCCTGAAACGTTATTGTTTCAGGCACTTTTTCTCACAGCGGAAAGTTTTGGTATTTTTTTGAATCGATTTAAAAAAATTGGAACTCATTTTTTTATTTCTGCAGAATCGCTTAACTTATTTTACTTTAAAAATAGTTTGTCATTATAAAAGACTGGAATGGTTCCCAGTCTTTTATAGTTTGTTGTTAAATTTCATAGCCGATTAAGAGGCCACCTTCTTCAGCATAAAAGCTGCAGAGGCCAGAGGTCGGAAGAACTTCAATATCCGCATTGGCGAATTTTTCATGGACCAAGGCAGAGAGTTGTTCTACGAATTTATCGTTGCGACGGTGAGCGATGGTGATATGTCCACCTTTATAGCCGGCTTTGAGCATTTCTTCAAAAGTTGTGGAAATAGCTTTCTTTTGGCCACGGGCTTTATGGAGGAGCTCAAGGGTTCCAGTATCGCTAGCTTGGCCGACCATACGGATGTTTAAGAGGCCGACAACCGTTCCGATAATTTTATTAAGTCGACCATTTTTAACCAAATTATCGACCTTAGCCAGTACAAAAATCAGTTTGGTTTTTTCTTGGTATTTAGTGATGACTTCGACCACTTGATCAAAGTCAAGGTCTTGGGCGATGAGTTGATGGAGTTTGCGGACGAGGAGGTCCACTCACCCCCAGCTGATAAACTATCGATCACATGGATATTGCTTGCAGGATGGTCTTCTAGATAAAGTTTTTTTGCGACCTGAGCACTATTGTGGCTTCCAGACAAAGTACCAGTGATGGTAACAACGATGATATTATCAGCACCCTCGAAGGCTTTCATATAGTCATCAGGACTAGGACAAGCTGATTTGGAAGCAGTAGTAGTAGCATACATATCTTCCATCATTTTGTCTGTATCCAAGTTGGCGTCGTCTGTATAGATGGTCTCACCAATCTGGATGGTAAGGGGAACTGAAACAAAGCTAGTATCTGGTGCAGCACTTTCATAAGTACGATAATCACAGCCAGAATCTGCAATAATTTTCCATTTCATTTTTATTACCTCAAAATGTAAAAAATTGTACATTGACAAGTAGTTAGTCTTTTTTTACAATTATATCATGAAGTTGCATTCTCTGAAAGCAGATACATTCAGATGATACAGATAGAAAGTAAGTGTTATGGCAGAAAGAAAGATATCCGAAAAATCCTTAGAAAATTTAAAACGGTCTAACCAAGAAAGCAATGCCATCACACGCGAATCCTTGGAGATTTCCCTTACTTCAGTTGTTGGATAAAAAGGACTTGAAAAAGATTACCATTTCAGAATTGGTGGAGAGAGCAGGAGTTTCTCGCGCAGCTTTTTACCGAAATTATGAGTCAAAAGAAGAATTGCTCGAATCCATCTTCCAATCAACTGTTTCTAAGATTACTAAGTCTTTGGAAGGCTATAATTTTAAGACCGATTTGTACCAGATTTGGGTCTATCTCTTTAAAGAGGCCAAGAAGGAAGCCCGCATTATCAGCTTGGCTGTCGATTATAATTTTGAGAAACTGCTTACCAAGGCCGTTTATGAATTTCTGGAAAAGAGGAGTTAAAAGTCAGAAATCCTCACAAGGACCAGCTAGCTATTTGAATTCCTTCCTCAGCTCAGCCATTGTCTCTGTCCTAGCCAAGTGGATTAAGGATGGCATGAAGGTGCCGGCGGAGAAGATGGCTTCCTTAGGTCTTCCCTTGTTTCCTCAAAAGAAAAGAAAATAAGAAAAATGATCTACTAGATCGAGTGTTTACTTCGATTCCAGTAGATCATTTTTTACGTTTATCTAGGAAACGGTCCAGTTCCTTTTGATTCTTGAGAGAGATGAATTTTTCGGGGTAGGTGGAGTGGATGTTTTGATACCTTTCTCTGGCAGTTTTTGTTCGTCCATCCCAGAGAATCCAACGGATGAATTCCCAGTCAAAGCGTTCAGGGCAGCCTGCTGCCATACTCTCACGGACACATCCTTTATAACGGCGGTATCGTTTCCACCCTCTATAGAGGCAGTTCCAACGAGAGAAGTTGAGAAAGATAATCTGATCGGCTTGCTCCATTCTCTCCTCATAGCAGCACCAAGAGTAATTGCCATCAATGACCCAGTCTCTATGCTCGCTGAGAAACTGTTTCATTTCTTGCTCCATCCAATCCCGGTCACTGTCTATCCAACCCGGTTGAAATTGAAGGGTGTCCATGTGGAGCTTGGGAATGGAGTAGTAGCGGACTAGGTTTTCAGCCAAAGTTGACTTACCAGATCCTGAATAGCCGATAATCATAATTTTCATGTCTTCTCCTCATTTGGAAGCAACAAAAAAAGCTCCGGAGAGCTCATTTTGTATGCAATGCTTGATTAGCCAAGTTTTGCTGCAAGACGTGCTTTATCACGGCTAGCTTTGTTTTTGTGGATCAAACCTTTAGTTTCTGCTTTATCGATAGCTGAGCTAGCAGCGCGGTAAAGTTCTTCAGATGGGTTTGCTTCAAAAGCTTTGATTGCAGTACGCATAGCTGATTTTTGAGCCGAGTTTTTTTCGTTTTGTTTAACGTTCAATTCAGCGCGTTTGATAGCTGATTTAATGTTTGCCAATTTTTTCACCTCCAATGATATTCTAACTCTCTTATTATATCTGAAAACTTTTCTTTTGACAAGCCCAAACTAATTTTTCTTCGAATCGCTACTTTTTTAAAGATCATTTTGTCTTAAAACTCTTATCTCTTGAGATAGATTTCGTCGATCTCATGGTTGGCAGATTTGTGCAGGATCAGTTCGGCTCGGTTCCGGGTGGGCTCGATATAGTCTTTTAGATTTAAGAGGTTGATCGACTCCCATACCTGATGAGCGAAGGCGAGGACTTCTTCTTCAGGTTGCTTGGTAAAGCGGTGGTAGTAGTTGCTTGGGTCATCTTTCGCACGGTCTAACAACTTTTTAAAGCGATCGATATACCAGGACTCAATATTGGCAACCTCAGCATCCACATAGATGGAAAAGTCAAAGAAGTCTGTCATATAGAGCCGATCGTTTTGGGGATTCTGAAAGACATTGATCCCTTCCACGATAATGAAGTCCGCAGCTTGGATGGTTTGCTTCTGGTCAGGGACGATATCATAAATCTCGTGAGAATAGACGGGATCTGGTAACTCTGACCATTTTTAAGCTGATTCAGGAAATCTAAGAGAAGTTCCATATCATAACTTTCAGGGAAACCCTTACGATTGAGAATGTTTTGTTCAATCAGGGTCGCATTGGGATATAAGAAGCCATCTGTCGTCACTAACTCCACTGTAGAACCGGAAAAGGTCCGAGAAAGAAGGATTTGAAGGAGACGACTAGTCGTTGATTTGCCGACAGCCACGCTCCCTGAAATTCCAATCATAAAAGGCTGTTTTTTACTTTCCTGTTGGAGAAAAATGCCTTTTGAGAATGCTAAATCCTCTTTCGCTTTTTTGTAGATTTGAATCAGATGTGTCAAGGGTAAGTAGATATCTGTTACATCTTGCAAGCTAATGAGGTCGTTAAAACTCTTGATTGAATTCAATTCCTCTTCAGATAGAGGAGGAGTTGATTTCCCGGTGGAGATTTTGCCAAGTTTGTCGATTGATCTTTTCGAAGTGTAGAAATTCTTTATCCATTGCAAGCCTTTCCTCCATAGTGACCTTTAGTATATCAGTTTTGAGATCTTCTGTAAACGATTTAAAAATAGGTTAAATTATGCTATAATGCTAATATGAGTAAAATGTACTATGACGAACATCCAGATGCCCAACATGATATCCATGAGTTACAGGTGGTTCTTTTAGGGGAGCGGATGAAATTTCTGACGGATGCCGGTGTTTTTAGTAAGAAAATGATCGACTTTGGTAGCCAGGTCCTTTTATCTTGTTTGTCCTTCCAGCAAGGAGAGACGGTTTTGGATGTTGGTTGCGGCTATGGTCCACTTGGTCTCTCTTTGGTTAAGGCCCAAGGGATCCATGCGACTATGGTAGACGTTAATACACGGGCTTTAGATCTAGCTCAGAAAAACGCAGATTTAAATCAAGTTGAAGCAAAGATTTTCCAATCCAATGTTTATGATCAGGTTGAGGGAAGTTTTGATCATATTATCAGTAACCCTCCCATTCGGGCTGGAAAAAAGGTAGTCCATGAAGTACTTTCTGGGAGTTTTGACCATTTGAATCCTGGGGGAGACTTAACCATTGTTATCCAGAAAAAGCAGGGTGCTCCTAGTGCGAAAGCCAAAATGGAAGAAGTCTTTGGAAACTGTGAAATCCTCAAAAAAGACAAGGGTTATTATATTTTAAGGAGTGAAAAAGTCACATGAGAGCTGTAGATATCATTCAGAAAAAACGTGATGGCATTGAGTTGAGTAAAGATGAGATTCATTGGTTGATCGAAGGCTATGTGGCTGGAACAGTACCTGATTATCAAATGGCTGCCTTTGCCATGGCGGTTTATTTCAAGGGGATGACGACCCGAGAAATTTCAGATTTGACCATGAAGATGGTGGAGACAGGGGAGCAATTCGACCTTTCCGCTATTAAAGGCATCAAGGTGGACAAACACTTCAACAGGTGGTGTAGGGGACAAAGTAACAATTGTACTGGCACCTCTAGTGGCTAGTTTTGGCGTCCCAGTTGCCAAGATGAGCGGTCGTGGTCTTGGACATACAGGGGGGACCATCGATAAGCTAGAATCCATTAAAGGATTCCAAATTGAGCGGACCCAGGAAGAGTTCATTAAACAAGTACAAGAGATTGGCCTTTCTGTCATTGGACAGTCGGACCAATTGGTCATGGCGGATAAGCTTCTCTATGCACTTCGGGATGTAACAGCGACGGTTGATACAATTCCATTGATTGCCAGCTCGGTCATGAGTAAGAAGATTGCGGCTGGAGCGGATGCCATCCTTCTCGATGTCACCGTTGGAGAAGGGGCCTTTATGAAGACCATTGAAGATGCGCGTGAACTAGCTCGTACCATGGTGGATCTTGGTAATGCTGTTGGTCGTAAGACCATTGCTGTTTTGACAGATATGAGCCAGCCTTTAGGAACCAGTATCGGGAACCGTCTCGAAATTCTTGAAGCCTTAGATATTCTTCAAGGCAAAGGCAGAGAAGATGTGACTCACTTCATTTGTGAATTGGCTCAAATTATGCTGGAACTTGGTGGGGTGATGGCCAGCTTGGAAGAAATCAAGCAGCATCTGACAGCCGGCAAAGCACTGAAGAAGTTTGAAGAAATGGTCCTTGCTCAAGGTGGAGATTTAGACGATCTCATCGTCCAGTTCAGGTAAAAAGAACAAGTGCCTGTCTATGCAGAAGAGGATGGCTATATTGTAGCCTTGCCTGCTATGGAACACGGACTCTTCGCTATGCGTCTAGGAGCTGGCAGAGCTGTCAAATCAGACGATTTGGACTATGAAAACAGGGATTGTTTTTGCTAAGAAAGTTGGGGATCCTGTTCAAAAAAAGGCGACCTTGTTGCAACTATTTATACAAATTTAGAAATTTGTCAAAAACCATTGCAGAATTCCAAAAAAATGTTAAAAATACTAGACAAGGTTGTAAGCGTTTCAGAAATTATTGAAATTGTTTCGTAATTCGTTTGATGGAGATTTATTAATGAAATTAAACAAATATATTGACCACACATTATTAAAACCTGATGCACAACAAGAACAAATCGAGGCTTTGATCGAAGAAGCGAAAGAATATGATTTTGCAAGTGTTTGTGTCCAACCGACCTGGGTCAACTTCGCTGCAGAAGGACTTCGGGATTCAGATGTAAAAGTGTGTACAGTGATTGGTTTCCCTCTTGGCGCAAATACACCAGCTGTTAAAGCATTTGAAACTCAAAATGCCATCCAAAATGGAGCCGATGAGATCGATATGGTCATCAATATCGGTGCCTTGAAATCAAAAAATCTGACATTAGTAGAAGAGGACATTCAGGCTGTTGTAGATGCAAGTGGTGATCGCTTGGTAAAAGTGATAATCGAAACCTGCTTGTTAACTGAAACTGAAAAAGTAGTGGCTTGCCAGATTGCCAAATTGGCAGGAGCAGACTTTGTCAAAACTTCAACTGGTTTCTCTACTGGAGGAGCAACTGTTGAGGATGTTGCCCTCATGCGCCAGGTTGTTGGACCGGATATGGGAGTGAAAGCATCTGGAGGTACTCGTAGCTATGAGGATGCACAAGCCATGATCCAAGCGGGTGCTAACCGAATCGGCACTTCCTCTGGAGTAGCCATCATGAAGGGAGAAGTAGCCCATGGCGACTACTGAGTTGATTGACCTAGCTGTAAAAACAAGTGAGAATGCTTATGTACCTTATTCTCATTTTCCAATTGGAGCTGTTCTTGTGACAGATGAGGGGAAGATTTATACAGGCGTCAATATTGAAAATGCGAGCTTCGGCTTGACCAATTGTGGCGAGCGGACAGCCATCTTTAAGGCTGTTTCAGAAGGAGAGCGTTCATTTAAGGAATTAATTATTTATGGTCAGACGGAAAAACCAGTTTCACCCTGTGGTGCTTGTCGCCAGGTGATGGCTGAATTTTTCGAGCCAGACCTACCGGTTACTCTGGTAGCCAAAGATAAATCGACGGTCGTGATGACGGTCAAGGAATTGCTTCCATATTCCTTTACAGATCTTACCTAGTAACATCTGTAAAGGCGGTCTATTGACCCTTTCATTAATCCGCAACTTAGTTGCATATCTTATTTAGGAGGTTCAGAAATGAACAAGAAACAATGGTTAGGCCTAGGTCTAGTAACTGTCGCTGCAATCGGACTTGCTGCATGTGGAAATCGTGCGTCTCGCAAAGATTCTTCAGATGCAAAAACTGATTTAAAAGCTGCTATCGTTACTGACACAGGTGGTGTTGATGATAAATCATTCAACCAATCTGCATGGGAAGGTCTACAAGCTTGGGGTAAAGAAAACGGTCTTTCTAAAGATAACGGATTCACTTATTTCCAATCTACAAGTGAAGCAGATTTTGCAAATAACTTTAGCCAAGCTGCTACAAACGGCTACAAATTAGTTTACGGTGTTGGTTACAAACTTGCTCCAGCTGTTACAGCTGCTGCAGATGAAAATGCTGATATCAACTACGTTATCATTGACTCTGTTGTAGGAGATAAAAAGAACGTAGCATCTGCTGTTTTTGCGGATAATGAAGCTGCTTACCTTGCAGGGGTTGCTGCTGCCAAAACAACTAAGACTAACAAAGTTGGTTTCATCGGTGGAGCACGTGGTGAAGTTATCACTCGTTTCGAAAAAGGATTTGAAGCAGGCGTGAAGTCTGTAAACAAAGACATTTCAGTAGACGTACAATATGCTGAAGACTTCAACAACCCTGAAAAAGGAAGAACTATTGCAGCGACACAATACGCTGCAGGAGCTGACGTTATTTACCAAGCTGCTGGTGGTACAGGAGCTGGTGTCTTCAAGGAAGCAAAAGACTTGAACGAGAAGAAAAATGAAGACGAAAAAGTTTGGGTTATTGGTGTAGACCGTGACCAAGTTGACGAAGGTAAATACACTTCAAAAGATGGTAAAGAATCTAACTTCGTATTGGCTTCAACTTTAAAACAAGTTGGTAAAACTGTTCAAGAAATCGCAACTCAAACTGCTGATGGCAAATTCCCAGGTGGAAAAGTGATCACATTTGGTTTGAAAGATGGTGGTGTTGATTTGACAACTTCTAATCTTTCTGAAGATGCTAAAAAAGCAGTAGAAGATGCTAAAAAACAAATTATCGATGGTAGTGTAAAAGCACCTGAGAAATAAAACCTTCCGGAAGCGATCCATCCTTCTTGGGTCGCTTTTTTATGAGGTGTTGGGACATTTTGTCTCAATAGAACTTACTAACTCGTTTAGCAGGTCCTACTGAAATAAAATATAGTTTTCTAGAAAGGAATATTCGAATGGCACACGAAAACGTCATTGAGATGCGTGAAATTACCAAAAATCTTTTGGTGAATTTGTCGCAAACGACAAAAATCAACCTCGAATTGCGTAAAGGTGAAATTCATGCACTTCTTGGTGAAAATGGAGCTGGGAAATCAACCCTGATGAATATGTTGGCTGGTCTTTTGGAACCAACGAGCGGAGAAATTGTGGTCAATGGGAAGTCTGAAAAACTAGATTCTCCTTCAAAGGCTGCTTCTCTAGGGATCGGGATGGTTCACCAGCACTTCATGTTGGTGGAAGCTTTCACTGTTGCAGAAAATATCATTCTTGGTAGCGAAGTCACTAATAAGGCGTATTAGATTTGAAAAAAGCTAATGCAGATATCCTTGAATTGTCAGAACGCTACGGCTTGGCTGTGGATCCTACAGCAAAGGTTGAAGATATTTCTGTTGGGGCTCAACAACGTGTAGAAATCTTGAAGACACTCTATCGCGGAGCTGATATTCTGATTTTCGACGAGCCTACTGCAGTGTTAACTCCTGCTGAAATTTTTGAGTTGATGGGAATCATGAAAACCCTTGTTAAAGAAGGGAAATCTATCATCCTTATCACTCACAAACTAGATGAAATTCGTGCCGTTGCAGACCGTGTCACAGTTATTCGTCGTGGTAAATCTATTCAAACTGTTGGTATCGAAGGTGCTACCAATAAAGATTTGGCAGAAATGATGGTTGGGCGCTCAGTTTCTTTCGTAACAGAAAAAGAAGAAGCACAGCCTAAAGAAGTGGTTCTTGCAATTTCTGACTTAGTCGTGAATGAAAACCGTGGTATTCCTGCGGTCAAAGAGCTATCTCTTGATGTTCGCGCAGGCGAAATTGTCGGGATTGCAGGGATTGATGGGAACGGTCAGAGTGAATTGATTCAGGCTATTACCGGACTTCGCAAAGTCAAATCAGGTAGTATCAAAATTAAGGGACAAGAAGTTGTTGGCCTTTCCCCACGTAAGATTACTGAAATGAATGTCAGCCACGTGCCTGAAGATCGTCATCGTGATGGTCTTGTGCTCGAAATGATGCTTTCTGAAAACATCGCACTTCAAACTTACTACAAAGAACCACTTAGCAAAAATGGTGTTTTGAATTACAATCAAATTAATTCCTATGCCCGCAAGTTGATGGAAGAATTTGACGTTCGTGCAGCTAACGAGATTGTGCCAGCAAGTGCTCTATCAGGAGGGAATCAACAAAAGGCCATTATTGCTCGTGAAGTTGATCGGAATCCAGATTTGTTGATCGTTAGCCAACCGACACGTGGATTGGACGTTGGTGCGATTGAGTACATCCATAAACGTTTGATTGGTGAACGTGATAAAGGGAAAGCCGTCCTCGTTGTCAGCTTCGAATTAGATGAAATTCTAAATCTATCTGACCGGATTGCTGTTATTCATGATGGAAAAATCCAAGGTATTGTGAAGCCATCTGAGACCAACAAACAAGAGCTTGGTATTCTTATGGCTGGTGGAGAAATCAAGGAGGCTTCAAATGAATAAAAATACAAGACAAATTGCTATTCCTTTTATTTCTGTAATCCTAGGAATCGTCCTCGGAGCCATTATCATGTGGATCTTTGGTTATGATGCTCTTTGGGGTTATGAAGAACTCTTCAAGACAGCTTTTGGTTCCATTAAAAATGTGGGTGAAATATTCCGTACTATGGGGCCGCTGATTTTGATCGCTCTCGGATTTGCGGTAGCCAGTCGAGCTGGATTTTTCAATGTCGGCTTACCAGGACAAGCCTTAGCTGGTTGGATTGCGGCAGTATGGTTTGCTTTGTCCTTCCCAGATATTCCGCGTATCCTAATGATTCCTTTGACGGTCCTTGTATCTGCAATTGCCGGTGGTCTCATTGGTTTGATTCCAGGACTTCTGCGAGCATTTTTAGGGACGAGTGAAGTCATCGTTACCATTATGATGAACTACATCGTACTGTTTGCTGGAAATGAAATGATCCGGAACTTCCCTAAAAAGTTCATGGTCGATTCTGAATCCAGTATTACAGTTGGGGCAAATGCAAGTTATCGCTTAGGCTTTCTGACGGAATTGACTAAGTCACGGATGAATATCGGTATCTTTATCGCCTTGATTGCTGTTGCAGTTATTTGGTTCATTATTAAGAAAACAACACTTGGTTTTGAGATCCGATCCGTTGGTCTTAACCCGAATGCTTCAGACTATGCAGGGATGTCAGCTAAACGTACCATCATTCTTTCTATGGTGATTTCAGGTGCCCTCTGTGGAATCGGTGGAGCTGTAGAAGGGATTGGTACCTTCCAGAACGTTTATGTTCAAGCTGGTTCCTTGGCTGTTGGATTTAATGGGATGGCAGTGGCTCTCCTTGCTAGCAATTCTCCTATTGGGATTGTCTTTGCGGCCTTCTTGCTTGGAACCTTGCAAACAGGTGCGCCAGGTATGACCACAGCGACTATTCCACCAGAACTTGTCAATATTGTGACAGCTTCGATCATCTTCTTTGTAAGTGCTCACTATATTATCGAAAAATATATCAAACCTAAAAAACAAATGAAAGGAGTAGAGTAAGGATGAATATTGTTGCTATACTAACGATTCTTGTATCGAATATGCTGGTCTATGCTGCTCCCCTCATTTTCACTAGTATCGGAGGTGCCTACTCCGAACATGCTGGTGTCGTTAATGTCGGTTTGGAAGGGATCATGGTTATGGGAGCTTCACAGGAGTCGTGTTTAACTTGACTTTTGCTAGTTCTCTTGGAGGCATGACAATCTGGCTTTCTCTTCTTGCAGGTGGTTTGGTTGGTCTCATTTTCTCCGCCATCCATGCGGTAGCGACTATTAACTTCCGTGCTGACCATGTGGTGAGTGGTACGGTATTGAACTTGTTGGCTCCTGCCCTAGCTGTCTTTTTGGTAAAAGCCATTTACGGAAAAGGCCAAACCAACAATATCGATTTGTCATTTGGTAAATTTGATTTTCCTTTCTTGTCTGATATTCCTGTCATTGGTGATATCTTCTTCAAGAATACTAGCTTAATGGGATATGTAGCGATTGCATTTTCATTTGTAGCATGGTTTATCATGTTTAAAACGAAATTCGGTCTTCGCCTTCGCTCAGTTGGTGAACACCCACAAGCTGCGGATACCCTCGGTATCAATGTTTATCTCATGCGTTACTATGGTGTGCTCATCTCTGGATTCTTAGGAGGAGTTGGGGGTGCCTTGTATGCACAATCTGCTTCTGTCAATTTCTCTGCCACTACCATTGTGGGACCAGGATTTATCGCCCTAGCGGCAATGATCTTTGGTAAATGGAGCCCAATCGGTGCCATGCTATCCAGTCTATTCTTGGACTTTCACAAGCCTTGGCAGTTGTATCTACGCAGATTCCTTTCCTTGCCCATATTCCAGGAGTTTACCTCCGTATTGCTCCGTATGTATTGACCATCATTGTCCTAGCAGCCTTCTTTGGTAAGTCGGTTGCACCGAAAGCAGATGGTGTGAACTACATCAAATCGAAATAAAAGCCTCCATTATGGAGAAAGAAAGCACGAGTCATTCGGACTCGTGCTTTTTTGTACTTATGGATTGGTTTGCATTTCTTCAAGTAGGTTTTTTGCTGTCGTAGTCGGTAAGATCCGCAGGCGATTTAGTGAGTAAAGGCCATCATCTAGACTGGCTAGTCCATTATTGGTCGTTAAGCCCATTTTGTAGCCATTTTTTTTTCTGCTAGTTCCATGGTGACATCAGAGTAGCGACCGGCAGGGTAGACAATGGTGGTAGTGGTTTGATGGAGTTTCTTATCTAGTACTTGTTTGGAATTTGCGAGTTCAGATTTCTGACGAGAGCTATCTGATTGAGCCAAGTCTGGATGAGATACTGTATGACTCTCAAAGGTCATACCTTGTGCTTTCATTTCTTTGATCTGATCGAAGGTTAAAACACTGGGTCTTTCCTCGTCAGAAAAGGAAGTAATGATATTGTTGGTTGCGGTCATTTGGTATTTTTTTAAGAGTGGATAGACTATGGTATAAAAGTCAGCAATTCCATCATCAAAGGTTAACCAAACGACTTTTCTCCCTTCAGGCAGTTCATTTTTAGTGAGTGCCCGATAGGCTTCCTCAGGTGTCAAGGTATAGTAGCCGGCTTCTTTAAGAGCTTTGAGATGACTCTCAAAGGTTTCTGGTGCCACGATGAGATTGGCATTGGCTTCTTCAGAAGGAGCCATCGTGTGAACAGCGTGGTACATGAGAATTGGAATTTTTACAGGTTGATCTTGTTTTACCCATTTAGTGGTGGAGCCTTGCTGATTCACAGTCTGACTTGTATTTGTTTCTTGCTTGTCAGCAACGGGAGTACTAGCAGCTCGTTTTAATAGAAGAAAGCCTAAAATGAAGATGCAGGATAGCAGAAAAGCATTTAAAATAAGTAGTAAGCGTATTTTCTTTGGGACACGTCTTTTTCGGTGATTCATAGAGACCCCTTTCTAATTCATTATCATTATATCATAGGGGCAGGAAATCTCTTCAAGACAAAGTTACAAATGGACTAAAATTTTGGGAAATCTCCTTGATTTTTGAAGGAATGGCTTGCTAGTACGTTTAGTGAGAAGATTTAAATCTGAGAAAGTGGAGTTCTTGTAGAGGAAGAAGGCCATAGAACTAGTCAGAAGGGGCTAGTTTTTGATATAATAGACTATATTAGATTTTTAAGGAGACCAACATGTCTGTAAAAATTGCCTTACTAGGATTTGGTACTGTTGCCAGTGGCGTACCATTTTTATTAAAAGAAAACCATGAGAAGATCAGCCAAGCTGCTCAGTCTGAAATTGAAGTAGCTAAAGTTCTTGTCAAGGATGAAGAAGAGAAAGCCCGCTTATTAGCTGCTGGTCATGACTATAACTTTGTGACCAATGTTGATGAGATCATTGAAGACAAAGACATTGCCATCGTTGTTGAATTGATGGGTCGAATTGAGCCAGCTAAGACCTTTATTACCCGTGCTCTTCAAGCTGGAAAACATGTCGTAACAGCTAATAAAGATTTGCTTGCGGTTCATGGAGCTGAGTTGATTGCGATCGCCAAAGAGCATGGCGTTGCCCTCTATTATGAAGCAGCAGTAGCTGGTGGAATTCCAATTCTTCGGACCTTGGTTAACTCTCTCGCTGCAGATAAGGTGACTCGTGTCCTCGGTGTGGTCAATGGAACCTCCAACTTTATGATGACCAAGATGGTCGAAGAGGGCTGGTCTTATGAAGATGCTTTAGCTAAGGCTCAAGAGTTGGGCTATGCGGAAAGTGACCCAACCAATGACGTAGATGGGATTGATGCAGCCTACAAAATGGTGATTTTGAGCCAGTTTGCTTTTGGGATGAACGTTCAGTTTGACCAAGTAGGTCATAAGGGGATCCGCAACATTACTCCTGAGGATGTTGCTGTGGCTCAAAGTTTAGGCTATGTAATCAAATTGGTGGGATCTATCGAAGAAACTCCTTCAGGTCTCTCAGCAGAAGTAACTCCAACCTTCTTACCAAAAGCACACCCACTAGCTGGCGTGAATGGTGTCATGAATGCCGTTTATGTGGAGTCTATCGGAATCGGGGAATCCATGTACTATGGTCCTGGTGCAGGTCAAAAACCAACAGCAACTAGTGTAGTCGCTGACATTATTCGCATTGTTCGTCGCCTCAATGAGGGAACAATTGGAAAAGCCTTTAACGAATACAGCCGTCCTGTGCAATTGGCTAAACCAGAAGATGTGAAGAGTGATTATTACTTCTCTATTCAAACTCCTGATATGAAGGGACAATTGCTCAAGTTGGCACAAATTTTCAACCAAGAAGATGTTTCCTTTAAGCAGGTCCTCCAAGCAGGTGCCAAAGATTCTGTGGCTCGTGTTGTGATTATCACTCACCAATTGAATCAAACACAATTGCACCACATCATTGAGAAAATTGATGCTGAAGCTGACTTCACCTTGTTGAATACCTTTAAAGTATTGGGAGAATAAGATGAGAATTACAGTACCAGCGACCAGTGCCAATGTCGGTCCAGGATTTGATTCTGTTGGAATCGCTGTTTCTAAGTATTTGACCATTGATGTGCTAGAAGCACAAGAAAACTGGTGGATTGAACATGACTTGGGAGAGGAAATCCCAAGCAATGAAGAGAATCTATTGCTTCAAACCGCTCTCCAAGTTGCATCTGATTTGCCTCCTCATCGTCTCAAGATGACCAGTGAAGTGCCTTTGGCGCGTGGTTTGGGTTCATCCAGCTCTGTTATCGTAGCGGGGATTGAGTTGGCCAATCAACTGGGCAAATTATCCCTAAGTGATGAAGATAAACTAGAAATTGCGACAAAAATCGAAGGTCATCCGGATAACGTAGCGCCAGCCATTTTTGGAAATCTGGTCGTAGCGAGCTATGTGGATCAGCAGACCAATCATTTGGTCCTTCCATTCCCTGAGTGTGCTTTGGTAGCCTTTGTTCCCAATTACGAACTCAAGACTAGCGATAGCCGAAATGTCCTTCCAAGTGAGTGGACGTATAAGGAAGCTGTGGCAGCTAGTTCAATTGCAAATGTGGCCATTGCTGCTCTTGCTAAGGGTGACTTACGAGTTGCAGGAAAAGCTATCGAAGCGGATCGCTTCCATGAGCGCTACCGCCAACAGTTGGTTGCAGAGTTCCCTCAGGTTAAAGAAGTTGCACATCAACACGATGCTTATGCCACCTACCTTTCTGGTGCAGGTCCAACTATTATGACCTTGCTTCCAGTTGAACATGCAGAAACCTTTGCCAAAGACTTGGAGTCTAAGGACTTAAATGGTCAGGTCTTCTCATTAAAGATTGACACAACTGGTGTGAAGGTAGAGGCCAGTGAATCTTGATTCAATAAAAAATGATTAGATAGGCTAAATTAGTCTATCTAATTTTATTTATCTATGATAAAATAGTTCTATAAATCATTTGTCTATCAAATTATTTTTAGGATAATAAACAATTATTCGAAAGATAGATAGAATTGTAAAGGAGACTGTAATTCTAATGAAAGACTTTGAACGTCATCAACTTGCTACGGAACTTGGATTCCAGTATGATCCGGAAACCTCATCTATTTATGGGGAAAACTCTGGCTATTTCTTCTTAATGAAAGAAACCGACACAAAAAAATGTCTTTTACCATTGCTCTTTCTGTTTCACGTGATGATGCAGAAGAAGCAGCGGCTCAATTGCATCAAATGGTCAAAGAATCTTCTGTTCTAAAGAGCATTAGCCTCAACCAATATGTCACAACTTTCACTGTAAAAGCTGGGATGACCAAAGCAAAAACGATTGAAAACATTCACCAAGCCGTAACAGAAATCCTGGAATTTTTACAGACCAATGGCTTCTACACTGTTTGTGGCTACTCTGGTGAAAAAGGACCAGTTGGTCTCTACCAGATTGGAGATTCCCTTTCTTGATGAATGAAGAAAACTATCAAATTGCTGAGTTCCCAACTAAAAGATTGAAACAGATTCATATAATAGTCAGAAAGAAAATGTCCTTCTTGGAACAGTCGGTGCCTTTTATTGGTGCCATTATTGGAGGGAGCTGTTACTCTTTTTATTGCCCGTCTCGGCTACGTAGCTTTTTATGCTGGTTTTATCCTTGGGATCTGTGTTGTCAAAGGCTATGAGATCTTAGGGAAGAAATTTAGCAAACTTGGTGCAGTTATTTCTAGTATCCTCTTGTTGGTGACTATTGTTCTCGTTCACCAATTTGACTATGCCTTAGAAGCAGTTAAACAGCTTGGACTCGACTTTAGTGATGGATTTGATTTGATCAATTCCCTTGTACTAAATGGTGAAGCACCTGAAAAATACTTCTTTAACTTCTTTATGTTGGCAGTCTTCACTATTATTGGGGGTGGTGTTGCCATTAGCTCAGCCTTGTCTACTCAAAAAACACGTGGGATTGCACGTAAGATTGGCTAATTCAATTAACCCTTGTTTAAAAAAATTAAAACAGAATCGGTCCTTTGGCTGTTTCTGTTTTTTTACTTCTGGGTCGAAAGTGGGCTGGTTTTTGTTATAATGGATAAGATAACGTATAGAAGAGAGTTGTGAGATGGAAATCGTAAAGCAAATCAAAGAGGAATTGGCTGGTATTGAGATTTTGTTCAATGAGCCACTCAAACAATACACCTATACCAAGGTTGGAGGGGCGGCAGATTATTTAGCCTTTCCTCGTAATCAATATGAATTAAAACGAATTGTTACCTTTGCAAATGCCCAGGAAATCCCTTGGATGGTCTTGGGGAATTCTTCCAATATTATCGTCCGTGACGGTGGGATTGAAGGCTTTGTGATCATGTTTGATCATTTTCATGATATCCGGGTCAATGGGTATGTGATTGAAGCAGAGGCAGGTGCTAAGCTGATCGATGTGACTCATGTAGCCCGCTACCATAGCTTGACAGGTTTTGAATTTGCCTGTGGGATTCCAGGTAGCATCGGTGGAGCTGTCTATATGAATGCTGGCGCCTATGGTGGTGAGATTGCCCACATTCTCCAATCGTGTAAGGTCTTGACGCCAGAAGGAGAAATTAAAACCTTAACAGCAGAAGAATTAGCCTTTGGCTATCGTCATTCCAAGATCCAAGAGACAGGAGATGTGGTGATTGCTGCTAAGTTTGCTCTAGCGCCAGGCAACTATGATCAGATCAATCAAGAAATGGCTCGCTTGACTCATTTGCGTGAGCTTAAAGCAACCACTTGAGTATCCATCTTGTGGTTCGGTCTTTAAACGGCCAGTGGATCACTTTGCTGGACAATTGATTAGTGAAGCTGGATTAAAGGGACACCGGATTGGTGGTGTAGAGGTTTCAGAAAAGCATGCTGGCTTTATGATCAATGTCGATCATGGTACTGCCAAAGATTATGAAGACTTGATTGCTCATGTCATTGCGACAGTTGAAAAAAATCAGCTGGGTGTGACCTTGGAGCGCGAAGTCCGTATTATTGGGAAAGATTAAGGGTTCGAGATGGAATAAGGGTTACTCTAGGGTAGACCCTTCCTACTTTAGAAGGGGGGTGAGTGCCTATCGATACCGAAAATAGGTGGGGCAGTCTTATAAGTCCCCGAGAGGTGTTGGTGGTCTGACGGGTTCGCTCGTCAGCCTATGAGACTAATGGTTGGTCTCAGAAGGAAACGCATGAAAAAGAAGGAATTTATGTGAATTGAAAAAACCAATTATTGAGTTTAGAAATGTCTCAAAAGTATTTGAAGACAGCGATACAGTGGTTCTCAAAGATATCAACTTTGAGTTGGAAGAAGGGAAATTCTATACCCTCCTCGGTGCTTCAGGATCTGGTAAATCAACGATTCTGAATATCATTGCCGGTTTGTTAGACGCTTCGACAGGGGATGTCCTCTTGGATGGTGTTCGGATCAATGATGTACCGACTAACAAACGGGACGTCCATACTGTCTTCCAATCCTATGCCCTTTTCCCACACATGAATGTGTTTGAGAATGTTGCCTTCCCCCTTCGTTTGAAGAAGATAGACAAGGCTGAAATCGAGAAACGAGTGACTGAAGTTCTTAAGATGGTGCAATTGGGAGGCTTTGAGAAACGTTCCATCCAGAAACTTTCTGGTGGACAACGCCAGCGGGTAGCCATTGCACGGGCGATTATCAATGAACCGCGAGTAGTCCTCTTGGATGAGCCCTTGTCTGCCCTCGACTTGAAGTTGCGGACGGACATGCAGTATGAGCTTCGTGAATTGCAACAACGCTTGGGTATTACCTTTGTTTTTTTGTAACCCACGACCAGGAAGAAGCGCTAGCGATGAGTGACTGGATCTTTCGTCATGAACGAAGGAGAAATCGTCCAATCAGGGAACGCCAGTTGATATCTACGATGAGCCCATCAACCATTTTTGTTGCGACCTTTATCGGTGAGTCCAACATCCTTCCAGGGATCATGATCGAAGACTACCTAGTAGAATTCAACGGCAAACGCTTTGAGTCGGTCGATGGAGGGATGAGGCCAAACGAACCGGTCGAAGTTGTGATTCGTCCCGAAGACTTGCAGATTACACTGCCTGAAGAAGGCAAGCTCCAGGTAAAAGTGGATACCCAACTGTTCCGTGGGGTACACTATGAGATCATCGCCTATGATGAATTGGGCAATGAGTGGATGATCCACTCAACCCGTAAGGCTATCGTGGGTGAGGAAATCGGTCTGGACTTTGAGCCAGAAGATATCCACGTCATGCGTCTCAATGAAACGGAAGAAGAGTTTGATGCTCGGATTGAAGAATACGTAGAAGTGGAAGAGCAAGAAGCCGGATTGATCAATGCCATCGAGGAGGAAAGAGATGAAGAAAACAACCTCTAACCTCTTTGTGGTTCCCTACTTTCTCTGGATCCTCCTCTTTGTCTTGGCTCCCGTAGTTTTGATTATTTGGCAATCCTTTGTCAATGTCCAAGGACAAGGTTCCTTAGAGAACTACCAAACCTTTTTTACAGCGCAGAATTGGACCTACCTCAAGATGAGCTTCAACTCCATTCTCTATGCTGGGATCGTTACTTTTGTGACGCTTTTGATTTCTTACCCGACAGCTTATTTTTTGACCCAGCTTAAGCACCGCCAACTCTGGCTCATGCTGATTGTCCTTCCAACCTGGGTCAACCTCTTGCTCAAGGCTTATGCCTTTATCGGGATTTTTGGTCAAGGGGGATCTATTAACCAATTCTTGAGCTTCATCGGAATCGGTCCGCAACAGATCCTTTTTACGGACTTTTCTTTCATCTTTGTTGCTAGTTACATTGAGTTGCCTTTTATGATTCTTCCTATCTTCAATGTATTGGATGATTTGGATCCAAACCTCATCAATGCTAGCTATGACCTAGGAGCTAACAAGTGGGAATACCTTCCGTCGAGTTGTCTTCCCACTGTCTATGAACGGGGTTCGCTCCGGTGTCCAATCAGTCTTTATTCCAAGTTTGAGTCTCTTCATGTTGACGCGTTTGATCGGAGGAAACCGGGTCATTACCCTTGGGACTGCCATCGAGCAGCACTTCCTTACGACGCAAAACTGGGGAATGGGATCCACCATTGGGGTGGTCTTGATCCTTGCTATGCTCTTAGTCATGTGGGTAACGAGAGAAAGGAGTGAACGATGAAAAAGATTTCACGTATCTATTTAGGATTGATTTTCTTGCTCCTTTATCTACCAATCTTTTACTTAATTGCCTATGCCTTTAATGCTGGCGGGGATATGAATGCTTTACAGGCTTTACCTTGGAACATTTCCAAAGTCTCTTTGAGGATACGCGCCTCATGTTGATCCTCTCACAGACCTTCCTCTTGGCCTTCTTGTCAGCCTTGATTGCGACCATTATTGGGACCTTTGGGGCAATCTACATTTACCAGTCTAAGAAGAAGTTTGAAGGACCATTTTTGTCCGTCAATAATATCCTTATGGTGGCACCTGACGTTATGATTGGGGCTAGCTTCCTGATCCTCTTTACGACCATCAAGTTCCAGCTGGGCTTTGCTTCTGTCTTGATGAGTCACGTGGCCTTTTCTATTCCAATCGTGGTCTTGATGGTCTTGCCGCGCTTGAAGGAAATGAACCGTGATATGGTCAATGCGGCCTATGACCTAGGAGCTACTCAGGTACAGATGTTGAAGGAAATCATGCTTCCTTATTTGACACCTGCCATCATTGCTGGTTACTTTATGGCCTTTACCTATTCCTTGGATGACTTTGCGGTGACCTTCTTTGTTACAGGAAATGGGTTTACGACCTTGTCTGTTGAGATCTACTCACGGGCTCGTCAAGGGATTTCGTTGAATATCAATGCCCTTTCTGCCTTGGTCTTCCTCTTCAGTATCTTACTGGTGGTCGGCTATTACTTCATCACTAGAGAGAAGGAGGAGACAGTATGAAAAAACTCTATTCATTCTTGCTAGGGATTGTCGTGGTCATCCTCGTGTTAGCGGGACTAAGTGCCCGTCTTGAAGCCAAGACCAATCCAAAAGACAGTGACAAGCTGGTCATCTACAACTGGGGAGACTATATCGATCCAGAATTGCTCAAGGAATTTACCAAGGAGACAGGCATTCAAGTCCAATACAATACCTTTGATTCCAATGAAGCCATGTACACCAAGATCAAGCAAGGGGGGACGGCTTACGATATTGCCATCCCAAGTGAATACATGATCGCCAAGATGATGGACGAAAACTTGCTTGAAAAGTTGGATAAGTCCAAACTAAAAGGCTTAGACAATATTGACCCACGTTTCTTGAACCTGGAATTTTGATCCGGACAATCAGTACTCAGTTCCTTACTTCTGGGGAACTCTTGGTATCATCTACAACACCAAGATGGTGGATAAGGCACCTGAGCACTGGGCTGATCTATGGAGACCAGAGTACAAGAATGACATTATGATGTACGATGGGGCGCGTGAGGTCATGGGGATTGGACTCAATAGCTTAGGCTACAGCCTCAACTCCAAGGATCCTCAACAATTGCAAGAGTCTGTCGATAAGCTCTATACCTTGATGCCCAATATCAAGGCTCTTGTAGCCGACGAAATGAAAGGCTACATGATCCAAAACAATGCGGCTATTGGGGTGACCTTCTCCGGTGAAGCCAGTCAAATGCTAGAGGCCAATGAGGACCTCCGCTATGTCGTCCCATCAGAAGCTAGCAACCTTTGGTTTGACAACATTGTCATTCCAAAGACCGTGAAGAATAAAGAAGCAGCTTATGCCTTTATCAACTTCATGCTTCGCCCAGAAAATGCATATAAGAATGCTCTCTATGTCGGTTATTCCACACCGAACAAAGAAGCTAAGAAGATGCTACCAGAAGAGGTCCAAGAGGACCAGGCCTTCTACCCAAGTGATGACACACTAAAGAACTTAGAAGTCTATGAACAACTTGGTAAGAAGTGGTTGGGTGTCTATAACGACCTCTACCTACAAGTGAAGATGTATCGGAAGTAGGATAAAATTCTATAAAAAGCTAAAGCAAGTTTCTACCGGTAAATAGTCGGTTCGAAACTTGCTTTTTTGTGTGAAAAGAAGAATTGAAAACGAAAAATACCTTTCTCATAGGTTCTTTCAATTATCTCAACTTTCAGAAAGATTATATTTTTTTATGATGCCTTTTTTTATTTGATTTGACTATAAAGTGTAGAGAGACTACAATAAAGTTGTAAACGTCGTCATTTTGTCAGAAGGCTTTCCTTCTTTCAAATTTCTACAATTTTAAAGGAGTTTCATTATGAGGAAAAAGAAGCTTACTTTTATTCTTTCTGCTTTATTACTATCGCCTATAGTAATAGCCAATCAGGTTCAAGCTGAGGAGCAGGCTGAAAAGCCGACCGAAGCAGTTTCTGAGCTAGTTCGTTCTCCAGAAGCTATTTCTACTGAGAATTCACAAACAAATGCCCAGTCTGAAACTGCAAGCCTTGAGTCAGTAGTGGAGGCAGATGCTGAGATAGAGCGCCCAGTGGAGGGGGACGCTAGCAAGCTAACTGAAACTGACGATACTTTAGGAGGATTACCGAAACCTTTATCGGTTTCAGAAACGTCTGGAAAACTCTCTAGTTTGATTGAAAATCCAAATGTGGCAAATCAAAATTTGACCATAGGGGAAACAGCAGACGAGTTGCTGAAATGGGCGGAGTCCAAACCGGACCAAACAGGTGCAACGCTTGAAGATCGACTTGAGTTTGCAAAGAGCTTGGGGATGATTCCAGATGGAGTAGGCAAGGATGAGCCCGGTCCAGAATCTAAACCATATGATTTCAATCGCTAAGAAATTAAAAGAGGCCTATCGTGCAGAGAAAAAAGAACCTCTCATCCTTAATGGAAAGACCCAGCCTATTTTTCCTTTTACTCCAGGTGATGTAGAAACTGGTTATTCCAATGAAAAGAGTGATATTGTCCGCTTTGTTGTCTATGTTGAGTCAGATTATGATACAGATGGTGATGGGAAAAGGGACCTCATTAAAACATTTGTCCAACTTCCGAAAGCAGCTGCCAATGGAGATTATTAGGCTTCGACCATCTATGAAGCAAGTCCTTATGTGGCGGGAACGACCAATAAGGAAACCCTTGGAGAAATTGGTCTAAAAGAGGAGGGCGAGTTTGACAACAAGAAACTCTATCGTTATATAGATCCTCGTCGTCAAACTGGTTCTACCACAACTTTAGAACATGCTAAAAAGGCAGATTCCAAAGATTGGTACTATAAAAATCCAAACGAAAGTGATGCAACCTTCACACGCTACGATTATGAAAATATTAACTGGTACAACTATTTCTTGGTGAGAGGCTATGCGGTCGTTACCACATCTGGATTGGGGAGCTATCAGTCAGAGGGCATCAATACAACAGGAAGTGACTTGGAAGTAGCTGGTTATAAGAGTGTCATTGAATGGCTAAATGGAAAACGGGTTGCTTATACAGATAAGACATCGAATATTGCTATTAAAGCAGACTGGTCGAATGGAAAAGTCGGTATGACGGGATTGTCATGGGCAGGGACCACTACCTTTGGAGTGGCTGCGACAGGAGTCGAGGGACTGAAGACTATTGTTCCTGCGGCTGGAATCGCGAGTTGGTATGATTATTACAACAGCCAAGGAACGACCTTTAACGTCGGTCCCTACAGAGATTTATCGCATTTGTCTGTCTATGTATCCAATCGGATTCTAGATCCGGCTGACTGGTCTAAGATTAAAGAGGACTATGCCCGCTACATTACTCAGTTGAATCGCGACCAACATAAACATGGCTATAATTATAGCGACATCTGGAAGAATCGTGATTATACCCTTCATCCAGAAAAATTCAAGGCCAGTGCTCTAGTCATGCATGGGTTGAATGATGATAATGTCAGAACCAAACATTTTGACCTGATGTATGAGACTCTGAAAAAGGCTGGCCAGCCCGTGAAGCTCTATCTCTATCAAGGAGATCATATCTATCCTGTCAATAAACGCTTCGGAATTAAAGAGGGGCAACAAAGTGTCAGTGACCTTCTCAATCTATGGTTTAGTCACTACCTATATGATGCAGAAAATCAGGTAGAGTCTTTACCAGAAGTAACCGTGTCGAATAACTATGATCCATCTAAATGGGAACATTATTCTAGCTGGAAGTCTAGCAATCAATTGACCTTGAAGACACTTTCTAGACGTGAGGAAGAAACCATTGATAATGATTACTATGGTGCAGGGATGGATTGGACCAATCGTGATTCTCATACCACCAAGCAATCCTCTACTGCCAATGCTTTGTTTACAGCAGAAGTGACAGAAGATGTGACCATTAAAGGGCATATTCCTGTCCATTTCCAAGCTGCCTTAGCCAAGCTGACTGATCAAAAGCACAAAGACTATCAAGTTAATGTGCAACTGGTCGATCTCTCTGATGAGGAATTTGATGTTGCATCCAATAAGATCACTTATGATGAAGCAGGCTACAAGTACCAAGAAATGCCTCTAAATACCCTTTCTGAAACAGGCTACTGGATGGGAAGTAATTTGAAAAACATTCCTAACAAGCAATTTGGAACCATTAAAACCAAGTATAAGGTCATCTCTTCTGGTTGGATCAACCTAGCCAATCCAGATGCAAGCTATGCCTCCGCTAGCTCAAGTAGTAGCATCGATCCCAAGCTAGGGAGAGTTTCGGAACTACACCGTCTATCTACAACCAAATCTTTACACGGTTAAGAAGGGGCATAAACTGGGCTTAGTCTTTACTACCTTTGATAGTAACTATGTCTGGACGGATGATCCGTACTCCTATCGCTTGAAAACACAGTCCATCGTAGCAGAAATACCAACTGTTCAAAAAAGTAGTCTTCGCTATGCTTGGTATGTTCCAAATGAGAAGGATGAAACTTATCAGGTCCTTCCACTGGTTGAAGAACCCCTACCAGAATATCCACTGGATACCCTTGTGCATACTGTGGATCAGAAAGAGCAGACACCAAACAAGGATTATACACCATACGAGTCAGGTTCATTAGCAGTTGAGTCTAGCAAGAAGAATACGCTGGTACCACTAGCTGTTAACTACCAACAAGAAACATCAGAGACGGTGGATGAAAATCTCCCTCAAGTAAGCAGTACTCGTAAGGAAGGACTTTATTTGCCGCAAACTGGAATGACCACCAACTTTGAAGTCATTTCAAGTGTGTTGGGAATCGTTCTTTTAGTCGGAATGGGAATGATCCGACTAAAAGAAAGAGAAAATTAGTCACATAGATTGAATCACCAGCTTTCCTATTTTTTAGGGGAGCTGATTTTTTAGTAGTTTGCGTGCTTCTAAGCATTGTCCTGAACTAGAAAAAAAGCCTTAAATATAGTATAATGAAGTGATATGCTTAGAAGGGAATGTAGAAGTATTGAGAACTTCAGAATTGCTAATTATTATTCCTGCTTATAATGAAAGTGGTAATATAGAAAAAACAATCAAGATGATTGAGGAACATACGCCAGAATTTGACTATGTCATTATCAATGATTGTTCCACAGACAATACTCTGGAAATTTGTAAAAGGAATCAATTTAATGTCATTGATTTACCCATCAATTTAGGAATTGGTGGTGCTGTACAAACAGGATATCAATATGCAGTTAGACACAGCTACCAATACGCTGTCCAAGTAGACGGAGACGGCCAACACAATCCTGAATTTATTAAAAAAATGTTAGAAGTTCTTCAAGAACGAAAAGTGAACATGGTGATTGGTTCACGTTTCATCGAGAATCAAGGTTTTCAATCTTCTTTCGCACGTACGGATTGGGAATTTCATTTTTTTGAAAAATTAATCAAGGTTTTGACGGGTCAAAAGGTAACAGATCCAACTTCTGGTTTGCGAGTGGCTGACCGAAAAGTGATTGAAGAATTTGCCAAACAATATCCAAGTGATTATCCAGAACCAGAGACGATTGTGTCCCTCTTAACCTCAGGATATTCAGTTGCAGAAGTGCCTGTATTAATGAACGAACGAGAGCAGGGAGAATCATCGATTACATTAAGCAAATCTGTTTACTATATGATTAAAGTGACTATGGCAATGTTATTGGCTAGAATTGGTGGAGGATATAAGAAATAAAATGCTAAATATTTGGTTGACCATTATTGTAATTATTTTTTTATGGTTTATATTCTGACGACTAGTTGCAAAGAAGCTTGTTGAAATGAGAAATGTCATCTCTTGGCTTATTCTTTGTATCGTCTCGTTGCCAGTCATTTGGTTTCCTAATTTGATTGGAGCAATATCTGAATTTCTTGGGATTCAGACATTAAGTAACTTTTGTTTTTTTATTAAGTACATTTTTTTATTAATATTTTTTTAATATTTTCATTAACTCGTACTGTATCAAAAGCAATCAGTACAGATTAAGAAATTGTCACAAACAATTGCCTTATTAAGAAGTGAGAATGAAAATGAACAATAAAGCAAATAGGAGTGTCTATTTTTGGAATTTTGCTGGGAATATAGCAGCGGCTGCAGTTTCTATATTGTATTTGATTATTGTCTCTCGATATACTTCCGCAAGTGATGCTGATAATTTTAGTTTGGCTTATGCAATTGGGAATCTCTGGATTGTAATTGGTATGTTTCAAGTAAGAAATTATCAGGCGACTGATTTGAAAGAAACATACTCATATTTGGAGTATTGGCTAACTAGGGTTATAACAGTTTGTTTGATGTTAGTCACATTATTTCCATATTTATTTTTTTAGTGGAAATAATGTTGGAAAAAGGAAATTTATTTTTTTAATTATAATCCTAACGGTGCTTTTATCGTTCTTGTGATGCTTTTTTTCTGACTTTATTCCAAGGATTGTTTCAACAACATGAACGTTTAGATATTGCCGGGAAATTAATGGTGCTACGTTATGGTTTGAGCACAATCATTCTCCTAATTAGTTTGTTACTTTCAGATTCTTTAATTTTTTTCTTTAATTTGTTTATGCTTATTTTAATGTTTTTTATTTGTTTTTTTAGGGTGATTACTTTCCAATCCAAACAAATTAGAACGATACCCTTTAATCAGATTTCATATACTACATTTAAGCGTTCAATTAGTATCATGAAAACTTGCCTTCCCTTGTTTGTCAATGGTTTTTTTATTAGTGTATGTATTGAATTATCCAAAACAAGTGATTGATAAATTGCTAGTCGAGGGTGTATTACGTGAAGGTGCTCAAAGAGACTTCAGTATCTTATTCATGCCTGTTTTCTTTATGAGTTTATTTGTATTAGCATTAAGACCGTTAATTACCGATTTGGCAAAACAATGGTCAGAAAAAAAATTTCATACGTTTAATGCTATGGTTCGTAAGATTTTATTATTACTTATGATTTTGGGACTGGTGGTATCAATACTAGCCTATTTGTTAGGGATCCCTATTTTTAAATATTATAAGTGGTATTGATTTATCAAATTATAGTTTATTACTTACTATTTTAGTGCTTTCCGGCTTTTTTTATATTCTATAGCTTCTGTCATAGGTGATTTTTTAATTATATTGAGGAAGCAAGTTTATCTACTCTATGTTTATATCGCAATGACGTTGTTGACAAATCTTCTTACGCCTTTAGCGATGAGGAATTTGGCTTGTTTGGAGCAGGGCTTAGTTTTGTTATAGTTATGTTATTTTTACACGCTTGCGAGTTGGATTGTCTTTGTAATTATGAGAAGGAAGGAAATTCAAAAAAATATGAATCAGTGGAATGATCATACATTTGTAATCTGTGCTTACGGGGATAGCCCTTATTTAGAGGATTGTATAAAATCGTTATTAAGCCAAACCGTAAAAAGTAATATTTTTTTATACACCTCTACTCCAAGTGTATTTATCGAAAGTGTTTGCCAGAAATATGCTATTCCATTTTAATACAAGTGTAGGTGGTGGGATTGGGAAAGATTGGAATAATGCATTATCTTTTGTTACCAGCCCAATATGCTACAATTGCCCATCAAGATGATTATTATGAACCAACCTATTTAATGGAAATTCAAGAGAGGATAAAGAAGCATCAAGATGCTATCATTCTTTATTCTGATTATTTTGAAGAAAAAAATGGTGAAAGTTATTAAACCAACTTCAAATCTAAAAAAATAAAATCATTAATGTTAAAAAAACAATCTCTTTATTCCCTAAAAACTAAGTGGTGGAGAAATCGCATTCTTGCTTTTTGGAAATCCGATTTGTTGCCCTGCTGTAACTTATAATTTAGAATTGGTTAAGGGGTTTTAGATTTGATGAGGAATGGAGAGTTAGCCTGGACTGGCTTGCTTGGTACCATTTAGCTAAATATGATGGCAGATTTGTATATATTCCAAAAAAATTAATGTGCCATCGTATTCATGAAGATTCTGAAACGAGTAATACCATTAGTGATAATACTCGAACTAAGGAAGATTACATGATGTATAATCTTTTTTGGCCAAAAAGGATTAGCGAAATGTTTAAATCGTTTTTTTATAAAAAAAGAGTCAGGATACAAATGGTTAAACATTACTTGTTTTGAGGTTTGATAACAATATAAAAGTTCTATTTTTCTTGCTTATCTGTAAAAACCATGAGTGATATTTATAAATATAAAGGATAAAATTGTGAAAGAAGCGCCTAAGATTAGTGTCATTATTCCAGTATATAATGCAGAATTATATCTCAAAAAGATGTATAGATTCAGTTTTTGAATCAAAGTTTTAAATCATTTGAAATTATTGCAATTGATGATGGTTCAAAAGGATAATTCGTTCAAAATATTGAATGAATACCAACAATTTTTCTCCAAGTATTAGAATTTTTGAGTCGGGAAAATAAAGGTGCAGCTTATACTAGAAATGAAGGTATCAAGCTTGCAAAAGGTGAATTCATCATGTTTATCGATAGTGATGATTATATAAAACTCAGACTACTTTGCAGGTGTTTTTATGATGAAATCTCAAGACGGGATGGATGATGCAGTTATTGGTGGACTTCAGAGAGTAAACCAAGTTGGCAAAACAACTATTTTTCTATCCAATTGGGTAAAGATAAATGGTCGAAAATATAGATCAATTTCTCCATGTGCTCGCATCTATAGAAAAACTTTATAGTAGATAACGAACTTTCTTTTTCCAGATATTCCGTTGGCTGAGGATTTGTTATTCAGTTTAACCGTATATACAAAATCTAAGAATATTAGAACCATACCCATATTGTGGATATAATTGGTTTTTACAATGAGAATAGTGCATCTAATACATTAAATAAAGGGTTTTAATCCAAAATTAGATATCAAGAATGTTCTTGATAAAGATAGCAGGGATTATCCCTGAATGATTTTTTTCTGAAACTAAATTAATTAAATTCTTTTATAAAAAAATTTACTCTTTATTGGTTATTGGACGGTGGGAGACATTCCACAAGTGAGGAGTTTTTACGTCAATATAAAGAAATTAATGATTGGGATCAAGATAAATGGAATGAAGTCCACTCTTTCTGTTTTTTTAATCGAGAAATTAGAGATGAGAGATTGATGGTTAAACTAGCTATCTTTACAATGAACTTGATTGAAAAAGTCGGTTTATTAAAACTGTTTGCAAAACTGTATTGTAAAGGATAGTTAGAAAAATCTATAGTTTACCGAAAAGATAATAGTAAATGTTAATAGGAGCAAATGAATGGTTATATCAGTTGTAGTCCCGTGCTTTAATGAAGAAGAATCGATCCCATTATTTTATGAAGAGATGGAACGTGTTCGGACAGCGATGGGAGAAGAATTTGAATATATTTTTATTAATGATGGGTCTTCTGATAAAACCTTAGATGTTTTACGAGAACTCAATCTCTTAAATCCTTATGCTCACTATCTTTCTTTTTCACGAAACTTTGGGAAGGAAGCTGCTCTCTATGCAGGACTTCAGCATGCTTCAGGGAGATTATGTTACGGTCATGGATGTGGACCTACAAGATCCTCCAGAGCTATTGATTGAAATGAAGCAGAAGTTGGATCAGCAGCCAAATCTAGATTGTGTCGGAACCCGACGCGTAACTCGTGACGGGGAACCACCAATTCGTTCTTTCTTTGCACGGCTGTTTTATAAATTGATTAATCATATCAGCCAAGTGGAAATGGTCGACGGGGCGCGTGATTTCCGTTTGATGCGCCGTCCCATGGTTGATGCCATTATGGAGTTATCTGAGTACAATCGTTTTTCAAAAGGAATTTTCGCCTGGGTTGGATTTGAGACAGAATACCTCGAATATAAAAATGTTGAGCGCGTGGCAGGAGAGACGTCTTGGAATTTTTGGTCCCTCTTCAAATACTCGATCGAAGGAATTGTCAATTTTTCTGATGCCCCACTAAATATTGCCTTTATTGGTGGACTTTTATCTTGGATCTTGGCCTTTATCATGGTGATTCTGATTGTGATCCGTACCTTAGTCTTTGGAGATCCTACTTCAGGTTGGCCATCCCTCATGACAGTGATTCTTTTCCTTGGGGGCTTCCAATTGCTAACCATTGGAATTTTAGGGTAAATATATTGGTAAAATCTTTTATAGAAACTAAGAAATCGACCAATCTATGTCATCAAAGAGAAAAGTGAGTAAAAAGCAGAAAACTTCTGCTTTTTTTGCTATAATGATAGGGATAAAGCAATTGAAAGGAAAGTACCATGATTTTAATTACAGGAGCAAATGGTCAACTTGGAACGGAGCTTCGCCATTTGTTAGATGAACGAAATGAAGAATATGTAGCTGTTGATGTAGCTGAAATGGACATCACAAATGCAGAGAAAGTAGATGAGGTATTTTGCGAAGTGAAAACCAACTCTAGTCTATCACTGTGCTGCCTATACAGCTGTTGATGCTGCTGAAGATGAAGGAAAAGAGTTGGACTATGCCATCAACGTGACTGGTACGGAAAAATGTAGCAAAAAGGCGTCTGAAAAACATGGGTGCAACCCTTGGTCTATATCTCAACGGACTATGTGTTTTGATGGGAATAAAGCCAGTTGGGACAAGAATGGGAAGTAGACGATCAACCAGATCCTCAAACTGAGTACGGTCGTACCAAAACGTATGGGGGAAGAATTAGTTGAGAAGCATGTTTCGAACTTTTATATCATCCGTACAGCTTGGGTCTTTGGAAACTACGGTAAGAACTTTGTCTTTCACCATGCAAAACCTTGCGAAGACTCACAAAACACTTACAGTTGTTAATGACCAACATGGTCGTCCAACCTGGACACGTACTCTTGCAGAATTTATGACCTATTTGGCTGAAAATCGTAAAGAATATGGTTATTACCACTTGTCTAACGATGCGAAAGAAGATACAACTTGGTATGACTTTGCAGTTGAAATCCTCAAAGATACGGATGTTGAAGTGAAACCAGTGGATTCTAGCCAATTCCCAGCTAAAGCTAAACGCCCACTTAACTCAACGATGAGTTTGGCAAAAGCGAAAGCTACAGGATTCGTTATTCCAACTTGGCAAGATGCCTTGAAAGAGTTCTATAAACAAGAAGTGAAATAAGAGAAATTTGAAGCGACCCTTAAGGGTCGCTTTTCTGTTTGCATTAGGCAAAAAGCCTAGAAAATGGTATAATTGAATAGACTGTAAATTGTTAGAAAGGGAATATTATGCAACACGTTTTTATTATCGGAAGTCGTGGGCTTCCGGCTCAATATGGCGGTTTTGAGACTTTTGTGGACCAATTGGTCTCCCATCAAGTGTCTTCAGAAATCCAGTACCATGTTGCCTGCCTTTCTAATGATCAAGCTTATCAACATTTTGACTACAAGGGTGTCGATTGTTTTACGATTAAAGCCCCCTAAGCTTGGGCCTGCGCGTGTCATTGCCTATGATATGATGGCCATCAACTATGCCTTGAAGCTCATTAAGAAACAAGGAATTGAACAGCCGATTTTTTACGTCTTGGGCAATACAATCGGAGCCTTTGTGGCGCCTTTTGCGCGTAAGATCCATAAGATAGGCGGACGATTTTATATCAATCCAGATGGACTGGAGTGGAAGCGGGCCAAGTGGGCTAAACCGATTCAAGCCTATCTCAAGTATTCTGAAAAGATCATGACACGCCATGCGGATTTGGTGATTTCTGACAACCCTGGTATTGAGTCCTATATCAAGGAAGCCTATCCTTGGTCCAAGACGACCTATATTGCCTATGGGACGGACTTGTCTCCGACCAGCCTGACCAGTCAGGATAGGAAGGTCCGAGAATTCTATCAGAAAGTGGCAGACACAGGAGAAGAACTATTACTTGATCTTGGGTCGCTTTGTCCCAGAAAATAATTATGAGACTGCCATTCGTGAATTTATGGCCTCTTCCAGCAAGCGGGATTTGGTGATCATTTGTAACCATGAAGGCAATCCCTATTTTGAAGAGTTACGAGCTCGGACTGGATTTGATCAGGATCCACGCGTCAAGTTTGTAGGAACGGTCTATGATCAAGACCTATTGAAGTATATCCGTAAAGAAGCCTTTGCCTATATCCATGGTCATGAAGTGGGCGGAACCAATCCTGGTCTCCTAGAGGCTCTTGCTCAGACGGATCTGAATTTAGTTTTAGGAGTCTCCTTTAACCAAACGGTTGCCAAGGACACAGCTCAATATTGGACCAAAGAAACTGGGAATTTGGCGCATTTGATTAACCAGGTTGATTCTTTAGAAGATGTATCTGAATGGGGTCAACGAGCCAAAGCCAATATGAAGCAAAAACTTTACCTGGGAAAAAATTGTAGGTGAGTACGAGGAATTATTCTTATCATGAAAGTAAATATCTTGTTGTCCACCTATAATGGTGAACAGTATCTAAAAGAGCAGGTCAAAAGTATCCAAGACCAGACTTATCAAGACTGGCAACTCTTGATCCGAGATGATGGGTCAACCGACGGTACGGTGGAGATTATTCAAGAGTTGGTGGCTCAGGATGAGCGCATTCGCTTTATCAATCAAGATGCTATCGAAAATCTGGGTGTCATCAAGAGCTTCCATGCCCTCTTGAAATATGAAAAAGCTGATCTTTATTGCTTTAGTGACCAAGATGATGTCTGGCTTCCTGAAAAGATTGCTCTTCAAGTAGCAGAAGCGAGCAAGCATCCCTCAAGAAGTGCCTTTGCTGGTCTACACAGATTTAAAAGTGGTCGATGAAAACTTGAACGTGCAACATGAGAGTATGATTCGCACCCAGTCTGATCATGCCAATACAGAACTGATTCAAGAGCTGACGGAAAATACAGTAACTGGTGGGGTAGCCATGATTAACCATGCGCTGGCTGACTTATGGACGGGTCAAGAAAAACATGCACTCCTTATGCATGATTGGTACTTTGGCCTTGTTGGCAACTGCCTTTGGGAAGCTGATCTATATCGATCAGCCGACAGAATTGTACCGTCAGCACAGTAGCAACGTTCTGGGGCTCGAACCCTCAGAAAACGGGTTAAAAACTGGGTTCGCCCTCATATTCTGTTTGCTAAATATTGGAATCTCATCGAGTCCAGTCAAGAACAAGCAAAAATTTATTGGATCTGCCTGTCAGTTCCCAAACTAATGAAATTATTGAAAACTTTGTCACCATTATGGACGTTCCACTAAAAGAACGTCTGAGACGTATTCGTCAGTATGGTTACCGTAAGAACCGGGCTTTTCACACCTTTGTGTTTACCAGCTTGATTCTGACAAAGTTTGCATATCGAGGTAAAAAATAATGTTTGACGTTTTTAGTCAGAAAAATCGAATTTTATTACGAGAGTTAATCAAAACAGACTTCAAATTACGCTACCAAGGATCAGCAATCGGTTATCTTTGGTCGATTTTAAAGCCCCTGATGACTTTTACGATCATGTATATTGTCTTCATCCGATTCTTACGCTTGGGTGGAGATGTGCCCCATTTCCCAGTTGCCCTCTTGTTGGCCAATGTAATCTGGGGCTTCTTCTCAGAAGCAACATCCATGGGGATGGTGTCGATTGTTAGTCGAGGCGACCTATTGCGGAAGTTGAACTTCTCCAAACATATCATTGTCTTGTCTGCGATTTCAGGAGCAGCCATCAACTTTGTTATTAACCTTGTAGTGGTCTTGATTTTTTCATTCTTTAATGGGGTGACATTTTCTTGGACAGCTTTGATGGTGATTCCGCTATTCTTTGAGTTATTCTTGATGGCGACAGGATGTGCATTGATCTTAGCGACATTTTTTGTCCGTTTCCGTGACTTAGGTCAAGTTTGGGAAGTGCTCTTGCAAGCAGGCTTGTATGCGACGCCAATTATCTACCCAATTACCTTTATTGCAGACCGCAATCCATGGGCGGCTAAGTTGGTCATGATGAATCCTTTGGCTCAAATTATTCAAGACATGCGTTATTTCTTGATTGATAAGGCCAACACCCTGTCTGGCTTTTTGGTGGAGAAATAAGTTCTTGGTTCTGATTCCTTATGTTTTTACCAATTCTTATTTTTGTTGCTGGCTTTGCTTACTTTAACAAACATGCTAAGAAATTTGCGGAGATTCTCTAATGACAGATAAACAAATTGCAGTAAAAGTAGACCATGTCAGCAAGTACTTTAAGTTGCCAACAGAGGCAACCAATAGTCTTCGAACTGCCCTGGTCAATCGCTTCAAAGGCATTAAAGGCTATAAAGAACAACACGTTCTCAAGGATATTTCTTTTGAAGTAGAAAAAGGAGACTTTTTCGGGATCCTCGGTCGAAATGGTTCTGGGAAAATCGACCCTCTTGAAAATTATTTCTGAAATCTATGTGCCAGAAAAAGGTACCGTCACTATCGATGGGAAACTGGTGTCCTTTTATTGAGCTTGGAGTGGGCTTTAACCCAGAACTGACAGGTCGAGAAAATGTCTATATGAATGGAGCCATGCTGGGCTTCTCAACAGCTGAAATTGATGCCATGTATGATGATATCGTAGACTTTGCTGAGTTGCATGAATTCATGAACCAAAAGCTCAAGAACTACTCATCAGGGATGCAGGTTCGTCTGGCCTTTTCGGTTGCCATTAAGGCCCAAGGCGATATCTTGATTTTGGACGAGGTCCTAGCAGTAGGAGATGAGGCCTTCCAGCGCAAGTGTAACGATTACTTCCAAGAACGCAAGAAATCAGGGAAAACCACGATCCTGGTTACCCATGATATGGGAGCCGTCAAGAAATATTGTAACAAGGCTGTATTTGATTGAAAATGGTTTAGTGAAGGCTTTAGGCAGTCCAGAAAATGTTGCTAATCAGTACAGTTTTGATAATACAGCTCCTTTGCAACAGGGAGGAGAAGCTAGTGGAGGTGCTAATCCCAACCATGAAGAACAAGTATTGGTTGAAAACTTTCAGCTTCAGTTGTTAAGCTCGAACAAATTACGCCCCCAAGATACGATTCACTTCCAGATTGATTTTGATGTTCGTGAAGATATCCAGACCTATATCGCTCTGTCTTTGACGGATATCGATCGGAACATTTGGATCTATAACGATAATTCTATGAATCAACTGATGTGTGGTGCTGGACATAAAACGGTTCATTATACTTGTTCACTGCCAACAGTAAATGACTTGAAAATGAAATTAGAAGTGACAGTAAGGGATGCTGAAGGGCAGATGTTGGCTTTTTCAGATGCTACCCAAACTCCACTGATCTTTATCAATCGAGATGATATCGCTTTGGATGATAAATCAGCAATGGATGCGGCAAGTGGCTTAATCCAACGCAATGGAACATGGTCAATGACTGACTAGACTGAGGGAGATATGGAAACGACGCCTTTTGTTTCGATTATTTGTACAGTTTTTAATAAAGAACCCTGGTTAAAGAAGACGATTGATAGCTTCTTGGCCCAACAAACAGAGTTTTGCTTTTGAGATTATCTTTAGTGGATGATGCTTCAAGCGATGGATCTCGTTCCATCATTCAGGATTATCAAGCCAACTACCCTGATCTGATTCGTGCCTTTTTATCAGGATGAAAATCAGGAATTTCTAAAACCTGGGTCTCTATCTGTAAAAGAAGCGCGTGGGAAAGTATATTGCCCGCTGTGACGGAGATGATTTTTGGTTAGATCCCTTTAAAACTTCAGAAACAGGTTGACTTATTAGCCAGTAAGCCCTGACTGCAAATGGTCCAATACTGATTTTTGATATTTATGATGAAAACGGAACTCTTTGTTTCTAAGGCTGGCTTTGCTAATCATACGATTCCATTAGCAGATACCTATGAAAAATGCTTGCAACTAGAGGTTTTACCATGGCATCTGACCTGGTTAGTAGATAGAGATCTTGATGCTAGAAGTTAATCAAGAGCTAGATCTTACGACATCAGACGATACCTTTAATCTACAACTGGAGCTCTTTCAACGGACTTCTTTAGCCTATCTGGATGAAGCAACGGTC
>BNJU01005558.1_pt1 | contig 66162 bp, 91 predicted proteins | sample 8539281 | NCBI WGS metagenome assembly BNJU01 (sample SAMD00202456, study PRJDB9452) | human saliva metagenome | isolation source: human saliva | place: Japan
TTGAAGGGTTGACATATATTTAAAAATAAAAGCAAGGTGAATTCACCTTGCTAACCACTGTTCAACTGATTACAAATTATGAGAGTGTATTAAAAAGAATCTGCTTGGGAAACAAGGTAGCTTGATTCAGTTGTGTTAGAGATTTGATGGTGGTTCTGTTCTATCTGAACGCGTTTTCACTTGTGATGATGGAGTTGATTGAGTTTGATAGAATAACTGCTAAAACTTAAAATAGTATTGTCTTATTAAAGGTATTTTAAAACTTCAATTCCAATGCCCACGCAAAGTCCTTCATACTGTGAAGGATTTTCACAACGTTCCATTCTCTAAGCGCGAAGACTCACATCCTGGAGTTGAACTCGGACTCAGGACTGACGTCACTTCCTGATATGTCCGCACGACTCGTTCGAGTCCTTTTGCATCATATCAGTCGAGTGTTCGGAGGTCCTGGGCGTTCTGAATCCTCGTATCCTGTTATTCCTTACCCTCCGCCAGGTACACCGTAGTACTCTTCGAGGGAGAGGCCGGAGTTATAGATGTCTATTGCTTTTGTCGCCGACATAGCGTAAATGCCAGCGCTTCAGCTTGGTGTCCAGTGATAGCTCTTTTCCAGCTTGGAATCGGATAATAAATCCATACTCTCATGGGCATTAGGCGTGGGTGTGGAGCCAGTCGATGGCATCATCCTCTTCACCGTCTAATAAATTTTCCTGTTGTATCTAAGAGATCCAAAGTAGTCCGGTTTGATGTTCGCTGTAGCCAGGTCTTGCAGAATACGTAATCCGCAGCCTCTTTGCCTTCACGAGCGACATAATTGTTATAGAGTTGTTCTTGATATTCCATAAGAGCGATATCCGCTGTAAAACATCACTGATTGGATATTCCAGTTCTTGCATTTTTGAATAGGTTTCTTCACTTGTGCGAGCGGTAGGATCTTCTCCCGGGCGTAAAGTCGAAGGAAGAGCGTGTTTCTTGATTGAAGCAACCATCTGATAGCCTAAAAGAGACATCCGCCATCCCACTGCTTGAGCGGATTGTTGTTTTCTGTCGCTATGTCCTTGGTAGAGGATTCTTCAGAGGACGCTCTCTCGTGCTGAAAGAAGTCGTTTTTCGAGTTGTCGTTGTGCTAGTGGCGTGGTATGTGGTGTTTGACGTAGAGGTTGATGGAGAGGGCCGTAGTTTCACTCGGATTGTTTGTTGAAAACAACCCAAAGAGGAGCAAAGCTCAGTACAACCGTCGATAACTGAGTTGTTTTTCGCGTGTCATCCTTTCCTTGTGCCTGTAGTGTCGCTCAATCTGTGGAGGTGAGAGGAAATTTTAGTGATGTTTCTAAAAATGCGAACAATGAAATGTAAAACTTTTGTGAATGACAAGTAAATACTGTGTGACTTGCATTTGCCAAAATATGGTATATTATTCGTTAATAAATTTAATCACTGGAGAGTTTTGTGCGATGTCAAAAGTAGGAAACAAAATTTCAAAAGAAGGTGCACATTTGACGATGTTTTATTAATTCCAGCAGAGTCATGTATTGCGAGACGAGTGTTGTTGCGTGTGCAGTGCTTGAAAAATATTCGTTTAAATATCCCTTGATCAGTGCCAGCACATGGACCACGGTCACAGATGCACGACGATGGCGATTGCGATTGCGCGCTCAAGGAGGTCTTAGGGTCATCCATAAAAGCAATATCGATTACCCGCGACAGGCGGAAGAAGTGCACAAAAGTAAAACGATCAGAGGTGGCGTTATCATTAATCCATTTTTCTTGACTCCATCCCATAAAGTACAAGACGCTGAAGACCTCGCGGCACATACCGTAGTAGCGGTGTTCCAATCGTTGATGACTTAGAAAGCACGTCACCTTGTCGGGATTTTGACGAAACCGTGACTTGCAGTTCGGCCTCGTTATTCGTATTGACGAAGTAATGACAAAGAGGCACCTCGTAACAGCTCGGTCGGCACATCCCTTAAAAGAGATGCCGCAGCGATTCTTCAAAAACATAAAATCGATTACCTTTGGTAGATGACAAAGGATGCTTAGCGGGATTAATCACCATCAAAGACATCTGAGAAAGTCATCGAATTCCCAAACTCTCTGCTAAAAAGATGAACATGGCCGTCTATTGGTAGCGGCTGCGGTGAATATGCTTCGGATACATTTGGACGTGCAACAACGCTACTGAGATTGCGGGTGCAGATGCCATCGTTATTGATGCAGCTCACGGACATAGCGCGGGAGTGGTTCGTGCAAAATCGAAAGAAAGGCTCCGTGACTTTCCCAGAGACTTCCATTAATTGCACAGGAGTGTGGCGACTGCTGAAGGACTCGCGCCTTATTTGAAACAGGTGTCGACGATGGTTGAAAGTGGGAATCGGACCGGGTTCCATCTCGTGCAGCCGTGTGGGTGCCGGTGTGTGTTCCGCAAATCACGGCGATTTATGATGCCGCAACGGTGGCTAAAGGAGTTTAGCGCAAAGCGATTATCGCAGACGGTGGAGATCAACAGTATTGAGGTGATATCGCTAAAAGCCATCGCATGCAGATGGACATGCGGTAATGTTAGGAGGCTTTGCTTGCGGAACCGATATGAATCTCCAGAAATTTGAAATCTTCCAGGAGCGTCGCTTCAAGACATACCGTGGAATGGGAAGTACTAGCGGCGATGGAAAATGGTTCAGGGGACACGTGCTTCCAAGCGAAAAATAGAGCCAACAAACGCGTGCCAGAAGGAATCGAAGGACGCGTTGCCTACGAGGATCTGCGGCGGATGATATTATCTTCCAAATGGTCGGCGGACTTCGCTCTGGTATGAGCAATAGCGAGGGCGCGTAATTTAAGAAGAGCTTCGCGAATACGCAGTTTGTGCGTATAGTGGTGCCGAGAGCTAAAGAGAAAACCGATCCGCAGTGTGGAAATGCAGAAGCACCTAACTATTCAATTTCATAAATAGAAACATAGCTATTATACCGGCTATTGAAGCTTACATCCTTTCGGATGTTTCCTATAATGTAGCTGTATTAGGGCACGCAGCTCGAGCACATGTAGTCTCTCTGCTAAATCCTCAAAAGGCGTGAGGAATCCAGTTGCTATCCGTCTTGGCTTCGTTACAATACGTATTTCCCATTACTGCTACTATATGGGATCCGAAAGGACAATGTGTAATCGCGCAACCACCATGGTGAAATAAGTCGAGCTAGAAGAAAATGAACACATCATGTGTGCTTTTCTACCACACGACAAACTGGTATTCTCTTTTGAGGAGTCCAGGGGAGGCAAGAAAGGATGTATGTGTGCCTTTACCATGGCGACAAAGATAGTCTTTTGAAGGAGAGAGGGATGGGACAGGGTGTGTGTGCTTTTTCATGGAACAAAATGGTGTTAGCTGCAGACTAAAAATACAAAGGAAGTTTCCGGAATAGAGACGGAGCTTTAATAGGGAAGAGTTAAGAAATGTTGATGAAGTGGTGGTGCGAGGACTAGTTCTAAGCTTTAACGCTAGTAGGATGCTACGGTTTTAGTGGGTTTGCTGTTGAAGTTTGGTCTTTAAAATGTGAGGAAATTGGTTGTAATGGTGGGTCATCGGTTATGATGAACTTGTTTCTGAAAATTGTGACTTTGGAAGGAAGCGAGCAAGGATGGCGCCAGGCCTGTTGGAAAGACTTGGTGACGAGAATGAGTTTATCGAAACACTCGGCAGCGGATGACTCAAAACAGTGCGGTCTACAGTTTCATACAAACCATTTTGCGAAATGACAAAAGGTGAAACAGCACCAGAAAGCATAATCAAAAGTACAATAAAGAGGTCTCAGCCTCTTATAAAGGGAGTTAAACATTATGTGCGGAATCGTAGGATGTATTGGACATACGGAAAAATCCAAACAGTAGTATTAAACGGATTACGAAAAGCTTGGTATCGTGTGATATGACTCAGCGAGGATTATTTATTATGGACGAAGAAGATGGCTCAGCACAATTGGTAAAACGTGTTGGACGTATTCAAAATCTTCGTGATGCAGTGGATGAAGAAAGTTCCAGCATTTGCAGGGATTGGGCACTACTCGTTGGACAACTCTGGACCAGCGACAGAAAACAACGCTCCACCCTCACCAATCACAATCGGGTCGTTTCTACATTGGTGCACAACGGCGTGTGAAAACACTATGACGAATTAGAAAAGGAATTCTATGGCAAAGTGACGTTGAGTTTCAAATCTCCAAACGAGATGCGAAGTTGCCGTAAACTTAGTAGAATACTGCAAATAAAGAAAACTTATCCAGGAAAGAAGCGTTCCGATCGTGCGTTGAAAGAAATCCGCAGCTCATTCGCTTTTGGTTTATTAGATAGCGACCAGGCGTTCTTTATGCAGCAAAACATGAGAGCCGGTATTAGTGAGGGGGTTGGCGAAAGCTTCAACGTCATCTGTTCCAGACGCAATGGCAACAATCACTGAAAACAGACCGTTACATCGAAATCAAAAGACGAAGAGTTAATCACTTTAACAGACACATCTGTGAAATCGAAACAATCGACGGTGAACCAGTAGAGACGTGCACCATTCGTTGCAGAAATTAGATGCAGACGATTTGAGACTTACCCTCACTCCATGTTGAAAAGAAATGGATGAACAACCAGTTGTATTACGTAAAATCATCCAAAACTATCAAGACGAAAATGGTCATTACAAGTCGATAAAAAATCCAAGACAACATTTTAGCAAGCGACCGCATTTTACGTGATTGCCTGGAACAAGCTACCACGCAGGATGGGTAGAGTAAAGCGTTGTTAGAACAACACTGGAATCAGTAGAAGTTCACTTAGCAAGCGAATTTGCATACCACCAACCGTTATTATCACAAAAACCATTCTTCATTTTCTTATCACAAAAGTGGAGAAACAGCGGACAGCCGTCAAGCATTGGTAAAAAGTAAACGACAAAACTTCCCCATCATTAACAATCTGCAAACGTGAAAAGGGTCAACTCTTTCTCGTGAAGCAAAAGCTATCTTTACTATTACGCACGGGTCCAGAAATCGCCGTAGCTTCAACAAAAGCTTACACTGCACAAATCGCAGTAATGGCCGTTTTAGCAGACGCGATACGAGCTTCTGAAAGGCTTAGGCTCCATTCGACATAAAACACGACTTAGGTGTCGTTGCGGCTTCAATCGAGGCGTATTATCAGACAAACAAGCCGTTCAAGACTTGGTCAAAAAGAGCGCTTATTGAAACTCGCAATAACTTTCATCGGTCGTCACTTAGACTACTATGTAGCGATGGAAGCAGCGTTGAAATTAGTCTCATACGTGCAAACTGAAAGCTTTTGCCGCAGAAATTAAAACACGGAACAATCGCCCCTTATCGAAGAGCACTCGGTTATCGCATTGATAAGCGAACCAGTGGTAGCAAGCCACTCGCGGAAATATCCAAGGGTGAAAGCTCGTGGCGCTGTCGTAACAACAATCGCGATGGGCGTTGAACAAGAAGGCGACGATATCATCGTTCCAGCGGTGCCAATCTTACTTGACCAATCGTATCTGTGGTGGTAACGCAATTAATCGCGTACTCACTTCTCTGGGGAAAGAGCTTAGACGTGGATAAACCGTAACTTAGCCAAATCGTTTACAGTAGAATAGATGGTGGACGGCTGTCCACCATTTTTATTTTCGAAAGGATGCAAAATCATTTGAAAAGAAGAGAATATAGCCCAAGGGGCTAAAAATAAACTTCATACACTTCCGGATATCTTCGCAGCTGCGATAATAGCTGTACCGGCGAGCTAGGGTCTCGCTCCTATCGAGCTTCAAACTGACTCTGGAAATAAATTTCCAGGGTCGGTAATTCATCGATTACAATCGCTGTGTTGCCGCTATAGAATCGAAAGGTATTCATTTATATCCTGTGTTGTGCCTTATTTCAAATGGATTTTGCCTTCAATCGAAAAAGAAAGGAGAAAAATGATATGGAAAGATTATCATAAGTTCCTGCTGCAGATGGATACCGTGCGGTATAATTGGCTTAATCAAAGAAATGATTTGTTAAAAAGTGGTAGGGGTGCTAATAGAATGTCGATTTCTAAAAAGAAAGCTGTGATACTAATAATCGCAGATGATAGGTTTTGGCTATTGGTTATTTCTTGAGGATGAAGTAGTTCCGGACTTTTCATCTAATAATAAAATTGAATTGATTGCCCGTGCTAAAAGAAAATCGTAATGCGGACAAGATTGAAAGCAGGATATGGAATCCCATCAGACTCAGTTATTAGACGTTTAGGTGGTATCGATATGCTTGAAATGGATGGAGAATTGAATTTAAAAAGTACGAGGTTCAGAGTCCTGATGATAGCGAAATACTTGTTCTCCAGCAGTGGATGATGGAAAGAAAATAAACAGGACTTTCTTTTTGTAGATAAAGAATGGAATATCATTTTATTCAAGCTACCATACGATTGGAGAAGACAATACGAGGAAGAAGTTAAATTAACTGACTCTCAAGAAAAAAGAGTTATTACAGAAAGTTCAGAAGAATTAAATCAATTTCTAGATAAAATGAAAAGAACAATTAGGTAGATAACTAATGTGGATCTTGCCTTCATTCGAAAGAAAGGGAGAAATAAGAGAGTTGGGTGCAGGAAAAATCGTCGCTGCAGGGTGCGGTGATGAAGGACGTGACATGCGTTCATATGTTTCTCGCCAGTGTAACAGACGAGCAAGCCTTCAAAGGATGAAGCTAGCTCGAACGAAAAACTAAAGGCAGAAATCTAGTAAAGATTACAGACAAGATTGCAGGAAAATCGTGCGGATTTTTATAATCGAAAGTGATGTGGGATAGCATTCGAAGTGAATTCCGGACTCTTTTTGAGAGTCGTTTTGAATCTCGAAGGGTGCTTGGACGTAGAGCTCAAGCCGGTGCCCCTGAGCCAGCGATTATAAAATCACTAGATTCGAAAGGAATCTTAATCTTCATTTTCTGGGGATATTTTAGAAAATTTAGTTCGTTCAGTAGCTATAACACCACAGACATGCGAAGGGGTGGCTCGTATGTTATAGTGAAGGAAGAATGGAAAGCGAGGACGGTCATGAAGGTTGTGTTCGTCTGCCTGGGCATATTTGTCGTTCTCCGATGGCAGAAGCTGTATTTAGAAAAATGGTTCATGAAGAAGGATTGGAAGATAAAAATTACGATATGATTCCGCTGCGACAAGTACGTGGGAACATGGGAATCCGGTGCATCACGGTACTCGCAGAAAACTCGAGGAGCACGGCATTTCCGCAAAAGGGCTTGTGTCACGGACGTTGGACACAACGGACCTGGACGCGGACTACATTCTTGGAATGGATGCGTCGAATGTGCGTAATATCCACGCTTTTGTCGATGGAAAATCGGATGCGACAGTGGCGCGATTATTAGAAGTAGCAGGTGTGAGTCGTGATATCGCTGATCCGTGGTATACAGGAGACTTTGATGCGACGTACCGCGATGTAACGCTCGGGATGCAATGCGCTCTTAGAACAATTAAAAAAGGATTTATAAGATGAGATAAGATTAGAAAAGATTGGGCAGTGATGATTGCGCTGGCGGCTGTTTCGCTACTCGTCGTCTTGAATTTTAGCGCCATTCTCACAGGAATTTCAGAATTTATTGGGATGATGTTCCCCACTCATTTTAGGGAATGGTTTTGGCGTTTGTGTTGAAACGTACCGATGAAACGAGATCGAGCAAGGGTTGGAGAAAGATTAATTTTCCACAAAAAGTCCGTAGAGCTACAGCGATTCTGACGATTATTGTGATTTCTGCTACTGATTATCTCGTTGATGATTATGGATTATTGCGCCGATGATTGCTAGAACACGTGTCCCAACTGGGCGGTAGCGTGAACCACCTACTCCTCGTGGTTGCGGATTTTGTACAACATTCAAAACTTAATGCAATCAGGCGAAGTGAGTCAGCTGACTGACGCGTTCAGTCAAAAGCAATATCGTATCTTCAGTCATTACATTCCTTGGCGGATTTACAACGAATATTACAGGACTCTTCTCAAATGTGTTCCTCTGTCATTATGGGAGTTTTTCTTCATGATTAATATTCTGGCAAGTAAGGAAATGCTCGCACGCTTTAACGCTTCGCATTCTTAATGTAGTGTTGCCAAGAAGATAAAATCAGCACATTACTTATGTTGGGGAAGTCATCGTGGATACGTATGACCGTTTCTTGATAAGTCAAATCATCGAAGCGGGGAAATGTTGGGGTTATGATTTTTGCTGCGCTATTCACTTGTAGGGATTGCCATATGCCGGACTCGTTGGGGGTGCTAACCAGGGGTATTCTCGTTTATTCCATATGTCAGGGCCGTTTATGGCGTGTGGAATCGGAATGCTCTTCATCTTTACGGAAAAGTCGATTCAAGCGCTCATTTCAGTTGGTCGTCTATACGGTCGTTCAAACAGTGGAAAACAATGTGGTGTATCCGAGGGTAGTCGGCAGTTCCGTTGGATTGCCAACGAGTGCTAACCCTGCGGCTGCGTTAATCGGTGGAAATCTCTTTGGGTTTAGTAGGCATGATTTTCTTCATACCAATTTTTGCCGTGATTTACCGTCTCGTGAAAAGAATGGGTGGAGAAACATGAACAAGAACTAAGCTGCTCCAGTAGTGGCTGTAGGAGGTGTTGTTGATGAAGAAAATTAGTGAACTAGGGATTACAGGAAAAAGCTCCTAATTGAAGGGATTGCATTCCTTATTGCTGGGGTGTTGCTCTAATCTACGGACCAAGCTTCCCAGAATTGATGTTACGTCTGTTTTAACATTCTTATGGGCTCGTGAACTATGGAATTTCTTGTTCCGTTGGTTTAGTAAGGCGGCGGCAAAAAGACCCACTATGGCTGAATGTAGGAAAGTTCATATTGTATGGATTTTTAGCAGAAATCAATTCTTCCTGTCATTACCAGTTGCGATTGTCAGCTATCTTGATGGGGCCTCAATGAAGTGATGAATAGCGAGAATTAGTGGTGTGACGTACTATATTTATGTCAAAGACGGCATCCGTCCGCGACTGCGCTGCTCATTGATACCATTTGGCTCTCAGTTGTCAGGGGTAGCGACTTTTACTGGCTCTTAGGGGCGACGGCAGCTTACAAATGTTCTTCCTATCGCTTTATTTCATCAGGGCATGGGATTAGCAATATTCGAGACAGCTGGTTCTTCGAGGCCGAAGTTGGAAGAAAGTCCTTCGTAGACGCTTGCGTCGAGGATACCGATTGTGTTGCTGCGATTATTCCTCGTGTGACTTTGCAAAAATCAATGATGCGTTGGAACTCGGAGAAGGCGAAACCGCTTCTGAAATTTACGACCGTGCCAAAGAAAATGCAGAACCAAACTTAGAAATGTTTATTCACGTCACAAAAAGACGGTTTGGGGCAATCGGGGCATGTCGACCTATGTTATAAAGGGACGCATTATTTCATTTCGGGAACTACGATACGAATTCGGAGCGCCTGTTTGGAACGATGGGGGACGAGGGTACTTTTTCAGTGCCGACCGTGAAAAATACATTGAATTTTGTAAACGCGAAAAACCATAAGACCTTACTGGCTATGGCCTGGCGTTATCTCCAGAACAACTCGCGGCCATCGATAAGAAATCGCCAAATTGATGTCGTTGACGGTGCCGTGGGATCCACCGCAAATGGTGAAACCGAAGCGCCCTGGAATCGACAAAAAGAAGAACCGATGTATGCTTATAAAATTAAAACAAAAAGCGGATGCGAAATTGTATAAGTTCACTCTTCAAAATTCAAGACGTATTTTGTCATGAGTACCAACTGCGTGTTACTGCAGACACGATTGTCGGAACAGCAGGAACAGATATTTTAAGCGCCCGTGGTTTATTTCCCCAGGGACGTATCAAGATTACTTAGATAAGGAGTTTGAGAGACCGCATAGTCTAGTCGTGACCAAGCGCGTCTATCAGTAAGAACATGGAACTTCAGGAAAAGAATTGCTTTATGAGGAAGCGTTGAAGGAAGCACAGAAAAGCCTACGACCAAGCGGAGAGTGCCAATCAGGGGCGGTTGTCGTACTGAACGGTGAAATCATCGGTCGTGGACATAACTTACGCGAAAAGAACAAGACGCCACCCTTCACGCTGAAATCAAAGCGATTCGCCAAGCAAACCAGCACCTTTGGAAGCTGGCGACTCGAGACTGCGAACTCTTCGTCACGCTGGAACCTTGTCCGATGTGTAGCGGGCGATGATACTCACGTCGGATGAAAGAAAGGTGGTATTTCGAGCTTTCGATCCCAAAAAGCAGGGACAGCCGGCACCTTTATGAACCTGCTTCAAGACAGTCGGTTTCAATCATCAAGTTGAAGTGGAGCAAGGCATTTTTGGAAGATGAATGTGAGAAATTTTGCAGCAATTCTTCAAAGGCCTTCGTGAACGCAATAAACAACGAAAAACAAGAAGCCAAACAAGCACAGCAATCCAGTAGGAGGCTGTGCTGTTTTTGTTCTTCGGAACCATGCGGTTTCTTTATAATAGCTGTAACGTTGCACCGGTTCGGGCCGAAGGCTCTCACCTTTAAAGCTTCAAAGCAGGAGTATGTCCGTAGCGGGCTACTCCTGCTAAGCATGATGGTTGAATGGAATGAGCTTTACTGTAACCAGCTAGCTCATTTCCTATTCAACTTTAATGAGGAAAGAAAAGCGAAAATACTCTAAATACATAATATATTTAGAGTATTTTCTATCTTTCTCCCTCACATTTAATGCGGAACACGTTACTGCTATTATAGAATCCGCTGTTCCTACGAAATCAAAGCGAACCGTGACTTTAGTAATGATAATTCATGACGAAAGTGCCTGTTTCACGACTCCTTAAAATGCTTTAATAAAGATAATGAAAAGCAGGTAAGGAGAGTTCAACATGAAAAACCAAAACAAAAAGAAAGTTCTCAATTAGCCAAACAATTATTTACGCTAGCCATAGTGGTAAACGTGTTAGCTTAATCCTTCGAATAGGGCTGAAATTATATACAGGCGAATCCTGGCTAAGTGTATTCGATGGAAATCTGTGTGTGGACGTTACTCCCATTGATGTTATTTTTCGATGAAAGAGAAGAAACAAAAAAAGCAAACCATCAGTAAGCACAAGCAAACATTTTTAGATAGTTTTTCCTTCTGGAGAGACTATCTTTTTTAGTGTCTCTTTTGCCATCCTTCGGCGCGGTTTTTATTCTGAAAATCCAAGCAGATTCACTTGAAAAAGAAACACCACATAGAGCGCATGAAAACTCCATCGTTTGTGCTAGGGAGACACTATTTATTTCTTCACGTTGATTTCGGAGAAGCTTACGGATTTTATAATCGCAGTAACGGGGGAGTGCATCGAATGTGAATTACGCGGAGTAGGAACTCGTTCCTTACTCCGCGTTTGAAGCTTCGAAGGTGTAAGACCACGGCTTACACCGGTGCCCCGTAACAGCGATTATAAAAATAATCAGCAAGCATTCGAAGAAATCAACCCCGAAAGGTGGTTCAATCAAAAGAAAATAAGTATGGATTACTCCACTGAATCCTAGCACTGAACCACGATAGGTTAGTATAATCTGCACTCTTATTTTGTCGTTTCCAATAATTTCTTTTCTCAAGCGTTATCTGCTTGCTTTTCAAAAAGAAGTTTTGTATAATAATACGTGCCGTTAGGCCATATGGCAATAGCGAACTTATGAATCGAGTCAGGTCCGGAAGGAAGCAGCTATAAGTAATGTTCGCTATGTGCTGTATGTACATAGAAGATTCAGGCTGGACCAAGGTTCAGCCTGTTTTCTCGAGAAAAGAATATCCAGTGGAGGGAGAGTGAGTCGCATGAAGAACCAGAATTTCCAAGAAGAAGCTAATCATCTAGAAGGTGTGAAAAAGCTAATGGAAGACAAAATTGCATTCGAAGAAAAACGTCTGCAAGAACGCGACCTGGATATCACTAGACAAGATACAATTCAGTATGGAATCCAGCAATTAGAAAGACAAAAAGAATCTCCGTACTTTGGAGAATTGACGTTCAATTTGGAAAAAGACGAAAAAAAGTAGAAAAAATGTACATTGGACCAGCGACCTTTCTTTGATGAAGAAGATCAAGTGCAAGTGTATGACTGGAGAGCGCCCATTGCAAGTTTGTTTTATGAAGGAACCTTGGGAGAGCTCCATTACGAGACTCAAACGGGAGCACAAAAAGCACAAGCCTTCCTAAAACGCGACATCGTCATCAAAAAGGAACCTTACAGTCTGTTTATGATATTGAAAATGAAGAATCGCTCTTAATGGAGGCCTTAAGTGCCGACGAATAAGGATGGGCATTTGAGAGGAATCACCCGCAACGATTCAAAAGAACAAAATGAAATTATCCGTCTGAACCCGAAAGACTGGCTCATCGTGAATGGATGTGCCGGAGGTGGGAAAAACGACGATCTTACTACAACGCATTGCGTATTTGATGTATCAAGCCAAAGACAAGCGGATGAGCGATATGTTGCTCCTATCACGCAACCAACTCTTTGCAAAATACGTATCGCATGTGATTCCAAGTTTAACGGGAAGCGAGTTATACCAACAAACACTTGCGCAACATACGATTGAGTTATACCGCAAGATGTACTTGCATAAAACAACGACTTTAAGTCAAGTGCCAACGCGTAAAAGTGTACTTAACGGATAGCGAGTGGATTGCGCTGTTCATCGCAATCTCAAGGGTTAACGGCAAAAAGATCTTGCCGTATCGAGCAATCGGGATTAAAAGGGCAAGCGGTCTTCACGATGAAAGACTATGAAAAACTCACTGAAAATGTGAATGTGACCTTACCATTGCATCAGCAATTAACGCAAATGCAAACCGTTTTAGAGCGTACTTTAAAACGTCGTCTCAATAAATTCTTTATGTCCGAGAAGGCCAAAAGCCGTCTACGAGTCTATGAATGCAATGCAAATCGAAGTCTTGATGAAGGATGTTGAGACGAAGAGTGAGGCGAGTATTTCCAAGTACTTGGACAAAAAGTCTTCGAAAAAGAAAGTTAGCTGAGTGACACAACAAGTAGAAATGTTCGCATTCGTGGACATCGCCTACTTGGTTCAACAATGGATACACAAGCAAAGCGCGCCGACAAGAACTAGAGAAGATGGACAATGCGCTAATTCCGTTGAAGAAAAATCAGAGGATCTCACCTCCAAGTGACGGCAGAAGGATTCGCCTCTTGCAATATGTGGCGACAAGAGTCACTCCGGTTCGCGATTATGTGGGGTATAGTCATCTCTTTATCGATGAAGTACAAGACGTGTCCTTATTATGGTTAGGCACCTTATCGAACTTTTATTTCCGTGCGAAATTCACGGTCGTTGGGGACACTTACCAGTCATTCTCGACGTCTTCTACGATTTTCACATTGGGAGCGCGACATCCAGAACTGGTCGAGCTCGTCTTTCCAAACCGGACCTTGACGAATCGCTCGCTGAAATCAGCTATCGTTGTACCGCACAAAATTACACGATTTGCTAATGGAATTTTGAAATGGCCACTCGATAAAAATGTATTCCCACGTACGGGAAGCGAAGTAACGCTGTATAGCGATGCAGATGGCATGCAGCTGACGCGCTTGAAAGGCTTATTGGAAGAAAGTCCGCAAGTGTATCACACAACGGCGATTTTATGTCGAACGATGGAAGAAGCCAAAGCCTTACATCAACTGCTCGCTATGGAAGACATTGCGCTTCTAGAAGATAGCAGTGAGTCTCTTGGTAGTCGCTTTGTATTAACGACGATTCAAGTGGCGAAAAGGGATGGAGTTTGACGAAGTGATCATTTTGGAATGCGACGGATGAAGCGTATCATACCGCAAAAGAACAAATGATGCTGTACGACTTGTACAAAGGGCAAAAACACCGTCTATCCCTCATTGTTCCAAAAGGGACAGGAAGTCGCTTTATTCAGACGTCACAGGCGCCGATGAAACGCGTCGAACAGTAGAATTTTTGAAGAATCTATACTAGAATAGAACTGTAAATTTTTAAAAAGGCAGGAAGTAGTATAGCTTATCAAGCATTATATCGAAAATGGCGTCCACAAACGTTCGATGATATGGTCGGACAGAGTGCGGTGACGCATACGTTAAAAAACGCGATTAGTAATCAAAAAACGAGTCATGCTTACTTATTTACGGGGCCTCGTGGGACAGGAAAAACGAGTGCCGCGAAGGTCTTTGCAAAGGCCATTAACTGTCCAAACCAAAAAAACGGCGAACCTTGTAACGAATGTGAAATCTGTAAAGGCATCACAAACGGAACGATTGGCGATGTGATCGAAATCGATGCGGCCAGCAACAATGGGGTTGAAGAAATCCGTGATATTCGTGACAAGGCGCGTTATGCACCAACGCAAGCCGAATACAAAATTTATATTATCGACGAAGTGCATATGCTCTCAACAGGAGCGTTCAACGCACTCTTAAAAACTTTAGAAGAACCGCCTCAAAAGGTCATCTTCATTCTCGCAACGACGGAACCGCATAAAATTCCAGCGACGATTATTTCTCGGACGCAACGGTTTGACTTTAGACGCATTACATCACAAGAAATTATCGACCGCTTGGCGTATATCCTAGACCAAGAAGGCATCCCGTACGAAGCGGATGCTCTCAGTGTAGTGGCTAGATGTGCCAACGGGGGAATGCAGGACGCCCTCAGTTTACTCGACCAAATGATTTCGTTTGGTGACGGGAAAAGTCACGTTTGAAGAAGCGATTCAAGTGTCGGGAAGCCTGACCGATGACTTGATGATTGATTTTGTAGCTGACTTACAAGCGCAAAAAGCAGAAGAAGCCTTGGAGAGCTTACAACAACTCTTTAAAATGGGGAAAGAAGCAAGCCGATTAGTCGAAGAATGGCTGGAATTTGCTAGAGACCTCCTTGTAGCCAAACAAAGTGGCGAGGCAGTGGGTCATAGCGAACGCTTCTTGCAGTTTAAAGACGAAGTGGATGCAAGCTTCTTATACCGCTTTGTGGAAGCTTTAAAATCAAACGCAACAAGAAAATGCGCTTCACCACAAAACCAACGATTTCACTTGAAGTCTTAACGATTAAAATGGCACAACCGCAAACAAGTGCTGCTCCTAGAGCAATAGAAGCGCCAAGTAGCGAAGAAGTGGAGCAATTGCAACAACAACTCGCGCAGTTACGGCAACAAATGTCTGCGCTGATGAACGGAGGAAAGCGTTCCTTCTTCGCAACCAGCTCCGCCAAAACCTGTTGCAAAAACACCAAAAAGCAAGCTTCAAGCCAAATGTGTCGGCCGTGAACAAAATTTTGATGGAAGCGACTAAGGAAAGACATCGAAAAGGTGCGCGACTTATGGGGCGACTTGCTCAGCTGCTTAACACCGCAACAACGAGCGCTGATGAATCAAGCACAACCGGTTGCTGCAGGGCCAAATGGGTTTGTGATGCAATTTATGTATGAACATATTTGCGGACTGGCCGAGACGACTGTAGGATTCCATGAAGAGTTCAAGGACATCTCGAACGCCTCGGAGGCTACAGCGGAACCTTTGTCGGAGTCACGAGCGAACAGTGGCAACAAATTCGTTCTGATTTCGTTCTCGAGCGCAAGAAGAATAAAGAAGGCGAAGCGGTCTCTCATGTGACGGAGGCACCCGTTGTGGAAGAGCCGATTTCTGAGGAAGAACAAGAATTTAAACAAAAAGTACAAGATACGATTGAGCTTTTCGGAGAAGAGTTCGTTCAAATTGAAGAATAGAAAAAATACGAATTAACGGAGGTACAACCATGCGTGGAATGGGAAATATGCAAGGCATGATGAAACAAATGCAAAAATTGCAAAAACAAATGGCACAGGCTCAAGAAGAGTTAAACCAAACAGAATACACAGGAACTTCTCAAAGTGATTTGGTAAAAGTAACGGTAAACGGAAAACGCCAAGTCTTAAACGTGGAAATCAAACCAGAAGCAGTTGATCCAGAGGATGTAGAATTATTACAAGACTTAGTGTTAATGGCGACAAACGATGCGTTAACGCAAGCAGAAAAAGCCAACGACCAAACAATGGGTCAATTCACTAAAGGATTAAATATCCCAGGATTTTAATCAATGGAGGTTGGAGCATGCATTATCCAGAACCGATTGCACGATTGATGGACAGCTGTATGAAAGCTACCGAGGGATTGGTGCGAAGACGGCTGCACGACTTGCCTTCTTCTGCATGGATATGCGTGAAGAAGACGTCTTAAATTTTGCGAATTCTCTCATTAGCTGCAAGCGTGACTTACGAATGTGCTCGGTTTGTGGCAATGTGACGCAAGAGGATCCGTGCGAGATTTGTGCGGATACAACGCGCGACCGTACGAAAATTCTCGTGGTGGAAGATGCCCGAGATGTGATGAGTATGGAGCGGATGAAGGAATATAAGGGGCTCTATCATGTGCTTCACGGGGTGTTGTCTCCGATGGAAGGGACGGGGCCGGATGATATTAATATTACGTCACTGATTACGAGGTTGCAGGATCCGGAAATCCAAGAGGTTATCATCGCGACTAACGCGACAGCGGAAGGTGAAAGCCACTGCCATGTACTTGTCCCGTCTCATCAAGCCAGCGGGCATCAAAGTAACGCGTCTGGCTCATGGGCTAGCGGTCGGCAGTGACATCGAATACGCAGACGAAATGACTCTCTTCCGTGCTATCGAAGGACGAAGAGAACTATAAAAATAAAATAACAGGTTGATACTGCTAAGATAAATGAGAATTGAAACTCCCGTTTCCTCGGATATCTTCATAGTAACGACAATAGCTGTCACCGGATTGAGCCAGGGTCTCAATCCTACCGAGCTTCAAAGAGGGCGCTCAGAATAAATTCTGGCGCCCTCTAATTCCCATCGGTTACTGTTCGCTATTGTTGTTACTATAGAATCCCGGAGGGTCTTTCAATGCGCATGTCAACCTGTTTTACCCACTATTCGATGGGACAGGAGAGTGCATTTTCGATGGGGTGCGAGGGCTAGGATGAGCAGGGTGTTCCTTTTTGTGCTTGATGAGGGGATAGGTATGGCAGAGCTTGCCTTCCGGTCTTGGAAAGGGAGAAACGCAGAATGTCTTAAATCGCCCTCTAATTCACATCGGTTACTGTTCGCTATTGTTGTTACTATAGAATCCGAGGAGGGTCGTTTCCAATCGTGCAGTGTCAACCTGTTTTATTTCTTTTGCTTCATAAGCACGCAGGAGAGTATGTTTCGATGGGGGCATACTATCAACTGTAAAGAATATATCCTTGATAAAAAAATGGCGAGAAAGCAAAACCATAAATATATCCAAATGGAAATCAGAAATAGGCACTTTGAGGAAAGAAAAAGATACTCTATATTCTCAAATCACAGATATACGAAAAAGAAGTGGAACAGGCTGAAAGTGTTAGAAGCTGTATAGATAAATTACTGCAAAGAAAAGAGGATTAACAAAGGTAAAGAAGCAAGAGTTAGGGTTGTAAAACTTAGTAAAAAAATATAAATCTAATATTACTAATATTGAGTGAAATAAATTTAATTTTTAGCGAGACGGAAGAATGGACTTTGACTATTTTTTTATAACAGTGAATAAAGAGATAAGTAGCACTATCATGATTTGGAAAAAAACATTTTTATAATATGACAATAGATGGCAAGTTATTGTTGTATAATAAATATAGGAGATGTTAAGACGATGAAAGATAATAGGCTATTTAGGATACTATATTATATTTTTAGAAAAGGGAAAAAGTTACGGCAAATGAACTTGCAGATAAATTTGAGGTATCAGTCAGGACGATCTATAGAGATATTGACTCTATCAGCAGTGCAGGGTATTCCCATCTATGCCAAACAAGGAAAGGGCGGTGGAATAGAAATTGCTGAAGATTTTTGTGCTTAGTAAATCACTACTATCTGAAAACGAGAAACAACAGATTATGTCAGCTCTTCAGGGATTGGAGAATACAACAATACAACAGGAGAATGAGCTTCTAACAAAACTATCCGCACTCTTTAAAATAAAAATACCAGTTGGATAGAAGTTGATTTTAATAATTGGCAAAAACAATAAGATGTATGAAAAAAACATTTAATGATATTAAGTCCGCAATTTTTAAGTAAGAACATTGTTTTCATTCACATATTTTTAGCAGTAATGAAAAAGAAACAAGCAGAAGAGTTAAACCTGTTAGACTACTTTTTCAAGAGTCAAGATTGGTATCTATATGCCTTGTGTTTTACTTAGAAATGACTTTAGATATTTCAAATTGTCCCGGATAAAGAATTTGAAACCCAAGCGGAAAAAGTTTGAAAACAGCTTTTGATGATGTGATACTCAAAAGAAATGCCAAATGATAATAAAGTGCGTATAAAGGTTAAATTTGATCGGAAAGTTGCTTTCAGGGTATATGATGAGTTAAATGGAGCAATCACAGAAGATGATGAGAATTTATATGCTGAAATAGAAATACCAAATGACTATAACCTATTCAACTATATTTTTTTCTTTCGGAGATGGGGCAGAGTATTAGAGCCAAAGGAGATACGAATGCAGATTAAAGAAATGATAAATAAAATGGCGGGGAAATATATAATATGACAAATGGTGTCAAGTATATTGAGGTATAATTATCTTAAATAAAGATAAGGAGGAATAAACAATGGATATGAAGTATTGTCAGTGTTGTGCTATGCCTATGGGTGAAGGGAAAGAACTTTATGGTACAAATTCAGATGGAAGCGTAAATGAAGATTATTGTAAGTACTGCTTTGAGAAAGGCGAATTTACTTTCAACGGGACAATGGAGGAAATGATTGAGATATGTGTTCCTCATGTAGTTGAAGCCAATAAAGATATGAATGAAGATAGTGCAAGAAAAAAATGATGATGGAGTTTTTCCCAACTCTAAAAAGATGGAAGGAGTAAAGTGTTATGCCAAGACCAACGACAAAAACGATTTAATGACTGCTGCTAAGGAAAACTATGAAAAAGTTAAATTTACTTATTTCAAAAGATGACAGAGGAAGAGTTAAACACACCATTTAATTTTTCAAAAAGATGAAAAAGAAAAAAAGAAGCTCATTGGAAAAAGAGATAAAAACTTAAGAGATGTTTTAATCCATCTCTATGAGATGGCATCAGCTTATTTTTGAATTGGGTACATTCCAATCAAAAGGAGAAGGAAAACCATTTTTGCCTGAACCATATAACTGGAAAACATATGGAGATATGAATGTAGAATTTTTGGAAGAAACATCAAAATACTTCTCTTGAAGAAGCTACGGATATGTTTCATAAATCCCATGTTGATGTATTAGCATTAGCTGAAAAAAATTTACAAGTGAAGAATTATTTTCCAAAAGGTGTCTATAAGTGGACAGGTGGGAGTACTTTGGGTTCCTATTTTTGTAAGTACAACATCAAGTCATTATGATTGGGCTATGAAAAAGTTAAAAGCTCATCAGAAAAAAATTGTAAATCAAAATAGCCGGAATAGGATAGTAAAGTGCATTTTACAAAAAGTAAAAGGAATACTATCTTCAAAGAATGGAATGAATTTGTTCAAAATCTCAAATGGCTCTGCAACAACAAAAGATAAGAAATGAAATTGGAAAGAAGAGTTGAAAGCAAGCAACAAAGAGAATTAGAGAAAAAGAAAGTTTCAATTAAAACAAGAAAAAAACGAAAACAAAAAAACATAGAGGAAAATAGTTTTATGTCCCAAAAACCAGTAATTCAATCGGATTTACTGGTTTTTATTTTGATGAATAATGGAGCTCTTGAATGAAAAATAGGACAGACTTATTTTGGGAATCATCCGATAAATTCATGGGGTGTAGGCGAAGTGGGGCGGAGATGGTATAATTGGGAAATAAAGTAAAAAGGCATGTTCCAGGAAGGGAAGGCAGTGAATCAGTTGTTTAGAAGTTTTTCTGTCAAAGAAGACGGTCAGTCGTTTTCGTGAAATCGTTGAGTTTTTAGCTGAAAAAGGCAAAGTTGACAGAGGAGATTCCGGCTAAAAGTGGAACGAAATCCCGTTGTGCCAACGGTTGTCGTGCTAGCACTTGCCATCATTTTTCTATCGGAGTTCGTTTACTAGGGTTCCGTTTCAGACATTGTTGGAACAGTTTGGTTGGTTTTCTATCAGAATTCCCGTTCTCTTTATTTTTGATTTGTGTCAATTTGGTCTTATTTTTAGATCAATTATGGATTCAAAAGGATTTTAAAACGAGAATTAAAAAAACTTAGTGACTTTTTGCTGAGCAGGTGGTCGCTCGCTTTGAAAAGAAGAGGGACGCACGGAACTGGCAGAGGATATCGAAGATGTAGAAGTGCTGATGGCGAACTATAAGGACCGATTTGGATTTTAGGAGGAAATGTGATGAGATTATGGCATGAAGACTTGATTGAAAGCTTCCCGCGTCCGCAACTGTTGGGGCAACACCGTGAATGTTGTGCCCTTAGAGGAAATGGGTGGGGCAAGAAGCATGCGACGGTGGACTATGTGTTTACGTATCCTCCATATGTGCTTTATCAATATCATATGCTCATTATGGATGAAATGGAGCGCCGTGGGTACAATGTGACCCCTCTTTGGAAAGAGGCGTCGTATCGGGGAAAAGTGTGTCCGTCGTATACCGAAGTTGTGACGTGTGATGGAAGAGTCCGTTATACAAAGAGCATGATGATGCGTATTACAAAAGAATGTGGAGAATTTAGCACAAAAAGGAATCGTTCTAGGAGGAGAAGAGGATGAAGTTTTCGTTTCATAATCGCATTACGAACCAACAATTAGCGCAGTTTCGTTATTTGACCGACATATTGACGCAAGAAGCAGGTGTCACACAGGCGAAACCAAAGCGTGCAGAACAAAAAGCTGGCGACGATTGGATTTATTACGGGGTTTTCTAGGCTATTTCTTTATCAAGACCGAACTCTTCAAAGCCCCAACAATGGCCCTCGTCGCTCGTGTGGCACAGGAGCCGGGATTTGTTTCCATCTCGCTTTTAGTCTTGTTTTTGCCGTTCCGCTCTTCTTCCTCTGGTGCCTACTCCTTTTTTCTAAAAGCAAAAATTTTTATGAAAAAGAAATCAGTGGACTCATCGTGCTGAGCCAAGAAGAGTCATGGCGATTTTAAAAGAAACCAACCGCATAGATATGGACGATGACATCGAAGACGCGGAGTTCATTATCGCAAAACTTTGAAAAAGAACAGCTTTATGAAGGTATGAAATTCATTGATAGGATAGATTTGTAAAGGAGTTTGTTTACATGCTTGGGCGAAGAGTATTTGAATGTAATTGAAAAAAATACTTCAACAAACCATCCGATTGAAGGAAATGAAAATGCAAGCACCAGAGTTAGGGTTAGGAATCATAGAGGTCTAAACATAGAGAGATAAATAAAAACGGCTTTCTTGTGTTGCTATGTGCACTTACAAGAAAGCCGTTTTTTGCGACGAAACTATAAAAGGTAATTTTGATGAACGAGTATGCAAAAGATAAACAAAAGATTTTAGTTTTTCTGTTTATCTGCTTAGCCTAAGATGAATCAAATAGCGTAACTACTCAATCAAAATGATGTTACAGCTGCTCAAACATTATTGTTAGGAGGACTATAATCAGGATTATAAATCTAATTTATCCCTTCTGATTCCATTCAAATAAGGTGTCCAACCAATCAAAAACGACATTATGAGCGAGTCTCAAATTGTTGACTTGGCAATGAGCATCCGCACCACTTTCCGCTTCAAAAATTTGAAGTTTAGTTTGCGAATTTTTAGACTTAAGTGCTTCGAAAATCACTCTGGTTTGGTGTTGTAATTCGGCGCCTTCACCCTCTCCCATGATAAATAGGCAAGGACACTGAATTTTTTGATAGTCCACAACCTTTGCACGGTTAAACACTTCATTAATAGCACTCTTAAAATCAGAAGTACCAAACTGCCAAGCATATTTTTTAAGATTTAAATCCGCAGCCTCATTCAGACTTCCAGCTAACTTTAAAAGGACATTCATTAACCAACTTGGAGTTTTTAGGCCTGCCCCAAATTCTTTTCTAAAGATTTCCGAAACGTCATAAATAGGAGTGCTTGCAATCCATGCATGTATTCTTGTATCTTCTTCGACAGCTTGTGCGGTAAAATATCCCCCTCCGCTAACTCCATAAATGGCTAGATGATTCAGCTGAGGATTTCTGCCTTCTAACCAGTCTATGCACTGTGAAATTGGAATAGAGGCATTTACATCAAAAGTTAAACCTCTACCAGGGTTGGATCCTTGACCAGGTAGATCAACCATTAAAAACATTGTAATTTCGCATCCAGCCTGGATATCCAGCAAAGTAAAATAAATCTTCGCGATAGGTATCTCCACCACCAATCATCATCAATGTTGGACAATGATTACCACTGTGAAGATAATAGCCCGGCAAATAGGAATCTTGATAATGAATCGATAATTCTTCGACTGGGGCTCCTAGTGATTGAATGGCGTTAGAAAACGCCGTCTCCATTTTATGAACGGTAGGCAAATATTCGTCAGAAAAAGTTGATAAACTGAATTGCTGAGCAGAAGGAATAGGTCTGTGCTAGATAATATTGTGCCTTTGTTTGCTCACTCAAACCCGAATGACTTACTTTTTGTTCAAGATAGTTTCCATGCGATAAAAAGCATTTTTCCAGTTATCTGGTTTTGGTGATTTGCCCAACTCTTGGGCAAGATAATAAAAGTTCTCCGTGAGAAAAACCAAAAACTTCTCCTATACCTAACAACCAATTAAAGAAAAAAATCTGTATCCCCATTTTTGAAAAATATTCGAGTAGATTGCCTTTTTTAAAAATAACTTCATTTTTCTTTCATAACTCGCCTCTTATTTTTAGGATATTCCTGTTTTTATCATACCATATCGATGAATCTTTAATACATTTAAATGTTCGAAGATGGATTCAAAGCTTTATTTACAAAGGTTTTTAACTATCTTGTCATATTCATTTTTACGTATGTTTATGGTACAATATAAGCAATTCTCGTTACCAATAGATGATAGAATTATTTAATGAGGAAAGTACATAATGTACGCTTCGGAGGTACAACATCAAAAATGTTACGGTTCCACCTTTAAATAAAGAACTTTGGTAACTTTTAACTATATTGAAAGTGTTAGAGAAAAAAATTAAAAAGAAATCAACCGCACAGATATGACGACTGACTTCGAAGACGCGGAGTTCATTATCGAAAAACTATGAAAAAGAATCTTGGGGTGTGGGCAGAACGTATGCATTCCTTATGCATACGGACACAAAAGATGAAAAGTTCCAGTGATTGACGTTCGGGAGAAAAGGACGCCATCTCGCATGAAGCAATATAGTATACGAATTATAAGAAAAAAAGGGGTTAGGAACATGATTTCAAAACATTATTGTTTGATTTAGATTCGACGGTGTGGGACTTTCATTCGGCGGAGAACTACGCGCTGACGAAATTGCTGGAGAATCATGGGGTCAGTGATATAGAGAAGTATATTGAGGTTTACATTCCGATGAATCGTGCGATGTGGCGCTCGTTGGAGAAAAACGAAAATCACCCGTGAAGAGTTAGTGGGGACGCGTTTTGCCAAGTTATTCGACCATTTTGGCTTGGAAAAAAAGATGGACACGAATTAGCATCGAATATGAGTCCATCCTCTCCACGCAAGGACAAACGATCGATGGTGCGGAGGAAATGTTACATACGCTTAGGGATGCGGGATATCAGCTCTACGCAGCTACGAATGGGATTACGACAATTCAAAAGGGGCGCATGGAGCATTCTTCGGTTACGAAGTATTTCAAAAAAGTATTTATCTCGGAAGAATTAAAAGTCGCAAAACCAAGTCCGCTCTTTTTCGAACGAGTAGCAAAGGACATACCGGATTTCGACAAAGATACAGCGGTGATGATTGGAGATTCGCTCACAGCCGATATCCAGGGCGGGATAATGCGGAGCATCGACACGATTTGGATGAACCTGGCGCGCAAAGGAGAACCGAACAGCGGTAAAACCAACCGTGGAAGTCCGTAGCTACGCGGAATTATTAGAATTTTTAGTATAAATGGAAACGACTGCGGGAATGTCTTGCGGTCGTTTTTTGCAAACAGAAAAGTTGAGCTTTTAAGGGGAAGCGGGTAGACTACTAAAAGGGCAAAGACCCTCTACCAGAAAAGAAAGATGGAATTCGATGAAGCAACGATTGAAATTACTAGGAACACTATTTGCGGTGGTCCTACTAGGAGCATGCGGACTACTGACAGAAAAGCGCAGAAGCTCCTACGACAACAACCGTTCAAGAGACCACTGAAGCCCCGCGCGTGGAAGTGAAAAGCAGACGGCACGTATACCGTGAAGGATACACCTTTGTTAGTAACGGCAAGAAACTCTATGCTAGAGCGTTCATTCCAGATGCCAAGGATCCGTTCCTTTAGTCGTCTATAGTCATGGACTCCGGAGCCAGCGTGGAGCATGACGAAGAAGTACAGAAAACCTTGGCGAAGTCCGGGGTGGCGGTGTTCAGCTTTGAATTCGCTGGCGGTTCGTCTTCCACCTCTCCAAAAAGCGAAGGGGACACGACGGAAATGTCCGTTCTAACCGAAGTGCAAAACTTGCGAGACGCCTTGCAGTTTGCGAGGTCTTTGCCGTTTGTCAACACGGACCGCCTCTATTTAATGGGAAGTAGTCAAGGCGGATTCGTCTCGGCACTCTTGGCGCAGGAAGTGGCGAATTTAGCCGGAGTCTTCTTGCTCTATCCAGCATTCTCCTTGCCGGACGATATCAAGTACCTTCCCAAGCCTAGAAGCAGCCCTGAAACCTTTAACCTCTTAGGGACAAACATTAGTAAGAAATACTTAGAAGACGTCTATCCAATCGACGCGTATGAGGGACTGGGCAAGATGGTGCACCCGTCCATATTTATCACGGCGCGGATGATTTTATCGTCCCCATCACCGCTTCCAAAAAAGCGGTGAAAGCCCTCAAAGACGCACGACTAACCACCCTAGACGAGACAGGCCACTCCCTCACAGCAGAGCAGCAAGCACAAATCGGTGCCGAGATTGCGGATGAGATTTTTAATGGGATGAAATAAAGTGGTATAAAAATTTGAACACAACAAACATGAAAAACCGGGGCTCCGGGCCCCGGTTTTTAATATAAGATGATTAATTACCCGTATAAAGGTAGAAGTTGAGATGGAAAAATAAATTATATAAAAATAGTATTGAGTTAGAAGTAAATAAGATGTAAAAATGAAGCCAGAAAGGTGATGATATTTTTGCGTAATTTTTATAATAATATTCAAGAAAAGTTATTCTAAGCTAAATGAACTAGAAAAAGAAATACTAGACTTTATAAAGAAAAGAACTTTCTAGTAGAGATCATCTTTCTTTAAATGAGGTTTCTAAACCATTTTTGTTTCACCAAATACAGTTGTTAGATTAGCAAAAAATGGGATATACAGGTTTTCGTTCAATTAAGAAGATATCATTCATTCAATTATGCCAAATCCGAACGACCAATCATTAAGTGTAGATAATCAATTAGTTCAAACATTAATTAAGAATGAAACAATAGATGAGATTATAACATTGCTAGATACTAAGAAAGAAATTCTATTTTATGCACATGGATTATCAAAAATATCCATGTGACATAGCTGCTGAATAAATTAAGAATTCTTGGGAAGAATGCAAGAGTTTATAATAGAGAGACATTTAATGTTACATTCAGCAGTTCACTCGAATAAAGATACATTAATATTTCTGGTTTCAATGAGCGGACAAACTAAGAATCTTGTTGAGGTGTGCAAATGTAGCTAGATGTAAATGGGGCAACTAAGATTTCAATTACGGGACTATCACAAAACCCAATTGCAAAAATATCAGATTTAAGTGTGTTTGTAGATTATCAAAAGCAAGTATTTGAAGGGATGGATATCTCTTCTCGATTTTTCAATTTCTTATGAGGTGTTGATAGCTAAATACCTTGATAAATTAAATAATGTGTAAAAATACACGGCGATGTGTTATTTCACAATGCTTGTGTAACTTTGGCGGATACGCCAAAAGCTTATTATTTTACGAAAACGGATTCTATAATAAAAAGTATAAAGAACATGTGTTAAGTAATTTTTATTGAGGAGTCTTTATTATGTCAAAATAAATCTGTAAATGTTGTAATCGTCGGTGGTGGGTCTACTTGGTCACCTGGAATTTTTGAAAGCGTTGACAGAAACATTTGAGATATTTTTTAAAATTAACGAACTTAAATTGTATGATATTGATGAAAAACGTCAAAGAAAAAGATTGGGAGAATTCGGTAAGATTCTTTTTAGAGAAGAAGCACCAGAAGTTAAAGTTCTCATATACGACTGACCCAGAAGTAGCATTTGAAAATGTAGATTTTGTCCTTTGCCAAATGAGAACTGGCGGTTATCCAATGAGAGAAAAGGATGAAAAATTCCATTATCACAAGATTTAATTGGACAAGAAACTTGCGGACCTGGTGGTTTTGCATATGGACTACGTTCAATTAGAGATATGATTGAACTTGTAAATATTGTTCGTAGAAAATCACCAGAAGCTTGGATTATTAATTATACAAATCCAGCTGCGATTGTTGCAGTAGCTTTGAACAAAGTATTCCCAGATGATCATAAAATCCTTAATATCTGTGATCAACCAGTAAATCTTTTTAAGATCATTCGGAAGACTTATTCAAGTTGACTATAATCGTTTTTGAACCAAAAATATTTTGGATTTAAATCACTTTGGTTGGTTTACTCACGTATATGACAAAATTACCGGTGAAGACTATCTTCCATTAATCAAGAAAACTACGTTAGAAAAAGGATTCTTACCAGCAGATGCGGAACAACGTGACCAATCATGGTTGGATACTTATGGAATGGTAGAAACAATGGTAAGAGATTTTCCCTGATTATCTACCAAATACTTATTTGCAATACTATTTGTATCAGATTATAAAATCACAAAAATTGGATCCAAATTATACTCGAGCAAACGAAGTAATGGATGGACGTGAAAAGAGAGTCTTTGAAGAATGCGATCGTATTATTAAAAAATAATAGTGCTAAGGATTCTCATATTGTCCCATAATGATGCGCATGGAGATATGATTGTTGAATGTGCAGCTTCTATCTTTAAACAATACAAGAGATACATTTATTATTATGACACCTAATAACGGAATTGTTTCTAATTTACCTGAAGATGTCATGATTGAGGTGCCAGCATTATTAGGTGTAAATGGGAGTAGAACCATTTGCGGTTGGTAAAATTGGTACATTCTATAAAAGGATTAATTGAATCTCAATACGCATATGAAAAATTAACAGTAGAAGCATATCTTGAAGGTAGCTATGAAAAAGCATTACAAAGCCTTAACGTTGAATCGATTAGTAGTAGATGCTAAAGCGTGCGCGTAAAGGTATTAGATAGTCTTATTGAGGCCAACTCAGAATATTGGCCTGAACTCAAATGATGAATAGGAGAAGTTAATATGAAATCAGGAAATAGAATTTTTAACTTCCTTTCAAAAATTTGGGAAAAGTATTGATGGCACTCAGTCCTATTATTACCTATTGCAGGTATCTTTAGTAGGGATTGGGAGTGCATTTTTCAAACCCAAATTTGGTTAAAACAATGCCACTATTAGGAAGTCCCATTTCTTGCAGCTTTGTTTAAACTCACAAAAGATTTAGAGAATGTGATTAATAATAATATTCCAATAATTTTTGCGATGTCGATTGCTTATGGTTTTGCGAAGAAAGGAGAAAGCGACAGCTGCTATTTCAGGTTTTATTGCGTATATGGGAATGAATACCATACTTGGATCATTTCTAATTTTGAACGGAACAATCAATCCAGACAAAATTACTAACGGGTCAGAAAATGATTCTTGGAATTACCACATTAGACACAGGGGGTATTTGGCGGTATTTTTAATTGGGTTAATAGTTTCAGCATTACACAATAAATATTATAAAATTGAACTTCAGCAGTTCTTTCCATTTTTAATGGAACAAGATTTGTTCCAGCTGTTAGTTTGATTGTGAGTGGGTTTGTAGGAATTGTATTAGCCTTTATTTTCCCACCCTGTACAAGCTATTCTTGAATAGTGCAGCTGACTTTATTGCATAAGACTGGAGCATTTCGGATCGTTTGTATATGGTTTTTGCTGAAAGAATGCTTTTTACCTTTTCGGACTTCATCACTTTGTTACTTTACCATTTCTTCTTTACTCCGCTTGGAGGGTGTCAAAAGGATATTGGTGGACAAGTGTATGAAGGTGCTGTCAAATATTAATAATGCAATTTTAAATACACCAAATACGATGTATGATATCGATGTAAAGCAAATATTTAATGAATGGGAAAGTTATTTTTGCGATGTTTGGTTTGGCAGGGGCTGCCTTTGCAATTTATAGAGCAGCAAGACCTGAAAATAAAAAGAAGATTGCTTCACTAATGATTGCAAGTACTATTCCTTGTGTCATTATGGGTATATCTAGAACCATTTAGAATATAGTTTTCTTATTCGTAGCTCCATTATTATTTGGCTTTCCATGCAGTATTCTCTAGTTTAGCTTATGTAATCACATATCTTGTTAACTTTAATGTTTCTGGTTCTAGCAACTTTCGGTGGACCATTGCTATCCTTCAGTGTTTAATGGGATTTCTAGGAGCAGATAAAGGTTCAAATTGGACTTGGGTTTTTAATCTTAGGACCAATCTACTTTGTATTGTACTTTCTTTGTATTCTCATTCCTTATTAAGAAGTTTAATTATCTAACTCCAGGACGAGAAGAGAAAAGTTGAAGAGTTCGGAAGAAAAAGAATGACAGTAGTTTTAACTTGAAAATTAGTCGAAGCTCTAGGAGGGAAGACAATATTTCAGCAGTAGATGCTTGCTTTTACTCGACTAAGAGTCACTTTAAAAAGATAATTCTAAAGTGAAAAGTGATTCGTACTTTTAGTGAAGAGTTGAATGCTAAAGGAGTGGTTCATGTTGATAATGGTATTCAAATTATCTATGGTGCAAAAGCTTCAATCTATAAAACGGAATTAGAGAGTATTTAAATATTGAATGATTATAATACTTGTTTTTTTAGTAAGATGAAAGATAACCGAGGGCAACCTCGGTTATTATTCTCATATTCCCCTTTTTCAAGTGGACCGGCATCTCCTCGTGTCTTCTAAAAGAGCGCGGCACCATTCAAACCGCACTTCACACCATCTGACCACCAGCCCGTATGCAAAAGCTCGAATCTTTCTGTGCACAAGAGCAACTTCACTCGATGCACATAAAAAGACAGAATAACCAAACCTGTGAAAATGATTCCGGAGAACCTGCGGATTCATCGTAGTAGTAACGTGTTTCGCATCACATGTGAATTAGTTGGCGTTGGAATTTATTCGTCACGCCAACTTTGAGGCTGTAAGGTGAGAGACTCAAAGAGGCTCGAACCGGTGCAACGTTACAACGACGATGAAAAGAATCCGCAAGGATTCGAAGGAATCATTTAACATCAAAAGGGTTTGAGGTTATTCAGTCTTTTTATATATCTAACTCTTTCATCAAGTTCTCTACGCACTGTACAACAGAGGAGTCGAAGTCTTTGCGATAAACGAGCTGGATGTTCCGTTTTGGAGTGAAGCCATCGAGTTTGAGTTTGGAAAGGTAGCCGCTCTCCAAGTCTTTTTTTACAAGGAGCTCAGACACGATGGAGATACCGAGCCCGTGTGCTACGGCTTCCTTGATACTGTACTGGTTATCCACTACAAACGGCTGCCGATTCATAAAGCCCAGCTCCTCAACTGCTTACGACAAAAAAACTTATGTAGCGACGACTGACTCCCCTTTGAGATATACCGTTCCCTCGTTTCAAGTCCGCGAGCGTGCAGTGACCCGTCTTTAGCCAACTCATGATCCGCCTTACAAATCACAATGAGCGAATCCTCGTATACCGTCGTACTCATCAAAATTGCTTCATATCGACTGGAATATACTCCGAGAAGAACGCCAGCTGGATTTTCCGAGCTTCCAGGTCCGCTAGAATCACCTTCGAGCGGTCGACCTTAATGGATACTTGATGGTCTGGGAAGGCGTCATTTAGTAGCGGTAGGAGGGCAGGGAGAATCGTAGACCCGATAAACGGCGTAGCCCCGATAATAATCGAACGACTCGTCGTATCGGCCAATTCCCGCAGCGCGTTCAAGCCACCATTCATCGCTGCGACCACCTTTTCTAGCCGTCTCATAGAAACAACTTGCCGTATTCGGTCAGCGTGAAGCTCTTATGCGTGCGCTCAATCAGCGGGATGCCGAGCTCTTCCTCCAGGCTCTTGATTTGTTTTGTGACATTTTGGTTGCGAAGTATATAATTCTTCTGCGGTTTTCGTAAAGCTCATCGTCTCGCAGAGGTTTTAAAAGTTTGTAATTTATCGATATTCATGACATCCCGCCTTTCTACACTAGTATATCATAATCATTCTAAATAGTTATACAAATGCATAACGAAAATGGAATACAAAAACGTCAAAAAGTGAATTGGACGCACTCCGTTATTCTCAGTAAACTGAATGTAACGTCAAGGACGAAAAATAAACAAACGAAGGTGATTAAATACCATGAGTAAAGATAAAAACAAAAATCCGCGCTGTGGGGCATTCTTCTCGCATTAGCCGCATTCCTCATTATCGTATTTATGCCGCCAATGGAAGGACTCTCAGTCGCAGCACAACGTAGTTTGGCTATCTTTGTATCAGCACTTATTTTATGGATTGCAAAACCAATTCCAATTTATCAAACATCCATTATAGCCGTATTACTACTTCCATTAATTGGAGTCGTTGAAAAAGCAAAAAGAGCGTTTGGAACGTTAGGGTTACGACATCATTTGGTTAATGGTAGCCGCATTCGTATTAACGTCAGCCATCAGCGAAACGAACCTCAGGGAAACAGTCGCACTCTCGATAGTCGTGAAATTCGGACGCACGAAGGTACAGACACTAGCCGTATTACTAGCGGTAAACTTCATCCTAGCGTTCTTCGTACCATCAACAACGGCACGTGCTTCATTAATCTTGCCAATCTCAATCGTATTATTACAAATTTACAATGAGCTTCCAGGAGAATCGAACTTCGGGAAATTAATGATGTTACAAAATGTTCAAAACAATGCGTTCGCAACATCAATGGTAATGACAGCAACATCAGCACAAGTCATCGCAATTGGTTTCATCAACAAACAAACAGGTTCAAAGCCTTGGTTACATGGACTGGTTAATCGTATCCATGCCACAAGCGATTCTTACAGCCGTCATCATCTTCTTTATCGGTGTGAAATTATACAAAGTTGGTAAAGAAGCCGGCGAAGAAGCAATGGCAAACGTAAAAGAAACGTTGAAGAAAACAATTAGCAGACTTAGGACCAACTTCACCTGAAGAAAACGTGTAGGAATCATCTTCCTCATCACATTTAATCTTATGGGCAACTGGAGACATCCAAAAGAAATATCTAGGATTCTCCAATCTCAACAGAACAAACAGCCGTATTAAGTATGTTACTCTGCTACTACCAGGAATCGGTGTGTAACTTGGAAACAAGCTAAAAATCAAATGGGACTTAATGATCTTTCTCTGCAGGAGCATATGCCGTAGAGAATGCATTTGACAACACAGGCGGAGCTGGTGGATGATCACAAACTTAGTAAATGCCATCGGTTTGAGACAAATTAAACCACGCTGCAGTTGCAGTTATCTTAATCTTCATTACTGTCTTCTCTCATTTAATCTTCACAAGTAAGACAGTACGTACAACGATTTTAATTCCAGCGATTATCTCAATCGCAACAACAGTCGGCATGAACCCAGTGTCACTTGCATTAACATGTTCACTTGGTATCGCGACAACAATCACTTTACCACCACACTCTAAAGTAAACACATTGTACTTCGGTACAGGTTACTTCAGCGTGTTGAGACGAAGTGAAATTCGGATTACTAGCCTGCTTAGTACACTCAATCATCCTATCAGGAATGTACTTCGCTTGGATCCAATTCATCTACTAATCGGGAGGGGAACTTATGAAAAAGAAAAATCATCGTAGCGATTGCGGACGGTGTGGGAGATCGTCCAAACGTCGAGCTTGGCGGTTTAACTCCGTTGCAATACGCGAAAACACCTCACCTCGATCAACTCGCTAAAGAAGGGATGACCGGGATTATGGACCTGATCTCACCAGGGATTACTGTTGGGACTGACATGGGTCACTTAATCTTATTCGGAAATCCTTCAGTCAACTACCCAGGACGCGGACCAATGGAAGCGGCAGGGGTCGAGTATGGACTTACAACCCGGAGACGTTGCCTTCAGATGTAACTCGCGACACGTGGCGACAATAATATCGTCATCGACCGTCGTGCAGGACGTATTCGTGAACGTACGAATGAACTCGCAGAAATCATCAACGGCCTACAAATCGAAGATGTCACTTTCTTATTCAAAGAAGCAACAGAACATAGAGCCGTGCTTGTGATGCGTGGGGAGGGCCTCAGTGCCAAAGTCACGAGACACAGATCCGAAGGCGCCAAACGATGGCCATCCATTTAAACAAGCATTGCCAAAAGACGACAGTCCAGAAGCTGCGAAAACAGCTCGCATCTTGAATGAGTTTCTTGAAGTGATTTACCCACTGATGGACAAACATGATGTGAACGTGGAACGCCGCGCAAACGGACAATTACCAGCGAACTTCGTGATTACACGTGGGGCTGGACAATTCTCAGTAATCGACCGCCTTGGCGAACAATTCGGCTATAAGGCTGCAGTTGTGGCAGGGGAAGACACCGTTCTTGGAGTCGGTCGCTTATCTGGATACGATGTGTACAAGGAAGACTCGTTCACAGGAAACATGGATACAAATGTGAGACGTAAAGCCGAAAAAGCGTTAGAGATGATTCAGGATCATGACTTAGTGTACGTGCACTTGAAAGTCACAGACGTGAAAGGGCATGACAATAAACCATTCGAGAAAGCCCAAGAATCGAACTCTTCGATGAAATGGTCGGCATCTTAATGGAAAACAGACCTGAAAACACACTCATTGCGCTTTGTGCAGACCACTCAACGCCTTGCGAAAAAGGAGAACATAGTGGTGAGCCGGTGCCAATCGTCATCTCAGGACCTGGAGTGCGCCAGGATAAAGTTGAACTACTACGACGAAATCTCTTGTGCCGAAGGAGCGATTAACCGCATCAAAGGCCGCGAATTCGTCTGGACATTGCTAGATTACTTAGAAGTAGTGCCGAAACAGGGGAACTAAAAACAATAGTATAAACTTGAGAAACCAGGGTTAGTGCCCTGGTTTTTGTGTTTGAAATTCCTATTGAATCAGGAAGAAGATAGGAATATAATGGAAAATGAAAACGTTTAAACGAAGGGAGAATAGCTTAACAATCCATTTAAGAAAAGAATACTAAATTCAATAATAATAATACAGTAGTATGTTTTATAAATAAAAAAATTATAAAATAAAATTTGCAAGGAAATATTTAGACAAATTATTTTAAATAAAGGTGGTATTTATGGAATTTATTAAGAATAATTCTACAATTTTTTTGTTTTAGATACTAATATATTATTAAATATGGGGCGTTTATCGTTACATTCTGGAGAGCATTTCTTGAATTTATTAAAAATCTGTCGAGGATAGGATATGGATACCAAGACAAGTTTTTTTAATGAATTTGAAAAATAAAAAGCATGTTTTTCGGAGATATTCCAAAGCGATATGAGAAAATAAAGAGAGAATTAAAAGATAGAAATCAAAAATTTGCAACTGGGATAGAAAAGACGCTTTCTAATCCGATGGATTTAAATTATTTTTGGTGTAGAAGAATTAAATAAGTTAATTTTTAGATAAAGTTACGGAGATAAATGGAATTATCGAGGGCTTTTAGTTTAGTTGAAGAGGATATAATTGAACAAAGGGCATCATAAAACTTTTCAAAATAACTTTTCAATTTTGTTGATAATTTAAAAGTTGGAAAAGAAATTCCGATATCCGAAAGGTTATGTATACTTTCTGAAGGGGAATTAAGATACAGATATCAAATTCCGCCCGGGTTTAAAGATGAGCAGAAAGATAAAAACATATAGAACCGCAGGGGAAATTTGGCGATTTGTTTTGTGGAAAGAAATATTAACTCTTCCAGAGAAAAAGTGTTTCCTGGTCTAACTGATATAGTTTTTATTACGAACGACCAAAAACAGGATTGGTTTTGTAAATAACGAAATCCATCCGTATTTACTTCAAGAATTTAAAGATAATTGGAAGAATATAGAAATACACTTTATAAAGGGGCAGATTTTACAAAATTTACTCCGAAATGACTAATACATTTGATCTTAAAAACATTTGTAAATGTATATGGATTACAAAATATTATAAATAACGGTTGTAATCAAAAACATTAGACGAAAGTCTAAGGAAGAAAATAGAGGAAGTTGAAGGAGAAACAGATGAGGACTCATTTGAATGTCTTGAATATTTAGGGTTTTAAAATTGATAGTCAAAAATTTTTGATTCTATCGATAATAAAGATGAGTTGATATTAAAATACGAGCTTCAAATTACCGTGGACAATTACTTGCATTGTGTAGAAACCCAAATGAATGATTTAGGAGAAACTAGACAATTTGTAGAAACAACAGAGGTTAGTAAGGATGCGATGGCTAAGGTTAAGTTGATACTGAAATATGATGGGAAATTAAAAGAAATATATAAATGTTAAACTTGAAGTAATAGACATTATTTTTAAAAACGGTTAACTAGTTTAGTTAACTGTTTTTAAATAAAACAAAAATAGTATAAGAAAAGAGCAAAATTAACATATTTGTTAATTAACATATATATTAATTTTAGTATAGGAGGTGGAGCATATGAAGCGAAAGTTCAAAGCATCAAGAGAATTGGTAGATCGGTTAGATAGTTACGATTATGATGAGATGGTGAAATTAGCTGCAATGCTAAAAATGTTAGAAGAAGATGGTGTAACTGAAGAAATGATTCAAAAATGGGGAGTGCATTATAAAGGAAAAAGTTATTTAGAGGTTGTAATTTGCAAGAAGAAAAAAAGGAGGAGACAGAGGATGAGTACGTATCTAACTTCCAAACTAAGAAGGTTCGTATCGGAATACCCGAATTTTTGATAAAAGATCTTAAAAAGACTATGTTTTTGCAAAAGAGTAGCGTTGCAGATGAGTAAAGCTCAAAATGATAGTGGATTAGATTTAGAAGACTTTGCGAGAGAAGTTGAACTGCCGAATTCTCACATTTCAAAGGCTTCAAAGCTGGAGAACACAACCCAACGATACTCACATTATTGGATATTGCTGAAAGATGTGGATATAAGTTAGAAATTAAAGTTAAAAAGAGTCGAAAAATAAAATTTTTCAATGTACATATCTATTTAACCTCAAATTTATTCTTATTAGTGTAGGAAGTAAAAGACAAATAATAAATGAGGAGGAAAATATGGGATATGAAACAATCGTCAACAAAAAAACTACACTTAGTTTTTCAAAGGAAAGTAATGGAGAAACAAAAACGCCTTACTATTGCACTACCTCAAGACGAACTAAGGAAAAAAATGTCGCTGAAGCAGCAATGGATAAAATTAGTGAATCTAACCTGTTTTGAAAATGAAGATGTGCTATTATACAAGTAAAAAGATGCTTATTATAAGACTTGTAGAGTAGAAGTGTTCAGCTATGATGAAAATTAAAAGAGCAAATCTTATAAAGTAGAATGGGAGTAGTTTAGATTTTAAGTAGAGGATTTCCATTTCTAGAGTACAACTAGAGGACGGATGTCCTCTTTTTAGATTTTCAAATCATAAGAACTGAACATTAAAAATAATAATTTATTTTTACAAAAATCATTGATTTTGAAATGTGAGAGTGTTATTATAGGTTTGTGGTAATAATCTATAATTACATTTTTCGTAAAAAGGAAGGTTAGAATATGGAGTTTTTGGAAGTTGGTGAATAAAGAATATGCATCTAGTGATACCAGAGTTATTAGCAGTTTTTGTTTATTATACTTGCTATTACTCAAAATGTTAGTAAGTTAGTGTCAATAGTTATTTTTTTGGTTATATTTTTATACTGACAGTTTTTATCATAGTAAATTTCTACAAAAACAAGTCTTTGTATATTTATTCGAAGAGGATTCAGATGGTAAATTAACCTGGAAGTTATTTTATAGGATAATGACTCTAATGTTGATGTTATTTTCTTTTATTATATTGATGGAGATATTTAATTTTCAGAATGCGGATGTTTATGTTCGATTAGTTAGTTTTACGTTGATTGCTGTATTAGAGTTAGATCTTATCTTATTTTTTTCCTGATGTCATTTTTAAATGGAAATCTAGATACTTGTACATACTATTATTTCTTATGTTTGTAAATTTCTTTAATAATGTACATGTTATCAACTTAATATTTGGATCTGTAGGCATACTCTTTATTGCTCAGTATGTATTATCGGACAATTTCATCGATTATTTAAAGGCCATACTATTCTATATATGACATTATTACAATAAAGAATTATATCAAAGTGAATAAAAAGTAGTTTTTAGCAGTTTGTTGTTGGCAACATTTTCAGTGAATATGATATTTGGAATTAAGAGTTTTATTGCCGAGTGATTTAAAAATTGGTTAAAAACTTAATATTATTGCTTTGTATAAGTGGATAACCAAAACGAACAACAATGGTCAATTGGCAGATTCATTTTTGATTAATACTATGATTTTTAGGAATTATCATTCTATTTTTATACGATCATAGACAATTTTTAAAGGAAATTTAAAAAGAAAAAGCTTCTATTTTTGAAGCACATGAGACAAAATTTACAAGAAAAGAAGGTGGGGAAGATCCATGGATGAAGAGTTTCAGATTATGTAACGTTTGTATCTGGCGTTAATCCGACGCGTGCGAATAAACAAATGGGCGATATAGTCTATTACGAGCAGAGTGATTTTAATAATGATTTTAATCATTTGGATGGATACGAGATTGAGAAAATCCATCGGACTTTGGGAAACAGACACTTAAAAGAAGGGACATTGTTATCAGCAATATTCAGCAAAAGGCTGTGATGATTGGAAAAGAGTAATACTGGTAAGGTTATTCACTGAATTTTACAAAAGTAAATTTAAAAAGAAGACACTCGATAAGAATTATTTTTATATTTATTTAATAGTAATAAATCTATACAACGACAAAAAGAGAGGAGCAACAGGAAATGTGCTTCAAAAAGCTTTCGACAAAGGCCTTGGGTGAATTGAAAATCCCTGTAATTCCTTTGGAAAAAGCAAAAAGAAAATTGGGGAGGTATATAGTAAAACTTTTAAAATTACAAGGAGAATTAATTAGGTATTCAGATTTATTAGAGCAGTTTTCAACACAAATTTTAGAAAAACATTACAAGGGGATTAGATGATGGTGGATGAATTAAATAAAAAGCAATTAATCTTTGAAAATAAAAGTAATTGATTATCTTACAAAAATCAGTGGCACAAAAACAATGGGAATATCGTCCTGAAATTAGAGTTTCAGAGGCTCTATGGAGTAACTTTAAACGTATTCTAGAACAAAATAATAGAGGCCGATTAGACAAAGGAGCTTTTCAATTGTTGAGTTTAATCAGGTGAAAAGGGTTGTTAACCAATTAGATACGCCGTATAAAAGCTGGACAATTTCTGTATGGGGTCAACGGTGTTAGCCAAGTTGAAGTGGACTTGAGACAATGGGGAACATGTCTTCTTAACCGTTTTTGACCAAGCACAAGTAGGCGGAGGAAATACTGTTTATCAAGTGGTTAACCAAATCGAACGTGAAAAGGTGGTTCCAGGGAAACCGAATAGACGTTTTGACGTGACGTTATTAATCAATGGATTACCAATTGTTCAAATCGAATTGAAGAGTGCGATGCGCCCTGCAAATGAAGCGCTAAATCAGATGGAACAATATATTGCGGAGTGCCAGTATAGCGGCATCTTCTCAACATTACAGATTTTAATTGCCATGACATAAATGAAAATTAAGTATATGGCCAATACAACAGAGACAAATTCAACAAGGCTTTTTGCTTTCAAGTGGCAAGATGAGGAAAGTACAAAACCAATCAATAACTGGATGGAATTTGCAGATAAAAGTATTGTCGATTTCCAATGGCGCATGATTTATCTACTCGATACATGGTTTTTAGATGGTACGAAGAACAAGGAAAGTATAAAGTGATGCGTCCTTACCAAGTTTATGCAACGAAAAAGAGTGCTTGAAAAAAGTCGCTCAATATGACTTTAAATATGATGATGGCAGACTTGGGTATGTATGGCACACAACAGGGGTCAGGCAAGACAATTACAAGTTTTTAAAACAGCGTGGTTAGCAAGCCGTCTTCCACGTTCATAAGGTGGTGTTCTTAGTGGACCGAATCGCTTTTGACCCGACAAACGGTTGATGCTTATCAAACCTATGACCCACTCTCTAGAGGAGAAGGGGAATCAGGGGTTGTCAATGATACCGCCAATGTGTCTGATTTGAAGACAAAATTAACGAGAAAAGTGATAAGAATATTATCGTAACTAGTATTCAAAAGATGGCACGCTTTGTATCAGAGAATCGTTCAAGCCTTTAAACCATAATATTCTATTTATTGTCGATGAAGCTCACCGCTCAACAGGAGATGGTTCGGACACAGAAGGAATGTTACAAAGTATTCGTAAAGCTATTCCAAACGCTGCTTGGGTAGGGTATACTGGAACGCCTCGTTTTGAAGGACAAAAACTAAAAGAAGTCTTTGAAGTCTAGCTTCGCATATACGATTAAGCACTGCGTGCCGATCATAATGTTCTAGAGGTTTAACGTTGAATTCAAAAGAAACAATTGAACCGATGGAAAATCCTTCAGAAGAAGATATCGATGATATGATTCGTGCTAGCGTGTATGATACTGATCCTGTACACGTGGAATTAGTCGTTCAAGATGTCTTGTACAATTGGAAAGAAAAATCAAATAATTATAAGTATAATGCCTTATTTACAGTTCATGTAGGTGGCAATAAACCTTCAATCCCACGTGCGATGGAATACTTCGATAAGTTTATGGAGGAAAATCAAAAGTTAGAAGAAAGACGATTGAAATTGCAGATTATCTTCTCGGCTGATACTCAAATAGCGATAGTCAGTTACAAACGAATGAAAGTCTTGATCGTGCACTTGCCTCATATAATCAAATGTTTGGAACGGCCTTTGATCGTACAACGCTAAAAGCATACTCTGAAGATTTAGCTAGACGATTAAATAAAACTGCTGATGATAGAAACTATTTGGATTTAGTGATTGTTGTTGATCAACTATTAACAGGGTTTGATGCACCGGGAGTTGAATACTTTTATATGTAGATAGAACGTTGAAGGGTGGAAATCTGATTCAAAGCATACTCTCGAACAAACCGTGTTCATGACAGTGTAGCTAAACCTTGGGGGAACATTGTAAGTATCGTTGGCCAAAACAAAATGAATATGAAATGAATAAGGCATTTGCGGTTTATTCGGATAGACACTCTGCTGATGAGCAACGACTTATATGAACTGATTGATGGGAATACAAATGATAAAAATTATCTCTAAACCATTTTAGTGTTGCAGTAAATGATATGAAAAGAATTAGTCGATGAGTTAAGAGATTTAACGGATAACTTTGATAGAATTCCGCCCTAGCGAAGAAGACCAGATGAAATTATTTGAGAAGTTGAAAAATTACAACAGATTAATGACTCAATTAAAACAATATACCGTAGATGAAGAGGAAATCAGCGTATCCGCGTATGATGCACCTGAAGAATTTTACGACCGTATTGGAATGACTCCGGAGGAAGAAATTAAATTAACAGTTGTGATTGCTGATGAGTTAAAAACGACTTATGGCTGAAATTGAAGAAGTTGATATTTCTCATATTGAATTATCAATGGTACAAATTAATGAAGTGAGAATCAATTATGATTACTTAGTAGACTTGATTGCGAAAATGGCAGATGAAATTCATGCTCATCAAAACGAAGAGGCTGAAGCTACAAGAATCGAAAATCAATGTCGAAATTGCTAAGTCTGACAACGAAGAAGAAAAAAAGAAAAAAATGCGTCGATTTGTGGATGCTATCTATAGTGGAGACTTTGTATTTGATGGTTATCCTGCACCAAGAACTGTGGAAGCTATGGATCGTGCAGAGAGAACGAGCAGTAACTAAAATCAAACACACGAGGAAGTAGCTGAGTTTGTTCGCAAATGGGGACTTGATAACAGTACGTTGGTAAAAAGATTTGTTGCCTGTAATCGAGAAGCATTCGATTGGACAAGATGACTTGGATAAACAAGGAGAAATTTCAGCAATTTTAAACGCAGCACGTGCGGATTACCAAGAATTGGCAGAAGCTGATATTGCCGAGTTATCTTGGATTAAGTATCGAAATGAATTTAGAAAAGCAATCTATAAACTTGCAGATGACATTAAGAGAGGTGAATAGAGTGGGAGAAGGACAAAAGAATGTACCTAAGTTAAGATTTAAAAGGGTATGAAGACGCTTGGGAACAGCGGAAGTTAGGGGATATTACAGAAAAATTTGAATACGGCTTAAACACAGCAGCTACAGATTTTTGACGGTGAAAATAAATATTTGCGAATAACAGATATTGACGACGAAAGTAGAAGTTTAATAAAACATCTCTTACGTCTCCGGATACTAACTTAGACTATGCTGATAATTACCTTCTCAAACAAGGAGATATTCTTTTTGCAAGAACAGGCGCTAGTGTTGGAAAAACTTACCAATATAAGGAAAGTGATGGCAAAGTATATTATGCTGGATTCTTAATTAGAGCTAGAATTCTCTCTGGATTCAATCAGGTTTTTGTTTTTCAGAATACTCTAACAAAGAGGTATGAAAATTTTATTTCAGTAACTTCCCAACGTTCTGGGCAGCCTGGAATAAATGCGCAGGAGTATGCTAGTTTTAATTTATTACTGCACTAAATTTTGAGGAGCAAGAACAGATAGCTGATTTATTTATAAGATTAGAATAACCTTATTACCCTTCATCAGCGTAAGCATGATGGCCTAAAATCGATGAAAAACAATGCTTTCAAAAAAATGTTTCAAAAATGGAAGATGTTCCGGAAATTCGTTTTAAAAGGATTTACTGACGCTTGGGAACAACGGAAGTTTGAGGAAATCTCTAAAAGAGTCCAAGGGAATGATGGTCGTATGAACTTACCAACGTTGACTATTTCCGCTGCGTATGGTTGGATGGATCAGATTGATAGATTTTCTGGAAATATAGCAGGAACCGAACATTACAATTACTAAAGAAGGTGAATTGTCGTATAATCATGGAAATTCAAAATTGGCAAAAAATATGGGGCATATTTGAATTATCCACTTATGAAGAAGCTAGTTCCTAAAGTTTATCATAGTTTTAGAATGATAAAAAGGAGATTCCAAGTTGATAGAATTTTTATTTGCGACGAAATTACCTAACAGGAATTAAACAAACTGATTTCTTCTGGAGCTAGAATGGACGGCCTTTTTGAATATTACTTACTCTGACTTTTAGCTACAATAAATTTAACTGTTCCTAGTGAAAGCAGAACAAAAATATGGTAAATAATTGTTTGAAAGCGTTAGATGATTTACTTACTCTTCATCAGCGTAAAGCGATGTGAGTTAAAGAATATGAAGAAAACACTACTACATCAGATGTTTGTATAAAAAGGAGAGAATAAAATGACGAAAACAACCGAAATTACATCGAAGCTTTTGGGAGATGGCTAATAAATTACGTGGAACAATGGATGCTGAGTGAGTATAAGAATTATATCCTTCCATTTATGTTCTATCGTTGTTATCTGAGCATCAAGATGATTATCTTCGGGATAATGGACTAGAAGATTTTTATCAAAATCCAAAAGATGTCGAAGAATATTATGAAGATATTGCTAAAAGCCTTGGGTATGTGATCGAACCTCAATTTACGTGGACCGCCATTGTTGACAGTATTGAAAATCACAAAATCAAAGCAAGTGATTTCCAAGATATGTTTGAGGCTTTTCATAAACATGCGAAACGAAATACAGATTCAGAACAAGAATTTGCCAATGTTTTCTTTGACGTGAACTTAGGAGATACTCGCCTAGGTTCTGGGACAAATGAACGTGCAAAAGCTTTGAATGATATTGTACTGATGATTAACGAATTCGATTTTAAAGATGAATCAGGGCATGACATTCTTGGAGATGTTTACGAATACTTGATTGGTCAATTCGCAGCTAATGCAGGTAAAAAAGGTGGAGAATTCTATACTCCTCATGAAGTGAGCCAAATTTTAGCTCGTTTAGTGACGGATCATGTTGCTAAACAAGGAAACCAATTCCGAGTATATGACCCAACAATGGGATCGGGTTCGTTATTATTAACAGTACAAAGAGTATTCTCTGGAAGTGACATCTCAAAGGTAGAATTTTATGGACAAGAGCTTAATACAACGACTTATAACCTTGCTCGTATGAATTTGATGATGCATGGAGTTTCATATGCCAATATGAATCTAAAAAGAGCAGATACATTAGATGCTGACTGACCTTTTACTACTCAGAACAGAATTGAGGTTCCCAAAAATTTGATGCGGTAGTAGCTAATCCGCCATATTCACAAAATTGGGATATTAAGAGCATTGACCGCGAAAAAGATGTACGTTTCAAAGGGTTCGGTGTTGCGCCAGCTTCTAAAGCTGACTATGCATTTGTGCTACATGGATTGCACCATTTAGATGAAAAGGGAACAATGGCTATTGTATTACACACGGTGTCTTATTCCGTGGAGCTTCTGAAGGAAAATCCGTGAGAATATTTTTGAAAGAGAATTTACTTGATGCGGTAATTGGTTTGCCTGCAAACTTATTCTATGGTACAAGTATCCCGACAGTAGTTTTTAGTATTCAAAGGTCGTGAAGCACGTGGAGAGAAAAGATGTCTTGTTATCGATGCTTCGAAAAAGAATTTGAAAAGGGCAAAAACAAAAATACACTATCTGAGGAAAACATCAATAAGATTGTTGAAACTTATCATAATCGTGAAGATATTGATAAGTATGCGCATGTAGCAACGATTGAAGAAATCAAAGAGAATGATTATAACTTAAACATTCCTCGTTACGTAGATACGTTTGAGGAAGAAGAAGTCGTTCCACTAACGGATATTGCTAAAGAGTTAAATGAAATTCAAACGAATATCGATGAAACCACAAAAATCATTGATGAGTATGCTAGATGATTTAGTAGGTACTACTCCTGAAGCACAATCTGAGCTAGAAGAATTCAGAAAGTTATTTGGTAGTAACTAGTGATGACAAGTAGAGGTGAAGACCTCTACTTTTTTTGTATACAAATAAAGCATACGCTTGGGAACAGCGGAAGTTTAGGGAATACATGATAATATTGTGATTATAGAGGTAAAACACAGAAAAACTGGAGATGAACTGGTCTCCAGAAGATATCTTGCGCTATCTGCATTAAATGTAAAAAGATGGATAGTATAGATTTTGAATTAGACTGCAAACTATGGGGATACTGAACTTATATAATGCATGGATGAAACAAGACCTATCAAAAAGGGCAAGTTGTATTTACACTGAAGGCACTAATGTGGAATACTTGCCAAATACCAGACGAGTTTCTGGAAAAGTATATTACTGAGTCAAAGAGTTATCGCTTTTTGAAGTATCGCTATGAGAATAAATTACAGATGATTTTCAGCAATCTCTTAAAAAGTCTAAGGTTTTTGACGATTTAACATCTAGCCACTGCTGGAACTCAAAAAGGTGTGAGCCAAAGGAGCTTATCAAATTATCAGTAAAAATACTACTAAATTATTGAAGAACAAAATACAGATAGCAAAATTATCTGTACGATTGAATAAGCCCTATTACCCTTCATCAGCGTAGGTCATCAAGGATTATCAAATAATCAGCTGCTTAGTTCTGCTAAAAGATCTCATTACAAGATCGATATCTTTGTTCTCTAATTCTGCAATAATGTGCAGATAAGTTTTTGAGTTGTAGTCGTGCTTGCGTGTCCTAACCGCCTGTACAACGCTTGCGATTGAAACATCAGAGAATAATAAAAAAGAGGCGTGAGTATGTCGAAGTCCGTGAGTGTGATAATGGGAATACCGCAATGGATACAATGTCGTTCTAGGCGTTTATTAGGAGTGGAGTTCCATACTTTCCCATGTACAAATATGAGGCTCATTTTCTGGGAGACCACGGAGTAATTCAGTAAACTAATGACTGTTTGCCAATCGATTTGAATCTTTCGGTTTTGAAGTGAAATTTTTAGTAGGAAGAAACCCTGTATTGTTTTTATAGTCCCATGTTTTTATTGATAGAGATAGTTTTGATGCATAAAATCAAAGTCTTTTGGGAGTTAATCCTAGCGCTTCAGAAAAATCTCATCCCAGTTTTAGCAATGAGATAGATAAGCCAGTCCCAATCAAGGGTAGTACCTAATGTTAAATCAGAGAGCAGTTTATGAACTTCAAATTGATTGAGGAATTTTTGTTTTTTATTTCGAGCGTGCTTCCCTTTGATGATTGCCTTCCTAGTAGGATCACGCTTAATCCAACCTTCGTCGATGGCGTCTAATATGGCTGCTTTGATTGATGATGGAAGTCCATCGTTGTCTGTTTTCATGGACTTCTGCGTAATCGTTTAAAAGTTGCTGATAAGTGGTACGAGTGAGTTGGCAAATTTCCAGAGTAGGGATAAGTCGTTTTAACCATAGTTGTGTCATCTTATACTTATCCATTGTTACATTTCGAATAGCACCTTCTTTATAGATATGAATCCACCGATTGTAGTATTCATGAAACAGTTCGTGTTTCGTATTTTTGTTTTTGAGTTCATTTCTTTTTCCTTCTTTCATAGGGAAAAAGATGACCTAACTGATGATAAATTAAGTATAATGCTACAGTTTAATTTGTTGATAAGTCTTACAGTCTTTTTAGCCCACCTATGCTATAATAAAATTGAATAGAGAAGGTTTTCATGATTGGAGGAGAGTATGGAAGAAGACAATTATTTGCTTCAGCGCTTTTGTGTATTGGCGCTTGCGGCGTGCAACAGAAGCCAGAAGAGGCAGTGACAACAACGGCAGGCTACAGTTCGAGCACGACGGTGGCACGACGACGGTAGCCCAGACTGAGCACGCGACTTATTTTTGAGATGTTGCAACTGGCGTATAATGCTGGCGGCCAAGGATGCTGATATTACGGAAGGGTTAGCTGCGGCCAAGAAGGTGCGTGACGAGATGTTTGCGCAGTATCCAGTGACAAGGATGACATCGACAATGCCCTATTCGGACTTGGAGCTTTTGGTTCGTTTTAATGCGACTGGATTTAGCGACTTTATGCAGCGGTGGAATGCGTCGACTGGGCAACAGTTCGAGGCTTTACACGAAGCGATTCATGGACAGGGGACGCTTGATGGCGAGAAAATCAAATGGAATATGATGGGCGTTGTGGCCTCAAACGACTACGAAGTGATGGTGGTGGAAGCGTATCTGGACGCTGCGAAGAAAGAGAGCGTTCCTCTTTGGGTACGAAGACGAGCGAGCCACTCGTTCTTCATGCGACAAAGTATGACGCGTGAGACCTTGTCAAAAGCAACGTTCCAAATCGTGAAGGACGCTGATTTACTAAGAGGCTTTACCGACAATGCGACATGGATAGCAACCTTTGAAGAGTCTGCGAATCAATCCATTGCGGATGCGATGGCCATTTACGCGCGTAAAAGAGGCGAAATCTATGAGCGCACGAGGTCCAGCGACCAAGCGTGAGTACTATGATTTAGCCGTTCCAGACCAGCTCTTCCAATATGCAACGGTTGATGGCGAGAAGGCGAACTTCAAGTGGGCAGGGCTGAATTTCCAATCTGGAGGCGACTCATATGAAATCGTGGGTGTTATGTGTCTGAATCAGGAACATCAGTGATCGTGTTGCCAAAAAAAGAAGGAATCAATGTGCTGTTAATCGGCGAATCAGAGCCACAGACGACTAAGAAAGCGGATGGAACGATCAAGTCTAGCGTCGTGAACCTCCAACCGTACGAGAACGACACACTAGAACGTGCATTGTGGTAAGACAGGAGAAGTAGAATGACAGAAATACAACAACTCGAACAACTAATGAATGAGATGCTGCCGGGATTGCAGCTCTTTGCTAGAGACATCAACCTAACGCCAGAGGAAGCATCGAAGTTCCACGTGGGGCAGATCGTGCGTAACGCGGCCTTTACCGACGCGACAGAGCCGGGTGGGGGCATGGTGACGACGCACCGTTTCAGCATTTTATCGAACCACCTCTTTGACCTGACGAAGGCGGAGCACGGCACGAACTGAGGGCTACACGTGGCTAACCGCGACAGCCACTTCAAGGTGCTGGACATTTACGAGCATGAAGGCAAGACGCAGATTCTGCTCTTGCATTTGCCGGACGATTATCGTTGGAAATGGATGGAGCATGTGAACCTAGATCTGCCGGTGGACATCGTGGCCGATAGCGAGGGCGTTTCGCCTCAAGGCCCAGCCGAACCGATTCCAGAGGTGACAAGTCCGGAGTGGCTTGACCGATGCGGTTTTTGCGCCAGGACTCGACATCAAAGGCGAACTCTTCCCAAATGAAATTCCAATCGCAAGCCAGATGCAAAAGTCAAAGAGGCCTCTTTCCGTAGCTTCAACCATCAACTCGTCTACGTTCGCTGTGCAGCGTTAATCGAAGATGTGATGCCAGAAATTGCCAAGGCCGGCGACACGGGGCTTGTCCTCTACGGATATATCGACGAAGAGGCTGGCATTTCGTTCCAACCGCTATGGATTGCAAAAGAAGGCGAATCAACACTAGACATGCGCCTCATCCCAGAAGAAACGATGTATCTTATCCGTCTAGCCAACCTCGATGACTGCGAGTTCTGTTCAATGAAATGGATTGAAGTCGATCCGTATATCGTGAGACCGTGCAAGTCGCGTCATTGCCGAAGTATATGACACGAAGAGCAAGGAAAAAAGAAGAAACACGCTCGTTCAAAGGACTCGACCGATTCCGCCACCGCGAGCATCCCGATGACTTTGGCGTAGCTTTCTACTACGAAGATAAGACGAAGGATCCCGAACGCTTGTGGGTCCGCATCTCTCGCGTGGAAGGCAACCAATGCTTTGGCACGCTCTTAATGGATTCGAAGCATACAGATGGACCAAAAAGAGGGACAAAATCATCTTCCGCGTCCTTCAGAACGAAAAAGGCGACCTCGAAGTTGTGTCAGTTCAAAGTTAATAAAAAGACAAAAATAACCCTCGGTATCTTCATAGTGTTGATGGTAGGCACCGGGCCAAGCCTAAGTCTTGGCTCCTACCAAACTTCAAACGAAGAGCAAACACAATTTAATGTGTGCTGAAACTTTTAACGCAGTAGACAAATGAATTCCTCTTCACTGTCAAGCAGTTCAAGGAATTCTATTTGTCCTTGCGAGAATAGACTACGAAGAAACAAGTTTCTTCTGTCTTACTCCCATTGGTTGCTCTTCTTACCATTCACACTATAGAACCGAGGGTCTTTTGTCTTTTTTTAAACTATCACACCTTCTTCGTGTATGAGAGAAATCACACCTTTTATTTACCTTGAATGGAGCGTGTCTTGACATTAAAGAGATTTATGGTATATTAAAGGTGCAAGAGAAGTAGATACCTCAAAGCACTAAAAACCAGAAAGAGCATTGGATCTAGTACATCCAATGCTCTTTTTCGTTAAACGGTATCTAACGTTCTGGTGCTAAGACAACTATTTTTTCTTGCTAGAGTTCAGCAAATACTCCACTAATATTAAAATTAGTCCCACATGTAATGGAGCAAGAAAGTAGATAATAAATACCTCCACTAAAACCTCACCTCCTAACGAGGCTAGTTGCCTACTACAAGTATAACACTTCACAAGCAGGTGTTGAATAGGTATTTTGATATTTTTCAGCCCGAGAAAAAAAGGTTAAGCGACATAGTCGCTTAGCCTTTTCTTCTTCGGACGTCCATATTTAAAGAAGAAAAAATAAAAAGTGAGCTTCTAAGACCTTGCGGATTCTATAGTAATGGAAATAACGAGTGTAACCGAGAAATGAGATTGGGGCGTCAGTTGGTTTTGCCAACATGACGCCCTTTGAAGTTCGGTAGGTAAAGAGACCTTGGCTCTTGCCGGTACAGTTATTTCCATTACTATGAAGATATCCGCGAAGGTCCATAGAAGCCCTTGGCGCCCAAACACTATGAAGATACCGAGGGTTAATTTTGTCTCTTTTTCTAAATATCACATTATAGTTTTAACGCAGAGTGTAGCGATATAGTCATTTTCCATAATGGGATAATCGATTCCTTTTATCACACGATTCATAAAAATCAATCATCGCAAGACCGTTTTTCAGTTGTCCTCTAATCTGAGTTTTCTAAGGTGTAGCTAAATTCATATCCGTATTCTGGATTGATGGTGATTTTACCTTCCTTTTTCAAGCTCTTTGGAGTTAAAAGGGATGGAGAATTTTAACAGTAATTCCTCATCAGGTTGGTCCCCATACAATGTCAGCATCGTACATGTATATCAAGATTCATAAACCGACCATTAACAGTCCACCCTTTTTCAATACGCGAGCAGCTTCTTTATACATATTTTCTAAATCTTCTATATATACATTTGAAACCGGATTGAAAAACAATATCAAAACGTTTCATCTTCAAATGGAAATGGTTTTGTCAGATCGCCTTGAACGGTAGTGATTGTTAAAACCTTCTCGTTTTAGCCACCATTTCATCTCTTTTAGTGGTGTGATGTGGAAAAATCCATGATGGTAGACATCATAACCTTTTGCAGCAAAAAACAGGGCCCCTGCTGTCCACCACACAAGCTAACCCTAATATCTTTTTCCATTTGGCTTTTTCAAACCATTCTTGTGGAACTTTTCCCAACCGTTAATGCAACAGAAATCGGCTGTTTTCTAATTTCTTCTAATTTTTCATGTGTTACTGGCTCAGTATAGTATTTTTTTACATTATTCCATCGATCTTGATTACATTTTGATATAATTGTTCATCTCTTGCCACCGCTTTCTGTATTCTCAGGTTTATTATACTATTGATAGGGGAAAAGTAGGGAAGTGTCTACTGCCAGTTTCTCAATGCAGAGCGCTTGAAATGAGTCTATCTTTTTCCAGCCATCAATTAAAAGAATACAAACAAAAATAAAGGGCTTCCTGGAACCTCGCTTGGATTTCTATAGTAATGGAAATAACAGGTGTAATCCGAAATGGATTAGGGCGTCAGTTGACTTTATCGACATGACGCCCTTTGAAGTCGATGATGCAAAGAGACTTCGGCTCTTGCCGGTACAGTTATTTCCTTTACTATGAAAGATATCCGTGAAGGTCCATAGAAGCCCTTGGCGCCCAAACACTATGAAGACACTGAGGGTTTTATTTTGTCTCTTTTCAATCAAAATATTTCATGCCTTACTTCTTTAATGAGCGGATGACGCAAGAAGGCGTAGGAAAGATAGATAGCCATCAGGCACCAAATAATCGGCTCTGCAAAAATCACCCCAAGATACCCCGCCTGCGGAATCACAAACACCACAAAGCACCTTCCCTGCAAGCTCGATAAAACTTGACACAAGCGGCGTCACCTTTTGCCCAAGCCCTTGCAGACTATTTCGCAAAATCAACAGAAGTGCTAACGGCACATAGAAGAGTGAGCCGATGCGATTATACAGCGCGGCATTATCCAGTAGAAGCGGGTCGCTCGATCGAGAGACAGTTCGTTTAGAGAATGGACTCGCAAAGAATAAAATGATGCAGACCAGAATCGCCCATCCAAACGCCAGAAGACTGCCTTGACGAATTCCTTTGGCAATCCGGTGCACTTTGTTGGCCCCGAGTTTTGCAAGCGAAGGTCGTCATGCCCGCTGTCAATAGCCGCAAATGGCAAGGTTGAGAACGCGAAAAATCCGTCTGGCGAAGTTTGCGCACTGATGATGACCGGTCCAAAGTGCGTTGATGGAGGACTGAGCATTACAGATCCTAGAGAGCGATGGATGACATGAGTCCCATGGCTAATCCTTGGCTGATGAGGTCTAAATACAGTTCATCGTCATGGACAAAATCACTTTTGGCTGGAATAAAGGAAGCTGGCGCGTTTTTGATATAGATAAAAGCAGAGAACGGCCGATATGCCCTGAGCAATAATCGTCGCAATGGCCGCTGCTTCAACGCCCATGTTGAACGTTGTAATGAGTAAAATATCGAGGAAGATATTCGCCACCGCTGAAAAAATCAAGAAGTAAAGGGCGGCTGACTATCTCCAACGGCGCGAGCAGCCCGCGCATAAATTATACGCAAACGTCACCCCGCAATCCCGAGCACGATGATCAGGATATGCGCTAGGACTGGTCGATAATACTAGCGGGTGTTCCAAAAAACTCGAGCAGCGGATACATCCCGAACGTTCCCCAAGAGCTACGAGGAGACTGAGCAGCCCCAATGACGATAGTTGCCGAGACAGCGCGTTTCAAGAGACGATGGTTTTTGGCTCCGTAGTAGCGCGCGATGATAACGCCCATCCCATTGCCGACGCCGAGTGCGAATCCGACAATCAGTTCAAAGATGGCTGCAGTCGCCCCGACAGCCGCCAGCGCATCCTGCTAAGGAACCTCCTACAATCATAATATCGGCAGTGTTATAAAGTTGCTGGAATATATTTGAAATAACAATTGGAATGGCAAATGTAATAATGGACCGCAAAATCGGTCCGTCTGTTAGAATTAATAGCGGTCTTTTTCATAAGAGGAATTATACGCGCACGCTTGGGGAATTTCAAGAACGTTCCTTGTAAAAATTTCCTTGTTGAGGGACTTCATTTTTGAAAATCGAGAAGGAATCTTGCTTGAGAGAGGACGTATATGGTTATTGGGGAAGGAGGGTTCAACATACTAATCGCGAACAGTAATATTCTTACCTTAAAAAGACTAGATAGAGTTTTAGAGATGAATGAATCATAGTTAGAGGAAAGGGATAGAAGCACCATATTACAAATACAAAGAATCATAAAAGAAATGATGATAATTGAAATAGTGGAAGAAGTAAAAAGAGATATCAGGAATGTCTCTATTGTTCTGCTTAAATGACTAATACGGATAGGTTAATGATGGAAAAAGCAGATTTTTGAATGATTATCGAAAAATTCAGGAGTTAGTAATGAGGCTATTTAGGTTTGTAGTTGACTTTCTATGCATTTGATTATAATATGAGAAAAATATTGGAGAGAGTATTCTTTCTGAGGTAGGTTTATATATACAAAAGATGGAGCACCCTATTCTATGACGTGGATAGGGTGCTTTTTAAACTAGAGGAGTAAACAATGAAATTCTTTAAACAATTTGGCTGGATTATGTTTTGTAACCTGTTTGAGGTGAAATTTTAAAAATATCTCTGCCGTTCCCCATTCCAGCAAGCATCTACGGATTAATACTAATGATGATATTCTTAATGACTGGTCTCATCAAATTAGATCAGTGTTCATCAAGCAGGGACTTTCTTGATTGAAATTATGGCTTTTGATGTTTATTCCTGCAGCTGTAGGAATTATTGAATCTTAGGGCGCAATTACAAAGAATTATTTTACCGGTTTCGATTATTACCGTAATACAACAATCGTAGTCATGATTGTATCTGGAAGAGAAATAACTGAGTTTATTTTAGAAAGGGAGAAGACCATGAATCAACTAGCCATTAATTCAGCAACGATTGGAATCGTGATTAGTATCCTCGGTTTTGAAATTGGTGTATTCCTTCGAGAACGCTATAAATGGCCTATTTTTAATCCATTGTTGGTGGCAATCGTATTTGTAATTATCGTTTTAGATGTATTTCATATTGACTATGCTAGTTATTATGCAAGTGCATATAATTTAGATTATTTTTAACGCCAGCGACTGTCTGTTTAGCTGATTCCATTATATCAGCAGCTAGAGTTGTTGAAGAAGCATAAGAAAGCAATCTTCTTTGGAGTTTTATCTGGGGTTCTTACAAGCCTGTGTACAGTGTGGCTGCTTTCTTTCATTTTTCAATTGACGCATGAAGAGTATGTTACGTTTCTTCCAAAATCAATTACGACAGCTATTGGGATGGGATTGTCTCAAGAAACAGGTGGATATGTAACGATTACAGTCGCAGTGATTATTATTACTGAGTTCTAGGAATATGTTCTGTGAGGGATTTTGTAAGATTGCTAATATCACTCACCCGATAGCAAAAGGGATTGCGATTGGAACTTTCTTCTCATGCGATTGGGACTGCTAGAGCGATGCAAATTGGTGAAATTGAAGGAGCGATGAGTGGTCTATCGATTGTAATCTCAGGGATTATTACATTAGTAGGAACTCAGATTTTTGTAGGATTTTTATAGTATGTAACAGGCTTGCTACTGGTTACTAATGATTACCGATAAAGTGGTTCTACTAATAAAAAGCCAAGAACTTAAAAATTTTTCGGATTATTTCACGGGTTGTTTAGAAATATTGTTGTAATAATAATGTGATTTGTGATATTATGTCTTTTTGTTCTGAAAATGATGAAATTTATGATATAATAGTTTGAATAAAAATGGAAAGGAGAATAGATAATGAAGATTAAGATATTTTTATATTAAAAATTCAAGAATCTTTTTAAATCGTTGGGAGTTAGCAAGTCAATTAGGGATTACATTAGGAATTTCTTTAGCAATGCTTGCTGGAGTTTATGCGTTATCTAAAGATTTGAGTCCCTTGCCCAGTAACTCAAGTTGTAGAAATACAAACGACAGATGCCCACATCGTCACATTCTCCAGGACATTCCGAAAAATCTGAAAAACAATGACTCAGAAAAGAGTTAGAAGTATCAACAACAGTAAAGCACTACGGAGCTTCCAGTAACTACCGAAGAAAAGAAAGTAGTTTTTGAAAAGAAACAAGAGCAAGAAACAAAAGTAGCTGTGACTCCAAGTAAGGAATCATTGACGACCGAAAAAGTGATGCCTCAAACAAGTGAGACGGAGATGAGATAGCTTCAACAGAACAACCAACCGTTAAAATAGATGGAGGAGAGTCTACTTCTGAAACAACAACTACTGTGGAAGTGACTACTTCTGCCCATCGCCCTAGTTCCGTTAGGAAATAGGAATACAAATTTAAACATTATAAAGATGCTGTACAATATATGAGAGAAAAATTGGATGAGTCTTCAAAGGCCTTTGAAGAAGGCAAAGCAAGATTGGGTCTACTCAGGTAGAGTATATAGTATTCCTTGGAGCGACAGCCGTACCACATTTACGGTTGATTTAATTCCAAAAGGTAATGACGCCTCAAACACCAGATACAAGTGGTATTTCTACAGAACTGAATCAGTAAATGATTGACAATGACACTCTGCAAGCTTTATTTGGCTCTTTGTCAAATAGTGTTGATGAAGAAATTTAGGAAGGATTAAGCAACTAATTGTTGCTTAATTCCTTTATTTTGAGCCAAACATTTTGGTTATTAAAATAATCCTGTTTCAAAAATAGTAATACTTTCTAGAAATACATAAGCATTTCTTTTGAGCACTTTTATATTATTGTTTATTCCTTCAATAGACCATTCGTTCTAGTTGGATACTCACAGTTATTTTTGAATATATGGCAAGTACATGTCGATGGGGATAGTTTTTATCTTTCATCTAGTTTTAGGCTCAGCTTTTATGCGTATATGTAGCTGAATAAAATAAAGATTTTCTCTTTTAAATATCTTTTCTTGAACCCTATCATCTCAAATCATGTTTTTATCTTTGATTTGTAGCGTAGCTTCTAGTATATTGATTCATATGGTCATCATCCTTTTGTTTTTAGGTTTCAGCACTTTTTAATATAATGGATGTTGGCCTTTTTGAATGTACTCTAAAAATAGAAGTGGTGGAGATTTTCTATCGTACTGAAATTATAGAACTCTTTTATTTAGGAGAGATTGAGAGTTGTAAGAAAGATATATTTCTATCAAGAAAACTCAAAATGATTTTTCTATTTTTAGTAGTGATATATTGAGAAAAAATTTTTAAAAAATAGAATTCTTATTATTTATATTCTTTAAAAAGTAATTATCAAATCGATAGAAAGTTACAATTGGAATACATTCTATAGTATAAAAGGAAATCAGCGCTGGGGTTAGTGATTAGTAGAGTGTGCTAAATGATTGAAAAATTAGGAATTCAAATAGTGAGAATGGCTCAAAATGAGATATAATTTCTAAAAATATAATCTAATTGACTTTTTACTAAATTCTTGTTATTCTAGTATTAGCAAAAATAAGAATTATGGAGTTTATTTATGAACAGGAAAGTTCGAAGAAAAAGTGTCATTACATTCATTCTATCCATAGTGGCAATGATTACGATGGTATTACTGGGAAAGCAAGACAACTGCTCAGGAAGCTGGAGAAGTGAACTGAGTTTAGATAATGTCACAGTTACTTCTTTTTAAGATTATTGATGTAACAAATGGAAATAGAAATTGATTATCATTACAAGTAATAATTCTCAGTATGATGAGTATAACAGTGATCCAACAAAAATTTACTAATGCACCTTAAAACGAAGGTCAAATGTCGTCAGTTTATAAATTGATGTTATCGATAAACTATAATTCTTCAGAAGCTTTAAAAAGAAGGGATATTCTCACAATTCCTGCGACAATAGGTTCAGGAATGAACAATTTTCTTCCTCAAACATTAAAGGATAATGATAATCATGAGTTAGGTACGTGAGGAATATAAAGACAGTAAAAGTAATCATTCATTTTTCAGGTGATTATATAAAAATAACCGAATAACTAAATTCAACTTCATTTTGAAACTGGTGATTCTACCTTTCATTTTAAATGGAGGGCCAGACACTGAAGCTTGGGGACAGTCAGAATTCAAGAGGGACAGCTTGGAAAAGAGAAATTAATTGTTGCGCGCGAAAAGCAATATGTTCAAGGGCGAAAGATTAATGATACAAGTAGAAATATTTATAAAAGTGCACCAAGTGCAAGCGACTCGAGGCAACATGGCAACTCAATATTAAAAGTGATGAGTATTACAAGCGAGATGAAAAACGTACATACAATAATCCCTATTTACTTGAGAATAATGGACATATTCTCCTAAGGTATATACAGATGTTTATCTCGAAGATACCTTTACAGAGTAATTAAGGCCCCCAGAACTTACCGGCTTATACGTTTGGATTTCTGGTACAGATGATGATGGTAATGTTATTTCTGGAGATTATGTCGTGGGTTTACCAAAAACCGCTCTTAAGAGAAGTGAAACAAGAAGCCATACAAAAGAGAGTTAAAGACGTTGCTTGAAAAAGGTGAATATGCAATATACAACAATCAAGATGGAACATACACCTTTATGATGAAATGGTGGGATATGAATGATGGATCAGGGTCCAACTTTGATGATCTCCACAAATTAAAAAGCGCTGGTGGTGTCGGAAATTATTTAAGAAAAATTATCAAATATCTTTTGGTTCAATTTCTGATGCAACTGTAACTAAAATTAATAATTCTTATAAAGGAAAAAGCTGTTCAAAATGTATATATGTATATTAAAAGCTAAGTACAAAAACAGCACTAGAAAACAGCAATTCCTAACACATTAAAAAGTTGAAACTGCCCAAACTGGAAAAATCGAATCAAAAAGCGACTTCTGTTCTTACTCCATCAGCAGGATCTGCAGATGCCAGCAGATCCACTGTCAATTAAACTTATTAAAACTGATGCCAAAACAGGTAATGCTTTATCTGAAGGCTTTCAAATTTGAACTACAAACAAGTGACGATAACGGAACAACATGGAAAGCTGTAACGGTTACTGCGAATATGGTAGTTGCGGGAACATTAAATGGGGATAATACTTTAACACCGAATAAAAAGTACGGTTGAAGTGAATTCACTAATGGGTGGTAAGAAATATCGTTTCTTTGAAAAAGCACATGCGGACGGATATAAAAGACGTAACAGAGGATAACGCCAATCCGAATACTACTAAGACTCCAACTGCCGCGAATTTCCGAGTAGTTGAAATTAGTAATCAAGGAACTGGGAAAAGTAGTTGTAATGTACAATGAACAAAAACCTGAAACGGTTAAAGTAGAAAGGTACAAAAAAACATGGGACGATGCAGATAACCAAGATGGCAGCGTCAGCTCAAATACTGTTAACTTATTGAAGAATGGTCAAAAAGTGGCGTCTAAAACAGTAACAGAAGTAGATAGAGTACAAAGCCGGTAAGAAGATTGACTATTCTGTTCAAGAAAGAACCTGTTGGAAATGGATATGTAAGTGAAATTTCAGGGGATCAAGCAGGTGGATTTACAGTAACTAATACAAAGAAAACCAGATGCCCCAGTGACGACAGAAACTCCAACAACTCCAGTAACTACGACAACTGAAGAGCGTGGAAAGAATTGCCAAATACAGGTACAACCGGTTCACTAGCGAGTAATTGGATTCTTAGCATTGATTGGTGCCGTTTTAGTTTTAACTGTAAAAATAGAAAGCGTAAATTAGATTGAAATTAAATATTCATTATAGTGGAGTATTTTTGTAACATTTCTGATGAATAACTTTAAAGGAATTAAGCAGTGAAGATTGCTTAATTCCTTTTTATGAAGTAAATTGGATTAGAAACTAACTTGAAGACACAGAGGAGAGTTTTCTTGCATCAAGAACTTATTAGAAATGAAGTGAGTGCAGAGTTTGATTGGTCGTAAAAAGTATCAGAGTTCAGATGCAAAAGTGTCATTGTATCAAAATAGTCGGATTAATAGATGTTTTGTATAAGACCGGATGTTGTCGATTTTATAGAAAGAGACAGTCATAAAAATCATCTGCTTCAATTAGTTGAACGGGAAGGAGTAGTTGTCTCTAATGAATTAATTGATAATGAAAGTAAATTTTTAATTCTATTAAATATGTTGGAAAAGATTGCTAGAAGAGAGTTCGGATAAATATCTACTTTTGATAAAAATCCGGAAGAGTATATTTCGAAAAACGAGATATCAACAAATTGTAGAGAGAGATCCTAAGAGATTCTAATACCTACGAGGAATCTATATGTGTAAATTTTATAATAATCGGAGGTTGTGTAGTTTTATTTCCGAATCTAGTGGAATCTATCAATATTATTTGGAGATTATATTGAATCACCGCTTCGACTTTTGTCAGAATACATTTAGAAGATTGACAATTGTACTTCTGCGACTCATAATGAGTTGGAGAGCCAAAAATCGATTTTTAATTTGAGTTTTTGTACTCTCAAGATTTAAGTAACTATAAAACTTCTCTAGTGAAATATTTTCCATAATACTTTTGTATACTCTAACATAGAGTGGGTGGAAAAATTTCCATCAACCCTAAAATTTATAGAATCCTTTATTTTTGTAAAAGTGCTTTTTGAGGAATATATTTACTAAAAGAGTTAGGTATGTTATACTTGTATTATATTTTTACTAGGGAGTGAAGAATACATGGAATCAAAAGGAAGAAAATGGCTAGGAATTATTATTTCAATTATTATTGTTATAGGTATTGGATTTACAGCCGTTATAGAAGATATGAACAAAAACAAAGAAAGAAATAGAGTACAACAACAGCAAGTTGAAAAATGCAAAAGCTGTACAAGAAGCAACATGAGATGAAGATGCAAAAAATAAACTTGAGTGAACAATTAAAGGACGCTGCTAAAAAGTAGGGGATATCGCTAAAAAGTGCTGAGAAATTAAAAATGCTGAAATGAATAAAGAAATTGAAGATGGGTATAACATTGTTAAATTAGATGGGAAATTTTTAATTGTTAAAGGTGGCGATCTCGATCAAGCGTTTGAATTAGCAGGTGTAACAGATGCTCATGTAATTCAACGAATGACCAAGATCGTAACCAAAACTACAATGTCTTAGTCGTGAAAAAGATGGCGAATGGCGTGTAGTTGATGAAACTAAAAGGGAAGATGTTCTTGTATTAACGGGTGAAACAATCACTGCAGATACAAAATTCCGCTTAAAAGATAAAACACTTTATATTGAATAATACGAAAAATAGGCTGGTTTCCAGCCTATTTTTGTTTGGATTAGAATATTATTTTTGGTTTTTGAGCAAGCATCGTTACAAAACGCATCCGAATCCGATTTCCATGTTCATCCAATTTGTGTAATTGTCCGAAATCTTCATTATATTTATGGAAGGTCCAATCTTTGTAATACTCTTTGAGTTCACCCGCCGCAAAAGGTCTTTTGGGAAATTCACAGGACAAGGGCATCTTCGGTGAACATCGCTGCGACAATGAGATTATATCCTCCAGGAGCTGTATGAGATTGCATATTTTCAATGACATCTGGGATGCTATCGGGATTTAGAAACATCAAAACTACAGTGGAAATGATGGCGTTGTAGAGACCACCAGGAATATCTGCACTTTCAATATTATAAGGCTCCACGTGAATAGCTAGCCCTTCCTCTTCGGCAATTTGTTGGAGATGAGCTAAACTCATGGTTTGAATATCTAATGCGGTAACTCTCAAAAGCCTTTTTTAGCTAAATAGAGACTATGTCTGCCTTGACCACTACCAAGGTCAAGGTGGTCCCTTTTCAAATTTTGGTGCAGCTTCAATAACTTCCGAATGGGTTCTTGTTAAGTCGTATTTAGAAAAATAGTCTTCTAGAGTGTAATAGAAAGTTAAATAGCACTTTAAGTCATCGCTAGCAGGAGAGACCCGATGCCAAGCTTGTGGTTCAACAAAAGGAATGTCGGACTCTTTTGTAAACAGATACTCATGGCTACATGCCCTCTTCATCGAGTGCATAAAAAGTGAGGGGCTCCTTCTAGAATGGTTAAGTGTGCCCAAGTTCCAACTTTGGTATTATGCATTTTTGAAATAGTTCTGGTAAAGGTGAGTTGCCGTCCAAATCAGCATTGTTTTATAAGGAATTAAATCAAGGCTCATAAATAGTCTCCTTTCAGTGGTGATAGGATTGTTGTACTAAAAAGAGGAGTTGAAAAACTAAAAGAGATTTTCGTTATAGCTAATAGTTATAACTAGCGATAGAAAAGTGATAATTGACTAGGATAGGAATTGTTGCTATCCTAGTTTCATGCTATAACGCACGGTGATAAGAGAGTAGAAGTGAATCCTTTTTAGAGAGTCTCGGTTTGGTGAAAAGAGATATTGGTTGAAACTTTGAAGATGGCCTTTGAGTGTTAATTGTCGAATTGTTAGGCAGTTACGGGAAAGCCCGAGTATAGCTTCTTGTTAGACAGGTGTCCTGTTTAACAGATTGAGATAGGTTTGTGAGAATGCTATGAACAAAAGAGTGGTAACACGGGAATTGAACTCGTCCTTTTGCTAACTTATGTTAGTAGGAGGACGATTTTTGATTTCTTAAAAGAAAAGGAGAACGCATGATTAAATTAGAAAACATTGATGTGACTTTTAAACAAGGCGTAAAAGTAGTCAATACGGTAAAAATGTATCTTTGCATGTGGAACCAGGAGATATTTATGGAATTATCGGATATAGTGGTGCTGGAAAAAGTACACTAGTGCGAACCATTAATCTTCTCCAACGCCCTACCAAAGGAATGTGGTGGTAAACGAGTGTTGATTTACTAAAGTTGAAACCAAAAGGGACTACGTGCAGCTCGTAAGAAAAGTGGGATGATTTTCCAACATTTCAATTTGATGAATACTTTATCGGTATTTGATAATGTGGCTTTCCATTAAAAATCAGGGAAAACCAAATCAGAAATTGAACAAAAAAGTACTATCCCTATTAGAATTAGTAGGTTTAGAAGATAAAGGGTCAATAGTTATCCTCGTCAGCTATCTGGGGGCAAAAAAACAACGTGTCGCGATTGCAGAAGCGTTAGTCATGACAGATGTGTTGCTCTGTGATGAAGCGACGAGTGCGCTAGATCCTAAAACGACGTATTCAATTTTAGAATTATTGCAGAAAGTAAATATTCAATTAGGCATTACAATCGTTATCATCACTCATGAGATGCAAGTTGTAAAAGAAATTTGTAATAAAGTAGCGGTCATGGAAGAGGGCAGAAGTGATTGAACAAGGAAGCGTTCTTGAAATCTTTACAAACCCGGAACGCGACTTAACAAAAGACTTCATTGATACAACGACTCATATTAACCAAGGCATTGAAACGGTGCTTTCGCATGAACAGTTATTGAATCTACAAGAAGGCGACTACTTGGTGAGATATCTTTTGTAGGAGCTTCGACAGAGAGAACCAGTAATTACAAAAACTATCGACTCAATTCCAAGTGGCGCTAACATCTTGTTTGCCAATGTTGAAATTATTCAAGATACACCAGTAGGAACGCTATTAGTGAGACTATCTGGGGAAAAATCTGGGATTGAAATGCACTTTCTTACATCAAAGAACAAGGCGTTTCTGTTGGATGTCTTAGAAGAGTCAAAGGAGGTGCTTAGGATGAATGTATTAGCATTGATAGATTTTAAATCTTGGTTTCCAAATATTGATGCCAAAGTTTGGGAAGAAATTCTAAAAAGCTACGATGGATACATTAATAATGGTAGAAATTTCTGGTTTAATTGCTGGGGTTTTAGGGATTTGCCTTAGGGTGTGACATTAGTAGTGACACGTGAGGGAATATCCTTGGAAACAAATTTTGTCTGTTAATACTAGATAAAATCGTGAATATTTTCCGTTCGATACCATTTATTATTTTAGCTATGTTATTAATTCCATTCACTCGCTTTATTATAGGAACAACCATTTGGTATTGCAGGGGCAATCGTCCCTCTAGTCGTCGCGACAGTGCCATTCTTCTTCTCGTCAGGTGCAACTAGCCTTAACGGAAGTAGATAAAGGGGTTATTGAAGCTAGCGTTGCGATGGGATGTACTCGACTTGAAATTATTTTCAGAGTGTACTTAAAAAGAAGGACTACCAAGTCTAATTCGTGCAGGATCATTAACAATCATTAGTTTAATCGGATTAACGACTATGGCTGGAGCGTTTGGTGCCGGTGGGATTGTTAACGTAGCTATTTTCCAGAGGATATAATCGATTCCAAGGAGACGTTATCGTCGTATCGACACTATCATGCTCATCGTAGTATTTATCTGCAGCCATTGGTGACTATTTGAGAAAAGCCACGAAATACACAGGATGTGAAAAGAAAAGCGGTTAGAAACGATCACTGGACCCGGAACGCCGGAAGGGACGTGAAAACGTTCTGCGGACAGTTCGAAGTGGACGATCGTTCTGCACTCGAACTCAGCTACATCGGGATGTGAGGAAAAAGGCGCTTAGAGGCGATGACGATTCACCGGATTTAGCCGTAAGCGATGCTGTAAGACCGTGCGGACTAAACTCAGAAAGGCTTTAATCGCCTCTGTCTCGAACTCAACTCGACTAGGATATGAGGGCGAGTGGTCGGCTTTCGACCCTTTGCCGAAATTAACGCAAGCGTCCGATAAGGACGTGCGGATAGTGTCGAAAAGGAACGCAGCTGAGCCTGAGTTCACGCTACACAGGATGCGAGACATCGCGTTCAGAAATGGAACGTTGGACCGGAACAACGTAAACGGTCTAACAGACCGTGCGGACGTTTCCGGGAAGTGGACGTCGTTTCTGCTTTTCCGAACTCCAACTTCATCAGGATGTGAGGAAAAGCGCTTATGAGCGATGGCGGTTCGCAGTTTTAGCCGTAAGCGGTCTGTACAAGACCGTGCGGACTAAACTCGAAAAGCGAGCCTATGCCTTTTTCCAAACTCAACTTCAGGATGTGACCGTAATCGCACCCAAAACAAAATAAACTAACTCAAAAGGGGAAAATAAAATGAACATTAAAAATTATTTGTAGCTGCAGCGGCAGCATTAGCACAACGCAGCATGTGGGCTGCTCAGTCATCAAATTCAGGAAACTCAAGCTTCATCAGAAGCTAAAGCAAGAAAACAAACACGTTAAAATCGAGGGTTAACGCAGGTAACCACGAAGTTTGAGGATGATATCATTGCCGCTTGAAGAAAAAGAAGGTATTGAAGTGGAATTAGTAGAATTTTACTGACTATGTACAACAAACCAAGCACTAGAAAATGGAAAATGTTGACTTGAACGCTTTCCAAACGATCATTTACCTAGAACGTTTTCAACAGAACAAGGAACACACATCAAACCAATCGGCTACACTGTAATTGCTCAATGGGTGTTTACTCTAAGAAAATTAAAACACGTAAGTGAATTAAAAGATGGCGATACAATTGCTATTCCTGAAGATACTTCGAGCAACTCACGTGCATTACGTTTACTACACGCAGCTGGCGTTATTAAATTAAAAGATCCTAACAATACTTTAGCAACTAAAGATGACATCGTTGAAAATCTAAAAACATCCAAATCAAAAGAATTACCAGCTGGACAAACAGCTCGTGCTTTAGATGATGTTGCTGGCATATAATCAATAACGGTTTCGCTGTTGAGCTGGGTTTCAACCAACAAAGACGCTATCTTTATTGAACAAATTACTGATTCTTCAAAAACCTTACTACAACGTAATCGCTGCTAAAGAAGGTAACGAAAACAACGAAGTTTACAAAAAGTTATGAGATACTGCCAATCACCTGAAACAGCTAGAAAGAGTGAAGAAAGTAACAAGGGTGCTGGCATATCAGTTTTGGGGAAAAAGCTAAATTAAACAACTGGGATGTGAGAAAAAGCGTTAGAGACGATGACGGTTCGAGATTTGCCGTAAGCGACTTGGAAAGTCGTCGGACAAAGCGAGAAAAGTCTCTGCTTTTCGAACTCAACTTAGGATGTGAGACATCGCGCTCAGAAATGGAACGTTGGACTGGAACGCCGTAAGGGACTCGGAACGAGTCGTGCGGACATATCGAAATGGACGTCGGTCCTGTGAGCCGAGCTTAACTACAAAATGTAACTTATATCTTACATTTCGAAAAATAAAATGAGAGGCGATGCTTAGCATGCCTCTTTATTCAATAGAAGAAGGGAAAATAACATGAGGTGCTATTCAGAAAGAAAAAGCGTCTAAATTACAAAGGTATCTCGTAAAACGAGAAGACATCTACATGAAAATCCTGAATCAAGCTTAAAAGAATTTGAGACCACGGCTTTTATACAAAAGGAACTTACTTCATTTGGGGTGCCGTTTGAGAAAAAGTTGGGGAGACAGGCTTGCTAGCGATTAGTAAAGGTGGTAAAGAGACGGAAGAACAGTGTTGCTTCGTGCCGATATCGATGCTTTAGAACTTCCCTGATTGCAGCAGAGAAACCTTATGCTTCACGTCAGGATTGAACCATGCTTGTGGACATGATGCGCATGCAGCAATGGGGCTAGAAGCACAGCTAAATTGTTGAACGACATCAAAGACACCTTTTCTGGAACAGTGAGATTGCCTTTCAGCCAGCTGAAGAAATTGGCGCAGGAGCAAAAAGCAATTCGTGGCGTCAGGTCGAGATCGATGATATTGATGAGTCATTGCGATTCATGTGAATTCGAGGTTTACCAGTTGGCACGTTTGCCCGTTCAAGGAGGCCCTGTAAATGCTTCATGTGATATTTTTAAAAATTAAAATTACTGGTAAAAAGTGCTCATGTAGGACGTCCGCATTTTGGGGCATGATGCTTTGGTGACGGCTTAAAGCGAGACAGTGGTTGCACTTCAAAACAATCGTTGCAAGAGAAATAAATCCAGGAGATCGTGCAGTTGTTGGGATTGGAAAACTAAATGCAGGAACTCGTTATAATATCGTTGCGAATGATGCTGAACTGGAAGGGACTATTCAGGCGTTCAGCCATGAGACGAGCGCATTTTAAAAGAGGCCGTTACACGTATGTGCACGTGGAGTAGCCGAAATCAATCGCTGCAATTTGAAGTGATTGGTATGATGCTGCTGCACCTGTGATTAATACTGCCCAGAACTGGCGTTGGAGATTTCAAAAAGCGGTCTCGAAAGTAGAAGAAATTCATCAAGTTCTGAAGGAATTACGATATGTCTGTAGGGGCGGATGATTTTGCAGATTATCTAGTTGATAAACCAGGTGTCTATGGTCTTTTTAGGGTCTAGGATTTCAAGTGAAGACACCTCATTTGGACATCATCATAGAAAAATTTGATACTCGATGAAGTATCCTGTCTGTGGAGGTTTCATGTGAGGTAAATTATATTTTACAACAGTTGTCTAAGAATCAAAGGTTCGGTGGAATAGTTTTGTAAAGAACAGGAGTAGTTTTTCATATAGAGGCAGAAATAAAAAGAATCTGTGAACAATGGAAGCAAAAATTTAAGTCAGGCTAAAGCTCTAGAAAAAGCTAAAAGAGAAAAACTGGGGCAGAGCTAGCTGAATTAGAGAAAAAGTAGAAGAAACACAATTGGGTTTAATAAGTTTATGCTCCAGCAACTGAAATTAAATTAAAGTCGCATCAGAGTTAAAAGAAGTAGAAGATACATTAGAAGAAGCAGAGGATGCACTAGATAAATTGTTCGCAATGTAGCAAATATGAATTACAAAATCATAGAAGACTACAAATTGCAGTAGAAACAACATCAAGCGAAATTTTTGAATTCAACAGATTCAAAAAGAATTCACTTCTAAAACAGATGGAGTTTTACCTAATACTAGGACAACAATTCATCTATGGAGCATAGTGTTTGCCACTTTATTAAGTGGATTATATTTAGTTTATGGTTAAAAAGCGATACAATAACATTAACTAGAGATTTGAATCTTTTGATGGGTTAAACTGATTTTTAGGAATAGATTAAATTTAATATTTCATCACTTTTCTCAAACAGTGTTGAAATATAGAAAGATGGGTGATGAGAATTTTAAGGTCCTTTGATAGAAGAGTTATTCTTATATAGTTTGATTTCAACATGCGTAGCCGCTTATATACTGAGTTCTTTTTATTGGGTCTGTAACTAAGATATATTATGAAGTCTTATAAAAGAAAAAAACTGTCCCCCTACTAATTATTTTGTGAGGTCATGATGAATTGAAATACAGAGGTTTTGAAATGTTAAAAATCTGCATAATTTTTACCAGTTTCCTTGTAAAGTATATACCAATATGCTATAATACTTTTTGTAATGAAAACGAGGTGATTATTTTTTCAGAAAAGATTATGAAAGGAGGTACTCAGGAAAACTGGTGAAACCATTATTAAGACAAATTGGAACAAAATAATAATGAGGCAAGTGAATCTACCCAAACAGTTTAATACTTGGGAGAAGAATTAGCAAAAGCGACTGTTTGATACTCAGGATAAGCTAGCATATTTATATAGAGCAATAAAATAAATCTCCAATTGTGGTCTATAGTCGCAAGCATCCGTTGTGCTGGTGCACTTCATGAAAGCAATATAAAATCAAGTCATGCTGTTGCCCAGTGGTTATGGATACGCTAATCGATAAAATAATTGAAGATATTATTGCGACCGGTAAGAGTCGGTTGGCACTTGTAGGTGAGAGAAATTTCCACTAGGCGCACCAATGTTGATTTCTGAATCTAAAGAGTGATTGCTTCTACGATGAATAATATTCAAAAAGAATATTATATTCCAAGGTGAAGATGTTTTCTATATTATCTTTACTTCTGGGTAGTACAAGGAAAGCCGAAGAATTATCAATCACATGCAATAACCAAAACCGACACCTTGGATTGGGTTTCTGGGTTATTGCTAAAGAAAGGACCGCAAATTATTTCTTGGGCATCCGCCATTCCGTTTAGTTTAATAGTGTCGCTTTGGCCTTTGGATATGCAGATGCCTCTTGTTCAATACATGT
>BNJU01000227.1_pt1 | contig 66107 bp, 88 predicted proteins | sample 8539281 | NCBI WGS metagenome assembly BNJU01 (sample SAMD00202456, study PRJDB9452) | human saliva metagenome | isolation source: human saliva | place: Japan
GAAAATATAAAAGATAATTAGAAATTTATACTTTGTTTGTCTAAAAAGCAGCAAACTATAAACTAGTAGGTTCCACACCAAATGTAGACCCATACTGCCCCTCAGTCAGATATTTTCATAGCGTACAAGCCCTAAAAACATCCCAAAGTGAAACATACAAACACCAGGCTAGAATGGTTCCTGGATGATGAACTAAAGGCAAAATAAAACACTTGTCAAAGCAACTCTAATATCTAATTTTTCTGACCAAGTTCCATAAAATTTCTCGATGCAGAAATTCTTCAACCATACTCGCATTGATTAAGAACAATAAAAATGAAAACCAAGGAACTTGATTTTGAAGGCCAATTAAATTTGCTTGATTCATGCTTTCTTGAGCATAAATCAGACTAAAACATAGACTTATAATCAGTAGGCTAACGAATCCAATACCAATCCATTTCATCCTAGTTTTTCATATTGACCTTGGCCACTTGTTTTCGTTGACCATACATCCATAAAAAAGAAATGAGCGACGCTCCATAGAGAATCTGTAGTATAGTTAACTCACCGATACAAAGAAATTTTTAATAAGTATAGAGATACCAATAGTACATTTACTTGTTGGAATATATAAACTGGAATTATTCTTTTCATAGTTACCTCCGAAATAAATCTTCATAATCTAAATCTAATACCTGCACAATCCTTTCTACCCATGGACTTTGAGGCATTCGTTGTTCCATCTTGTAGTGACGAATCTTTTGATACAAACGATTCAATTCACTTGGATAGTGAAACTCTCCCGCAAACATTTTTCTGGTTAACTCAATCCAGCTGATATTTCTTTCAGCCAAAATAATGGACAAGTTCTCCCAAAATCGTTCAGCCATATTGCTTCTCCTTTAGTTAGATAAATAATGTGTTTGTGCCATGTAAATCAATTGTTTCGTATCTCTTGGCAATAGAGCTCTAGCCTCTTCCAAATTCAGATTTGGATAAACTCTCTTATTTGAAACTGCAAGAGGAAGTCTGATGCTTAGTTCAGGATTTTTTAATATCATTTCGATGAAATCCGTTAATCTTAGATTGTCACGATTCTTAAATCGTAATAAATTGGGAGATAAAAACTCAAAACAATCTGAAGAATAGCTCATCATTTCAATTAATTTGTCCTTTGTCATTTCAGAAATAGAATGAGGAGTGACCTCTATGCTATACTTTTGAAAGAAATCCAAAAGAAGTTGATTTCTTTGGCTATTTTTACTTAGATAGAGATCAATCATGAGAGACCTCCCAAAGATTCGGTTCCATTTGATATTCTGAGACAATCAAGGAATCTAATAAATTTGCGAAGTTAATCGGTTTCTTGTCTTCATCATAAGCTTTTACAGTTACTTGGGTTGTAAGTATTCCCTCTTTTCCCTCGGCTCGATAGCCTTGTCCATATAAAACAAAAACAAGATTTTGATTATCATCTACAAAGGCATCAACCCCATTCTTTATGTCTTGACTTTCAAGGAATTCCATAACGTTTTGAAGATAGGACTCGTAAAATAGTGGGTAGTTGTGTTTTTTTATGGTAATCATCTAAAAATGTTACTTCAAACTCACATGGATAATTGGGTATCAAAAATAATTGTTCATCCAGCTGTTTGATTTCTGCATCATGTAATTCTGTTTCTAATTCATCACAATCTAGTATTGATTCTTTATTTAATGCTTTCATCTTTTTCCTCTATTTCTTTTAATTTCTTTGCGATTGCGGCAATCACAGGAACGGTTACACTATTACCAGCTTGTTTATAGAGCTGACTATTACTAGAGACTTTTCTAGCAGCTTCAAAAGCCCAATCAGGAAAGCCCTGCAAGCGAAAACACTCTTTAGGAGTGATTCGTCGTATCCTCAGACGGTAAAATTGTCCATCTATTAAGACACCGGCTACATGATAAACTTGTTTATCTTCTCCTTCATAACTAGCAACTACTACTCCCATTTGTCCACTAGTTGTTAACGTATTAGCTATACCTTTTCCAACTCTACCACGACGATACTGAGAACTTGGTCTTTCCAAATTGATTGAATCTCCAATCTCTGCTTGAGCGTATCCTTTTTTCGTTGCTTCCCGTACTTTTAGAAATTTGATTGGTTCTGGAATTAGTATTTTGGGAATTTTATCTCCACCTTGCATTGTAGTCAATGTTGGAGATAAGCCCTCACTTCCATAGACACGACCTGTCTCCTTAAAGCTAGTCGGTAAATCTCCAACAACGACAATACCATGGCGATCTTGAGTATTTAAAGTAAACATCGCCTCTTGGTTTTCCTTAAAGCGTCTACCATTTTGTCTCTTGTCTAATCTATCTGGTGTAATGCAAGGAATCGCAATCTTAAATCCTTCTCCTTTTCCACGAACTAAGGTTGGCGCAAGACCTTCTGAATAATAGACTTTACCGCTCATTCCACTTTTTGATGGATTCAAATTCCCTAATGTTTTTAAAATCTCAGAGTTAGTTGCTTGACCTTCTCGTCTGAAAGGAAATAAGAGTCTGGTACTTTTCTTTCTAGAATGTCCGATAATAAACACCCTCTCTCTGTTTTGGGGAACGCCGAAAATCCTTACTGTTAAGCACCTGCCACTCAACATCAAACCCCAACTCATCAAGTGTGGTAAGGATTGTGGTGAACGTCCGTCCCTTATCGTGATTGAGTAGGCCTTTAACATTTTCAAGAAAAAGAAAACGTGGTTGGATTTGTTTGGCCGCCCGAGCAATTTCAAAGAACAAAGTTCCTCTAGTATCTTCAAATCCCAATCGTCTTCCTGCGATTGAAAATGCTTGACAAGGGAATCCCCCACAGATGATATCGACTTTCCCTCTAAGTTTTTTAAATTCGTCATCTGAAACATCTCGTATGTCATGAAATTCAATTTCTCCTTCCGTTTGAAAAATGGACTTATAAGATTCTCTAGCAAATTTATCAATCTCACAAAATCCAATACACTCGTGTCCAACACTTTCCATTCCAAGCCGAAATCCACCTATACCTGAAAATAAATCAATAAATCTCATTTCTTGATCACCCCTTTCTGATCGACAATCAATGTCCAAAGAGTTATACCACTTGAAATTAAAATGAGCATAACTAATATCCACTCGATTGGCGACATTTAACCACCTCCTTTTCTAACACGGTTATTCCAAACAGAATACAAGCCGTTAAACACAAATTCAGCAAGTGCTTCCGCTCGTCTAACAAAGCGAACATTGTCAAGAGCATACTGATAGATTCTCTCAAAATCAGTCATAGCAATTTCACTTGCTGTTTCAGAAAAACCCTCTCGTCTAAATTGATCTTGTACCAATCCCCCAAATATAATCTCGATCATATTTTTGTGACCTTTTCTACTTTTCTTTTCAAGATAGGTTGAGTATTCCTATCCTCCTCATCCTCACTAAATAAAGAATCAGTCTCACTATATTTAGTCTCACTAACTTCAGTCTCACTAGGGGCTGAATATGAGACGGGGGCCCTTTCATTTTCAACCTGCCCTAGTCTTTTTTTAACACTAGGCCTGTCAGAAATAGATACTGGGGTAGAAGATAATTCCCCTAAATAAATCTTATTAGCTAGTCTTCCTTTCTCACTTGAAGACTGTTGAACTTCATCAATTAAGTCATATTCTTTAAGAGTCTTTTTTGATGGACAGTAATTTGGACTTCGAACAACCTAATAGCCTCATCAGTTTAGAATTAGAAAATACTAAATAGACTGCTCCTTCTTCATCTATCCAACCACGACTGAGAGATAATTCTAAACGATCTTTTAAAATAGAATAAGCCACCTTTACTTCTAGTTTCATATCCATATATTTCTCATCCTCAAAAAGAATTTTAGGTAATTTATAATACCGTTCTGAAGTTTGGTATTGGTTTGCGGTAATTCTTTTCATAGCGTTCCTCCAAGTTCTTTGAGTATTAAATCTCCACTTGATTCGAAGCGAACCAAGCCACTTTTTTCTAATTCAGCCATAAGAGATATGGCCTCAACAATATCAATTCCCATTTCACGTACTAAAAATGAAATGACAATATAGCGTGATGATTGTAATTCTTTTGTCATTTTTCCTCCAGAAAATAAAAAAACGGAAAGATTGTGAAATTCCTTTCCGTAACATAATAAATATTTGAACACCAAACTCAACACCAAAAAAATGTTTTTATTGATGATTATTGCTCAATCAAGCATATATAACAATGTGAAGAATTAAAATCTAAACCAATAAAAACCCTTGAATTTCAAGGGTTTTAGCATTTATTCTACTTACAATGTTTTATTATTTTAAATCTTCTAGACCAACCATTGAATAGTAGCCATTGAGTTTTTCCTTTCATAGCAAGGGTTTAGAGCCCCTGTTTTATTTTTACTATTATTTGAACATAAAGAGTTTCTCAAATGAATGATGTCCAAACAGTTCTTGTTTTATGACATGAAAATCTACTTTATATTATATCATGCTTCTCTATTTTTGTCCGATGATAGCCTTTCAAGCACCCTATAGAAAAAGCCATCAATTGATGACTTTTCAGAAGACAAAATAGCTGCTCCTTTATATTTTTAAACAATGGATTTAAGAAACCATCGGTGTTTTTGTAATAATTTTTATAAACTTTCCACTTGAGGTCTTCGGTATGCTTGAAACCGCCTTCTTTTCAAGTCTTTCTCAACAGCAGTGTTAAATAATTCTTGGAGTTGAGCATAAGTTTGAAATCTTAGAACTCGTCACATCAATCTCCACAAAGCCTTTTCTGTGCTTTATCATAAACTTCATGATACCAATGTTTCTTCCACTCTTCGAGATTTTTGGAATTGATTTTTAGAAACTTTCTTGATAATGAAGTCATCACCTAAAAGTCCACCATTTTTCCTTATTCGCCTCACCTTTTAATTTGTTAGAAACATAAGGGATAAAGCCATTCTCATAACCATAGTAACCCCACATACGGAAAGTGTTGTGTTTAAAGGAAATAGAACCTACAGGTGCTTCGACTCGTATTCCGCCAAAGATACCTGCCATCATATTGACAGTTTGATAGCACTATCAAAACCTTCCGTACGGAAACGACCGTTATTTTGGCATACCATGAAGAGTTACAAAGTTATTATCTACCAGCATGTCAATGCTATCAATAGGTAATTTCTTCTCTTCTTCCGTCAAGTCACGCAATTTATCCCACTGGTGTGGTTCTCCAATTAAACGGTTTCTATCCGCATTGGTGCGCCACTCTTTATCCATCTTCTTGAACCACTTAGAGTTATCAGGGTAACTTCTGCTAATAACGGCAGCAGCTTCTAAGTAATCTAACATCATCATAGACTCATTGTAGTTTTTCATATAACTATCAATCTGTCTCGACTGTCTAACTTAGCTGGAGTCTCAGTTGTAATACTGCTCACCATCATTTTTACGCTCATAAGCCATGTTGATACTCCAGAGCTTTATACTCACTATTCGGAGTAGATTTATCAGGGGTTTGTAACATACCTTGAGCAAAGGCTTCTAAATCAGTACCTTCACGATGCCAATCTCACCATAGTAAGCCATTCGGTCGTTTATGTGAGTTGTTTCATGTGTAAAGGCTGAAATACCAAATTGACTAATCATGTCAGTTACCATGAAGTAAACCTGATCATCTTTCCATGGACGTTCATAAATTTTTTGCCATCGCTCCCATAGCTCCGTTAACTTGATGCCAACGATCAGTTGGGCCAAACAACTCACGAATAGGGTTGCAACCTTGCCATCTGAACCATAACCACGACGACTAGCATCCTTAATACCGCTATAAGTTTGATTATCCCAAACAGGCGTTGGTACGGAGTTTTGACTCTTGGGTAGTTTATCACATACTTGGTAATGCTGAGACAGGACCAGAGTCTAGGTAACGTTGTTGCTTTGGCTACTTATTGATCTCTTCTTTGAAAGCATTTCGCGCTTCCTCTGTATTTTTACCATACTTCTCAAATGAACTATAAGCTAAAGTGTTGTAGGTTGAAATCATAAATATATGAGCTTTCTTCAAGTTGAGCAATGGTAAAATCATACGACCGTGAACGTCATTATTTAAACCGTCAAATACACGATGACGCTTATCTTTAAAAAGGCTTCTGTACTTGTTTCAGGCTCTACTACATAAACGTTTTTCGCAGAATGAATAAACCAGTCATTCAAATCTTTATCTTCTGTAAACAAACGCATGTTATAGTCTAAGAAGCTACGTAAATCACCTTTTACCAGTTCCACCAGCAATTACTTCTTTGTAGGCATCTGCGTACGGTCACCTTTCAAGAAATGCTCTCTGAACCAATTTGAATCAAACGGTCTAGTACACTTGGTGTCTTACCATAAAAAGTCCGGTTTGAACATCATCACGTCTTTGATACTCAAATCGCCATATTTGATATCATAGTAACGATTGAGATAAGTCAGTCCCATCATAATTTTAGCTTTGTTATCTTCAACTTTCTTAAGTAAGCACGCTCGACTACTTCCCCACCGTTTAACTGATGATCTTCATTTTCTAAAATCTGACTAACAAGTTTTTTCTAAGTTTCCTTTGACTTCTTCAAAACTTTCTTCTAAATACAAGCCTTTAATATACTCAGTCTTCTTCTCAGGAGTATTTTTGCCAAGGTTGCTCACGCTTATCCATCAAAGCACGAACTTCATCTGACAGTAACTCAACACTAGCTAACTTATCTTTGATATTGCTTGCTAACTGGCTACGATTTTTCATAACCATCTTGGAGTATAGACAATGTTTTGACCTGCTACATCATACTCTTTTTACTTGAGCTACTTTAGAGTCCGTTTTAGCAGTTACAGCTAACTCTTCTTTTGTACCATCAGCATAGTGAACCATAATCTTATCAATATCCGATAAATCAGTTACAAACTGCCCTGATTTCATACCCGTTACAGACAGAACGGTTTTCTTAACAAGATTGGACTCATCTGTTAACTTATTCCCTTGGTTTACAATCCACTCTTTGTTATAAAATGGTTGCAGTTTTTCCAAATTTCGATAAGCTAGGTTTCTTGTTTCTTGGTAGTTTTGAATCGCTTTATATTCAGAATCTCTATCAACGATACGATTTAACTTGTTTACGATTGGGGTAGAGATAACATAATCCTGAGCTGTGATACCTAATTTAGCAAATTTCTCTAAGGCCTCAGCTTCAGAAATACTTTTAATTTGTTTTGATTTGTTGTATGAAGATAATCCTGAGGCAACACCGTCCACATAGTAGTTATTTTTGAAGTTCTCAAATCCAAAGTAAGAATCACCTGTATCCACTTCACGAGAACCATACATAATTTCCCCATTTGTGACTTTCATCATACTGATATTATTTTCAACAACACCCCAGTTATAGTTATCATGAATCAATCCACCACTACCACCGTGTTGTTGAAGTTTCATCGTACCTTTAACAAAAGAATTAGTTAAGCGACCATGTTGACGAACATCAAATTGATTACTTCCGTGATTTACTTTAGCTACTAAACCACCAAACTTAGAATTGTTACCTACAATATCACCGTCAAAATAAACACTATCTGTGTTACTTCTCCAACTTTCGCTGACAAGCCCACCAGACCACCAGCCTTTATCTCCAAGACTGTTAATCTTACCAATAAATGCTACATTGCGCATATTAGCTTCGTCTAACTTATTAACAACACCGGTTACATCGTTATTTCCTGTTACTGAACCTACTATTTTGATATTTTCAGGGTAGATTTCTTAAACATATTCCCGATAGGTGCAACTTTATCAGCCCAAGGCATGTTGATATTTACATTGCCTAAGTTAAAGTTTTTGAGTGTAGCACCCTCAGCTTCATTAAACAAGGTCTTTCTAAGTTATGAATCGTGTACTGATGATTCTCTACACTTGATAAAGTCCCCCTAAACTTAGCCATAACATAAGCTTTACCTGCTGGCTTAACGTTAACTGCATTCAAATCTGCACCAAGTTTAAACTCACCGGTAGGATTTGCTTGCATATCTTTTGCTAAATCATGGAAATTGTAATAAACCTTATCCTCGAGTAGCCTCAGTTTTTCAAGATAATAAGTGTAAGTATCTTTTAACTTACCGTCTTTATCACGTTGAACCAAATCAGGTGCTTTTTGCTGTTACCTTGTAAAAGCTGCTTACCTTCCTCAGTTACCTCCTCAATCTTATCAACTGCTAAACGAGTCACTTTGTTTTCTCTGGAGGTTACTTTTAAGTAATAGTTGTTAACATCACTTGGAGAGAAGTTAAATAACTACTATCGCTTTCGATCCGCTCTTATCTCACTTGTACTAGACTCTGTGTTTGCAATGTCTTTTTAACTCAACTTTCTTTAAATCTAAACGTAAAGGTTTATCTTCTAAAGTTGATACTTCTGCACCCACTACCTAAATCATAAGTCATAGTAGTTGAAATCGTATAATCTTTGTAATAATCCAATTTCTCTAAGACTTGAGATAAGTTATCGGTTTTTAAATCAACCGTTTTACAATCTTTCCACCTTCTTTGATAGTTGCTACAATGCGTGTAATTGTAGCATTATCTTTGAGTTCTCCAGGTTATAGTTAATTGTAGCAGACTTAGCTAAAACATCCTTAGATACAGTAGTCGAAGGTCAAAACAGGAGCCGTTTTTCTTTAGGTTTTTCTTTGTGTACCTTTTTACCAGAATTTTCAAAGCTTCATTTCTTTTCAAAAATTGTTACTGTTTCAACTGGTTCACTAATTTTTGCCATGTAACTCTTCGTAGCTAGTAACAATTTGACGTTCCTCATCCTCACCAACTTGTTTAATAGAATCATCACCTATAAATTTGCTAGAATCAGATTCCTCTGTGATAGTTTTAGGAATAGTCTCTGTACGAATATCAGTATGTAAAGAAGGAAGCTCTTCTCTATCTGGAGCAACGTCAGGAACTGTGCCTACAGGATCCGTATATTCTAATTTTTCATGAACTTCAGGCTCACCTTTGTCAGTCACAACTGCTTCTGGTAAAGCGGGTTGAACCTCAGGCTCGCCTTTGTCTGTCACGACGGCTTCTGGTAACGCTGGTTGAACTTCTGGCTCTACAAGTTTTGCACCTATTGGTTGCGTATAGTCAGACTTCTCTGATTTAGGCGCATCATCTGGGACTGTACCTACTGGCGCAGTGTACTCTGGTTTCTCTGTTTTAGGAGCCTCGTCTGGAACTGTAGGTGCTTCGTCTGGGACTGTACCTACAGGAGCCATATATTCTGGTTTCTTATGAACTTCAGCCTCTACCAGTTTTGCACCTATTGGTTGGTTGAGTATAGTCAGACTTCTCTACTTTAGGCGCATCATCTGGGACTGTGCCTATTGGTGCAGTGTACTCTGGCTTCTCTACTTTAGGTGCTTCGTCAGGAGCCATACCTACAGGCTCAGTGTATGCTGGTTTCTCTGCCTTAGGCGCCTCGTCTGGGACTGTGCCCACTGGTTCAGCGTATTCTGGTTTTCATGAATTTCAGGCTCTACCAGTTTTGCACCTATTGGTTGCGTATAGTCAGTTTTTCTACTTTAGCCGCCACATCAGGAACTGTGCCCTACAGACTCTAGTATTTTTAAGTTTTTCTGCTTTAGGCGCTTCATTAGGAACTTTGAATTTCAGATAATGGAACATTTTGTCCCTCATCTTTATGTTGAATTTCTGAAATTGCATCATCATTAAGAGGTAAGTATCCAATGTAACGATATCCAGCAATTTGAACTACCCTTCCATTGCTTGGAGCTTTCAAGGATTGCTTATATCAAGAGCTTGCATACTAGAAAGACTAATCAGTCCGATAGTAGTAACTCAAGAACAAACTACTAACTTTTTTCTTTTTATGAACCAAAAGAACTAAACTCACCAATAGCTAATAGACCTAAGCTGTAAGCACAGAAGTCGATGAACCTGTCTGCAGGAAGAGTTTCCTGCTGATAAATAAGAGCATAAGTTACCTCATTATCAGTAGAATTCCTGCTTGAATCTTGCTTTGTTCTTCCTTTGTAAGAGCGCTTTTTCAACATAATGATAGGTAGAAGCATGAATGATTGACGGTGCAACCAAGATACTTCCAGAGTAAAACTGAAACCAACAATCCCACAGATTTTTCGGATTGAAAACCGTTCTTTTAAATAATGACAATCGTAATCACCTTCTTTTAATTTTTTATTTCCTAATAGTAAACTATCTATTGTTATTAAGTGAACTTCTAAAAATCATCAGTTTGATTTAGATAGTCTTAAATACTGCTTTCTTTAACTCTATGAACTGCACTATCATATTCTGGATTATAGCTGTCCCAAGAATAACGATTCTGCATCTGCATCCTTACGGACAGCTTCGTCCATTAATCGCTGCAGTTCTTTTACACTATGAATTGTCTTTCTTGCAAAACTTGCCCAAGATTTAGTTGGATCGTTGAAGGTAACCTGCTTCAAGTTTCTAAACTGGATCCACCTGTTCTTGGTACATAGCTTTCTTGAAATTCGCCCAAGAAGAATACTTCCCTTCAAATACCTTTTCCAAAACAAGATCATCTGTCACCAATCCTCGTTCTTTACCATAGAGATTGATGATTTTACCGTTTTGTTTGGCAACTTCTTCGTATTGGTTTGAGATATAGGTGCCATTTCCATCCTGTAAAAGCCTTGGCAGCCGGAAGTTCATAAGCAATCCTACGTCCCATCAAATCACCCGGAGTTCCCTTACTGCTCAGAGCCGAATAGATTGGGGCGAAGAGTTTAATCGTATAGTAACCGTTTCTTTCATATTCCCCAGACTTATATTCACGAGCTGACAAGATATTATTTGTAATCAAACTATCAAAGGTAGTCAATTTTTTGGCATCTTCTTCTGTCAGATTTTGTACAACGTTAGTAGCGTAAACATCGTTTCCATCTGCAGGATCTTTCACGTATTTATTCTCGATTTTTTCGCAAGGCCGTCATTTTCTGATAAGCATCTAACTGTCTCACGATAGATTGCCCTTCGAGATATTCCAACATGTAAACGACATCAAACATATTGTGGGCGTAGTTCTGAAGATCTTCTGCGTTATTAAATCTTGTAGTTGGATCAAGCACTTGCAATCGCTGACCTTCTGTACTATCTGATGTTTTATGTTTCAAGATAGAGTTGATGGTAATGGTTGCATCACTTGGTTGGTCAGGAGCTTGCAATAGGCCTTTTTGCGAAGAACTCGGTCCTAAGCCACTTCTTGACCATAGCCACCAGGTAAAATATCCTGATCTGAATCTATGTCATCTCATGGGTATAGGTGATAGCTCCATCCTTATCTAACATACGATAGGACATATAGTAAACGCCATCTCCAGTTGCATAAGCACCATGATGATTGTGAACTACTTTATTACCCACTGGACCAAAGAAATTCTTCATCGCCGGATTGGTACTATCAAACTTAGCCTCAACTGTAGCTTTTCCAGATGTTGTATCATCTCCAAACTTATAGGCATCATAAACTAGAATCGTACGATAGAGTTTTTCACGTCCTTCCTTATCTAAAATACGATACCAATAATCGTAGTGATCTCGCTGACGCTTGGCTGTTTCACGCGCATTATCTTCAACAAACTTATTGAGTTCATCTCCAGCTTTGTAGTCACTATTGCGGTAACGATCATAAGCTCCAAATCCTAGACTAGACATGGTCGAGATGACAAAGACTGATTTCTCTGGCAAGGTTAGGAGCGGCAAGACCATATTGCGGTATTTCCATGTGGCACTAGTGATACGGTCGTAGACACCGATAGAATACTTGGTACCAGCCTGTCCTTGCTTTGTTTTAACCTCTTCGATATTAGATTTTTCTTCGACGATGTAAGCCTTGGTCTGTGACTTAAACCAGTCATTGTTGCTTGTATTTGGTAGAAAGACTTTGCGGTAAGTTTCAAGCGTGCTAAACAAATCTGTCGTTCCATGATGGCTGGCAAGACTGATAGCATAAGTATCAACATTGTTTTTAGCAAGAAGATTGTTAAAGCCAGATTTACCTAACTCAATCAGAGTATCTAGTGGTGAAGTATTTCCTTTACCAAAGAAGTCCGGATGATACATAACTAAGTCTTTGACATTCACTTGACCATAGCTAAAGTTATACCAACGTTCTAAATAAGTTAAACTCAGTAGCAAAGACTTCTTATTGTTCTTGATTTTATCTACAAGATAGCCTCTGGTAACTGAGTTGTCACCAGCAAGTCCAGCATCTGCTGACAGAGTTTTTCAAACTGTTTGCCAAATTTTGTTTTGTTTTTGACAAACTGGTCTTCCAGATAGAGCTCAGTTTGCTTGACATCTGGAGAAATTCCGAGTGTCTTTCTGATGGCATCCGACTTATAGTCAACCTTTTTGGTAAGTCAGGTAAGACTTGCTTAATGATGAGTCTTGGTCATACAAGAATTGATTTGGAGTGTGAGGAGTCCTGTATCCCTAAGCTATATTCTGCTAGCTTAGCAAAAATCAGTCCGGTATCTGAGATCAAACTTTTCAGATGAATGGTCCTGATAGTGAAGCAAGAGTTTATTTTGCGAGTCTGTTTGTTTGAAACATATCTGTGATTACTTGGTCATCCTTCATCATAACTGCAGATAAGAGTTCTTTTTGATATAGAGACTGTTCTCCTCTAACGATTTCCGTATTTGACGATGGTTGCCTTGTTTGTAGAAAGGTAGCAATTTTTCAATATTCTTTATAAGCCAAAGGCGCGCTAGCTTTGATAATGAGCTACCTTAGAAAAATCACTATCTTTTTGCTACTTTGTTGAAAGAAGCTCCACTGTTGGAGGAGTGAGAGGATTGATTTCTGCTTTTTGCTTGCGATTTTGAGAAGCATCTAGCATTGTTCTCTTTCTTCAAAAGGATTCTTTGCTGACGACCTCATCTTTCTCTAAAAGTGACATTGAAAACCCTATTAGCCTTACTACTAAATGTGTTAGTCACCTTCATTCCTTTATAGTGGTATCCTGTGATGGCATTCCCGTTGGTAACATTAACATCACTGAGAACATTGGTCAAGCTTCCAGCATGCTGTTCCTCACCAGAAGTTCGATCCCACAAATTGCCTACCACACCCGCAACTCTACCAAAGTGCTTAACATTATTGATGTCACCTTCAGCATAGCTATCCTGTATCTGTGCATCTTGATCTACTAGACCTGCAAGCCCACCAACAGTCTGGTCTGAACTATTGGTGTTGGATGAAATGGCTACTGTCGCTTTTGACTTAGTCAGTGAAGCTTTGCTTCCTGTCAAATGACCGACCAGACCACCGATATTGTAGGCAGCAGTTGTTTCATAGGTATTGACAATTCTTCCATTGAAACTACTCTCTGTGATGCTTGATTGATCTGCCTTAGCCAACAAACCACCGATACCACGCTCACCAGCGAGTACACCATCCACATGAACTTGCTTAATTTTTGTGTTATTCTGAGCTTCATTTGCCAGTGAACCGATATCATCTTTCCCTGAAATAGAGATATTTTTCAGACTCAGGTTTTCTACTTTAGCGCCACTCAGGTTTTCAAACAGAGGTTTTTTCAAGTTATAAATAGCATACTTCTTACCATCTTTTTCACCAATTAACTGACCAGTAAAGACGCCCTTGATATAAGATCTGTCATCAGGTCCCAACTCCACTTCGTTAGCATTCAGGCTGGCTGCTAAATGATAGGTTCCAGAGAGATTTTGGTTTATAGCTTTGACCAGATTACTAAAGGAAGTAAAGTTTGTCTTTTCCTCTGTAGCCTTCTTGGAAAGATAGAAGCTGAAATTGTCGACATATTTATTATTCTGCTCTTGCTGGAGTTTCTCAGCCTTAGCTGTAATTTTATAAACTGGCTGACCATTTCTTTCCTCTTCAGTTATTGAGGCGACTGGTAGATAGACATCTTTAAATGCCGAAGATTTTACCTTGACAAAGTAATTATCCATATTCTTTGGAATTTCATCCAACGAAATATGTTGTCTATAAGTCCCATTCGTCTGGCTGTACAACTCAATATCCGAAACATTTCTTAATTCAGTGTTTTTCTGGATCCTGTTCTTTCGTTTTCAGTCGGAATATCCGGCTTTACTTGATCAATATCACCAGTGTATTCTGGAGGTGGCTACCTGTTCAGGTTCACCTTTATCGAGTTACAACTGCTGCTGGTAATTCAGCTTGGACTGCGGGTTCGCCTTTATCACTTACTAACGCTTCTGGTAACGCAGGCTGAACTGCGGGGTCGCCTTTATCGGTTACAACTGCTTCTGGTAACGTAGGCTGAACTGCGGGTTCTCCCTTCTCTGTGACTACTGCTTCGGGTAATACAGGCTGGACTGCGGGCTCACCTTTGTTGGTTACAACTGCTTCGGGTAACTCTGGCTGGATCGCAGGCTCACCTTTATCAGTCACAACTGCTTCGGGTAACTCTGGCTGGATCGCAGGCTCACCTTTCATCAGTCACAACTGCTTCGGGAAGCTCTGCTTGGATTGCAGGTTCACCTTTGGCGCTTACAACTGCTTCAGGTAAGGTGGGTTGGACTGTTGCCTCGCCTTTAGCGCTACAACTGCTTCAGGTAAGGTGGGTTGGACTGTTGCCTCTCCTTTATCGGTTATTAACGCTTCTGGTAATGCTGGCTGGACTGCTGGTTTGTCTTTATCTGTTACAACTGCTTTTGGCAACTCAGGTTGAACTTCTGGTTTGCCTTTGTCACTTACTAAAACTTCGGGTAACACTGGTTGGACTGCGGGTTCACCTTTATCACTTACAACTGCTTCTGGTAACGCAGGTTGGACTGCAGGTTCGCCTTTGTCACTGACTAAAGTCTCTGGCTAGGCGGGTTGAACTTCAGATTCGCCTTTGTCAGTTACAACTGCTTCTGGTAATTCTGGCTGAACTTCCGGTCTCGCCCTTGTCACTCTCACAGCTTCTGGTAATTCAGGTTGAACTTCCGACTCACCTTTGGCGCGCTTACAACTGCTTCTGGTAACGCAGGTTGGACTGCCGGTACCCCTTTATCACCTACCAGCTTCTGGCAAGAGCAGGTTGGACGAAGGTTCACCTTTATCAGCAACAACAGCTTCGGGTGATTCAGGTTGGACTGCCGGTTCGCCCTTGTCACTTACTACAGCTTCTGGTAACACTGGTTGAACTTCAGGTTCACCCTTGTCGGTTACCAGAGTTCCAGCTGTACATCTTTATGTTCTGCTAATTGTGATTGTGAATTTGAAGATTGTTTCGCTTCTTTTCTTGGATTGGTTAATTCTGCAGAGATGGGTTTTTCAGCTACTTGAACTTCTGTCGGCTTAGTTGAGAAACAGATGTTTGTTCCTGCATAAACATACTGTTGATGGATTCTCCGACAAAATTCGGTGTAACACTATAATCCACCTTTTGTTGTTTTGTAGGAGTGGCTGCTGATTTCTCTTGATTGCTTACTTTAGATTCAGAAGTTATATTTCCTCTTTGATATATCCAATATAAGTGTAACCTGAAATATCATTCAGGAAGGTAATTTTTTCTCCAAAGGTCAGTCTCATAGTCAGTATTATAATTTATCAAAAGATTATTTTCTAAAAGCATGAGCTGAAACTAAGACACCGTTTCCGATTCCTACCTTAATACTAAATGTAATACTGTTTTATTCTTAACTTTTTTTCTTAGAAACGAGCAAAATTAAAATTCCCCAGAGCCACTAAGCTAGCACCAGCAACTAGGGTTTGCATATCATTCTTGATTCCAGTATTTGGCAATTCTCCTACGTTGATTTTGAGAATTTAATTTATAAACAAGATAATAAGTCTCATCATCATTCTCCACGTATGTCGGAATATCATAGACAAGTTGCTTCTTTTCTTCTGAGTGATAACTCTGACTCTGTCACATATTTATAGTGAACACCTTTAGTCTCTTGAGCCTCTACAGATGAACTCAGCTAATACAGACATAAAAATAAACTTGAAATCGTCGCAGAGACCAGTCCTACTGATAATTTTCTAAATGAAAAACGCTGCTGTTTTTCACCAAAAATACTTTTTCCATTATTCCTCCTTGAAATAAAAATTTCAAAAAATATGTAAGGCAAACTTTATTATAATAGCTTGTTATCTTATAAAAAGTAACACACTTTGATTATACCTAATTTTACCAAAAGTCTTAAAATTGCGTTGCGCTTTCATACTGTTTTATATATAAAGATACGAAGGAGCAGGGTTTGTAATTTTCCTATTTTCTTTTTGATAAAATGTAACCTACCATGAAATTTCCACGGTAGAGTGTTATTTATATCACTAATCGTTCTAAAATGGTTTGAGGCAGTTGAGGAGAATTCCTTCTATCCAGCTTTCCTGTGCTGAAGAGAGATGTTCTGCCTGGAGGCTTTCTTTTTAGAAAATCGCGGACTTGTTCTGGTGAGATTTTCAAATTCAAAGGCTTTCATTATATAGAAAAGTCGAGCAGATGGTCTGATAAGTATTCAGTTGAAAAGGCACTTCTCCACTCTTTCGATATTCTAATAAGAGGCGAGCAGTCGGGCTTTTTCTTTCAGGAAGCTCACGAAAATAGGAATTGAGGAGCCAGGTTTGCTTTTGCTTTCTTTCAATTGGATCCTGACCTGCAATTCGTTGGTCTTTTTCCAGCTCTTTTTGATATTGTTTGGCCTTGATAGCCCGTTCTGTTCGATTTTTACCAAAAGAATTTTCTCCCACTTGCGTTCTTCTTGAGTCAGGGTCTCTGTAAAAGCCAAAAGTAGTCTTGATAAGCACGCTCTGCTGGGCCCATAGCTAGGACTAGATTGTCTGCATATTGCTTTAGCGAGTTTTATCCCTCTTCTTGCGCTCTTTCTCTGCTTGGATACGCAGTTCTTGCTCGTAATCAATTTTCTCCTTACCTAACTTAACAAGATAGAGTTGATCATCTGGTTTTCCAAGTAAAAAGGGTTTGATACATTTTTCAAGAACTTCCTCCATACGAGCCTTCTTCTTGGGCTCTGCCTTGGTCCAACTTCCTCCTTGAAAGACTTCTAGGAAGAGCTGGTAGTCTTTCTCAGGTGAGAACTGATTGCCACGATTGGGTTTAAAAACACCTTTTTCCCAGAGCCATTTGAGAAGACGCTCGTCAAAGTCACTTTTGTTAACCTTGATTTTTTCCTTTTTCTGGGCTTTTCTGGTCAGATTTTCAACCTTTCTGAGCAGTTTTTCTTCCTCTTCTAGTTGCTGGTCAAGGCTTAATCTATGAAAATGCCGAACACAGTCGCTACCGATAGGAAAGAGGCGTTGACCTGTGACGCCGTTAAAGAGTTCGTAGGCGTACTTGATGGCATTTCCACAGACACAATTGCTACGGCCGATACCGTTAAAAATCAAGGAAACTGTCCATTCCTGGTAGCTTTGTTCCCAAGTATCAGCTTTTGAAGCCTGTAAAAACCCGCATCGTGCGGGATTTTCTAACTGGAAGTGTCATGAGGTCTCCTTTCTAGATTATACTTTTACAGCTGAGACCTCTTCTTTTACCTGGTAAAATCAAGTATTTTTCAATATTTTCAATCGAATAGCTAGAGATAAAGCACTCTCCGTATAGAGCCAATTGACCACGATAGCGATCTATGAGTTGACTTGGTTCATCATAGCGGTCTGTCTTATAGTCGAAAAGCACAATTCTGTCTTCGTAAAGTAGATAGCCATCAAGGATACCACGGACAACGAAGTCTTCCTGACTCTTTGGATCTCGTTTGAGCATGGAGAAGGGTTGCTCGCGATAGAGATGGTTGGTATTAGCGAGAATTTCCTGACCGAGTGCTGTGTTAAAGAATGCAAGAATTTTAGCAAGATAAATTTTGTCTCTGACAGCTGGGCTGGTTTGAACTTGTTTAAGAGTTTCTTTCAAGCCAGCAAGCGTTGGTCGCTGACCGAGGTCAATTCTCTGCATCAATTCGTGGGTAGCACTACCAATTTCAGCTCCTGTTACCTTTTCTTTGCTTGAAAAATCTGGCAAATCAAAGCTAATTTTCTTGTCTACTGACTGGGCTTGACCAGCAATCTCAACACCTTCCATATCCATAAGAGGTTCGTAGAATTTCTTGATTTGGCTTGGGGTTTGAACACTTGGTAATTCAATAGCTGCGCGGTGAAGAGTATTATAGATTTCCACCTCTTTCAGCATTTCAAGAGCTTCTTTAATGGTTTCAGACTGGCGGTTGTCTGCTTGAGAAGTAGCTTGGAGAGGGCTTTTGTTTTTCAACTCTCCGATAGCTTCTCTAGTCAGCTGATCTTCACCAACAAAACGATAGCTAAAGTTGAGATTGTCCTTGGCAAATACTTTAGTGATAGCCCCATCAATCTTGGAAATTCCTTGCTTGAAGTCTAGTGTTGCTGTTTAGTTTTCCATTTTTAGCTGCTGGGTATTCCTTGGCTTCCAGCTTTTCACGAGAACCCTTGCCGACAAGATAGAGCTTTTTCTCAGCCCGCGTCATGGCAACATAAAGGAGACGCATCTGCTCTGAATAGCTTGCCAGCTGTAATTCCTCTTCGTTCTGCCTATAGGTCAGGCTAGGAATGGAGAGTTTGATGGTTTTAGGATAGTGATCTTCCACTGCTTCTGTCTCCATCTTGGCAATATATTTGACACCAAGCCCATTTTTACGACTGAGAATGACTTCTGACATAGAGTCTTGCTTGTTGAAATCTTGATCCATATTGAGGATAAAGACGTAAGGAAACTCCAGCCCTTTACTCTTGTGGATGGTCATGAGCTCTACTGCATCTTTTGGCGGTGCGACAGCCACGCTTGCTAAATCATGCTGGGCTTCCAAGACCTGGTTAATCATGCTAATAAAACGTGACAAGCCCTTGAAATTACTCTTTTCAAACTGGTCAGCTCTCAAAGCTAGGGCATAGAGATTGGCCTGTCTAGCGGGACCATTTGGCAAAGCCCCAACATAGTCATAATAAAAACGGTCGTTGTAAATCTTCCAAATCAAGTCATAGAGAGTGTGGGTCTTGGCATACAAGCGCCAAGAATCAAGAATAGTCATGAATTGTTTTAGTTTCTCAGCTAACTCCGTATGAATCAAGCCTTTTTGGCTGCTTGCCTGTTTTTGAGCATTTACTAGTTTCTCATAGAGATTTTCGTGGACTTTGTCCTCTGCTTTCTGAAGGGACAAACGTGCTAACTCGTCCTCATCAAAACCAAACATAGGAGACTTCATAAGGGCAACCAAAGCATAGTCTTGCAGGGGATTGTGAATGACACGTAGGGTGTCTAGCATGACTTGCACTTCTAGGGATTGGAGATAATTGTTTTGCTCTCCATCGGTTTTGACAGGAATCCCGTACTCAGACAGGGCTAGAAAAGAATCTGGTCATTACGACTGCGACTGGAGGTCAGAAGGGCAATTTCTTTAAAAGCAACACCTTTTTCCTTATGGAGTTTAAGAATTTCCTTGATAACCAGACGCATTTCGCCTGTTAGTTTCGTTTCTGTTTGACTCTCTTCTTCCTCACCTGTATCGCCCTTGTCGTAGAGAAGAAATTCTGCCTTGTTGTCTGTATTAGGAGTCAGTTTGGTATTGGCAAAAACAAGCTGGTGCATGTTATCATAGTTGATTTCGCCGACCTCTTGGTCCATGAGACGTTCAAAGACATCATTGGTTGCTGACAGCACTTCTGAACTACTACGGAAATTTTCCTTGAGGAGAATGAGCTTGCCAGCTTTTGGATTTTGCGCATAGCGTTGGAACTTTTCATTGAAAATCTGCGGATCTGCCTGACGGAAACGATAGATAGACTGCTTGATATCTCCCACCATAAAGCGATTGTGACCATTAGAAAGTAATTCCAGCATCCTTTCTTGAATATGGTTGGTATCCTGATACTCATCGACCATGACTTCATGGAAGCGATCCTGATAAGCCTCACGGACTTGCGAGAAATTCTCTAAAATCTCAATAGTATAATGACTGATATCAGCGAACTCAAAGGCATTTTCCTGGCGTTTACGCTGACGATAAGCCTCTACAAAATCACTCATGAAGGTTTGGAAAGTCTTAGCTAGTTCCCATGTGTCTTGATGATAACGTTCTTGATAGTCGAGAATGGTTATCTGGTCTGACAGTTGTCCTAGTTTAGCAAACTGTGCCTTTCTTTCTTCGTTGTAGGCATCGGCCAGTGGCTTCAAATCAGCCTTACGACTGGCATTAGTCAGAGATCGGCCGTTTTTCTCTTTTGAAATGGCGACAACACGCGCAAGCACTGCTTGATAAGCCTGACTATTGGACTCTTGATTTAAGGAGCCAATTTCATCCAGAATCAACTGAACATTTTCTAAATAGGCTGCCTTTGAGCTCCTTGGCATCGTTATCAGATGGTAACGGAAAAAGCTTTCCAAATCCCAAAGGCTTGTTCGATTTGCTCAGATTAGTTTTTCTTTTCACTGGTAAAAGTCAGCTTCTCCAAAATCCCTGAGAAAAGATTGACTCAGCCATTTTTGAGGTTGCTGGTGGATTGGAGGATCATAAATTTTAGTAGACTTGCTGGCAGACCTCGTTCATCTTGCACGCCCAGCAAAATTTTTCAGCAAATGACTAAACTTCTCTTTCTGTTTACCTTGGTAATGGGCTTCAAATACCTCATGGAAGACTTCGTTTTTGAGAAGGAGTTGTTCACTTTGGTTTTGTAAAATACGGAAATTAGGCGCAATATCAAGCAGATAGCCATGTTTGCCAAGAATTTTTGTGTGAAAGAGGTCCATAGTACCAATGGCAGCGTTGGGTAGGTCTGCCAACTGGCGGCCCAAGTGTTGTTTGAGCTCAACATTATCCGTTTCTTGGATTTGTTGGCTGATTTTTTTCTCCAAACGTTCCTTGAGTTCAGTCGCAGCCTTGACAGTAAAGGTTGAGATAAAGAGTTGAGAAATTTCCACACCACGCGCTAACTGGTCCAGAATACGCTCTGCCATAACAAAGGTCTTCCCAGAACCAGCAGACGCTGAAACGAGGATATTTTGACCGGAAGTGTAGATGGCTTCGATTTGCTCGGCCGTTTTTCTGTTCCTTGCTCGAATTTGCTTCTGCTTCTTGCAGTTTTTTAATACCCTCCTCAGTTAAAAAGGGAATAGGCCTCATCGATTCAACTCCTCTCTTATTTTTTCAAACCAAGCTTGTTTGAGTTTTTCTCCGACCAGACGTTTACCGTCAGCTAAGTCCAACTTCTCAAGAAAACGGGCTTGGCCCAAGTGGTAATTGGCTTCAAATCCAGTGATGGCTTGATGTTGCTGAACATATGGAGCAATACTTCTGCCGTTTTCTGTGTATGGATTGATAGCGAACTGGCCTTCTAAAATCTTCTCAGCTGCTTTCTTGTAAAGATGGGCATTGTAGTCCAGTAGGAGCTGGAACTCCTCATCTGTCAGCTGATTGGCCTTGTTTTTATTGTAAAATTCGCCCAAATAACCGCTTTCTTTTTCTAAAAAGAGTCCTTGATATTTCATAGACTTGCTGGCTTCTACTACTGCTCCAGCCAGATTTTTAACAGCCATCAGAGATTGGACAGGTTCAATGCCATTTCCAAATACATGGCACCGAAAAAGTTCTGCTCCCTTCTCTTTTTAAGGCAGCTAGATAAGTTGGTAACTGGGAATTGAGTCCATTAAAGAAATGAGGAAACTGGAACTGAGTCAGACTAGATTTGTAGTCTACTACTCCTATCGCCTCATCAGCTTTCAATCGGTCAATGCGGTCAACCTTGCCTCGTACAAAGACACTTCGTCCATTGTCCAATTGAATAAAGGCTTGCTCTTTCCCACCGAAATTCGCCTCTTCTTTAATTGTTTCAATAGCTGGATTGTGTCGAGAATATGTCAGTTGTTCGAGCGACATCAAGAAGAACTTTCGCAGTAAAGCTGGGCTTCCAAACTTTTCCTGATAAATAGCTTCAAATTCGCGTTCTTGACTGGTTTCTTGAATAGCTTGTTCTAGACGGTGATCAAAGGAATCTTCGTCAGGTAACTGCAAGGCGCGTTCAAAAATGCGGTGCAAGAAATTTCCGTGACTTCGAGCATCTGGACGTAGGCGCAATTCTTCCTGTAAGCCTAACACGTAGCGGAGGAAATAGCTGTATTCATTACGATAAAACTCCGTCAAGCCTGATGTAGAAAGGTAAAATTCCTGTTCAGCAGGATAGAGCGCTCGCAAAGTATCCTTGGTCAAGGGCTTACTGCTTGGACTTGTTGGGAGGGCTGGATTTTCCAGACCTTGCTGGTCTAGTTTTTTACCCATGACACGCGCCAGAACCTTGACAAAGGTCAAATCTTGCTCAGTATTATTCGTCTTGCCCTGCTGGTGATAGGCAACCAGACTGGACAAAAGACTGTGATAGGACCCCATATCCTCCTTAGATAGTCCTTTGTGATTCATCCTCTTCTCTCTCCGACTAAATCCAAAATGGACTAGCTCTTGAAGATAGGCTGACTCCTTGCTTTCACTTTCATTAAAAAGGCTTGGAGCCGATAAAACCAACTGCTTACGAGCAGAATTGACCAAGGAAAGCATAGTATAGCGATTTTTCTTGAGGTTTTCACTGCTGGCAATCAGTAATTGCGCTCCCTCTTCAGTCGCTTGGTTTAGGTTTTGCCTTTCTTCGTCTGTCAAAAGGCTGGTATTCTGCGCGATTTTTGGTAAATTGTCCTGAGTCAACGCAATGGCGTAGACAAAGTCAGCAGTCAGAGGCGCAATCAAATCGTAACTCTGCACCAGAACAGTGTCCACTGTCGCAGGAATGGTACGGTATTGGGACAAACTCATTCCAGAATGGAGTAAGGCTAGAAAGTCCTCTAGACTAACCTGTGAACCAGCAAAAACAGTCGCAAATTGTTCTAAAACGTGGCAGAATGCCTTCCAAACTTCAGTCTGTCTTTCCTGCTCTAGGGCTTCCATGGTAGCTGTCAAATCTTGGAGTTGATTAGTTACTGCTCCTTCTTTCAGAAAAGAATTCCACTTTTTGCAAGAGATTTTCAGCCTTCTGTTTTTCGACTAGCAAATAGAGTTTCAAGAGGTGTTAAAATTCGCGATCGAAAGACATTTAAACGATCTAAATCAAATTTTCCATGGTGAGATTTGGTGAGAGGCTTGCTGAAGGCTGGTAAGCCATTGATATCAAGATAGCGGATATACTGCTCAAAAGCATCAATATCAGTCTGACTGAGGTCAGTATACAAGCCTGTTCTAAGAAGGTTAATCAAATCCTCCTGACGGAAACGATAGCGTTTTAAAGCCAAAATAGACTCGACAAACTGAGTCAAGGGATGGTGCGCCATGGATTCGCTTCTACCAAGATAGAAAGGAATCTGATACTGATCAAAAATCGTTTTGAGAGATAATTGATAAGAAGCTACATCTCCCAAGAGAATACGAAAATGCTTGTAACTCAGGTCTGAGTTCTCATGCAATTTCTGACGAATGCTACAGACTACTAACTCTAACTCTTCTTTTTGCGTCAAACAAGACCAGATTTGTAGTTTTCACGGTCTTTCTCATCGACCTCAAAGTGAGTTCTGAAAGTCATAGAAGACTCTAGCAAACGAGAGGCCTTGTCAAAACTATCCTTCTTCTCATGAGTTTGAGAATAATCCTGAGCAGGAGTTTGGTATTTAGAGGCTAGATGGAGAAACTCCACACTGGCTTGGTTGAGATTGCCCTCGCTAAAGGGACTAGTATAAGCCTTCTTACTGGCATAAGCCCCAATAACAATCTCAACTCCCTTGCCATGAAGTAGGTCCACAATTCGCTCTTCCTCGGCAGAAAAACGGGTAAATCCATCAATAATCAAGGCTAGTTGACTAAAATCACTACTTACCTTGTTGTTCTCAATGGCCTCAATCAAATGGGACAACTGACTTCCTTGAGCCAACTGCCCTGATTGAGATGAGCCGTTACTTTCTCAAAAATCAAGAGCAAATCGGCTCTCTTGTCCTCATCCGCCAAGCTCTCCAAGTCCAAAAAACTCATCTGAGCTTTGGTCATCTCGTGGTAAAGCTCTATTAACTGCTGGATAAATTGAGGATCCTGCTTAATGGCACCATAAACACGTAAGTCTTTGGGATCAAGTTCCGCAAGACATCTGTAAAAAGCCATCCCAAGACCGATGTCATCTAGACTGGTCTTTGTAGGCAAGTCATTCAAAATCATGTAACGAGCCATTTGAGCGAAGCGCGTGACGATAATCGCAAAAGAAGCCTGCTGGGGCAAGTATTCCAGCACAGCGCGTTCCTTTTCAAAAGAAAGAGAGTTGGGGGCAATGTAGAAGACTCGCTTGCCGGTAGCAACTAGCCCTTCTGCCTCTCTGGTTAGAACCTCAGTCAAAGAAGTTCGAATATCAGTATAAAGTAATTTCATCTCTGCCTCGTTGGAAATTTTCATTACCTTTTATTATACCATGATTAGCCCGAAGATTCCTCCTCCTTTCCTCCAAAATATGCTATAATAATACCAAAAGATAAAGAAGGAAGCCTTATGATTAAACTACTAGCCTTGGATATGGACGGAACCCTCCTAAATGAAGCCAAGGAAATCCCACAAGCTCACATCACTGCCATTCACCAAGCCATTAAAAAAGGTGTTAAACTGGTTCTCTGTACTTTGGGTCGCCCGCTTTCGGTGTCCTCCTACTATAAAAACTGGGACTCGACCTCCAGAATGAGTATGTTATTGTTAACAATGGTTGTTCAACTCACCAGACCAGTGATTGGAGTTTGGTTGATTGGCAAGAACTCAGTCCAGCTGACATCAAATACCTCTATGACCTTGCTGAAAAAAGTGAGGTTCAGTTGACTCTTTTTGATGAGGAACACTATTTTGTCCTCGGTGGCAAGCCTAATCAAATCGTTCAAAATGATGCCAAACTAGTATTTTCAGACCCTGACTGAAATTTCCTTGAAAAGCCACTAGTGGCAAGTACCGTATGTTCAAGGTATGTTTTTAGGAACCAAAGAGCAAACAGACGATTTTGAAGAGCAGTTTGCTGAGGAACTCTGCCAACGATTCAGTGGAGTTCGTTCGCAGCCTGTCATTTATGAAGCTATGCCACTTGGAACAACCAAGGCTACCGCTCTTTCTCGACTAGCTGAGATTTTGAAGATTGATTCCTCAGAGATTATGGCCATGGGCGATGCTAATAACGATATCGAAATGCTCCAGTTTGCAGGGCTGGGCATTGCTATGGGAAATACCAGCGATTATGTCAAATCTAGCTGATGCCGTTGCAGCAAAGCAACGAAGAAGACGGTGTCGCGCGTGCCATTGAGAAATATATTTTATAAGAAGAAGCCCAGTTCGTGTCAACTGGGTTTTGATATTTAAGAATTCCAAAACTTTAGAAACTCTTTAGAAATCCTTGAGCTTTCTTTGATTTCTATGCTTTATACTAAAGTTATCAAAAATAAATCAAAAGGAGAGAATCATGAAAAACAGTACTCGACATTCATGGATTGTCCAAAAACTTTGACAAAACAAGCTATTCTTCAGGATCTTCATCTAACGATAAGAGAGATATTTATGGACTTATCGGGAAGAACGGAGCTGGGAAAACTACACTAATTAAAATTATTACGCAACTACTGTTTGCGGATAAAGGAACTGTTTCCCTCTTTTCTAGTAAATCGGAAAATGAGTGGACCAAGGCTCTATCTCGAGTAGGTTCTGTTATCGAATCACCTGTAGCTCATAATCACTTAACAGCCTATCAAAATCTGAAATATTATTGTATGATTCGCCATATTCCAAATGCTGATCAAGTCATTCGAGAAACGCTGGACTATGTAGGCTTGTCAGATACAGGTAAGAAAGTCTTTCGTGATTTCTCGCTAGGAATGAAACAAAGACTTGGTATCGCCATTGCCCTTCTATCCAAACCTGACTTCCTGATCTTAGATGAACCTATCAACGGTCTCGACCCAATCGGTATCAAAGAATTTCGACTAATGATTCAACGCCTCAATCAAGAACAAGGGATAACCATTCTCATCTCTAGTCATATCTTGTCAGAACTCTACCTCGTAGCTAATCGATTTGGAATTTTAGATCAAGGCAAGATTATCCGTGAAATCAGCAAAGCTGAATTTGAAACACTAAGTGAAGATTATATTGTTCTTAAGACAGCTGACCAAGAGAAAGCTTGTCAAGTATTGAAAGAACAAATCCAGCTCCAGTTCAAGGTTGTTAATCCTGAAAACGAAATTCACATCTTTGGTCAGGAACAAGATGTCAAACAGATTCTCAAGAAATTAACCTTGGCAGATGTTGCCATTGACGAGATTTACTATGCCCATCAAAACCTTGAAGAATACTTCACTCAATTGGTCGAATAGGAGAAAAATCATGATACATACCATCCAAGCAGACTTCTACCGTCTTTTCCGTTCCAAAGGTTTTTGGATTACAGAGTTCATTCTCTTTGCTCTCATGCTAATGGGAGCAACTATAGGAGCTACGGGTCATCTGATGGCAATCAGACAGAAGAAACCAGAAATTCAACCAAGAGTTGGAACGGTGTACAAGCACTTATTAACTCATCTAGTCAAGGTTCAAACCTCGTTTTTCTCTGCATCATCCTAGCCTGCCTCGTTCTTGGAGTTGATTTAATCGGTAAACTCTATAAAAATAATTTAACAGTGGGTGTTTCTCGTACCGAGTTTTTCCTTGCCAAAGCCTTTGTATTGGCTTGTATTGCATTTTTGCAAGTCATCATCGGTCTTGTGATTGCCTTTATTCCAGCAACTATTTTAAATGGATTTGGAACTATGCCTGATGGCTTTATTGGCAATCTACTGGTAACCATTTTCCTTCAATTTCTTTGCCTCCTTGCTTGGCTTTCCATTGTTTCCTTCATTCTATATATAGTCATTCTTATATTGCGGTATTTATTGGTTATTTGGTCAGCTCTATCTTACTTTCTATGCCAATGCTCATTTGTCCAAATATCAAAATTTTACCCTATTTGTCCTTGCAATTTGCCTATGCCATGACTGCTAATAGTGAGTCAATTCTCTACACACTTATAGTTAGCTTAGCTGTTATTGTAATCTTTAATCTAAGTGTACTGACAGTTTTCAAAAAGAAAAGTCCTCTATTTGTCAAATTAAAGCTAGACACTCTCACCAACTCAGAAAAATACCTGATAGGGTGTCTGGTATCCAAGTGATTTACGTGGGATGTGATTTCTTTTATCTGCTATAGCAGATAAAAATTCTTGACTGACTTCGTTGAAATCCATCTGCTTTGGCAAGCCATGACGGCGTAAAAGTCCATTTGAATGTTCGTTCAAGCCCCGTTGTCCTGGACAGCCTGGATCCGCAAAAAAGATATCAATATCGTGCTGATTGGAAATATCTTTCCATTTTGAAAACTCTTTTCACAATCAAATGTGATGGACTTGAAGAGGGTTAACTGGAAATTGTGCTAGCCATCCTTGGATAGCTTCTGTCACATCGTTTGCCTTCGGCTCTTGGTCTTCAAGCTGACAATCAATTTAGATTGCCGTTCTGCCAAGGTAACAGATGCACTTTTCGAATCTTTACCCACAATCGTATCACCCTCCAAATGACCAAACTCTTCTTGGAACTGAGGATAAGTGGTAGCTCGCTCTTCTAAACTGCGCTTAAAGGCTTGCTTCCCTCGTTTTCTTTATGTCCATTTTGACTTTCGTTTTCCCTTCCAAGGGAAGTCTTCTTTGGAAAATAGACCTCTGTCAGCTAAACGATAGAGGTGCGCATGGAACAAGGGATTTTCTCGAGAAAGTCCCCTTGATGACATCCATACTCCAGTCTTGTTCTAGACTAGGGCTTGTACCAAACTCTTTTGTTTCAGTATCAAGCTGAATTTGACGACGCCCTACATCTCTTCTTATTGGACTTATAAGTATTGCAGTAGTCCATGGCAGAGTTTTCCTTGCTTTCAAGAAATGGAGGACTTTATAAATCGTTTTGACTGTCCGATTCAAGCTTTTAGCGATTTGAGAGACAGGAAGGTGATTTTTGTAATAAGATTCTATCATTACAAGCTCATTTGGTAAAGATGGGTATAGGTCATTTTATGTATCCTTTCAGAAAATGTGGTGTTTCTCTGAGTGTAACATACAATGGCTTTTTTCTATCTAACTTATTTTACAAATTGGGGTCTATAAAAAAACTTCAAGCAGGTAGAGTCTATTAACTCATGACAGAAAAAAAGTTTACCTTATAATAAAGATGAACAATACAAATCCGTGATCATATAGTAGCTCTTCACAATGCCTTAGATTGGGTGGTGAAAACTATGTCACACATATCTTTTTCAAATAAAAAAGTCTGGTAAAAAGATTTTTGATTTTATACTCAATAAAAATCAAAGATCAAACTAGGAAACTAGACGCAGGTTGCTCAAAACAGTGTTTTTGAGGTTGCAGATGGAAGTTGACGTGGTTTGAAGAGATTTTCGAAAGAGTATTAGAATTCTTTATTATAAATTTTAAAAATCGATAGATTAGATAAAAAAAGCGAACAAAACAGAATTCTGAGTGTCAGAGAACTTGTTTTGTTCGCTTTTTCTATTAAGATTGAACTTTTGTCCCCAGACTCTCGAGCTTAGCTTGTCTGCAAGTCCCTACAGTTGACAAAGGGCCTTCTTTTTATATATCTGTCAATGGTGTTTGCAGTATCTGGTGAGTATCATATACCTTAAAGTCTACTCCAACTCCCAAATCAGCTTGTGCTAGCTGATTAACCATGGTCATGTGAGCCCAACTCCTTGATATTATTTTCTTTAGATAAATACCCAAGTAGATTTTCTTAGTGCGGTTTTCCCAAAGGTACGAATCATAGCTTCAGCACCATCCTCGTTCGAGAGGTGACCCAGATCCGATAGAGATTCGTTGTTTTGAGTCGCCAAGCATAAGATCCTGCTCATAAAAATCTCTACATCATGATTGGACTCGATAAGATAGCCATCCGCATTTTCGACAATCCCTGCCATGCGGTCACTAACATAACCTGTATCTGTCAAAAGGACAAAACTCTTATCATCCTTCATAAAGCGATAGAACTGCGGAGCAACCGCATCATGGCTAACACCAAAACTCTCAATATCAATATCTCCAAAGGTTTTGGTTTTGCCCATTTCAAAGATATGCTTTTGTGAAGAATCTACCTTGCCAAGATACTTGCTATTTTCCATAGCCTGCCAGGTCTTTTCATTGGCATACAAATCCATACCATACTTGCGAGCCAAAACACCCACTCCGTGGATATGGTCTGAATGCTCATGTGTAATCAAGATGGCATCCAAGTCTTCTGGTTTGCGATTAATTTCAGCAAGTAGGCTAGTAATCTTTTTACCAGACAAGCCTGCATCCACTAAAAGCTTCTTTTTCGGGGTTTCCAGATAAAAGGAATTTCCACTGGAACCCGACGCTAAAATACTGTATTTAAAGCCTGTTTCACTCATTCTAGTCTTCTACTTCGTCCTCCCATACTTCTTCTTTCACTGCATCCTTATCATAAGGGAGCACAATGGTGAAGGTTGATCCCTTACCGTATTCACTCTTAGCCCAAATAAAACCCTCATGTTGTTTGACAATTTCTTTAGCAATAGCTAGTCCTAAACCAGTACCACCTTGGGCACGACTTCTAGCACGATCACACGATAAAAACGGTCAAAAGATACGTGGTAAATCTTGCTTTGGTATCCCCAATCCTTGGTCAGAGATGGATAAAATCATCTGATCATCAGTCGTCTTCATGGTCACTGTGATTTTCCCGCCATCAGGTGAATATTTAATGGCATTGTTGAGAATATTATCAATCACCTGTGTCATCTTATCTGTATCTATCTCTATCCAGACTGAAGTAATCGGATAATCTCTAACCAATTCGTATTTCTTCTCCTCATCTGGTCCCCTCATCTTATCAAAACGGTTAAGAATAAAGGTAATAAAGGCAGTGAAGTTAATCAGTTCCACATCTAGGTGACTGGTTGCATTATCAATCCTTGAAAGATGAAGGAGATCTGTCACCATTCGCATCATACGGTTGGTTTCATCTAGAGATACTTTAATAAAGTCTGGCGCGACAGGTTCTGACAAGGCACCTTCATCCAAGGCTTCAAGATAGGATTTTACACTGGTTAGAGGCGTCCGTAGTTCATGACTAACGTTGGAAACAAAAAGTCTACGCTCGCGCTCTTCCTTCTCCTGCTCCGTCGTATCATGCAACACGGCAACCAAACCAGAGATAAATCCAGACTCACGACGCACCAATGCAAAACGTACACGAAGGCTCAGATATTCACCATTGGCATCCTGAGAATCAATCATAAGCTCAGAATTTGGGTAATCAAATCACGAAGTTCATACTCGTCTTCAATCTTAAGCAATTCTAGGATACTTTTGTTAAGAACATCTTCTTTCTGAACACCTAGCTGTTTCTTAGCCATGTCATTAATCATGGTAATCTTGCCACGACGATTGGTCGCAAGGACGCCATCTGTCATGTAAGAGGATACTATACAATCGTTTACTCTCTTGTTCCAGATTTTCTTGAGTCAAACGGATTACTTCTGATAAATCATTGAGATTATTGGTAATATTAGTGATTTCAGAGCTCCCCTGCATATCAATACCTGAGAATAATCTCCTGCAATCAAGTCTTTTACCTTTTGATTGATTTGCTTTAATCGGATATTATCTCGTCGATTTTTCTAGCAAAAGCAAGGTCACTACTAAAATAAAACCAAGTAGAATGAGGATAAAGATAAAATCACTGGTTAAAACTGTATCTTTAATTAGTTTAATCATTATTTCTCATATAATAACCAACACCACGACGTGTTAGGATATACTCTGGACGACTCGGTGTATCTTCGATCTTCTCACGCAAACGTCTGATAGTTACGTCAACAGTCCGAACATCTCCGAAATAATCATAACCCCAGACCGTTTCAAGCAAGTGTTCACGTGTAATCACTTGACCAACATGAGAAGCCAAGTGGTACAAGAGCTCAAATTCACGGTGGGTTAAGTCTAGTTCTTCACCGTATTTCTTAGCAACATAAGCATCTGGCACAATTTCTAAATCCCCAATTTGGATAGGCTGAGGTTTGCTATCTGCTTCCTGCTCATCTACTGGTATAGGCTGAGAACGACGCAAAAGAGCTTTAACACGCGCCTGCAACTCGCGATTTGAGAAGGGTTTTGTCACATAGTCATCCGCCCCAAGCTCTAAACCGATAACCTTATCAAATTCGCTGTCTTTAGCTGAAAGCATGATAATAGGCACACTACTCGTCTTACGAATAGTCTTAGCAACTTCTAAGCCATCAATTTCTGGAAGCATCAAATCCAGAATAATAATATCTGGTTGCTCTGCTTCAAATTGTTCTAGTGCCTCACGACCATTAAAAAGCAGTTACAACCTCGTAACCTTCCTTGGTCATATTAAACTTGATAATATCCGAGATTGGTTTTTCATCATCTACAATTAATATTTTTCATATGTTCACCTTTTTCTCTACTATTATACCAAAAATAACAAGAAGACACAATAGCTGGTCTTTTGCTACTGTCTAAGTTGGCTTTTTGCATAAAGCATGCCAGATTTTCTGTTGGGGTTTGGCAAGTGGAACATCTTTGAACTCTTCTGGTGAAAGCCAGCGAACTTCCCTATCTGAAAAGTTATGAAAGTCAGTCACCTGACCTGCTACAATCTTTACATGCCACTTGCGATGACTAAAGACATGCTTGACAGTCTCAAAATAAACATCAACCCAATCAACATCTAAGTCATAGTCCTGCTGGAAACTCTCCTCTGGACTGGGGCCAAAGTTCACACTTTCTTCTGCAACCTGATGAAAGAGGTCAAACTGCTCTTCTTGCGAAAAGTCATCAACTTCTATCAAGGGGAAATGCCAAAAGCCTGCCAATAGCTTTTCACTTTCATTTTTTTCAAGTAAAAATTGTCCCTGAGTATTTTTTACCACCAAAGCTTTAAGATAAATAGGAACTGGCTTTTTCTTAGGAGCTTTAATTGGATAACGGTCCGTTGTTCCATTCTGATATGCTGCACTAAAGTCCTTAACTGGGCTTTCTTCTGGTCTGGGATTTACAGGCGCCTCAATATCAGACCCTAAATCCATCAAAGCTTGATTAAAGTCACCCGGACGCTCTGGGTCAATCAAGATTTCCATCATTGCCTGAAAAATTTTGCGATTACTTGGAATCCCAATATCATGGTTGACTTCGAACAGACGGGCCAAAACACGCATAACATTACCATCTACAGCTGGCTCAGGCAAGTTAAAAGCAATACTAGAAATGGCTCCTGCTGTGTAAGGGCCAATTCCTTTTAAACTGGAAATTCCTTCATAGGTATTTGGAAATTGACCACCAAAGTCAGTCATAATCTGCTGGGCCGCAGCCTGCATATTGCGTACTCGAGAATAATAACCCAAACCTTCCCAAGCCTTCAACAAACGCTCTTCAGGGGCCGTTGCCAAACTTTCCACAGTTGGAAACCAGTTCAAGAATCGTTCGTAGTAAGGGATAACCGTATCCACCCTGGTCTGCTGAAGCATGATTTCAGACACCCAGATATGATAAGGTTTTTACTTCTCCTCCAAGGTAAATCTCGCTTGTTTTCATCATACCAAGTGAGGGAGTTTGTCACGAAAAGAAATGATTTTTCTCCTCCGGCCACATGACGACACCGTATTCTTTCAAATCTAACATCTCTCTAGTATAACACAGAAGGTTTCACCTGTCTTTTTATCTGATTTATAATATTTTTCAGTAGATAGTATATGACTTTTCTTTCTACTTAAATATTTGATATGACTTCAACTGAAAATCAATAAAATATCATAGAATGCGATTATCCACTTTCATGGTTTGATTGTAAAAACAAGTAAGCTAGAGGTACAAGCTTATTTAATACTCTTCGAAAATCTCTTCAAGCCACGTCAGCTTCTGCTTGCCGTAGATATATGATACGACTCTGTCAGTTCTATCACAACCTCAAAACAGTGTTTTGAGCAACCTGCGGCTAGTTTCCTAGTTTGCTCTTTGATTTTCATTGAGTATTAGTTGCTTTTCATTATAGATCTTATGGGACTTTTTTTCTACAACAAAAATAGGGCTCCATAATATCCATAGAGATTTACCCACTACAAATATTATAGAGCCAAAAAAATAAAAGCCTACTGACCAAGCTAGAAAGCTTGATACAATAGGCTTTTTAAATTCAAAGTATTTAACAGCGTCTTTAAGAGCTTTACCAGCTTTGAATGCTGGAACTTTAGAAGCTGCAATTGTGATTTCTTTACCAGTTTGTGGGTTGCGACCTTTACGAGCAGCACGTTCACGAACTTCAAAGTTACCAAAACCGATCAATTGAACTTTTTCACCAGCTGCAGGTGAGTCAGCTACTGCTGCGAATACAGCTTCAACTGCTGCTGCTGAGTCTTTCTTAGTCAATTCTGTAGCTTCTGCTACTTTAGCGATCAAATCTTGTTTGTTTGCCATATTAATGATTCCTCCAATTTAATTTCTAATTAACAAATATAATCATATCCTAAAATCCCTTATAGGTCAAGTTAAAAAGCGCTGTTTATTCATATTTTCTTTATTTTTAGGAATGGTAACGTACCAAAATAGCCCATGCATTCTCACCTGTATGAGTCTGAATAATAGAACCGGTTTCTAAAACAGAAATTGGTTTTTCAACATAGGCTTGTAAACTTTCTTTCATCTCTTTTGCCCAGTCAGCATTACCAGAATATGAAATTCCAATCTCTGCTACAGAACGTTCAGAGAGAGATGTTATCAACTCATCTAACCATTTTTTAAAGGTTTTAGCTCCACGACCTTTAACAATTGGCTGCAATTCATGGTCCTTCATTTGCATGAGCAACACGGATATTGAGAAGTGAGCTCAACAATCCAGTTACACGGCCAATTCGTCCACCTTTTACTAGATTTTTCTAGGTAGAAACACCAATATAAAGCTCTGTATGTTTTTTTACCTCTTCAACGTGAGATAAAATTTCCGCCATATCTTTGCCTTCTTGTGCTAATTTCGCAGCCTCAACAACTTGGAATTTCAAGGCTTGGTCAGTAAATGAACTATCGATAACTGTCACGTCGGCAGTAGATAGGCTGGCACCTTGGCGTGCTGCTTCTACAGTCCCCGAAAGAGCATGGGACATATGAATAGCAAGAATCTGGCTACCATCTTTGCATAGGTCTTCAAAAACTTCAGCGAAGACACCTACAGGTGGTTGACTTGTTTTAGGAAGATTCTTACTTGCTTGCATCAACTGAAGAAATTTACCTTCTTCTTTCAAATCCGCATCAGAATAAACAACATTATCAATCATTACAGATAATGGAACAATTGTAATATCTAATTGTTTTACTAGTTCTGGTTCAATAGTAACAGATGAATCGGTTACAATCTTAATTTTTGTCATAGTATCAATCTTTCTATTTTAGGATTCAGATTGGTTTTCTTACTTCTAATTATATCAAAAAGATTAAAAATCTAATGGAGTCAATCAAATTTTCCGTAAAATTTGATATAATCATCTTATAAGAAAGAGGTGTCCTATGATTAAAAAAATTTACCCCATTTTTACCATTTTACTAGGTGCTGCTATTTATGCTTTTGGACTGACTTATTTTGTAGTTCCTCATCATCTCTTTGAAGGAGGGGCGACAGGTATTACCCTTATCACCTTTTATCTTTTTAAAATCCCTGTTTCGCTCATGAACTTGCTGATTAACATTCCCCTTTTCATCCTAGCTTGGAAAATATTTGGAGCAAAATCTCTCTATTCTAGTTTGCTTGGAACCTTAGCTTTGTCAGCTTGGTTGGCTTTTTTTGAGCGTATTCCCCTTCATATTGATCTTCAAGGTGATTTACTGATTACTGCACTTATAGCGGGAATTCTATTGGGAATTGGTCTTGGAATTATCTTTAATGCTGGAGGTACAACGGGCGGAACTGATATTCTAGCTCGTATTCTCAATAAATACCTCCATATATCCATGGGGAAACTGCTCTTTATCTTAGATTTTTGTATTCTCATGCTCATTCTCCTAATCTTCAAGGACTTGAGATTGGTTTCCTACACGCTCTTATTTGATTTTATCGTTTCTCGTGTCATTGATTTGATTGGCGAAGGTGGCTATGCTGGTAAAGGTTTTATGATTATCACAAAAACGTCCCGACCAACTTGCTAAAGCGATTAATGATGACCTAGGAAGAGGTGTTACTTTTATTTCAGGTCAAGGCTACTATAGTAAAGAAAAATTTGAAAATCATTTACTGTATTGTCGGTAGAAATGAGATTGTGAAAATGAAGGAAATGATTCATCGAATTGATCCTCAAGCCTTTATAACTATTACAGAAGCCCATGAAATTCTAGGAGAAGGATTCACCTTTGAAAAAGAATAAAAAGAGGTAGTATAGTGACCTCAAAAGTTAGACTTATTCATCTATCTTTTGGGTTACAGACAACCTCTTTTTTGTTTACCCAATCTCTTAAGACCAATTCCGAGCTACTTCTTCATCAGCCTTTAACTGATCCACTAATTGGTCAACTGAGTCAAATTTGGTCATATCTCGAATGCGATCAAGCCAATAAACCATGACGGTTTCCCCATAAATATTTTTGATTAAAATCAAAAATATTGACTTCAAAACGATGCTTCTTCTCCATCAAAGGTCACATTTTTCTCCGACACTAGCCATAGCACGATACTTCTGTCGTTGAATCTCAACATCAACGACATAAACACCATCTGCTGGCATATAAAGTACGATCTAAAAGCACCAAATTAGCTGTTGGATAACCAATCGTGCGACCACGAGCATTACCATGAACCACCATACCTCTCGACGGAAGCGGTGCCCCCAAAAGTTCTCCTGCTTCTTTCACATTTCCGTCTAAAATAGCTTGACGGATACGTGTTGAACTAATCTTTCCTTTCTCATCTTCTACAGGTGGGACAATAATGACTTCTCCATCAAAGTAATCCTTTAAATCTTCTGCTGTTTTTTTGTCAGAACCAAATGTATAATCAAAACCTGCAACAATAATTTTGGCATTCATAGCCTTGATATAAGTTGCAAAAAATTCTTCTGCCGTGAGACTAGCAAATTGGCTACTAAAATCAAGGAGATATAATTCTTCTACACCTTCGCGTTTTAATTTTCTTTCACGTTCAGCAGGGTTCAAAATATGCAAAAACAGATCCGGATGATAGGGCTCTAAAGCAATCTTTGGAGATTCATTAAAGGTCATAACGACGATAGGCAATAAATCCTTTCTCGCAGCCTTGTTGGCAACACGAAATAATTCTTGATGTCCCTTATGTATGCCATCAAAATAGCCAAGGACTACGACTGAATCAGATGGTGTGCCAATATCTTTATGGTTTTTTATAGGAATAGTAATAATCATAAAATAATTATATCATAGCGATAGCTATTTCTGGAACAGAAAATCTGAAATGTCGTTTTTTTAACCTGAAATAGCCATTTTTGCAAAAGGCAGTACTGTTCAAAAATAGTACAATAAAAAAATGAATGATTGAATTGTACGCTATTCCTAATTTTATTCTTATCGCATCACAGTTCATAATCATTCTTAAGTGAAAAACTATAATAGTTGAATAGCCTGCACTAATATCGTAAAAAGCCAGCATTTTCTGACGCTGACTTTTTAACTGTGAAAAATATTTCTCAACTAGATTGCTTCTGTAACAAAACTACGACTTTCTAGCACCTTGAGCATGGCATTAGCTGTATCTAAGGCTGTAAAGAGGGGCACACCGTGTTCAATGGCTGAACGGCGAATCTGCTCACCATCTTCGTCAGCAGTTCGTTTTGTTCCAACTGTGTTAATGATAGCTTGGATTCTTCCTTTGCGAACAAAGCTTGGGATATCCTGATCATCATCACCAATCTTACCAACAGGTTGGGCTTGCAATCCATGACTGGCAAAGAAGGCTGCTGTCCCTTCTGTCGCAAGGATTCCATAGCCAATATTTTGGAAACGACGAGCCAAATCCAAAGCTTCTTCTTTTGCATCATCTGCGATGGTAAAGACAACATTCCCAAAGGTTGGTAAGTGTAGGTAAGAAGCTTCAAAGGCCTTATACGAAGCTTTTTCAAGAGTTGTATCAGAACCCATAACTTCACCTGTTGACTTCATTTCAGGACCGAGCAAGCTGTCTACCTTAGCTAGTTTGGTAAAGGAGAAGACAGGTGCCTTGATATGAACGCGAGTGCTTTCAGGGTAAAGTCCATCTTGGTAGCCAAGTTCTGATAAACTTTGACCAAGAATGAGCTTTGTCGCTACTTGAGCCATAGGAATATTGGTCACCTTAGAAAGGAATGGAACCGTACGGCTGGCACGTGGATTGACTTCAATAACGTAGACTTTTTCATCCTTAATGACAAACTGGATGTTCATCATTCCAAGGCAGTTAAGACCGATTGCTAGGCGTTTAGTATAGTCTGCGATTGTTTCTTGCACCTTTTGCGACAAGGTTTGTGGTGGGTAAACGGCCATTGAGTCACCTGAGTGGACACCGGCACGTTCGATATGCTCCATAATACCAGGGATGAGAACATTTTCCCCGTCTGAGATGGCATCAACTTCGCACTCTTGCCCAACGATGTAAGAGTCAACAAGAACTGGGTGGTCTGGACTAGCCTTAACAGCAGTTCGCATGTAAGAACGAAGGTCTTCTTCGTTTTCAACGATTTCCATGGCACGTCCACCAAGTACATAAGATGGGCGGACAAGAACTGGGAAGCCAATCTTGCGAGCTGCAAGAACTGCTTCTTCTTCATTGGTAGCCGTTTGTCCTGGTGGCTGTGGAATATCCAATTCTTTTAGGGCTTGCTCAAAGAGATCACGGTCTTCAGCACGGTCTAGATCAGCAACCTGTGTACCAAGGATGGTCACACCTGCTTTTGCCAATGGCTCCGCAAGGTTGATGGCTGTTTGACCACCGAACTGAACGATAACCCCTTTTGGTTGCTCCAAGTCAATGACATTCATAACATCTTCGAATGTCAATGGTTCAAAGTAAAGCTTGTCTGATACAGAGAAGTCGGTTGAAACGGTCTCTGGATTTGAGTTCATGATGATGGCTTCATAGCCAGCCGCCTGAATAGCCTTAACCGAGTGAACAGTTGCGTAGTCAAACTCAACACCTTGACCTATACGGATTGGACCAGAACCTAGGACTAGTACAGATTCCTTATCAGATCTGATAGATTCATTTTCCCAACCATAGGTTGAATAGAAATATGGTGTTTCAGAGTCAAATTCTGCCGCACAGGTATCAACCATTTTGTAGACTGGGACAATCTTGTTTTCCAAACGAAGTTGGCGAACTTGGTCAGCTGTCGTTTCCCAAAGTTCCGCAATCTTACGGTCTGAGAAGCCATTGAGTTTGGCAGTTTTCAAAACTTCTAGATCTTGTGGATGAGCACCTAATTCTTGCTCGATTTCAAAGATATGCAAAGAGTTTATCAAGATAGAAGATATCGATTTTTGTGAGTTCAGCGATTTCTTCTGGTGTGTAACCACGGCGAATAGCTTCTGATACGTAGAAGAGACGGTCGTCTTGGGCTTTGACTACTTTTTCAATCAAGTCATCATCTGAAACACTGGCAAGTTCTGGAATCTCGTTATGATGAACACCAATTTCAAGGGAACGACAAGCTTTAAGAAGTGACTCTTCGATGTTTCGACCGATTGCCATGACTTCTCCAGTGGCCTTCATCTGGGTACCAAGACGGCGCTCACCTTTTTCAAACTTGTCAAATGGGAAACGAGGAATCTTGGCAACCACGTAGTCAAGGGCAGGCTCAAACATGGCATAGGTTGAACCTGTGACTGGGTTGATAACTTCATCCAATGTCAAACCTACTGCAATCTTGGCAGCCAACTTAGCAATCGGATATCCTGTAGCCTTAGAGGCAAGGGCTGACGAACGTGATACACGAGGGTTTACTTCGATAACATAATACTTGAAGCTGTTAGGATCAAGGGCTAGCTGAACATTACATCCACCTTCAATCTTGAGGGCACGAATAATGCTCAAGCTCGCGTCACGTAGCATTTGGTTTTCATAGTCTGACATGGTTTGCGCAGGGGCAAATACAATGGAATCCCCTGTGTGAATCCCAACTGGGTCAAAGTTTTCCATGTTACAAACAACCAAGGCATTGTCAGCTGAGTCACGCATCACTTCGTATTCGATTTCCTTGAAACCTGCGATTGAACGCTCAATCAAACATTGGGTAACAGGTGACAACTTCAGACCATTTTCAGCGATCTCGCGCAATTCTTCCTCGTTGGCATACATACCACCACCAGTACCACCAAGTGTAAAGGCTGGACGAACGATGACTGGGTAGCCAATTGTCGCTGCAAAGGCAACTGCTTCTTCGACAGTGTTAACAATCTCAGATTCTGGAATTGGTTGGTTCAGCTCTTCCATCAATTGTTTAAAGAGATCACGGTCTTCCGCTTGGTCAATGGCAGATAATTTAGTTCCCAGAAGTTCAACACCAAGCTCATCTAGGATACCATTTTTAGACAATTCCATGGCCATATTAAGACCTGTCTGACCACCGAGTGTTGGTAACAAGGCATCTGGACGTTCCTTACGAAGAATACGTGTCACAAACTCAAGTGTAATCGGTTCAATATAAACCTTATCAGCAATTTCCTTGTCTGTCATGATGGTTGCAGGGTTTGAGTTAACCAAGACAACCTCATAACCTTCCTCTTTCAAGGACAAGCAAGCCTGGGTTCCCGCGTAGTCAAACTCAGCAGCCTGACCAATAATAATCGGACCAGAACCAATCACCATAATTTTTTGAATATCAGTACGTTTAGGCATAGTTTATGATACAAAGCCCGTAAAGAACACAGTGAAAATAGGAAACTCGGTGCAGACGCCTTCAGCGTCAAGACGATGTTTATCTTTTTCACACAGTTCTTAGGGCGTGTTCACTTCCGCGAACAATGTATCTTCTCCTTTCTATTCGTCGCCTCACTGAGCGACATTAAATAAATTCTCCGACGATTTTTTAGAGAAACGATATCTTTCGATAAAAAATCTAGTGCAGGGAGTTTTTAGTTCGCCTAATAGCGACTAAAAGAAACGACCTGCCTTTCTATTCGTCGCCTCACAGGGCGACATTAAATAAAATACAAAGGACGATTAGAAAGCGACTGAATTTTAGGAAGCCAAAGAAGGATTTTTATCCTTGTTGGTTGCTCTAAATTCCGAGCTTTCCGTCCGTGCTCAATTCTATAAATTCTCCGACGATTTTGTACTCGTCTTTAGTTTGCTTGTTTAAAAGCTTCCATCATCTCGATGAACTCGTCAAATAGATAACTTGCATCGTGCGGACCTGGTGCAGCATCTGGGTGGAATTGCACAGAGAAGCCAGGCTGATATCTGTGACGAACACCTTCGACAGACTTGTCATTAATCTCTTCGTGAGTAATCATCAAATGTTCTGGAAAATCTTCACGACTCACTGCATATCCATGGTTTTGACTAGTAAAGTCCACGCGCCCTGTTGCGATTTCACGTACCGCATGGTTAAAACCACGGTGACCAAATTTCATCTTATAGGTCTTGGCACCATTAGCCATAGCGAAGAGCTGGTGTCCCATACAAATACCAAAGATAGGAATCTTGCCAAGAATACCACGAATCATATCGAGTGCTTCTGGTACATCTTCTGGATTTCCCGGTCCATTTGATAACATAACCCCATCTGGGTTTAGGTGGAGGATTTCCTCTGCTGTTGTAGTATAAGGAACGACCGTTACATTACAATCTCTCTTAGACAACTCTCTTAAGATTGAATGCTTGAGGCCAAAGTCAACGAGTACCACACTTAAACCTACTCCTGGAGCTGGGTAAGCAGTTTTTGTTGAAACCTGTTTGATATTATCAATTGGAAGAACGGTTGCTTGAAGCTGATCTGTGATGTGATCGATACTATCTCCCACATGTGTCAGAGTCGCTCTCATAGTCCCATGTTTGCGAATGATTTTTGTCAAAGCGCGTGTATCAATACCTGAAATACCAGGGATTTTCTTAGACTTCAAAAATTCATCCAGCGTCATCTGGTTGCGCCAATTACTAGCTCTACGAGCTTCTTCAAATACCACTACACCTTTACAGGTTGGAATGATAGACTCGTAGTCATCACGGTTAATCCCATAATTTCCAACCAAGGGATAAGTAAAGGTTAGGATTTGCCCATTGTAAGACTGGTCTGTAATGGATTCTTGGTAGCCAGTCATCCCAGTATTAAAGACGATTTCACCAGTTACATCGATATCAGCCCCAAAGGCTTTTCCTTCAAAAATTGTTCCATCTTCTAAAACTAGAAGTCGTTTAGTCATAAATTCACCTCTCGTGGACGCTCACTGGCGTCTTTTAACGTCTTGTGTTTTAATTGGCGTTTCTACTCGCCAGTACGGATTCTAAGATTGCCATTCGAACAAAGACTCCATTGGTCATTTGTTGGACAATCCGTGATTTTGGTGCTTCAACCAAGTGGTCTGCGATTTCTACATCACGGTTAACTGGGGCTGGGTGCATAAGGATTGCTGTTTCTTTTAAGCGATCATAACGTTCTTGAGTCAAGCCATGTTGGGCATAGTAGTCTTCTTTTGAAAAGACAGCTCCACTATCATGGCGTTCATGTTGCACACGAAGAAACATCATGACATCCACCTGATCAATGATTTCATCAATGGTTACAAACTGTCCATAGTCTGCAAACTCTTGACTTCTCCATTCCTCAGGTCCAGCAAAGAATAGTTCAGCTCCCAAGCGTTTCAAAATCTGCATATTGGATTTGGCAACGCGTGAATGGTCCAAGTCACCTGCAATAGCAACTTTGAGACCCTCAAAGTGACCAAATTCCTCATAAATAGTCATCAAATCAAGCAAGCTCTGGCTAGGGTGTTGGCCCGAACCATCTCCACCATTGATGATGGAAGTCGTAATTGTGGGACTAGCAATTAACTCTCTGTAGTAGTCAACCTCTGGGTGGCGAATCACACAGACGTCAACTCCTAAAGCAGACAGAGTCAGGATGGTATCATAAAGTGTCTCACCCTTATTAACTGAACTAGTCTTCACATCAAAGTCAAGTCGTTCCAATCCCAGCTTAATCTCTGCCACTTCAAAGGACTTATGCGTCCGTGTGGAATCCTCAAAGAAAAGATTGGAAACAATCGGGTGGTTTTCATAGGGAAGCTGAGCTCCGTTTTTAAACTCAATCCCTCGCTTGATCAATTTCATCACCTGATCTACAGTGAGGTCTTCCATGGACACCACATGGTTCAATGCTTGTTGATTTTCTGACATGGCTACTCCTTTAGCTTTCTAAGCTTCTTCAGTAATCAGAACTCTGTCTTGGCCATCAAGTTCTGCCATCTCTACGATGATTTCTTCAGAACGACTAGTTGGGATATTTTTTCCAACATAATCTGGACGGATTGGCAATTCTCTATGTCCACGATCGACCAGAACAGCTAAACTCACGCGCGCAGGACGACCATGACCAACAATATTATCAATAGCAGCGCGGATGGTACGACCTGTATAGAGCACATCATCCACCAAGATAACTTCACGGTCTGTCACATCAACAGAAACCAAAGAAGTATCTTCTCCACTTTTAACATCATCACGGAAAGGTTTGGTGTCCAATTCCACAACAGGAACTGAGAGATTCTCTAGTTGCTCCAAACGTTCTTGGATACGGTGGGCGATAAAGACACCACGAGTTTTAATACCAGCCAAGACGATTTTATTCAAATCTTTGTTGCGTTCGATAATCTCATAAGTAATACGCGTAATCGCTCGTTTGACGGTCAATTCGTCTACAACTTCTTTTGTCTTCATGACAAACCTCCAAAAAGAAAAGTCTCCTTAAACAAGGAGACTTGAAATGTATAGCTAAGCGAGCCCTACTGCAAACAGTATAGACTTCACCCTTCTACTTTATCGAGCTCCTTGCCTGCCTCACGGGACAGGTTTAAAGGAATATTTAGTTACCAATTACTATAGCACAAAGCGGGCCTAAAATCAAGCAAAAACTTTTGATGAACCATCTTATAAATTGCTAAAATCATATAACTGTGGGTACTGGTCACACTCTGGATTTTTAGGATGGCAAATAGCTCTTCCAAAATAAATCATGGCCTGATGAGCTGCTAACCACTGCTCCGGTGGCAAGATATCCATGACACGCTTTTTCCACTTCAAGTGGTGTCGCTGATTTTTTTGACGATATCGTGGTGTTTGCAAATACGCTCCACATGAGTATCCACTGCAAAAGCTGGAATTCCAAATCCCACACTCATAACTACGTTGGCTGTTTTGCGACCAACCCCTGCTAAACTCTCCAATTCCTCACGTGTCTGAGGGACTTGACCATCAAAATCGTCTAGTAACTGTTGGGCACATTTTTTTAAGGAATTTAGCCTTATTCCGATACAGTCCCAGGCGAGAAATGTGTGAAGCAATCTCACTCTCAGTCGCCACAGACATGGCTTGTGGCGTTGGAAAGGCAGCAAAGAGACCTGGTGTGGCCTTATTTACAGCTGCATCCGTTGTCTGAGCTGACAACATGACCGCAACCAAGAGTTCAAAATGATTGGTAAAATCAAGACTGGGCTTGGCATCTGGAAAAAGAGCAATGATTTCTTCTAGCACCTTTCGCGCACGTTTCTTTGACAAGACCATTATTCGTCTCCATCAAATAGTCCTTGTAAGCCAGCAAAAGGACTGTTTTCTTCTTTTTTTACTGCTTGTTGAGCTTGGTATTCTTCCTCTGTCATGATTTGCCAATCATTTCCTGACACAAATCCTTGACCAGCCTCTTCTTCAGCCGTCAAGACCTTGATAGGGATATTAAGCAGGATATTATCTGATACGCTCTCAGCAAGAGTCAAGTTCTCCATTTTCGATAGGCAGGACCAAATCATCGTCTAAAACTTCTTGGTCCAGTTGGTTGGTTGCTCCTTCCATGAAAAACTTCCGTGACTGGATAAGATTCAACTAACTCAACTGGCTCCATACTGCGACTTGAAGCAAGAACAATGGTATAAGATAGTTGATAATCTAAGAAATACATACGGTCTTCGTACTGAACTTTCCCAACAGCAAGGATATCTTTTACATCTAAAATTTCTTGATTACGTGCACGCAGGTCTGCAGCTAGGTCTAACCTTTGTTCAAAGTGCAAGCCTTCAGACTGCTTACGAATTTCTTGAATATTTAATTTCATACTTCCTCCATAAAGATTTACTCTCTTGATTATACCATGAAAAAGCCTACAAATCAGCAAACCAAACTTTGTAATTAAAATTTGATTTTTCAACATATTTACTATGACTTTACTATGACGTTTTTGTTTTTTAGTGCTATACTATAGGCAAGAATACATCAGAGCAAGGAGGATGCTCATATGGAAGACAAAGAACTCATTACTAATGCTTACCAACTCCTATCCGAGTTAAATAAAAGTTTCCAAAGCTGCAAACAAGGAACGGCAGATGATATTCGACTGCAAGAGTTGCTAAATGCTACTCTTCAAGAGCTCAAAAAGCGGAAAAAGCTTGACAACAGTATCTTAATCGACCTTGAGAAATTTTACCAACGTACCAGTCTTCTGATAGGACTCGGTAGCCTAAAACTGAACGAGCAAGCTCGTACTGCTTGGCGCAACTATGATAAATTCCATTACGAGCATGTCAAACACGTACTAACTCTATATGGACCTGTTTTTGGATTCTGATACTCTTCGAAAATCTCTTCAAACCACGTCAGCTTCGCCTTGCTGTACTCAAGTACAGCCTTCGGGTCTCTTCCTAGTTTGCTCTTTGATTTTCATTGAGTATAAAACCTAGAATTTCCAGTTTTCTATTGACAAAATTTCCTTAAAGGTATAGGATAGAGGTACTAATACTCGGAGGTAAGGGAGACATGAACAACTAAGTCTATCAAATAAAGAACTTTATTTAGTAGATCTTGTTTTTGTCTCTTTTTGTGTGCTCTTTTATGCTCTTTTTCTAGCATTTTAATAGAGTTTTTTTGACATAGACTTTGGGCTCTACTAGGTAAAGTAGAGCTTTTTGTTATGCACTATGGACATTCTAGAAAGGGCAATCATATGATAAAAATCAATCATCTGACCATCACACAAAACAAAGATTTACGAGACCTTATATCTGACTTAAGCATGACTATCCAAGACGGGGAAAAAGTTGCTATTATTGGAGAAGAAGGAAATGGAAAGTCAACCTTGCTTAAAACTTTAATGGGGGAAGCTTTGCCTGATTTCACTATCAAAGGAGACATCCAGTCTGACCATCAGTCTCTGGCCTATATTCCTCAAAAACTTCCCGAGGAGCTGAAAAAGAAAACTCTACACGACTACTTCTTTTTAGATTCTATTGATTTAGACTACAGTGTCCTCTATCCTTTAGCTGAGGAATTGCATTTTGATAGCGATCGCTTTGCTAGTGACCAAGAGATCGGGAGCCTCTCGGGTGGCGAAGCTTTGAAAGTTCAGCTCATCCATGAGTTAGCAAAACCATTTGAGATTCTTTTTTTAGATGAACCGTCAAATGACCTGGACCTTGAGACTGTTGATTGGATAAAAAGTCAGATTCGCAAGATGAAGCAAACAGTTATTTTCATTTCCCACGATGAAGACTTTCTGGCTCAGACGGCAGATACTATTGTCCACTTGCGACTGGTCAAGCACCGTAAAGAAGCAGAAACGCTAGTAGAGCACTTAGACTATGATAGCTATAGTGACCAGAGAAAAGCTAATTTTACTAGACAAAGCCAGCAAGCTGCCAACGACCAAAGAGCCTATGACAAAACCATGGAAAAGCATCGCCGGATCAAGCAAAATGTAGAAACTGCGCTTCGTGCTACCAAAAGACAGTACTGCCGGTCGCCTATTGGCTAAAAAGATGAAAAATGTCCTCTCTCAAGAAAAACGCTACGAAAAAGCAGCTCAGTTGATGACACAAAAGCCACTTGAAGATGAACAAATTCAACTCTTCTTCTCAGATATACAACCATTAGCGGCTTCTAAAGTCTTAATCCAACTGGAAAAGGAAAATTTGTCCATTGGCGAGCGCATTTTAGCTCAGGAGTTACAACTAACTATCCGTGGCCAAGAAAAAATTGGTATCATAGGGCCAAATGGTATTGGAAAATCGACTCTGTTAGCCAAGTTGCAACAACTGCTAAGCGACAAAAAGAGAAATTTCGCTTGGTTTTTATGCCACAAGATTACCACAAAAAAACTGGAATTGGATCTATCTCCTGTAGCCTACCTCAGCCACTCCGGACAAAAAGAGGAACTACAGAAAATCCAATCTCACTTAGCTACTCTCAATTTCAGTTATCCAGAAATGCAGCATCAAATTCGCTCCTTATCTGGCGGTCAACAGGGAAAAAAATCCTGCTTTTGGATTTAGTCCTGCGCAAACCAAACTTTATCCTGCTGGATGAACCCACACGAAACTTTTTCTCCCACTTCTCAACCAGAAATCAGAAAACTCTTTACCACTTATCCCGGTGGCCTCATCACTGTTTCGCATGACAGACGTTTCTTAAAAGAGGTCTGTTCGACCATCTATCACTTGACAAATCATGGTTTGGATGTAGTTAATTTAGAAGATTTATAAACAAAAATAAACCTTTTTAAACATTATAATCGGTGATAAATCTTATGTTCACAGTCAAGTTAATAATCTCTTTCAAGATCATTCGTAAGCAACTCTAAATAGTCGGATAAAAACTCACTTCAAAAAATAACAAAAAAACGAGCATTTCCTCAATTGGAAACGCTCGTTTTTCTTATATTACCATGTTTTATAATTACAATGAGAAATGGGAAACAGCCTTAAATGACAAAATCTCCTAGTTCTCCGACTACCAACTTTTTTTATTATGCTGGTTTTTCTTGATTTCCAGTACTTGTTGTAGATTCTTTTGTTTCCTTTTCTGAAGCTGATTCAGCAGGTTTTGAATCTGTTGCGCTGATCGGTTTGTTTTCGTCGCCAGCTGTTTCACTGTTAGATTCCGCAGATGCTGATGTTTCAGTTTCGTGACTTGTGTTCTCACCATTTGCTTCAGCATTTGTTGTTGGAGTTGCTTCTTCACTTGCGCTTGATTTTGACTTGATTTCTTGATTCAAGACTAGGATAGCTTTTGTCAATTCAAGTAAAGCAGCTTTATCTTTACTCTTAGCAGAAAGTTGATCTAGTAGAGCATCCACCTTATCAAAGTCGGCATCAGAACCCTTGTTGTTTTCTAAATAAGAGTGAAGCGACATAAGAATATCGTATAGTTTTTGATAGAGTACAAGTGTCTGAGGATCTTGCTCAGCATTTTCCTTTTCTTGTTGAAGGGTGCTAGCGATACGAGTCAAGACATCTTTCACCTGACTGTTTACTTCATCCAAGTCGGCATCAGCCTTGTTTGTGGCAACTTTGAGATTTTCTACTTCTTCTGCCAAGGATTGTCTGATTCCTTCTTCTTGGATTTGTTCCAAGAGTTGATTTGCCTTGCTCAAGAGACTTTCTACTTCTTCCTTGCTAACATGATTGACATGTTCTTCAGTCATAAAGTCTCCGTACAATTCTTTCAAGAAACCATAAATAGCTGTCTTGGCAGTTTGATTATCAACTTTTTCAGTATCTAGAACTGTTTTCGTTGATTTCGCAGTAGTTGGCTGAGCTTTCAAAGCTTCTTCCACTTCTTGTTTTGCCTGATAGATGCTTGGGAATAATTTGTTCAATTCAGCTGCCTTAAGGAAGGATTGAGATTGATACAAGGTCCAAGTCAACTGAGCTACTTTGTTTCGAAGTTCATCACTTAAACGACCATCATTTACGTGTTGGTAGAAATACTTGATGTATTCCACTGTTGTAACACCTGTTCGATCATTAAAGTCTTGAAGAGCTTGAGTTGTGATTCAACCGCTGCTAAAAGCAGCCTCATCTTTAGCCAATTTAGCTTCTTGAAGTCGAACGAGAAGGTCTTTCTTGGAAGCCCATAAGAGTCTGTATCCAGTGTATTGATTTTATCAATCAAGGCTTGATATTTCTTATCTAGAGCACTTGTTTCAACAGGTTTGACACTTTCATCAATATGGATATATTGCTTATCAAAGAGATCAAGTGTTGCAAGATAACCTGCTGTAGAGTTAGTTGCCAGTTTCTTCATGTTTTCAGTAAACTGACCTAAGGCTAACTCAATCTGTCTTTGTTTGATAGGCTTGTCTTTGTAGATACTTCTGCTATTAGCTAGAAGTTGATCTACTTTTGCCAAGACTGCCTTTTCATCAAAAGCTCCAGGTTGATAGTTGGATTGTAGGGCTGGAATCTTATTCTTCAAAGCCACTTCATATCCCTTAGTTTGAACCTTGATGTAGTGATTGTGGTCACCATGAGGAATCACAAAACTACCATTTTCTACCTGCAAGCTATAAGGAGACACCCCATCTCGCAAAGCAGTGGTATAGAGTTCATTTAGGAAATCAAGTTCTGGATTGCCAGTTTGTAGCGGAAGACGCACATGTTCCTTACGAACAGCGTAGGGATGGATATGAGTTGGATCATAGGCTTGGTCTGGATTTCCAAAGACAAAGAATCCGTTTGAAATTCTAATAGCTTCAAGTGGAACTCCATATGTTTTAGAAATATAAGCAATCTTTTCTTCATCGCTAGCATCTCTTGAGAAAGACTCTACCGTTTTAGCAAGAGGTTTTACAGGCTCTGCATCATGATGTGTTTTCAAATGGTCTTGCGCTGCCTTAATTTGCTCTGCTGTCAAATCTTTCTTAAAGAAGTAATGATTGTGGTCACCGTGACTCATGACAAAACCTTGCTCATCCTCACTGATGACACGATTGGCATCAAAACCGTGATCATGGTCGTCATCATGTTTGTGGCCATGATTATCTTTATCGTGTTCATCATCATGGGCTGGACTTGGTGTTGCTGTAGTTGCACCTTTCAAGTGATCCTGCGCTGCCTTAATTTGCTCTGCTGACAAGTCTTTCTTGAAGAAGTAATGATTATGGTCACCATGACTCATGATAAATCCTTGCTCATCTTCAGCAATAATACGATTAGCATCAAAGCCGTGATCATGGTCGTCATGTTCCTCATGTGAAACACCTGGTTTGATTGGAAGCGATGGTGAAGGTGTTACTAGACCATTATTTGGAAGAGTCGGTTGTCCAATTTGGGTTCGATTTGGGAATATAATGGAAATGATCACCATGTCTGACGATATAAGCTGTAGCTGTTTCTTCAACAATATCTTTGGGATTAAAGATATAACCATCAGATGTTGAAGAGATTGCCTTATTTGTAGTCAATGTAGATGGATTACTTGGAAGACTTCCTAGACTAGATGCTACTTTATTAGGTTTTTCATTTGTAGAAACTGTAGAACCAGTTCCACCGATAGGAACCATTCTGGCAATCTTTTCTTCTAAAGCAGAGAGCTTGCTGTAAGGAATAAAGTGATAATGGTCGCCATGCGGTATCGCAACTCCATTTGGTGTACGACTGACAATCTTAGCAGGGTCAAAGACTAGACCATCTGATTCACTGTAACGTTGGTCACTAGGTGAATTATAGAGTTCTTTCAATAGACTTTGGAGATTTTCAACTTTGCTTTCTGGCTTGCTAGTTGATTCTTTCCCTATAGCTTGAGCATTATTGTCACTAGCTGTTGAAGAATAGCTTAACTGACTCGGTTGCGTATTTTTACCAGCCAGATGAGCTTTAGCTGCTGCTAATTCACTAGCAGATAAATCACTTTTTGGAATGTAGTGATAGTGACCTCCATGAGGAACGATATAAGCATCACCAGTATCTTCGATAATATCAGCTGGATTAAAGACATAACCATCATCTGTTGTATAGCGTCCCTGAGACCTTGCTACAGCAACATCTGAGTTGACCTTCTCATTATCTTTGACATGTTCTTGTTTTTGACGGTTGATTTCATCCTTAGTTCGAACATTATCAGCATGAGCTGCATCTTTCAGGTAGACATAATATTTTCCATCGACCTTGATGATATAACCACCCTTGACTTCATTGACAATATCAGCATCTTTAAGTTGATAGTTTGGATCTTTCATCAAAAGTTCTTCACTAAAGAGAGCATCATAAGGAACTTTTCCCGTTATAGTAATGATAGTGGTCACCGTGTGACGTCACATAGCCCTGATCTGTAATTTTGATGACAATTTGCTCAGCCTGAATTCCTTCTTTCTGGCTAACCTGATCTGGTGTCAAGTTTTCACTTTTCTGACTTGACTGACTACCATCCACATAAGAGACACGATTATTGTCCTTATTTTCCTGCGAGTGATGCTGATTTAGCGCATAAGCGCAAAGACTCAAAGATACGATAACAGCTGATCCAGCTGCTATATATTTTTTACTGAATTTCATAAATCCCTCATTTCAATAAATGATGAAGCTTTTTAACTTCTTTTGCTTGGTTAAACAGTTTTTTCTAAACTGGTTATTTAACCAATTAATTAACCAGTAAATAGTTTACCTTTTTTTAAGCTTATCTGTCAAGATTTTTTTATAATTTTAAAAAAATAAAAGCCAGTATTGCTACTGACTCTTACATCATTTTGGTTTAATAGGATAAACTTATGCTTCTGGTTTCGTCGTTACTGACTCACTACCTTTTTAACAAGGCAAGTAATTTTTCTGCTTCTGCCATGATACCATTATTATCCATGGTTTGGAGACTCAGATTATTTCGTAAACCAGCTAGGGTTTCTGTCGCATTAGCTTTCAGACTAGCATCCGTTACTTTGGCAAGTAAAGCTTCTGCTTCTTTAAGTTTTGCTTCTACTTTTTCAGTCTCTACTTGAGGGACTTCTGGCTCAGCAGGTGTTTCCTCTACTGGCTCTTCATCCGCTTTGAAATTCTTATTTGGATCTTCACTGTGATCTTTCTTACCTAAGACATGCTCGCTGGCATTGCCCCATCCGTCATTAGAATGTGGACGTTCGTCAGGATGTTCGACATAGTACTTAATCGTCGCAAATAAATCTTCCAAGGTATAACCGTTTGGAGCCTTGTATGAGTGATCATCAAACCAAGCAAATTTAATGTTATGGTAATGATCCTTATGTGGAATGATTAAATTACCATTTTTAATCTCAACTGTATGCTCGACCATGTATGGAAGTCGAACGAGTGGAATTCGTTTCTCACCTTTCACACGATTGTAAATGGCCGCCGCACTATCTCCAGTTGGATTTGCTTGAGCATCTGCGTCTGCTGACGGAGGTAGGATACCTTTTTCTTTAGTATAAGATTGAGCCGCAGCTTTTTCCTTATCAGAAAGACTGTCTTTTCCAATCCAGTGACTATGGCCCATATGAGGTGTTACATAGGCATCCCCCTCATCACTGATAATATCATGTTCGTCAAAAATGTAACCATCTGACGTTGTATACTTATCAGCTAATTGAGCAATACGAACTTCGTCCTCAGTATATTCAATTTGAGAATTTGGTTTTCCGATACGTTCTGGATGGGTAATTGGTGCTAGAAAAGTCAATAAATCGTCAACCAATTTTCCTTTATTAGTTGATTCATCATTCAAGCGTTCTGCTAATTTATCCAAAGCTTGGAAATCAGTAGAGCGACCCTTGTTTTCAGACAAGGCTCTATGAGCCTCGGTCAACAAATGATAAGCTTTATCATAAAATTCTTGGTCCCGAGGAGCAACATTTTCTTTCTTCGCAACTAGAACATGTGTCTCTTGAGTTTTCTTAGACAAGAGATTTTCAATAGCATCAATCTTATCCTTGGTCAAATCTTTAGCTAGAACATAACGACTAACGCCCTTATCCTCTATAATATATCCGTCGCCAACTTTTCTAACAACCTGGTTGACATCAAGGTCAGCCGGTTTATTTTCCACTGGTGCAAGAGGTTTGGTAGTAGGAGCTGGCTTCAAAGGAGTGACACTTGGCAAGACACTGCCATTTTGTCCCTTAACAGCTATCATACGAGCCAATTTTTCTTCCAAAGGTGACATTTGTGAATAAGGAATAAAGTGATAATGATCCCCGTGAGGCACTGCAACACCGTTAGCTGTACGTTTGATGATTTGTGCTGGATCAAAGACGAGTCCATCAGATTCCACATGGCGTTCTGATAAAGGTTTGGCATACAATTCACGTAAGAGTGTTGAAATGTCTTCCCCTTGATTTTGATGATAAGTTGGTGTGACAGTTAGATTAGGAGTCTCTGTCAAACTTGGTTGAGCTGGTTTAGCATTATTACTACTTGGTTTACTTGAACTTGTAGCAGAATGTGAGCCCCGCTTCCCATTCCAATAGGCTTGGGCGGCAGCCAGTTCTCCTGCAGACAAATCACTCTTAGGTATATAGTGGAAATGATTGCCGTGCGGTACAACAAAAGCGTCTCCTGTATCTTCAATCACATCTGTCGAACTAAAGACATACCCATCATCCGTTGTATAGGCTCCTCCAGTTCCTCGATTCGGCGCTGGCGTATTGAGATTAAAGTTTGGTTTAATGGTTGAACTTAGTTTCTCAGTACTGCTTGGTTTCGGATTATCAGCATGACTTTGAATTGGCTGACCTCCAATTGGCAGATTTCGAGCCAATTTTTCTTCCAAGGCAGACATTTGCGAATAAGGAATGAAATGGAAATGATCTCGATGAGGAACTGCCACACCATTGGCTGTACGTTTTGTAATCTGTGCTGGGTCAAATATCAAGCCATCAGACTCCACATGACGTTGGCTAAGTGGTAAAGCGTACAATTCTTGAAGAAGACTAGCTAAGTCCTCGTTTTGACTTTCAGGAGCTGTTGCAGGATTTTGAGGAGTCTCAGATTGACTCGTTCTCACACTAAATCTTGTTTCAGCTCTGCTTGAACGATATTCAACCGTACTTAATTGGCCACCTTTCCCAGATAAGAAGGCTTGAGCAGCAGCTAATTCACTAGCAGACAAATCACTCTTAGGAATATAGTGGAAGTGATTGCCATGAGGAACGATATAGGCATCACCCGTATCTTCGATGATATCAGATGCATTAAAAATATAACCATCATCCGTTGTATAACGTCCCTGAGCTCTGGCTGCAACTACCGCCTGATCGTTAGAACCGCCACCGTGATTACTACTGTGTTCCTGCTTCTGACGTTTAATCTCTTCTTTTGTCCGAATATTGTCCGCATGAGCCACATCCTTGAGGTAAACATAGTATTTCCCGTCTACCTTAATCACATAGCCACCCTTGATTTCATTGACAATGTCTGAATCCTTCAACTGATAATTCGGATCTTTCATCAGCAGTTCTTCACTGATGATAGCATCATAAGGAACCTTGCCATTATAGTAATGATAATGGTCTCCATGAGAGGTCACATAACCTTGATCAGTAATCTTGATAACAATTTGTTCGGCGTTGATTCCCTCTCTCTTACTGACTTCATCTGGTGTCAAGTTCTCTGCCTTTTGACCAGCCTGATCACCATCTATATAAGCTACTCGATTAGAATCTTTCTTAACTTGACCAGCTTGATAACGACCAAGCTCATAGGAGCAAACACTTAGGGCAAGGACTGCCACCGAACCCGCTACATATTTTTTTATTGATTTTTCATTCTTGCCTCTTTTCTTAAATCTATTTGATTCACTATAAAATGATAAACCAGTTAATTAACTAGTTAATAGTTTACTCTTTTTAATATCGCTTGTCAAGACTTTTTACATATCCACATAATAAAAATGAAAGCCTCTTTATCGAGACTCCCATTTTTCATTAGTTTGTTTTTTCCTTATTTACAGGTGAAGAATTACTTCCTTTTAACAACGCAAGTAATTTTTCCGCTTCTGCCATGATACCATTATTATCCATGGTTTGGAGACTCAGATTATTTCGTAAACCAGCTAGGTTCTCTGTCACACTGTCTTTCAAACTAGTATCCGTTACACTATTAAGTAAAGCTTCTACTTCTTTGAGCTTAGCTTCTACTTTTTCTGTCTCTACTTGAGGGACTTCTGGCTCAGCAGGTGTTTCCTCTACTGTCTCGTCTTCATCAGTGCTCGGTTTATAAAGATTATCCACTGAAGGGTTTAAACCTGCGTGATTTTCTTTTTCATTGGATTCAGGACGGGTTGACTCGTCTGCTTCATGATGATCTTCCTTATCTTCATCAGATTTACCGTCTTGGTCTGCCTTATTTTTACGAACATGGTCGCTAGCATTACCCCAACCATTATCTGAGTGAGGACGTTCGTTAGGATGTTCAACGTAGTATTTCACCGTCGCAAAGAGATCCTCTAAACTATAGCCTTTAGGTGTCTCATAAAGTCCTTCGTCAAACCACCCAAATTTAATGTTATGGTAATGGTCGTAATGAGGTATAATCAAGCTTCCGTTTTTGACTTCCACAGTATGTTGGAGATTGTAAGGTATACGATCAAGCGGCACCTTCTTAGCTGCTTTTACTCGATTGTAAATCGCTTCTGCTCCCTTAACTTCAGTATTTCCTGAACTTTGATGATCTGTTGAAGGAGGCGTCAAACCTTTCTCTTTAGCATAAGCCTTGGCTGCTTCTCTTTCAGCTTCAGACAAGCTCTCTTTCTTAATCCAATGACTATGGGTCATATGTGGAGTTATATAAGCATCTCCCTCATCACTAGTAATATCACGAGTGTCAAAGATATAACCATCTTCTGTTGTATACTTACCTGCTAATTTCGCTAATTTAATTTCATCTTCTGTATAAGCAATCTGAGAATTTGGTTTGCCGAGACGTTCTGGATGGGTAATTGGAGCCAAGAATGCCAATAAATCATCCACCAATTTTCCCTTATTAGTCGATTCATCATTCAAGCGCTCTGCTAATTTATCCAAAGCTTGGAAATCAGTAGAGCGACCCTTGTTTTCAGACAAGGCTCTATGAGCCTCGGTCAACAAATGATAAGCTTTATCATAAAATTCTTGGTCACGAGGAGCAACATTTTCTTTCTTCGCAACTAGAACGTGTGTCTCTTGAGTTTTCTTAGACAAGAGATTTTCAATAGCATCAATCTTATCCTTGGTCAAATCTTTAGCTAGAACATAACGACTAACTCCCTTATCCTCTATAATATATCCGTCGCCAACTTTTCTAACAACCTGGTTGACATCAAGGTCAGCCGGTTTATTTTCCACTGGTGCAAGAGGTTTGGTAGTAGGAGCTGGTTTCAAAGGAGTGACACTTGGCAAGACACTGCCATTTTGTCCCTTGACACCTATCATACGAGCCAATTTTTCTTCCAAAGGTGACATTTGTGAATAAGGGATAAAGTGATAATGGTCTCCGTGAGGCACTGCAACACCGTTAGCTGTACGTTTGATGATCTGTGCTGGATCAAAGACTAATCCATCAGATTCCACATGTCGTTCTGACAAAGGTTTGGCATACAATTCACGTAAGAGTGTAGGAATGTCTTCCCCGTGGTCTTGATGATAAGTTGGAGTAACAGTCAGATTTGGTGTCTCTGTCAAACTTGGTTGGGCTGGATTTGGATTGTCACTACTTGGTTTACTTGAACTTGTAGCAGAATGTGAGCCCTGCTTCCCATTCCAATAGGCTTGGGCAGCAGCCAGTTCTCCTGCAGACAAATCACTCTTAGGAATATAGTGGAAATGATTGCCGTGCGGTACAACAAAAGCGTCACCTGTATCTTCAATTACATCTGTCGGACTAAAGACATACCCATCATCCGTTGTATAAGCGCCTCCAGTTCCTCGATTTGGTGCCTGCGTATTGAGATTAAAGTTTGGTTTAATCGTTGAATTTGGTGTTGAACTTGGTTTATCTGTACTGCTTGGTTTCGTATTATCAGCATGACTTTGAATTGGCTGACCCCCAATTGGCAGATTTCGAGCCAATTTTTCTTCCAAGGCAGACATTTGTGAATAAGGAATGAAATGGAAATGATCTCCGTGAGGAACTGCCACACCATTAGCTGTACGTTTTGTAATCTGTGCTGGGTCAAATACTAAGCCATCAGACTCCACATGACGTTGGCTAAGTGGCAAAGCGTACAATTCTTGAAGAAGACTAGCTAAATCCTCATTTTGACTCTCAGGAGCTGTTGCAGGACTTTGAGGAGTCTCAGATTGACTCGTTCTCACATTAGATCTTGTTTCTCCCCTGCTTGATCGATATTCAACCGTACTTAATTGACCGCCTTTTCCAGATAAGAAGGCTTGGGCAGCAGCTAGTTCACTGGCAGACAAATCACTCTTAGGAATATAGTGGAAGTGATTGCCATGAGGAACAATATAGGCATCACCTGTATCTTCAATAATATCAGATGCATTGAAGATATAACCATCATCCGTTGTATAACGTCCCTGCGCTCTGGCTACAGCAACAGCATTATCTGGACTTGTATTATGATTATGACTGTGTTCCTGTTTCTGACGTTTAATCTCTTCTTTTGTCCGAATATTGTCCGCGTGGGCAGCATCCTTGAGGTAAACATAGTATTTCCCGTCTACCTTAATGACATAGCCACCCTTGATTTCATTGACAATATCTGAATCCTTCAACTGATAATTCGGATCTTTCATCAGCAGTTCTTCACTGATAATAGCATCATAAGGAACCTTACCATTATAGTAATGATAATGGTCTCCATGAGAGGTCACATAACCTTGATCCGTAATCTTGATAACAATTTGTTCAGCGTTGATTCCTCTCTCTTACTGACTTCATCTGGTGTCAAGTTCTCTGCCTTTTGACCAGCCTGATCACCGTCTATATAAGCAACTCGATTAGAATCTTTCTTAACTTGTCCAGCTTGATAACGACCAAGTTCATAGGAACAAACACTTAGGGCAAGGACTGCCACTGAACCCGCTACATATTTTTTATTGATTTTCATTCTTGCCTCACTTTAATTCTTCAGCTAATACACTCATATTTTTCTTCTAGATTTTTCTAGATAAGTCTTGTCATTTTGTGGGTCCGCCTCTAAAGGATTCAGAGTTTTAAGACCCACACCTGTTGATTTGACAAGAGTTTCAGCTACTTTTGAAGAAGCGTTACTTTCTGTAAAAATCGTTTTAACCTTATAAGTTTTAACAAATTCCTGAATTTCAGTTAGTTGTCTTGGACTTGGTTCTTGTTCAGGAGAGATACCTGCTATACCAAGTTGATTAAGTCCAAATCGCTTAGCTAGATAAGAAAAGGCTGTATGTTGTGTTACAAAAGTTTTCTGACTAGCTGTTTTCAAATTTAGGCTGGAATTTCTTAGTCAATTCTTGAGCTTTTTTGATAAAGGCTTGCGCATTTTTTTGATAAGTCTCTTTATGCTCACTATCAACCTCTGACAGTTTATCAGCGATAATCTGGGCTTCTTCGCCAGCTTTTTCAGGATCTAGCCAAGTATGAGGGTCATATAGCGTTTTTTCATCAACTCCATCACCTACTTCCACATCCTCTAGACCAGGAACACGGTCTAAGGTCATTCCTTCAGAAGCCTCTAAAACCTTAACTTTGGATTTTTTAGATTGGGATCCAAACTTCCTGCCCAAGATTCGAGCGTATGCGAATGGTAAACAAAGACATCTGCATCGTATATTGCTGCGATATCATTTGCCGAAGGTTCAAAAGGAGTGAATTCCACTACTTGACTGAATCATTCGAACATCATTCAAGTCACCAGATACTTCCTTGACCATAGCATAGATAGGATAAAAACTAGTTACAATTTTCATCCCTTTTACCTGACTGGCTTTCCTTTTTGACCACAAGCTCCTAAACACAAAAAGAAAGACACTTAACAATACTAAAAATAAACTTTGTTTTTCATAAACAACCCCTTAACTATTTAATTAACTGGTAAACATTCTACTCTAAAAAAATTTAATCTGTCAAGTTATTTTTTTAGAAAAAAATTTGAAATTTCTTTCACATATAAAAATCTGCTGAGTTTCAACAACTCAACAGATTCTCACTTTATATACTCAATGAAAATCAAAGAGCAAATTAGGAAGCTAGTCGCAGGCTGCTCAAAAGCACGACTTTGAGGTTGCAGATAGAACTGACGAAGTCAGCTCAAAACACTGTTTTGAGGTTGTGGATGAAACTGACGTGGTTTGAAGAGATTTTTAGAAGAGTATTATTCTTCTATGGTAGAATGCTTATAACCATAAGTAAAAGTAAATGATACTTCCTACTAACAATGCAACTAGGAAAGCAATCCAGGTTTCCATATTATACTGCAACATAAAGGATAGACAAATGATGATTGATAAAATTGGTAACAGAGGTACCAATGGTGTTTTAAATTCTCCAGCTTTGGGCATCCCCTTTTCTCTCCGTAAGCGAATCAGGCCGTAAGCTAGCATAATCAAGTAGGCTAGGGTACAAATATTTAAGAAGGCTGCGATACTAGCAAGAGGAACATTCCTGCTGCTACTGCTGAAGCTAGACCGGTCAAGATAGTAGCATTTTTGGGTACCTTGCTTGTTTTGGTCAGTTCTTTAAAGGCAGCAGGCATCAAGCCGTCACGCGCTAAACTGTAAATCATACGCGATAGGGCATAGGTCATCGAGATACAAACAGTAATCAAGGTCAAGATAGCAACTAATGACACATAATTAGCTGCCCAACTAATCCCAACGCTGCGAAGAGCAAAGGCAACGGCATCGTCGACATTTAGATGACTATAGTGAACCACACCAGTCAAGACAAGCGTCACCAAGGCATAGAGAATGGTTACGATAGAAAGCGATAAGACAATCCCTCTCGGAATATTTTTTTGAGGAGTCTTGACTTCATCTACAGCCATAGAGATGGATTCAAATCCCAAAAAACCGAAGAACATCAAGGACGCACCAGCCCATAATACCAGTACTAGCACCATAGATTTGTCCAAAACCATAAGGAGCAAAAATTGCTCCAATTATCAAGCTTAATATTCCAAATTCCTACCAAAACAAAGAGAGCTAAAGCGGAAAATTTCAAAATAACTAGAATCGAATTAAAGCGTAAGGCTGCCTTGGCATTTAGTAAAACAAGCAAAGTCACCATGACCAAGACAAGAATAGGCAATAAATCAACAAATGTCCCTGCTTGAGGATTAAAGGTACCATTTAAAGCCTGAGGAAGGGCTATCCCGTATTGAGAGAGCAAGCCTTTAAAATAAGCTGCCCAACCCGAAGCCACACCCGATATGGCTGTCATGAACTCCATCATTGTTAACCAGCCAGCCAACCAAGCTGGAAATTCTCCTAAAAGAGCATAGAGATAACTGTAGGCACCACCTGTAGCAGGTACTCGCGAGGCAAATTCTGCAAAAAATAGTGCTGATAATCCCACACACAAGGCAGAAATGACGATTGAAATCACTAGAGCTGGACCAGCAAGCGTAGCAGCTGCAGTACCTGTAATTGTAAAGACGCCTGTTCCTACCATGGCTCCAATACCCAGCAAAATCAAATCCCATAACTTCAAATGCCTGTGCATCTCCGTTTTTATCCAAACTAACATTCTTTGTTCTAAATATATTCATCTTTGACTCCAAAATAAAATGATGATTCTATTTTACCATAAATATGGGAGACTTGTGAATATTTATAAAACAATTTTTCTAAAAATCTGACTACTCTCTTGTAATCAGATTCTCTTTATCTATTTTAGTTCATTTCTTTAAAGGCTGCTTCTGCATCCGCATTGCTGATAGCACCAAATTGAATCTTTCCAATCTTTCCTTGACTATCAATTAGGTATTCTGTAGGAATGCTTCGAATTTGATAAGCTTGGAAGGTGGTTGCTTTGGTATCATAAAGAACTGGGATATCCTTATACCCTTGTTCCTGGAACCACTGTGGGAATTGCTCAACCGTTTTTTCACCTTGAATCCCTGGTGCAATGACACTAAGAATTTCGAAATCACGATCTGGTTTCGCAGCTAATTCCATCAACTCGGGCATACTTTTCTTACATGGTCCACACCATGAAGCCCAAAACTTCAAATAGACTTTTTTACCCTTAAAATCAGATAACTTGACTTCTTTGCCATCCATTGATTGCAAGGTAAAGTCTGGAGCCTCTTTTCCAACAGCAATTTGTTGTACAGTCGTTTGTTGCTGTTGTTTTGGGGTTTGTTCTGGTGCTTGAGTCTTTTTAGTCTCTTCCTCACCACAGGCCATCAATACAACTAATGACAAGAGGCTTAAGCCAGCAAACATTACTTTTTTCATTTGTTCTCCTTTATTCAAAAATTCCAGCTAGAACATTTACTTGTCCTAATAGTAACAAAATTCCCATTAAAATAATAAGGAAACCACCAATTTTCTTCAGTAACATCATATGACGTTTGATTTTACTAAAATATGGCATCACTACGCCTGAAGCTAGGGCCAAGACCAAGAAGGGAATGGCCATCCCCAGAGTATAAATAAGAGTATAAATTGCTCCTTGCCAAGCGCCATTGCCTCCAGAAGCCAAGTGCTAAAACAGAACTCAAAACTGGACCAATACAAGGCGTCCAACCAAAGCTAAAGGTAATACCAAGTAAAAAAGCTGACCAATAACGATTGGCTGATGATTTCTTAAAAGTAAAGCTTTTTTGAACCTCTAATTTCTTAAAATGGAAAATTTCCATCTGGTGAAGACCTAAAATGATAATAATCGTTCCCATAGTATAGCGAAACCAATTGGCATAGAGGATATTACCAAAGTAACCAGCACCAAAGCCTAGAATAAAGAAAATGAGAGAAATACCTGAGATAAAGCAAAGTGTTCGAATCAATCCTGACCAAGCGACTTTTTCTTCCAAATAAGGAAAAACTTTTTGCACTTTCCTGATCATCCAATAAAATTCCAGCATAAACTGGCAAAAGAGGAAAAAAATACAAGGAGAAAAAAAGGACAAGACCCCTGCTAAAAACACGGAGACTGAAAATACTATCGTTTCCAAAAAAAGAACCAACTTTCTTAAGAATCTAAACCTATTGTACTATAAATGTTAAAATTTGTATCAAGTTTGCTACGATTAGCTGTATTCACTATGACGTTATAATGAATTTAGCCTAAAAATAGTACACCGTGGTTTCTATAGTAGATTGACATAAAATCTAGAAAAATCAATTAATTATAAAAACATTGTCAGAAATGGATTTTGAATTTCGCGTTCAAGGTGTTCACTTTTTCTTTCATTTCATTATAAATAAAAGAAAAAGATTGAAGAAAGTTGTCTAAGTCGACTTTTTCTTCAATCTGGCTTTAATTATTTTAATAAGTTCCTTCTTCACCTTGACTAGTCAAGATAACAGGACCATCTTTTGTAATCACGAATTGGTGTTCATACTGACATGACAATCCACCGTCAATGGTCTTATGCGCCCAACCGGTCTTCATATCTGTATCAATTTCCCAGTCACCAGTATTAATCATTGGTTCAATTGTCAAAACCATTCCTTCACGGAGACGAAGGCCACGACCAGCAATACCATAGTTAGGAACCATTGGTTCTTCGTGCATGGTTGGACCAACACCATGACCAACCAAATCACGCACTACACCGTAACCACGACTTTCAGCGTATTCTTGAATTGCCGCACCGATATCACCGATACGATTTCCAATAACAGCTTGCTCAATTCCCTTGTACATAGCTTCTTTGGTTACATCCATCAAGTTTTTCACTTCTTCGGACGGTGTACCAACAGCATAAGCCCAACATGAGTCTGCTAGACCACCAGAATAGCTCTGAGTGTATTTTTTCATTTGCTCCACATTGTTGAAGTTTAATTTTGAGACATTCAGGTCAGATTTAGCAATAGGACCTCCCAAAACCATATCAACCTTGAGCAAATCACCATCCTTCAAGATATAATGACGAGGGAAAGCGTGAGCCACTTCGTCGTTAAGAGAGCAGCAGGTAGCATAAGGATAGTCCATCATGGCACCGTCAACCCCCAATCTGGAAGCGGAAGGAAGTTTTTCTTCCTTACAACGACAGCGGACATATTCTTCAACTTCCCACATATCTACGCCAGGCTTTAATCAAATCACGCAAGCCGATATGAATACTTGCTAGAAAATCACCGGCCTTATCCATAGCTTCGATTTCACGAGCTGATTTTTAATGTTATCATCTTTTCTCCTAGTTTCTAATTAATTTTTAACAGTCACATTTGCTTTTTGAAACAATCTGGTGACCATGATAAATATCGTAGTCAATAATAGCTGACCGTCTCGTATGATGAATAATCCGTGCTTGAATGCGCAATATATCATCTATCTGAACAGCCTGCAAAAAGTAGATTAGCATCTGCTCGATGATAAGATTGCGCCCACTATTCACAACTAAATCTTGGGTCATGTGGGTCAGAATTTCTGCCAACACACCATTAGCTAAAACACCATTCTTCTCAAGCATAAAAGGTTCCACTGTAATGACTACTTCATCATGGTGGTAAGAAAGTTTTTGACCAATCTGCTCTGAAAAAGTTGGTAGAGCAGAAACTTGAGAACGACTCATTTTCTCCATGACATCTCGTCTGGTTACAACCCCAAGCAGGGTTTGATTATTTCGAATAACTGGTACCATTTCAAAGTCTTCAGCTATCATCCGTTGACTCACATTGGCAATATTTGTCGATAATCCAACTAAAAATAGACTACGAGACATGACCTTGTCAATTGTGGTGCTTGGTGATTTATCACCAGCGTCTCTCATGGTTACAACGCCAACAACGACCTGATGTTGATTGATAACAGGGAAACGACTGCTACGATTCTTACGTACCAAATCTAAATAATCTTTGACTGTGTCGGTCTCTCTCAGAAAACCATATTCATGACTCGGGCGATAAAGTTTCTCAACTGTCAGAATATCAGTCTTGATTTGGACATTTGACAAAGCTTTATTGATCATAGTTGCGACAGTGAAAGTATCATGCTTGCTTCTCAGAACAGGAATCCCTTTTTGATTAGCCAGTTTAAGAACATCATCATGAACCTGAAATCCCCCTGTAACCAGAACAGCATTTTCATTTTCAAGTGCTAACAGTTGGATACGGGTACGGTCTCCGACAATCAAGAGCCCCCCATCGTGAAGGTAAGACAAGATATTTTGTTCAGTCATGGCACCAATTGAAAACTTACTAAATTCTCTCTCTAAACCTTCTTGTCCAGCCAGAACCTCAGAAGAGGTCACTTCAGCAATTTCAGCAAAAGTTAATCTTTCGATAGCAACTTTCTGGGACTTAACACGAATTGTTCCACTTCTAGGACGGGTCTCCACAATTCCACGGTTTTCAGCTTCTTTAATAGCCCGATAGGCTGTTCCATCACTAACTCCTAGATGGTTGGAAATGCTACGAACACTGACCCTTTTACCTACTGGTAATTCTTCCAAATAGCTTAGAATTTCCTGATGCTTACTCATTGAATTCTCCTTTTACATACCGAAATTCAAGATAATCCCGCATTTTTCTTGTGTAGCGATCACTTCCTTTAAACTGACGAAACAAACGGAATCCAGACTTAAGAGCAACCCGTTGGCTAGCTTCATTTTCAAGGTGGGTAATGATGGATAATTGTTTTAAGCCAAATTCCTCAAAAGAAAGCTGACAAATTTTTCTAACAACCTCTGTCATAAATCCTTGCGACCAAACATCTTTTCTCAAAAAATAGCCAAGCTCAGCTTCTTTTTTGATTTCATCTAACTTCTCAAATTTAATAGAACCAATCATCTGTTGATTTTTCTGGTCACAAATTGCCCACACTCCCAAAGGGGACTTCATAAAGTAATTGGCCAGTGCATATTGACTCTCTTCCAGACTTGCCTGAGTTGGGAAAATAAATTGTAAATTTTCAGGATTTGAGGCTATCTCATGGAAGTCTTGACTATCACTAAAAAAGAAAGGACGCAAATACAAGCGATCCGTTTCAAAAAAAGAAAACATTGCTAATTTGGTCCAAATATTCATAAACACCTCTACGGTTTAATCCTCAACAAGTGTAATATCCGCTCCTAGATTACGTAATTTTTCAATAATATCTGAATATCCACGTAAGATAAACTCGATATTTGTAATTTCAGTTTTACCTTCAGCCATGAGCCCAGCAATGACTAGTGCAGCCCCAGCTCGTAGGTCAGTCGCTTTAACACTGGCCCCACGCAAAATCACGTCCACCCGTGTACAAAATATGACCATTTGTTGTCGAAATGTCCGCATCCATCTTTGCTAGTTCAAAAACATGATTTACGTTTTTCGTAAATCGTATCAACAATTGTACCACGACCATTCGCTCTTAGTAAAAGAGGGGTAATCGGTTGTTGCAAATCAGTTGCAAAGCCTGGGTAAGGAGCTGTCTTAATATTGATTGCTTTCAAATTAGACTGCTCTTCGACAAAAATGCTGTCTTCAGATACAGTCATTCGAACTCCCATTTCTTCCAACTTAGCGATGAATCCTTCCAAGTGTTCGTAAAGAACATTATTTATACGAATCCCCTTGCCGACTGCAGCAGCTAAAGATATATATGTTCCAGCTTCGATACGGTCTGGAATCACCTGATGACGGGTTCCATGTAATCTTTCAACACCATCAATAATGATGATATTAGTTCCTGCCCCACGGATATGGGCACCCATATTATTCAAGAGAGTTGCAACATCAATAATCTCAGGTTCACGGGCTGCATTTTCAATAATAGTACGACCATTCGCTTTAACCGCAGCAATCATCGTATTGATCGTTGCCCCTACACTAACCGTATCCATGTAAATACTTGCACCATGAAGTCCTGTATCTTTAGCAGATAACTTCATGTTATCTCCCTCGTAGCTAACAGTGGCACCCATAGCTTCAAACGCCTTAAGGTGTAGGTCAATCGGACGAGGACCAAGATCACATCCTCCCGGTAGACCAACTGTCGCTTCACCAAAACGACCTAAGAGGCTCCCATAAAAATAATAAGATGCACGAAGACTATTGATTTTCCCATAAGGCATTGGAATATTTTGAACACCTCTTGGATCAATCTCCAAGACATCGTCATAACGCTTAACAGTAGCTCCCATCAATTCCATGATTTCGACAAGACTGGCTACATCCGAAATATCTGGAACACAATCCAAAGTCACCACATCATCAGCCAAGATAATAGCTGGAATTAAGGCCACAACGCTATTTTTAGCACCACTAATAGTGATTTCACCTTGTAGTGGTAATCCACCATTGATAACAATTTTTCTCATTCTAAGTTTTTAATACTCTTTCAAGATTTCTAATAAGGTCTTTAAAATAAATTATATCATAAATGCAACCTTTTTCCATCCTTTTCAATTTTATTGGATAGTGATCAATAAATAGGGTTAAGTCGAAAGGTTACATCTACATTTTTTCTTCAAGATCTTTTGATACTAAAAGAGCCTAAATTAAGAATTATAAAATACCCCAAAAATTAGATTTTCTCTATCTAACTTTTGGGGCATGGATTCAACCATAAGAGATAATAGTCTTTTGGGATATTTATAGCAAGAAGAAATCAAAAACAACTCTTATCCGTGTCACCTTACAGACAATCTACTACTGACCTTCTCATCTCCATATTCAATTGCAAATAGTCGTATTAGTTGACTCAGAGCAAACTTCCGAGTTTTTCATTAAACATTGGAAGTTATTTCTTTTTGATTATGATTCAGCAGGTTTCAAGACTTATCCTATCTAGATGATATCTTTTCTTCAATCCACAATGACTAACAAATGGCTTTTCTTTACTCCACTACCGCTTCAGCGATTTCTTCACGGCTGATACCAGCAAAGTAGCGTGTAATATCAATATTTTCTAGAGCTTTTAAGGACATCTTGCGTTCGTATTTCACTC